>ULPH01044846.1_pt1 | contig 35875 bp, 26 predicted proteins | sample 1953301 | NCBI WGS metagenome assembly ULPH01 (sample SAMEA4835623, study PRJEB28245) | human gut metagenome | biome: gut microbiome; material: fecal sample | place: Denmark | collected 2008 | reverse complement strand
GAAGCGTATCCGTGGCGATACGCAAGTCAATAAACTCCCCTTCAATAGAAAAACCGTTCTCCAGCACCAATGACATAGGTGTTTTGTATTCTTTTCTATAATCGTACAACATAGTATTAAGATTTAAGAATTACCGATAAGACCATTCTCCATTGGAGAAGACCTGAAAGTTCACATACTCGTTACATAATTCATGTGTAAGTATTCTGATATAAATTTTGTCTTTGTCCTCCAAAAGAGAAATCATCTCGTCAATTTCCTTTTCGGGATAATCCCACCTCGAAGAAAATTCTCCTTCGATATAGTCTTCATTTCTGTCAAGATAACAGTCACAAAAAGTATTATCCAAAAATTTCTCAACCTTATCAAGGTCTTTCTCGTTCTCCGTACTTGCGTAGAAGATGTTTGTTGCATAATTTGCCATAATCGTTTCAGATTTGAGTTCTTACTTTTCCCTCTGTTAGCATCCGCTACTTTCGGGGTTAATTAAAATTATGTCGCATTGCAAGGTGTCCTGACTCTTCTTGCAAGATTTCATTGACAAAATACCACCTCAGTTGAAAACCGAGAGTGGAGATTTTGGCAGGAACCGGCAGGCTTGACCTTGCGAAGAAGAAAGACAGGACATATACCTTCGCGACACAATTCTTATAGATAGCCCGAAAGATGGAAATAAAGCAGAAAGCTATCTGTTTTATAATAATGCAGAAGGGCAATTAAAAAAGGTCATAAATGAGAACTAAAAAAGGATATGTTGCACATCATGGGAGTACCGCATCAAGCATACGCCTGATACGATACTCATAATGATGAATATCAGTCAATGTCATAGCCGATTACATTCTGGTCGTTGATAAGAAGATAGTAATAGCCATTTCCACAGTTTCGGAATTCTTTACTGAAGCCTGCAATCATATCGCCATTTTCCCTTGGTTCGCACCACAATGTCCCATCATACCCACAAAAGTCAAACCTATGACTTGAATACTTTTCTTTCTTTTTCAAAGCATCCTTAAAGCAGTCCATAGCTATACTGCCGCAATACTTCTCAATCGTTGAAAGGCGTATGCACTTACCGTCGATTGTTGTACCTGTAGTAATGCGGTTCTCATATAAAGACTTCTCTGGGTCGGCAGACGCAATCTTTCTAAGCCAATCATTAGTGTGTGTAGCAAGTTCAGCGAGCTTTTGGTATTTCAGGACCAACTTCCTATCTTCATTGGCCTCAGACATTATAGTTGGATAATAAATCTTTTCAATAGACTCCCAGTTTGAAAAACGATATCCCCTATTCCGTTTGCCTATAGCTATAATACCGATAAGTCCTGTACTCCGGTTAATAAACAAACGTCTTCGTTTGCCTTCTATTCTAACGTACAGTGATGTTGGATTTTCCTCGTTGCGGAGATATAACTCTGCCTGGTGCATTGTTACCGTGTTGTTCTCATTTATTTGTTCCATAACTTGATTTTTTTATTCCCTTATTTTGAAGCTTTATTGCTTCTTCGTTCGGGATACTGATTTTACGTGCAGATCAGTACTGCCAGCTTAGGGCGATAAGGCAAGAAAATAGACAAAGAGAACAAATGAAATACCCAAATCTACGATTTGCGGAAAGCTGTTGTTTGTTCTGACGGCTATTAGAATCATAGTTCTTGCCATTCGCACAGGCAGTAACTTTGCACAGGAAAATCAAAACCGAACGACGAAATAAGATGATATATAAATGCCTGCTCCAAGTTTTAAAATTCACATCTAAAAATATCATCAATTATGATTCAGATTACATTATTTTGTTTACATATACAATTACACCGACTTCTTTTAGTATCTTTGTATCCAAATTTTGACTATTCAAAAAAATCCAACAATGAACGGTTTTATTAAATACCTTTTAGATGGGAACAATCACCCTTTAAGTGGACAAGTTGTATTTGATTCTTCTGATCATATTCGTTTTCAAAACGGTATAAATGTTTCTGGACATAATTACGGATGTAATCGTAGACTTGTAATAGAGAAAAACATTCAAGGGGATGAAGGTTACACTGTTACTATGTACAATCTTGATGGGATTCATCCATTATGGCAGAATAATATTCAAATGTCACCTAAACGAATGAAGATAGTTGGCATAAACGGAAATATTGTTGAATTACGAGGCTATGGATATGACGAGAATGCATTAGCAATAGGTGCGTCATTGGACGCAGCATCATTCGAGAATTATGGAGTTGTTTTGATGATAGAATACGATAAGATTATCCGTGCACAACTTAATATGTTCGACAGGAATGTTTGTATAGTATATTTATAATAGAATTCATAGAATAAGAGATATGGCTGGAATGACACTAAAACCTTATCCAGTATATTGTTTAATAATTATTTAATATGGCAGAATTAGACTTAAGACAAGACACATCGAATATTTACAGCAACGTTGAAGATAATGAAGCTCTTCCTTTGTTTGTAAGGTTTACAAGTGATGATGTGAAATTTCATAATAAAGATGCCGTTGTGCAGTTTGAAGAAATTGTAGCAAAGTTAAGAGGCATACATCAGTGCTGTTTTATCCATAGACGTCAAAAAGGACGGACAAAAACTTATGAAGAATTAGCTGTCAAATTTGATGATCTACCTATTTGTATGACAGCTCAACAGGCAAGAGATGGATTTACTTTACGTGTCCCCCATTTTACAGAAAAAAACATGGTGTTACCAGAAGAGGGTGAGTATATCATTAGGAAATGCGATGTTAAGTTTGTAGATCTTTATGAGGATTCTTTTAAATTGATTAGTGGTGCAGGTACTTATTGGCTGGGCCATGTGGATGAACTATCTCAATTTATCACTGACTGTTTCAGTTTGCCTATACCTCCAATTGAAATTCAAATAGAGGAAGATAAAGCGATGTGGCAAGCCTATCTTGATGGTTTAAATGCTATCCTTGAAAATAAACGTGATCTAATCAGAGTTCAGTCGGTGAGCAAACAAAAAGGTGGTTTGTTAAGATTGGACTTTGACATGGAAAGCTATGCTCAAAATTTAAAAAATGCGATTTATGAAGAATTGAATGGGAAGTGCGACCAAAAGGTTCAGATAAATATAGAAGATGGAGAATGCCTAATATCTTTCGATGGCTATCAGCCAATATCAGATGAAACAATAGATAATATTAAAACCATAGGTAGAGATTATTGCTATACTGCGGAAGCTACTCCTATTAATACTGTAAGCGGATCGATCTCTATTGTTTCAAACAAAGATGAACTTAATGAAATATTTGCTTTCATTGATAAGGAACTTCTGGACTTTGACGAGGATATAAACAAAGATGAAAATGGAGAGTTCCATTTGAATAATGATAAATCTATTGAGATTCTTAACGCAATTATTGATAAGTATCGTGGAATTGCCACAGTGGTAAATACGACAAAGATAATTATGCCACTTTTACCTGCAGAAGAATCCATTAATATTGATATATTGAAAGGAAATCTACCAGAACAGGCCCAAATAAAGCCATACGGCAAACATTTCGTTGTGTCTTCAAAAAAGCCATTGGATATCGATTTGGACATATTCCGCAATATGAGATTTTCAAGTTGCATGGTGAATATTTCTCCCAGTCAGATAGACACAAACATACAAATTGAAGGAGCGACAATAAAAGGGAGTGCATATTCTTGGATCATTAATGATCGTAACGAACTTAAAAATGCCGGACGATTGTTTAATGAAGTACGCAAACGCTATGAAGGCTATGTAAATAGTACGTTCTTCTATGCTTTTGCTCCGCAAATTGACAAAAGTATTCTGCAAGAGTTAAAGCTCAAATACTATAGTAATCCGTCTATCGTAGTGGACGTTCCTCGCTCTTGTGTTATTTTCTATCCAAAATCAAAAGAAAATTATGATTCAATAAAGGATTTATTTTTTGAATCATTGGCCTCCTCTATTAATGCAACTGCACCTGAATATGCTCCGACTGCTAAAATTGATTTTCTATGTGAGAATGAAGAATACAGGCGTAGTGTGTTTGAAAAAGTAAACATCGCATTGTCAGATAAAAGAGGAAAATTCATAAAAAATAAACTTAGCCGCGATGTAAAACAATTAATCTTTGAATTCACATTTGAAGATATTGATGAACGTGATGAGATAGAAAAAATTCTCCAAGAGGCAATATCTGCAATTCATGGTGTTAAAATAGTTTATGATGATGGCAATAGTAAAGGAATAACAAATTGGTCCTTAGTAGAGGATCCTTCTCTACTACAAGACTTAGACAGAAAATTACAATCAGATTTCCTTAATGAAACAGTTAACTATATTAATGGCAAAGAATATGATAAATTAAGCGATGTGGACGAGGAAGAACTGAATTCAAGTCATTACTCTAAAGCCACAATTGTTAGACGGAGAAAAAAGGCCTATTTAAAAAGTAACAGTTATATCTTAGGCACTTGCACTCGAAGATGCAGAGACTATACAATAATAGATGTTGATGATGAAATGATGGAAACAATGCGAAGCAATGAGTTCCAAATCTCCGCTGGAGATTACATACAATTTCCAGCTATGGGTGAGACTATGGAATTGATGCGCCAAAGTGTTGCTATGAACCGTATATTGAAGCCAGCAAATAAGTATAATCAAAACCCAATAAACCTAAATTTACCTAATTTCATTTTTGATCCAAAATATGCGTCTGAAACTGTAGTCAATATAGAAGAAGCTAAAGAAGATATTCGTGCTCACAAGATAGGAACTCTAAATGAAAAGCAACTAGAAGCAGTGACAAAATCTGTTCTTGCAAAAGACTTAGCACTTATTCAAGGTCCTCCTGGAACAGGTAAAACAACAGTAATTGCTGAAATAATTTGGCAAGAAATTCGAAGAAATCCAGAATGTAGAATTCTATTGACTTCGCAGACGAATCTTGCAGTTGATAATGCTCTTGAACGTTTGCAAGGACAAGCAGGTATTAGACCAGTACGTATAGGTAAGCCTGAAAAATTAGAGCCAGAAGGACGGCGTTTCTCCTTGCCAATAATAAGGAGCTGGACCGAAGGGAAAGAGACGTATTCTGTTAGAGAAGATTTAGTCCTTGATACAGCAGATAATGCGACAAAAATATGGATTGATCGTATTGCTAACAAAGTTTCAAATAATCCAAAATATGCGGATGCAGTATGTGCATGGAAGAAAGAACTTTTAGAAAAGGATAAACACTCCCGAACAGAATTTAGTCAGTTATACAGAAATAATGTCAATCTTATTGCCGCGACTTGTAGTATTTGCGGTTCACCAGACTTTTATTATTCCTATGTCGATATGTTTGGCGAGTACAATCGTAATAATATGTTCTTTGATGTTGTAATAATGGATGAGGCAAGTAAAGCAACACCATTGGAAATGGCTGTACCTCTCGTATTGGGAAAGAAAATAATTGTTATAGGTGATCATAAGCAACTGCCTCCAATGATGGATGAAAATACAATTGATAGTGCTCTGGAAAAAATTGGAAGGAAAGATTTAGCAGAAAAATTACAAAAAGCAGAATCTCAATTTAAGAGATTGTTCGAGGCTGCTGCAAAAGTCCGCAAAACAGTTGTAGCAACACTTGACACCCAATATCGTATGCATGAACAAATCATGAATACAATTAAACAATTCTATCAGGAGGAGTTGGCTGCAACTGGCGGTTTAAAATGCGGTATAATTGAAACAATGGATATTCCAGACTTGAAAAATAAAGGTAGTCGTTGGCATGGCATCTCAATAAATCCTATCATCAGGCCAAATACTCATGCTGTTTGGATTGACGTCAAATCACCAGAAACTGCTTTGAATCCTGGCTTTAGAAATGATGGAGAACTTAAAGCTATAGATTTAGTTCTTAGGGCACTTGAACAAGCTGATGGTTACAAAGAATTCCAAAATTCTCAGACTAAACCAGAAGACAAAGAAATAGGAATTATCACATTCTATAGTGCACAAAGCCGAGAAATAAAGAAAAAATATAAGGGACGTGCTTATAGAATAGACGTAGTTGACCGCTTTCAAGGTATGGAACGCAATATTGTTATCGTTTCTACAGTTCGTAGTAATGCAAAGAACAATATTGGATTTGCGAAAGAAATAGAACGTATCAATGTTGCCTTCTCACGCGCGAGGCGTTTATTAATTGTTGTAGGAAATAAACGACAATTTGAGAGTAATAACAATTATGCAGCTTCAATAGCAAATATGGAAACTGTAAGTGTCGAACAATTAAGAGATGCAGTAAGATGAAAAAAAATAATAAACAGCAAAAGAAAGTTGCTCCTAAAAAAATACAGGAGCCAATTGGTACCAGAATAGCAAAGGCTGTCTATGCAGCAAAAAAAATTTCAGAAAGGATTTTTGGTTATATCTCATATGATATAAAATTCGTTAAGGCAACATACACAGGTCGAACTCTACGTCCAGCTAAGATTACTGCCATAGAAAAAGGAATTGTAGGTATTTTATTGGTTGATGAAACCGCTTCTTTTGAAAAAATAGGGACAATTCTCGGTCTCGACGTTGTTAATGACAAAGCTGAACAGACAATACTACGTACGGCTATTGCAACATTGCAAAGTTTCAATGCTATTGAAGGCGATGATAGTTGCTTGGCATTGACAGATGGCGGCCGTGCTTACGCAGAAAAGGGAGAGCGTCCAGATTCATACACAAAGTCCTTCGATATTTTTGTTGATCCATTGCATCCTTCATGGTTAAATATTAAAAATTGCATAGGAGACAACATAAAGTATATAGAAGAAATAAATACCCCATGTAATAATCTAAATATCGATTTAGAACAAATAAAAGCATACGCAGAGTGTCAGGCTCAAGATGTACATTATCCACAAAACAGGTATCTTCTTGAAAACGCAATATGGAATGAAGGACACGAAGCTTCTTACAAAGTTTATGTTTGTTTCGTACAAAATGTAGCATCAGATGATGTACGAACATTTGTATATGATGAACATCAAGAAGGACTTAATGAACTCATAGCAGAACAAATAAACAAAGATGATGTTTTGAAAGCAGAACTTCTTTCAAATTGTATCCGTTTAGAGTGTGAAAATAATGAGGATACTGAAGTCTTAGAGGGAGAAGCTGTGGAAACAGCAATTGCTGAAATACCTATTGAAATAAAAGAAGCTGAACAGCAAATGATTCGAGAGGAAGATGCTGAAAACACGAAAGAGGGAAATGAATCTGTTTTTGATCAAAAATCATCTGGGAAAGACCGTTTACATAAAAAAGCGTTATACGATTCTTTGTCATTTGAAGTAGAATTGCAAAAGATTTTTAAAGAAGACAATCCTGATGAAATTTGGCTTATAAGTCCATGGATTCGCAAAGGGGCATTTATACATGATCGAGGACCAATGATAGAGAATTTCCTTAACGATGAAAATAAACATGTTTTTATTGCTTATTCAGAGCCTGCAAGAAATAATGATGGCAAACCTATGATGGATGAAGAAGTTGAGCCAGGAATCAAACAGCTGGAAGAGCAATATCCTAACTTCTTTTATGTACAACTACCTGAATTCCATTTAAAAAATGTAATAGAGGTAAAAGGAGACCAAAAAATTCTCTTCTCGGGAAGCTTCAATGTCCTTTCTTTTTCTGTTTCAGAACAGCATACTCATGTTCGTAGAGAAGAAATGGCGTTGGCTCACCATACTGTAGCAAAGAAAAAATATCAGGATTTCCTATTAGAGTTTGCAGAGATATACGCGAAGCGAATCAAAGAGCAAATTATGGCTTTGGATGATTCTGCCGCATCAACCTACAAAAATGAAAGGCTAGATTATTTCCTTAATATTGATAATCCAGAGATTCATAAGTTATTCCTGCCTATCGAAGAAGTTCTGGAAGAAAAAACTTTGGCTAATATAAAACGTGAATTAGAACATAACCTTGCGAAGATTGGACAAGAGCTTATTGTTGCTTCCAATATGTCTGGTCTGAATTCTAAAGACAAGAAACGCATAGACCGGTTGTTGGTTAGCATAGAATCGGATATGAAAAATAATAGTATTGATGATCCATCAATAATGGAGTTGCTCTTTAACAATAAGAATTTGTTAAGCAAAATTCAAGAAAAGAAAATATTCCCAAGCCGTGGCAAAGAATCATATTCTTCAAAGACATCTGTAAATATGTCTATCCTTCAAAAAGAAACATATTCTACTAATATTTTAGATAATAGGCCACAATTAACAAAAGAAGAACTTGCTTTGTATATTGCAACTTTAAGCCGTTCTTTTATCAATCGAGAAATTAGGAAGGTTATTTTGAATGCCAACTTGTTAAAGATAATTCAAGATGACAAATTGGTTAATATGATAGAAATGATACGTGTTGAAGATTCAAAAACTGCAGAAAATGCATTTGACCTATTATTAGGAATAAACGGATATTTGTTTAAATTCCCAAAACTTTTCAACAACAAAGAAAGTTTTATTGCGAAGCAGAAAAGAGCTAATAGACTACTTAAGCAAGTAAATCAAAATAACATTGAAACCATAATAAATCAATTATCATAACATGTCAAGATTTGAATCTTCAAGATTTGTTCGTAATCCTCAGGTAATGCATGTAGATGTGTTGAAATCTGCATGTGAAGCTTTAGGATGGACTTACTGTATTACTGGTGATGAATTATTAGTCTCTGATGCAAAGCAAGATGCAAATTTATATGGCGAATTTGCATTGAAATTAAATCTTACTACAAATAAAGTTACTTACAATACTTACTATATGCCGAATGCTGTACAGAAGGTTGAAGAGTTGCAAAAACAATTCTATGCCTTAAATGCTGCATATGCTAAGAAATCTCTAGTTCAAGAGTTCAAGAAACAAGGATTTAATTATAAACCAAACGACCACTTTACGCCCACAACAGAGGAAGTTTACTGTTTCTTTATGGTTGGACGTTCAAAAGATAGGAACGAAGATGAACCAGTTGCTCAGATAAAATTTACAATTCTAAAGGATGGAACAATAATAACAGACTCAGACTACTTGCCCAATGATGTAAACGAACGTGCTCATGATGCAATGGATGTGTTGGAACAATTGCTAGGTAACAAACGAGTCATGACCAAGAAGCCAGTTCCTGCTAAATATTTAAGTAAAATGAAACCACGAAGAGTAATTACCCTAGCAAATAAAAATAAGTGATGGAAGCAATATATGGTAAAATCAAAGATATGCTTAATGCATATTATCCAGTTCTATATCTTATTAGTTTTGAGTACGAACGAACTAAACAGAAGATAGATGGCATCATCAATATATTACGTTCTGAAAAGAAAGATGTTCGTCTATTCAATTGGAATTGTGTAGAGGGATTAAATCTTATTATAACTGAAGGACAACGTCAATATCTTGGGGAAGAATACGATGATGCAGAAATGGTATTGAAATATATCTATAATAACAAAGAAAAGTCCAAAGATATTTTTATATTGGAAGATTTCGACAGTTATATAGAAGAAGAAAAAGTAAAATTCTATATTCGTTCTATTGCAGAACGAGCAAAATATACAAATACCCATGCAATAATCCTTTCTGCTGTATATAAATTGCCTGTAGAACTAGAGAAATATGTAACAGTGTTAAACATTCCATTGCCAGACCGTTATGATATAGAACGAACATTAGGGCAAGTAGAACGACAATGTAAAATAAACCTAAGCGTTGAAATGCGCAACCGAATGGTTGATGCTGCGCTTGGTATGACTTCAATGGAAGCTGATCTTGCTTTTTGTCTAGCAGCAGTAAAAGATGATTTAGGAGAAAACGCACCTTACACTGTGTCTTCAGAAAAGGAGCAGATTATTCGTAAATCAGGTATTCTTGATTATTTCCCCAAAAATGAAAATTTGAAAGATGTAGGAGGTATGGAAGTCCTAAAAGATTGGCTTTTCAAGAGACAAAAAGCATACGAAAAGAAAGCACGAGATTTTGGTTTACAGGAGCCTAAAGGATTGCTTTTGCTCGGTGTGCCAGGTTGTGGCAAAAGTCTTACAGCAAAAACAATTGCATCATCATGGAAGATGCCATTATTAAGACTTGATATAGGTAAAGTGTATCAAGGGATAGTTGGTAGCTCTGAAGACAATATAAGGAAGGCAATTATGACAGCAGAAGCTGTCGCTCCATGTGTATTATGGATTGATGAGATAGAAAAAGGGTTAAGCGGTGTACAATCAAGTGGAATAACTGACGGCGGAGTAACTTCAAGAATTTTTTCCACAATTCTGACATGGATGCAAGAAAAAACATCTCCCGTGTTTGTTGTTGCTACTGCAAACAACATAAACCTCCTTCCACCAGAATTACTTCGTAAAGGAAGATTTGATGAGATATTCTTTGTAGATCTACCTAATGAAGAAGAACGCAAAAAAATTTTTGAAATCCATTTTGCGAAAAAGAATCAGAATTCTCAATCTTTCCCAATGGAGATGCTGAGTAAGAAAACTGAAGGCTTCAATGGAGCAGAAATTGAGGAATGTATAAAAGAAGCAATGTTTGCTGCTTATGTTGATAATCCGATAACACCTGTGTTGAAAACAAGTCATTTGATGGATGCTATTAACAAAACAGTGCCATTATCAATAACAATGAAAGAACAAATTTACGCATTACGACAATGGGCATCAACACGTGCGAAGAATGCTTCCATCGAAATATCTGTAGAAAATCGCAAAGAGATGCCTATTCTATTAACTAGACCAGAATTAGATGTGGAACGTTCATTTAATATAAACACGGTTTCAGACAATAGACAACAATAAAAGCAATATACCGATAAAAAATATACTTCTAATCAATTATGTTGATATATTGGATTATATAATGTTTAAGACATAATCTAATTCATGTAACAATTTCTGATTATCGTAAGTAAAAAATATTATCCTATTTATATCAAACTCACAAGTCATCGTTATAATGAATATGTTATTGAGTGAAAAAATAAAAGAGTTAAGGGATAAACATGGAGTGCTCCAAAGACAGTTAGCAGCCTTGCTTGAAATAGACACTCCCATGTTTAGCAAAATTGAACGCGGTGATAGACGCGCTAAGCGAACTCAAGTTATACAAATTGCAGAATATTTCAATATAGACAAGAATGAACTTCTTACTCTATGGTTAGCTGACAAAGTATTGGATGCCGTAGAGGATGAAGACGAATTAAGTAATGGAGTAATTGAGATAGTACAGAAAAGGTTGAAATATTTGCATACCAAAAAAAGAAAAGGTTCTGTCTCTTTTGGCAGGCAGATAGTTTAGTTTAGGATTTTGATAGATATACAATAAACGAAACCAAACTTTATACTATAAGGGAGATGATGAAAAATAAAATTACGAGGGACAAAAAACTGTCCCTCCGGGGACAAAATTACCGTCCCTGGGGACAAAGATAAAAAAGAGGTACTAAAAGAAAGTAGCAAGCAAAAACACAAGGGACACTGAGGGACAAGGAGATTTTACTGCCAACGTAGCCATGGATTTTCAAAAATGAAATTGTATTAGTATTTTCTTTGCAGATTGTGCCGAAATTTTTGTCCCCCGTTTGTCCCCCAATACAAAAAATCACAAAAAACATATCTGGTTATCAATAAATTGTGGTTTCATAACATTTGCATCGGCAAATAGCTAACTATCTGATTATCAGATAGTTATACAGTCAAAACCTATAATTTTCTGATAGAAAATGACTTATATAGATGGAAAATAAGCTGTTTTGAGAACCATATTTTCTCTTTTTAGCATATGTTTTCCTCATTTTTGTCCCCAGTTTGTCCTCTATAGTGGCATCGGGGGACAAAATTATGTCCCCCGATGTATTTTTGAGATTTTCTCTATAAAATCCGTCAAAATCATAAATATTTGATGTCTGAATAATATTTTTTTATTTCTCAGCCTCGAATATATTCAAATTTTATAACGCTGATAAACAAATATATACATTAAAAATATTCGGGTCAGAAATTACAACAGATGATATTCTATTATAGAAACAAATAATATTCTATTGAAATATTTATTTTTACTTTTACATAAGTCAGATCTACGGTTCCAAGTTTAAAAAGAGACATTCAGTAAATGTCCCTTAAATGTAATCATTAAAGTTTCAAACTCAACTGGAGTTAATCCGGAGTTAATCCGGTGCTGCAAGCACCGGTCTATGGGTGTGAAGAATATTGCAACAAGCTTTTTATACTTCAAAGATATTCCAAAGATAGCTTTTAATCAACTATTAGATATAAACTCTAATAAGATATGGCTTAGATGTTCTTATAAGCATATATCACCAATCTTAAGATAATACTATCAAATAAAAAAGCCCTCTTTTAAAAGAGGGCATAGGATATCAAGTACACCTGAAGAAGAAGGTTTATAAGGAATACTCTCTTTACCCTACATAACGAAGATACTAATTTTATATAAATAAAACTATTGCTGTCCAATAAAACTTTTCGATTACCTTATAGCTTATTGATATATACACAATTATAAAGCAATCTCAATTTAGAGAAAGGACTTGTACATAAAAACAATATTTATAATCATCCCATCAAATATATTTATCAGACACTAATAATAAAACAAGTCCCGAGGAATTTGCATAACATCTTTAACCTCACAGCCATTATGCATCATTAGATACTATATTTTATGCAGCTATTTAAGAAATTAATAGTCCGAGCAAAATTAGGTATTCCCCAATATGCTACAATTCTGAATATTTTTTTATTATAATATACCTAAATATGTTTTCTCTTTTCAAACATATTGATATTGACTGCGTCTATCAGCTGAAAACATCTTCTATATTCCTCCCGGTTCTTCATGTATATCTCCTGGCTTTCCTCCGCTGCCTTTATCAGTCTCAGATTATCACGCTCAAACAGGAACTTGTCCCACTCTCCATATTCAAAATATGTATCCGGTATGTATTCAGTGAGTGAATTCTTCAGTTCAAAACCTTTCCTGGATTTGAACATATCTTCTATAATCCACATCTTAAAAAATTCAAAATATTCAACAAACTGATTCATCTTCATCTCCTGTCTTGATATGAATGTTTTCACGAAACCACCTTCTTCTCCAATCCAGTCACCTAACAGCATTCCGTCATAGCAGTAACCTCTTACATTCTCCTCTTTTTCTTTGCTGTAAAAACAATAGTTACTGTTGAACAGGAAGAACACCTTCATTATTTCCCGATTTGTAACCGGACGGCTGTCCTTATGTATTTTAAAGAACCTTTCTTTGTATCTGTCAAAAAAATGCCCAGTAAAAATAAGAACCACGTCGTTTGTTACTGCACCTACCAATAATTGTCCTTTATACTTGAATAACATTGTGAATGTGGGATTCAAAATACCAACCTCTTTTTTCGACTCTGCATAAAAAGAAATGTACCATTCGTTGAATCTTCGTGTCTTGATATTCGCTTCCCACAACCACGGGAACATTGTCCTTTTTTGAGCTGTTTTCCTGAATTTCCGTACGTAGTTCTTCCATCGTCCTTTTACTTCACTAAAATCTGTCTTGATTTCTCTTATAAGCTCCTCCAGTGTCATTGTGTCAAGTACCATACAAATCTAATCTTTATTCGGTAAAATATCAAGTCATAATTCTATTTGAATACGATTTGTTATTTCCGGTAGGTTGAATAGTAAAATAATTATTTATCACGCAGAAAGATCAGATGCGGGAGAAAGAGGACAAAACACTGATTTTCCTCGTTTTTGCAAAATTAATATTTTATTGAAAACACGATATTATAAGAATTAGAATATTTCTTATCCGAACTTCACAGAAAGAAACTACCGGCAGGAAGTACGACAAGTTAAAACAGGAAGGATAGACTTATTAGGAGGTATTACAATCATAAAAACTATAACCAAAGATTATTGTTTTTAAATAAATGATTATATTTGGGAGTATACATCGGTTATAATAGATAAAAATGAAAACTTTTATACAGATTACAAAAATAAAGACAGTATTACTCTATATTATGCAGAGTTTCCCCAAAGGAGTTGAATGTGCAAAGCTTTTTAGAATTCTTTATTTTGCACAACAGGATTATCTTGTCAAATATGGAAAGGTACTTATAGAAGACTCTTTTATGGCATTGAAGTATGGTCCGGCGCCGACTTATATTTATAGGGTCCTACAGGCTGTAAAAGAAAAGCCAACAGAAGAAAGCTTTAATGATTTCCTTGCCGGAATAGAAGTGCATGAACAGAAAATTTATGCTTCTGCCAAACCTGATATGAACTACATTTCAGGCTCAGACAAGCGTTGTCTGGATGCTGCCATTACCAAATATAAGGATACAGATCCTTATGACCTGTCAGACCTGTCACACGACTTGGCATGGAAAGAAGCAAGGGCACGTATTAAGGATAATCCTCAAAAGAATCTGATTACCATCATAGATATTGCAAGGGCCGGGAAAGCTAATAAGGAAATGATAGATTATATCCGCGAAAAACAAATTGTAAGAAACGCTTTATCTTAAAATTACCGGTACGCTTGAAAAACTGAAGGCCACAATTGCTGAAGTCGAATTAGTAGATATTCCATCATTTATCGGTTTCACTAAGGAAGGAGTCACATCTATGGATTGCTTATAGTAAGATAGAGCCAGTCTTTTTCTCTACGAATAATGAATTTTCACCAAAATTTAACAACTAACTTCCACTTGCCAATAACAATTCGTTATCTCATTTAAATCGTACCATACGTCCCTAGAAACAGGCACACCTTCAAACATAAAATTCTACATTTAAAAGATTTGCAGTCTGCCGTATATTCAAGCTCTCGCAATACACCTCTGCCGAACTATCGGACATTACCTCTGCAAAGTTAATCTGCAGGTCGGAGTTATTGCATTCCTGCCTGTTGAATGTTTCCAGTAACCCGGTACGGACAGCTGCCCGATACCACAGGCTATCCTTCTTACAGGTTTCTAAAAACAGATCTGATGCTGTCATATTACCATATCTGACCAGAACATAGTCCATTATCTCTATTTCACACTTAGAGAACTCACTGTCATCAAAATCGGCTATAGCCTCAATAAAAATTCCACCGTCCCTGAACTCTGTCCTGACAAAGCCTTTCAAAATATAGGGTACGTCTGAAAGGTCAATAAAGACATCCTTTGCCACAGGACCTGCCTGCCACACCTCATATGGCATGCCGATGAATGGAACATGATATTTCAGAGCCATATGTTCCTCCATCAGATACAGAAGTTTCAATAGTTTGTTCCTACAAAGACCTGATGTATGATATGCTATATACACTATAGCATTACCCAGTTTCCGTTTTGTAGATTCAGAGAATTTAAACATAATCAATATATTTCGGTTACAAATTTAAACATTACCCACTAAAATACAAGAAAACAGGTAATGTCTTATAATGATTGCAGCCGTGTAAAACAACAGACAAAGCATTTAGCAAGATAAAAATACAATATAAGCATCTGTTAACCATTAATTAGCGTTATATTTGTCAGATAGAAAAGAACAAGATTATCATGAAAGAATCTATAATCATAAAGAATTTTGGTCCATTGAAAGAAGTGGAAATAGATGATATCAAGCCATTGACCGTATTCATAGGCAAGTCAGCCGGTGGTAAGAGTATAATTATGAAAGTAATAGTACTTATGCGTTACATCTACAAAATGGTAAATATCCGTTCGTATTTGAAAAATGCGAAAATCACCCGTTCTCCATTCAAGCTCCGTTTCAACTCACTGCTACATGATGGACTGAAGGGAATGATAACAGCACAGACCGAAATATATTACACCGTGGAAATTAATGGGAACAAATATACCCTGAAATATACCAACAGAGGTCTGCAGTCTGACATTAACATACCGGACAAGGACTTGATATTCTTCAAAGAAGCTTATGTTTCCGGAATGAGAAGCCTGATTCCTATATGGGCATCCAAAGCAGTCTCAGTAAAGGGAGAAAACCTGGGCTTCTTCTTTCACGAAACCTTCAATGACTTCAATGATGCTACGGATGTCATTAAAGAACAGAAGCTGGAGTATCTGAATCTGAAAATGAAAGTCCGTAAATCAGGCAACAGACCTAAACTATTTACCATTGAATCTTTGCAGAATGATGCTGTACCGATAGAACTGAGATACGCATCTTCCGGTATCCAGACATCAGCTCCATTGGTTGCAATTGTTCATTACTTCGCCCAAGAGTTCTCATTCAAGGACGCTTTCCAACGTTCTGTATTGAACTATCTGTACAAACAGGACCTGCTTACAAAATTCACTCTGGGAATCAACCGGAACAAATTGGGAAAGTATGTCCATATCCATATAGAAGAAGTCGAACTTAGTCTTGCTCCGGAAGATCAAAGAGCCTTTATGAGCAACCTAGTAGAAGAGGTATTCCATAAAAACAAAAAAGACCGCAAACTAGGACTGATGGTATCGACCCACAGCCCTTATATAGTCAATCATCTGAATGTACTGCTGCGTGCCGGATATTTTGAAAAGGCAAGGGAAAACTACCCTTTCCTGGAGAAGGACGACATTGCCGTATATCGTGTAAATGAAGGAAAAATCATTTCACTGATGGCTACAGACAACGATACGGGAGAATATGTAATCAACGCACTTGATATGTCCGATACTATGGAGAGGATATTCGAGGAATATGAGAGTATGGAGGAATAAGGGATTAACAGCACACTGATTGACTTTCTTTAAAAAAGTGCAATCCTCACTTTAAGTCCGGATATTATAAATCAGCTCAGCAGAAAGAAGTCTCATATAAAGAAATCAGCAAAAAACAGGTGTTAGCAAAGACTCGGATTCAACGTTAGTTTGCATACTTTGCTTTATCATATGAAACTTAATAAGGATACGTTATAGAAGATATTCCAATAAAATCCAGCCAAGTCCAACAAACCGATATCAGAAGAAAGAGAGGTGGCTGTCTCAAAATAAATTTGAGATGGCCTCTTTTTTCTTTTTAACACTTTCCATTTGAAACTTGTTACAACCAGTTTTAAAGGGTAAATTTGGCTCAAATATCGTTCCTGTCCCTAAATTTTGCGACCAAATGGCAATGGGAAAATGACATATATGGCATCTCATGCAAAAACTGCAAAAGTGATAAATATGCGCCCGTTGACATGTTGGACACCTCATGAAAATTCCTGCAAATACCTGAAAATTGCTGCAAAGGAAATTTGAGAAATAAGTTCCATATCACGTATTAATTTCTCTCCCTCCATTCTACACTCGTCATAAAGTTCTTTTAGCAAATGATAGTTTGTTGTAGTTCTTGTCACTCTCATGTCGCCTTTATGACGAATAACATAAACATATCCTTTGTTTTCCAGTTCATCGATATAATCCAATATTTCATTATAGCCGATATAACGCATCACCAGCTGGTGTCTCAGTTTGGGGTACTTATGTAGAAGGAACTTCGGCAAATAGAATTTCTTGTTTGGCTTCCTGTATTCTTTGGGCTTTGTAAGAATTACCACATTGTTTAAAAAGCCATCTTCCCTAGCACGACATACTGGTATAGAATCGCATACACCTCCATCCAACATAGGGATACCGTCTATATATTTTTCAGGACATAAAATGGTGAGTGAACAGGATGCCTGACATATATCCAATAGGCGTTCTTTATTTGTCCGTTCTTCAAAACACTCAGATTCACCGGTAATACATACTGGTTACTATAACAAATCTGTCTTTAGAATTCTTGATTGCTTCAAAATCCAAAGGCATATATTTCTCAGGATAATCTTTTATGAGATATTGAAGATTTATATAACCTTTATAATTTCATAGAGTATCCTCATATTGGCTTTTTCATTGCCTTTTCTGTCTTTCATTTTTTCAAGCCATCTTCCTAAAACGCCTATCTGCCAATAACTTTGCTACATTTTTCTGTTTATCACTTTTTATTCGTACTTTTGTATTATAAAACAAAAGGATGGCCACAAACGAAAAAACCCGTTCTTGATGAACGGGTATATCCTTAACTTGGTTACGTGTTTTGACAACAGAGGCTTTACCAAGCATTACGATACAAAGGTACGACTTTTATTTGAATATGCAAAATGAAATATAAAAAAGTAGTCAGATTATATTCCAATTCGAGGGTCGCCAAATATTACAGGGCGACCAACCGCAACAAAAACAAGGCAGTCATGCTCTATTTTGCCAACATGAAAATAGCACAAGCGTTTCATCCGTTACTGTCTTCATTTGAAGTTATATTACGTAACCAACTGCATTATGCGCTGGCACACCATTTTTCCGATGGTAACTGGATTATCAACCAGAAAACCGGATTCATGATTGCTCCTTCTCTGACATATACGAACAAGCGGACAAAGAAAAAAGTTACCAATGACTATATATTGAAAGAGGTTCTGAAAGCAGAAAAGAAAATTGCCGATCGGGGTGTCAGGGTTACGACTGGGAGAGTAATAGCTGAACAGACCCTGGGCTTCTGGAATAGCTTTTATGAAACACACCACTATGCGCTTTTGGCTGGTGTACCCTGCCGGATTTTCAAGAAACTGCCTCCCGGATTCGGACGTAAGGAGATTAACGATATTATAGTACAAGTTCGTGAACTGCGTAACCGCATCAATCATAATGAGCCGATATGTTTTGTAAACAGAAAATGTGATTTTTCTTATGTGAAGGGTATGTATACGATAATCAGTGATTTTCTTACATGGATAGACCCTGAGATTATGCCTTCACTAAAAGAGGTAGATAAGGTATGCAAAATCATAGAAAAAGAAGAAAATAAACAAAAACAATGACTATGTAAAAGAACCATTTCTAAGGGATGTTGGCTAAAAAAGGCACTATAAAATATTTTGTGTAAATGGAAAATAGGGGGTTCAAAATAGCGTTCCGTATTTTTTATTTTATACATTTACCAAATAAAGAAGATTATGAAAGAAAAGAATCAAGCAGTACCTGACGAAGTGTTAAGTAAGGAGTTTATCAGCCAGTTCAAGACAGAAGCCGATGTAAGCAAATTCCTCAAGCAATTGCATGCCCAGGTATTGGAGAAAATGCTTGAAGGTGAAATGGATGACCATTTAGGGTATGAGAAAAATTCCATGGCAGGAAACAACACCGGCAACTCTCGGAATGGCAGTTATCCGAAAAAGATTCATACAGGACATGGAGAATCTGTCATCTCCATTCCGCGTGACCGCAACGGTCAGTTTGAACCGATAGCAGTCCCCAAGCATGAAAGCCGGGGCTTTCTATAGAGAACTTGTTATCTCCCTATATGCCAAAGGGATAAGTATTTCCGACATAGAGGAAGAGATGCGTGAGATTTATGAAATATAGTTCTCCACATCTGCCATTTCCATCATTACAAACGAGGTAAACCAAGCTGCCCAGAAGTGGCAGAACCGACCTTTGAATACGGTTTATATGATAGTCCGGATGGACGGTATTGTCGTCAAGGTACGGGATAACGGCAGGATTATAAACAAGACCGTCTATCTTTGTGTCGGTCTGAAACAGAACGGCCTGAAAGAAGTCCTTGGCATGTGGGTCGGCAAATCGGAAAGTTCCTCTTTCCGGATCGGCGTTCTGACCGACTTAAAGGCTCGTGGAGTGCAGGATATACTGATTACCTATGCCGATAATCTGAATGGATTTACGGATACCATCCGTACCGTATTCCCTAGTTATTCACTCAAATCTGTGTGGTACATCAGATCAGAAACTCTTGTAAATATGTCGTTTATAAGGACAAGAAAGAGTTTACGGCAGATATGAAGAATATCTATAATGCGCCCAACAAAGAGGTTGCTGCTGCAGAACTTGACAACCTGGAAAAGAAATGGGGAGGAAAGTATCCTTATGCCATACTTTCATGGAGGAACAAATGGGATGACCTGACTGTTTTCTTCCAGTTCCCGCTGGAAATCAGAAAGATAATCTATACCACAAATCTCATTGAGAACCTGAATGGGAAAATCAGAAAGTACACAAAATCAAAGCTTTCATTCCCTTCAGATGATGCTGTAAAGAAAATGGTATACCTATCGCTTATGGAGATTGAGAAGAAATGGACACAGCCTATTCATAACTGGGGATTGATTATGAATCAATTTATGCTTATGTTTGAAAACAGAATCCAGATATAAAATCAACTTACAGCTGAATCCTGTTTCCATTTACACAGAATTTTGGACTGTGTTTCCAGATTCTATATCAACAAGCACATTATTATCCAGATATATCTTCATGTTCTATCCCCCTTCTTTTATATATCTCGTCTATGATCTTCTTAAATCGCGACGAACTTAACGCATCCAAATTGTCAGCATTTGCCCAATCTATATATTCTTTGATAACCTTCAACAGACCATACACTTGCTCTATCTCTTTCAATTTCATTTCTTCAGGCTCAGCCATGTCGGGATCAAGGTCCCGTAACTTTTCTACTATCTCTGTTTGTTTATCCTTCTTCTCTTTCCAATGCTTAACCAGTTCCACATAGAAATCGTCATCTCTTATCGTATCATCAACCACCACAGGCAGCATCCTATCCTTATAATTGACATTTTCCATAATGCCCGATAGTTCATACATACAGTTTTTCGATCTTAAGTAAGGCCTGCTCAGTACCACTATTACAGTTTTCCCAGCCCTTATGGCATTCATAAACTCCTTGATGTTGACCGTATAAGGACAATCTTTCTTGTCCAACTTAAAAGGAATCCCTCTATTCTCCAATACAAATCCAAGATAATCCACTATATGTGCTGAATGACCTTCCCAATTGTAAGATATGTAAATACCTTCATCCTCTCTCCACGGAATCTCTTCAGCTTTTTCCTCTTCTGTTTTCGTTAAGCGTCCTCCATCTGCTATACGCATAGCTTCATTGATATCGCTAATACCAGAATAAGCTGCATAGTACTTATCTTCAAACCCGATAATATAGCGGTTCAGATATTTATACATTTCGCCCCTTTGGGTTAACTGCCGTAAGTATTGCGTCACCTCCATCAATACATCCTTGCTTTTTATGGCAATCCTTTCCAAAGAATTAAGTATACTATTCAGCATAAAATGACCATCAATCTTATGCTCATAGCAGTAGCGGATAAAATAGCATAGCGATGAAATGGCGTTTGGATTGTCATAGTTAAAGTGGTAGTCATCCCTATATTTTATCATTTCTGGGCGCGTCACAAGATAGTCCAGCGCATCCATGCTGCCAATACTTATCAACAGACGTACCGCATGTTCTAAATCATATCCGTTAAAACTCTTGTATTCTCCTTCCAGCCTTTCTCTCACCCAAACCGATTCCTGCGTATTCCTTATAAGTGTTGAATAACAGAATAGTCTGTCAGACACTTTCAAGCCCGATGCAGCTTTCTTTATCTCTTCTATTTTCATTCCTTTCTTAACAAGAGTCTCCATTACGTTTGCAGACAATGAATAACCAGACAATGCGAAGCAAAGCACAAGACTATACCCCTCCTCTATTTGGTTTTCTATGATATAGTTCGAGAATGAATACAACAAAGGGTATTCTGCATTGTCAATATTTGCCCGTAGTTTTTCTATCACCTTAGGAGCTAGGGTTACAGAATCTACTCTCTCTGTTATATATTCAAACAAGGAATACTCACGGCTATAATATTCATCAAAATCCTTTCTGGAAATTGTATAACTGCCAAAACAAAGCAGTGAGAGCAGTTTCTCAGAAGGAATCTCAAACTCACCCTTCAGCATTAGTCCCAAGGCTTCTCGCCAGAAGAATATGGGCTCTCCATCGCTCAGTTTCAAGACAGATGCTTTAGCCCATTTTACAACCCGAATCTTGATTTCCTCTGTTACAGACACATCCATATCAGACCTATCCATCATTCTCGACACTTCCTTCATGAAGAAAGATTCATAAATATCCATGTTCTTAACACCTTTGACAATCTCTCCAATATTGTAATAATTATTGTCATCAACGAAAAGCAACAAAAAACTGAAAGCATACTGATTGTATCCTTCGTCTTGATCGCGCAGTTTCTTATAGAACTCTTTTCTGGAACTATGATTGTCCAATCCTGTCACCATTTCTAGCACAATCTGCTTAAATACAGGATACTCTGTAAAATCCATAAATGCTTGTTGCCGTCTCTCCCGCCCTTTGGTTATTATTTCAGGCTGTGGAAACTTCTCCTTGTAAAGTATTTCTGCACATTCCGCCACTTCGGCATAGGGTATTTCCTGATACCAACTGGCCTTGGCCCAGTCTGTACTGTTGTCTACTGCAAACTTCTTAAAATCATCCTTTACATCTTCTGCCGTCATCCATAAAGCAGCCATAATATAGGCTTGTCTGATATCTTCCCACTTCGAGGATTCTTCTTTTGGAGCAAACAGTTCTGCCTGTCTCTCATAAAAGGTCTTTCTTCCTTTTTCTCGTAAACTGGCGGTCAAATAACAATCCCTAATAACCATCAACAATTCTTGTGTCTGTCTATTTTTATCAAAATGACGGTGATATTCTTTAAAGGCCTTTTTATAATAAGCCTCTATAATCCCTATCAGTTCTGTATGTCCTTGTTTGATGAATTCACTTGCCCTTCCAAACACTCCTTTTATCATGTTGGAATATTCTTCCTGCTCATCATGATATTCATATTGGGAATGATAGAACGTGTGAGTAAGGATTTTTTCTACACTCTGAAGAGAACGAACTTTGGCAAGGGTTGTATAGATGGGCGTTCGAGTTACCATATGTGTAGTATGTCCCTTGTGTTGATTATGAACATACCCTTCTTTATCGAGTATATAGTCTATATATCCATCGGCCTTGTCCGCCTCCCCTATCAGCCTTATCATCGATTTGATGGCATCATAGTGGTTTGAGTCCTTTACAATGGCAAACAAGCGTTCTAAATAGGTCTGCTGAGTAAAAAAGGGATTATCGAAATACAAGAATGACAAATCGTGGTATTTGTCTTCTTTCTCTAGTGATTCAGCTGTCTTTTTCTCCAACACGCTGAAAAGTTTTTCAGTCAAATCAGCGCTATCAGACTTCAAACTATCCCATTTCAGGAAATAGCACAGGCACATCAAGTCTGAATAATAAGTCGTTCCTGTTTCTGTATCACTTAATTCATCCACAACGAACCCCACTGTATCTGTCGAATATGCAAATCGCCACAAATCCTCATAATCGTGCGTCATAATGTTCGACATTCTAATGCCTAGCGATTTATACTCCAATAAAAGCCCTTTGAACACTTCGTTTCGAGTTTCATAGTCTAGCATATCTCGGTCAATGTAGATGATTAAATCCAGACTGGCTTTCTTCAACCATTTTAATATGGCAGACACTTCTTCTTTCTTATCTTTCCCATACATTGACAGCCACAGCATAATGATGTTATACCATTCTGGCTTGATACGTCCATTGGGATGTGTGGCTAGTTGCTTAGCTCTTTCTATACCATATCTGTTCAAATAATTGGCAACAAGCCATTCGCGGAATGCGTTGTGTGCAAATGAATACTGACCTCCCTCATCGCGAATAAGATCATATCGCAAACATTCTTCCACATTGTTATCATCGTTTTGCAAGCATATACGCAGTTCCTCCTTGTTCAGACTTTGGGCATTCATCAGTGATAGCCCAAGGGCTACTCTTTCCAGTAGCCGAACAGACTCTTCAAAACTATGTTGTGCAGATAGTGATACGTTCTTTTCTTTTACCTCTTTATCGTAACTGCTTTTTATAAATAGTTTGTATATATCCGCCTTGGTCTTAGGAAGTTGTTTCCCCTTTCCTTTATATGCATCAATCAATACACTCAAGAAGAAAGGATTCTTGATGAAGTCTTCCAACTGATTGGCAAAGACGCTTCTCATAAACCTATCACTATTAACCTCACGTTTGGCAGCATAGTCTCTGGCATCGTCTATACTTAACTCTTCCAGAAACAATTCTGTAAATAACTCCAATTGGCGTTCCCTGCGGAAGTTACTACGGCACGAGAGCACCATTTTCATTTCTGGGTGTTCGTAAGCATAACCTCCTATTTCCTCCAGCAAGTCTTCATATTTCTGGCCGTTTACCTCATCCAGCGCATCAATTACGAGAACTACCTCCCTGCCATCTACGTATTGTGATTCCGGCAAATCGTCTCTCTTAAGTTTCGTATTGGTTCTAACCTCAAAGCTCACGGGAAGGTAAAGACCACTTTGCTGCAATTCCCAGCATAGTTGTTTCAGTTCTGTTGTCTTACCTGTCTGAGCACTGCTATACAGAACAATCTTATTGGTAGAAGTCTCCTCTACTCCCGTAACATAGTCAGCCAATGTATGACGTTCTTTTTTCCCAAGCACGTAATATATGAAGTTGTTCTCCGATTGGTCAGACGTGCAGAAACGGCGAATATAGCCATCTACCGCTTTGTGTTTTGTCAGTCCTCTACGTATCCGTTGCCCATTCCTAGTTTCTTGATTTGTCAGGGACGCAGTCAATTTGTCTAATTTTTCATCTTTCAAAATAATTCCTTGTGTGGTAATATAATAGGATACTTCTTCATCCTTACTTAATTCCTCAATCCATAAATTAGCAAGACTACTCAGAATCACGCCCTCCTTTTCCCACTTTTCTGTCAAGTAAAGTTTCTTTACTTGTTTAAGGTCATTAAAGTGTTTTTGGGCAATGCGCTGCCTGACGGCATCGTTTGCACACCATCGTCCCAATGCTGTCTGATAGCATTGTTCAATCCTTTCATCCAACGTTGTTTTATCCTTCGTTGAAATGAATTCTCTCAAAGAAGGTAACGATCCTGCCAAATAAGAGGCTATGAAGCCCCATAATATAGAACTAATGTCCATTATTATTCCTTTCTCTAATATAAAAATGGGCGACTTTCTACTCCCCGCATCGCATTGCAGTACCATCTGCTCTTTCGGGTTTTACTTCTCTGTTCGGAATGGGAAGAGGTAGATCCACCACAGATATAATCGCCCTCGATTAATCTTAATAATACCAAGCAGCGAAGAATAGCACTAATGATATGATTGTTGCTATGTTCACCAAGGTAATCAGTAAGTAGATACCGCATACTGACAATACCGCAATAATAAAACATAAAAGCAGCAGTATTTCTACTACAATTATAACAATAACGGCAAAATTACTTCATATTTGCCGTTATTGTTTTACTTTTAGGACTAAACATCGTCAAGCGCAATATGCACAAAAACACAAGCGTTGCCTCTATCATTCCGTAATCTTGCGGTATATAGAACGCATGTGCTACGTAATTGCGAATATTGTATCCTTTAGCTGTGAACACATACTCAAAGAATTCAATATCTTCTTTTCTGAATATTTGCAGTAAACATGGTTCTCTCAGTAGATCATCAAGTAATGCCTGAGAAATACTGTTATCTCGTCCTACTTTTGTAACACAACCTCCATAATCACCAACCATATCACGCAGAATGCCTTCAAAACGTATGGAAAGAATATCCACAGGCAATCGCCAATCAGTTGGTTTTCCTTGCAAAAAACGATTATACTGTTTAATGAGTGCTTCAACTCCGTAATCAATCTGCGAAAACCATGTGGTCGTAACTACTTGACCTGATCTAGTATATTCCAGTTGAATACCAAAACAAGTGTTTTTTAGGAACCATTTCCTCAATTTACTATAGGTTAATTGTTTTATGTTGACTGCTGTAAGAATCATATTTATAACAGTATTTCTCACAATATTCATGAGCCATATACCGTATTTCTGACGCAAATCGAAATCCTTACCTGCGTCCTTGCTGTTTCCGTTGATGTCCATAATCTTATTCTCAAAGCCAAGTTTTTCTACCGTAGATTTGCTTGCAGACATTCGTAGGCGTATTTGTTCGTAAGAGGGAAACAAAAACCTAACGGGACATGAAAGATTCTCCAATAGCCAACTTAGTTTCCCTTCAAGTAGTTCCTTTTCCAAGTTGCCAAAATACTCAACAATCTTCTTATCTGTTTTCTTCTCAATTTTGAAATGCAGCATTACCATTTTTTTCTTATTTTCTCGAAATGCCAGTTCTGCCCTGTTCCTTTTTTGGGTCAACCCCGCCTTCTGATAAAACGCCATAGCTTTTTGGGAATGATCTTCGTTCATCCATGGGATGGCAATATTATTTGGTGCAGTTGCCGGATCAACTAATTGCCCCATTTCCATATCTCCCAACGCTTCATAAAAAAAGTTCATGTACGGCTTTGCCTCTCCCTGAATCTTTGATGAATAGAATAAACCTAACTCACAGCAGTTCTCACGCCAGCTATCTTTGACTAATGACAACAAATCCTTGCACAAACATACGATTTTCTTTGCATCACGACTTGGAAAGAAACCCTTTTCCTTAGCCAACCTTATGCAAACCATTTTTGTGCGGTATCCATAGTCTGATTCCAACACGCCCCAAATCAAATCGGTAGCCTCGGGTATCTTATACTTCACTCTTTTTATCAGTGACATCAGAACCTCTATAGCCTTTTCTGCTACATGCGGATAATCTTCTTTGTCTTTTGGCAATAAAGTGTTAATCACCGCTATCAAAGCATCAATAGATTGCTTAGCATAGCGGTTGTCATTCGTTAATAGTGAAATAAAGTAATTGTATCTGTATTTTAATAACTGGTTATTCGTAGCTTTAACACGTTCATCAAAATAAGATACAATAAAATTCTTATCAAAATTACAATTCTCATCCTCTATCAGCCGTTCAATTTTCCACCATGTAAGAATCTCAAGACGTGCTTTTGGCTGTTCTACCGGTAAAAATGCGTCATACGAGAATCTACTGTCAAGATGACTATCATCCTGTTTTGTTTCAAGGAATTCGTACAATTCAGCTAAAGTTGCCATAATAATTTTACATCTATCCGTTAGACCTCAGATATTACCTGGCCATTTTTTAACAAACTATTGAATATATTATTAATACATTTTTGCGGAATCTTCTCTTGCTCTAGACGTAGGTTGTGAAACTTGACATGATCGTACAGTGCGGCTTCCGCAGGGGTAAGATGGAGAGGCTTTGATACATTGCTTGGTGTGCCTTTGTCGCCTTCAAAATATGTGTCAAAGGTAGTGCGATCCATCAGAAGGCTTTGTGTCTGGGGAAAATAACTGCGGAACTGCGAAAGAATTTCGAAGCCCTGTGCATCAATGTCGCCCCAATAATATAGTGAAGCGTGCCGCATGAACGGAACAGACTTGAGGATGCCAATGGTGAATCCATGCCCCCAAATCAGCAGACTTCCTGCCAACTTGGGAAAAGTCAGGAAGTTGATTTTATTCTCCACCACAAACACCTTTTGCACAGGCAACGACAACGCACAGAACTGACTCTGAGGCATCGTAAGATCGTCTACACCAGAAAAGTATTCATTCGCAATCGATGCTTCCAGCACACGAATCCGCACCCATGACTCATCGTATCGCAATCCAAAGCGCTTCTCGAACACCTTCTCATCCGAACAAACATGCTCTACAATGACAATATCCAGCAACTCACGAAGCACTCCCTTGTTACGTTCAATAAACTTGGTATGCACCTCAATGGGCAATTCACGAATGTACAACCTAGGACAAGGGTTTGCCACAAAATAGCGCAAAACTTTCAGCAAATCAGACCAAAAGGAAGCATTTTCCACCACCTTCAGCGGATAGCGTTCCACCCATGAACGAAGCTGCGGAAACTCATCAAGCAACATTGCCACATCCTTACGAAACTGTGATACTTCACCACACTTCTGCAAGAAGCGCTCAATGTCCGATGCACTCTCGAATAACACGCGCTCAGGCAGATCCTGTTCGCCCAATGCTTTCGTTTTCACTGTTTTCCACTCAATCGTGTAACCAAAGCCCTTCACCTCTTTCGATTGCGAACGGATGTCCGTCAGTTCACGTTGATACTCGTCCATCGATGCGCTAGCCTTCTTGTCGCAAGGGATCACAATTGGCTCAAACTCAGAGCCAGCTACCACCGAACGCAAATAATCTACATACTTGCGTTCAGTCTTCTTACGTATTTCTACTGCCGTTATCATACTTCCATACTCCTTTCACGTTCTGCCTTAAACTCACTGATAGGCATATTATAGAGCACAGAACAGTTGCCCTTGCGCTCCACATAATGCACATACGAAATATCGTTCTCCACGATGTGAATATTGTCGCTCGGAGTCACCACGAGCAACTGCAGATGGAGTTGTTTGCAGAGCGAAATCAGATAGCGTGCCTTGTCCTCGTCCTGTGCGCGAAAAGCTTCATCTATTGCAATGAAGCGGAACGAAGAATCTAATCCACTCTTGGTTAATCCGAACTGGTAAGCGATAGCCGATCCCAGAATCGTGTATGTTAATTGTGCTTTCTCGCCACCAGACAGCTGCCCCATCGCCTCATAGGTGTTACGCTTCTGCCCATCGTCTTGGTAAAACTCCTCCGACTTATATGTGTACCATCCACGCACATCCATCACCGACTTTCGCCATGATTCGACCTGTAAGCGAGACATCAGCGGTTCAATATGCTGTTCGAAATGAATCTTGCTTCCATCGATTGTTGAATTCATCTCATGAATATTAGGTATTGCACTGCTCAGCAGGTTTTGAAACTCCTTCACATCCACATTCAATCGTTTGGTTGCTACCAACTGGATATAAGTCTTTGGAGCATCTTTGAAATCAATGCCTATAAGATACGAATTCAATTGGTCGATGGTCTTGGTGATAGACTGACACCAGTTTTGGAAGAATACATTGAATGCACTGACTTTGTTGATGATATTCTCCTGCAAATACTTGTTGAAGCGCGATTCAAACCCTGGTAAATCTTCGTCAAGCAATCGTTGGTAATAGGCCTGATATTCGCCCATAAACTCCACGGCTTCGGGCAAACGGCTCACATCCGAACGCCAATCGTGATACTTCATGGTAATTTCCTCTGCGGGATTCTTGAAGCGATAAATCAGGTTCTTCAAATCGCTATTCTTGCGACTCTTCGTTTCACGCTGTTTCTGCAAAGCTAAATCGATCTCATGTTGTAACGTGTCACGCTTTCCGTTCAAATCCTCCAATGCCACATTCAGTAAATCTGTGTGTTGCGACTCAAAAGTATCCGTATCAACTACGCCTATTTGAGCCAAAGCTGAATTACTTTCGTTTCTCCTTTCTTTGAGCTTATTCTCACGATTCTCCGATAATGTTTTCTTTTTGATAGCTTCATTGTTCTCATCATCAAGTAAACCGATTTCTTTTCTCACCCCCGCCAATTGCTCCTGTAAAATCTTCACCCGATTATTGGCTTCCTCCAGTTGTCGTTTCTGTTCTTGCTTTTGCTGAATGACTAGTACACACGACTGCCAGTCGATATCATCAAATTTATCGTATTTACTAAACAGCGTCAAATAGGTTTCCCGCTTCTTCTGAGCATTCTTTATGTCTTCCTCTAGCTTACGGACTTTAGCTGCTGTCATCTTTTCTTCCTGCTGCAACTGACGCACCTCTGCCTGTAACACGGCAATTTTCTCCTTGTTATCCCAGCCAAGCACATAGTGTTCCTTGCCTCGTATCTCTGGTCGGTCGTCTTTCTCATGCTTACCACCTCTCGCCTTTATCAGCCCCTCTTTTGTTACTGCTTTCTCTTGCAGATGGTTGAAGTCCGCAAGCGAATCAACACAACTATAGTTGAACTCAGCAAATAACCTGTCCTCAAGCCAATCCAAATACAAACACATTGGCTTGTATTCAAGCTTACGGAGCAACGAATCCGCTTTCAATGTCCTATCCTCAAACTCACGAATAGTCTCTGCGCCCTGGTATCGCTGATACACGATACGACCTCGCAGATTATGACCATTCACATACTCATTTACCTGCTTGTAATACTTCTCCGGCACTACCAACCGCAATGCAAAATTGTGAAGAATACGCTCAATGGAATATTCCCAATCACGCTCATCATCCTTCACACATATCAGTTCACCAATGAATGGAATCTCTTCGGTAGTTGCACCAACAGCTTCCAGTATCTCATCACGAATCTCAGCCACACGACCGGATATATTGTTCTTATGCTGCTGCAGATAGCGTATGGTGGCCATTCGTTCTTCTATGTTGCTACTGATTTCATCCTGACGGTTTTGTGCCTGACGCTTCTCTTCCATAAGTTGCCTGTCAATCGTCACTTGCAGAGCATCTTTCTCGCGTTTGGCGGTCGCACGATTAATTTCGAATACCTCTACATCAGGACTTTGTTCCATCTTCACCAGCTTTGCCAACTTATCGTATTCTTCGGCTTTGGCCTTGCGGTTATCACGTATCCTCACTCTCTGATTGATTTCCTTTTCAATTTCATGTATCTGCTGACCCACCTCGTCCTTCTCAATAGCCACCGTCAAGCGCATTTGCTCTTGTTCCAGCTCACCCTTCTGCACCTTCAACTCCTTCAACCTATCTTCCAGTTTCCTCAAGTCGCTCTTGCAGCACACCAACTCCTTGTCGCACAAATCCACCGTTCGCGCAGCAAACCAATAGGCTGCCACACTCTTCTCCTGCTCCATTTCAACTATGCGTATGTCTATCTCCTTCAGTTCCTCTGTCAATGCATTGATAGGTTCCAGTTGGGCAATCTGCTCCTTCACCTTATCGATATTAGTCTTAGCCTCCATCAGATTTTGGAAGTTGTCCTTCAGTTCCTGATACTTCTCCTCAGCCGGCAGTTCCTCGAGCATATTCGTACGAATAAAACTGTCCAGATCGTCCAACACTTTCACACCCACTATCTGATTGAAGAGTGTAAGCGCCTTGTCCGAACGCATACCGAAGAGGGTTATCATCTTTTCGCCATATGCCACCGGACCATCAAAAAACTCTATCGTGCGTTTTGTTTCATTCGTATTGTATTTTTTCGTCAGTCGCTTGCGCCAATCGCCATGCAAGTCAAACTCTGAAAAGTCACGCTCTATAGTCAACGACTCTCGGGCTACACCAAACAGTACCTTTAGTTCCTCGCCAGTGTAGTAGCGCACCTGAAACAGCGTCACCACGCGCTTGTCCACATTGCAGAACGATGCAAGCAATACCGAACGAGCCCCTTTGTCGCGCAATCTCAGCGTGGTTGTGCTCGCTGCACCCTCCTGCTGCTGATTGCCATAGTTGCCAAAGAAGTACGATTCCTCTGTACGGTTGCCCTTCTTCTCCACACCCGATGATTGATTGTAAAATCGTTGGCGCTTCAGTGGCACCATCAGCGTGAGCAGAGCATCTATCAGCGTACTCTTGCCCGAGGCGTTTGCTCCGGTCAATAGCGAGTTGTTACCATGCAAATTCATATGGTACACTTTTTTGTCAAAGGTTCCCCAATTCCACACTTCCAAATAGTCAAGCTTAAAGCCTGCCACTTCCGAACTGGTATTAAATAGGTTCATCTGCTGCATTATAGTCATTAAGTTTGTTTTTAAATTCTAATATATCGTCCAGTGTCACCTTATCCTTGATGATGCGATGTATCTTATAGCGCTTCTCACCCTCAATATGCTTTGCTTCCACCAGGAAACCAAAGCCTGCTATGCTGTCTATATAGCGGTCAAGATCTTTCTCAAACTTGGCACGATTGAATGTGGCGGGAAGAAACAATTCTGCCTCTTCCTTTATTTCAGTAGCAGTTACATACTTGTCCGAAGCCTGCGACTCTGTTGGATTGCTGTCGAAGTCTTCGAGTATCTGCCTCAACACGATGAGTATCACCGAAACCTCAAAACCATACGACCTTCTCGACACCATGTTCAATGTTTTGTCTTCGTCCAATTTCATTTGCTTGACAAAGGCAAAACCTTCATCCTTTTTCACGATGAGTTCCAGTCCCATCACACTGATATAGTCCTGAATCTCGCTTTGGTAGTCGAGTAAATCATTCCAAACTACATCGTCTTTCTCTACGATGCCTTTCAACAGTTTCACTACAGCCCTGCTGTATGGTTGTATATTTGCTGCGTTCATCTTGTTATTATAATTTCGGGAATTGATATGGTTTTATTTTCTGTAAAAATAATATGTTGCTGGCGTTCTTCGCTTACCACCGTCTTATATTCCTTCAGCACGCCAATGTATCCAAACACTTCCGACAGACCTTTCTCCACGCCTTCGTTCCGCTCTATCACCTCTGCCAGGGTCGTCTGCTGTCTGTCGTTCAACACCTCGTTGATGCGGTCTCTCAGCACCTTTCGGTCGATGTGATACGGATTGTAGAGTTTACCAATACTCTCCAAATCAGCCAGACTCAGTCCGGCTATGTCAGGCTTATCCTTATACACAGTTTCTTTTACAGGTGTGAGGGTAAGAGGGCGCTCCAGCGGCAGATTGATGTCAATGGTTTCGTATTCAAGCGAAGCATCTGGCTTTTCTTTCCGTCTGCTGGCTTCGATGAGTAGTTTCTTTATATCGTTGATTACTTGCTTTGTCGCCTCAGCATTCATATGTCCGTTCTGGCGAATGATTCGACTCAGTTTCTCGCTCATGCGGTCGTTGGTTTTCGCAACCTTCTCACCAGCGTCAAACAGATGCTTTTTCATTTCCTTGAGAAACATGTCATGTGCATCAATGCCTCTATTTTCCAGCGTTTTGTAGAGTGCACCAGTCAACTCGTCCCATTCTTTCTGCAGATCGGCCGAGAGCAGAAACTCCCAAAATGCATAGAAACTTTTGCCTTGTTGCGATTGTTTTAGTTCGCCATATGCATCAAAGATGTAGTTCAACAAAGCTTTCTTCTCTGCATTTTCTGTCTGACGTTCGTATATCTCTTTGATAATCCCCTTAAAGTTGTCATCCACCTCTTTGAAATCGCTCAGCAGTTCCTTCGCCAGTTTGTTCAAACTGTTGTATCGTGGTTCTATCTGGTAGTCCTCGTAAACCTCGACCTCTTCGCCCATCTCCAGCCGCTGAATCTGATGCTCTATCTCCATTTTTTTGGTTCGAAGCAATTCTAGTCGCTTCTCACGGTCCTCGTTCGAGTATTCCACCAATTCCTTCAGTTGGGAAAACAGTGTCTTGAACTTTGATTCAGTACCGATGTAATCTTCTTTTTTCAAGCTCACCACCCAATCTATCAATTTGCTTGTGTGTGACGAAATCTCGTATATCACCTCTCCCTCTTCGTTCTGATAATTGGTCAAGAATCCCTTGTCTGTCCAGTCTTTGATGAGCCGTTTCGCTTTCTGTTCGTTAGACTCTACTAGTCTCGTCATTTCAGAATCATCCTCCACCAACGTATTTTCCTGCTCATCCAGTCGGTTCTCCAGTAGCATGTGCAAGCGTTCCTGCATTATAGCCGCCTGTCCTTCAAACGCTTCAATGACAAAAGACAAGAAGAAATCCACACTTCTTGATTTTATGAGTCGTACGCTTGGTGACTCTCGTAATATTTGTGTTATTTCTTCTACTTGCATAAATGTTATTCGAAATTATTTTGTTTAAAATCCATCAGTGTCTTAAATATTACATTCAAACACTTTTAAGGTGTTATTTATCTTTACACACAAAACACCACCATTGAATCATTGAAGTTCTATAATTCATTTTCCCCAATCCTTGCGATCAGTTCAGCATTCAGTTTCTCATCTCGTCCCAACAATTGCCGTACAAGCTGATAAATCGTAGTGCAAGGATTTTGATTTGCATAACGTGAATCTGCATATTCTAAATGCTTCGCTTCCGCATACCGCAAGGCGGACTCCATTGAGCCGTAAGTAGTCATTATCTTATAATTGTTAGGATCTTTCTTGGCGTATCTGTACTTTTTCTTCGATTTATATTTCGGAGAAGCATTTACAGCTGTTGAAATCTTCTCTTCATAATCCTTTCGAGACACTCCTGTTATTACATTCTGAAAATGATATAGATACCACAATTCGAATGCTTCATTACTCCAGGCTACCTCAATGCTATTTTTTTGTCCCATCGCAATGGCTTCGTTGAAATCCTTTGCAGGAAATTCATCCCTATCGAAAACAGCCCAAACACGGTCATAGTTATTCTTATTTTTAAGATCAATGGCCTTCTCCACAACATCTTTTGTTCCACGCCCAAGCCCTTTAACCTCGATGTCATATACAATTACCCCCTGTTGCTTTTCGGCAAAAGCTTCAAAGTAATTAGGTTCAGTCTTTGTCCCTTCGCACACAATTAACACAGAGCAACGTATGACTTTCTGTTCTCTCTTTTGCGATTGCCTCCTAAATTTTGAAGAAGCATTATCTATCTTTATTCTCTTTGCTGCCATAGCCTTACATTATTAATCATTCAATATATAAGGAATGGCACCATAACGACCGGCGATATAGTTTTTCTCATAATTTGCATCATTACGAGGTTTGGTCCCGTCTGGGAGTACGATATCAATCAGACTATACAAATCCGTCTGCTCTTTAGAATCTTTCTCCGTGAACCATATCTGGTCTCGTCTTAAAATTTTCTGAGAAAGTAAGTGCGTATCGTGGGTAGTGAATATCAATTGGGCATTCTTTGGATTTGTTTCCGGATTATTGAATAATTCAATAATATACTGAGAAATCAGAGGGTGCATTTTTGCATCCAGCTCATCGATGACAAGCACGCTCCCAGAATAAAGCGTTTCGAATATCGGTCCCGAAAGATCAAATAACTTATTTGTACCGGAAGATTCCCTATCTTCAAACGAGAAGTTAATTGTACCTACTATATTACCTTTATCTGAATATACGTTATGTATAGAATCCAACTCAATACTCTTCTTGCCTTGCGTTTCTCTTTGGAAGAGTGCTCGTAATTCCATAGGCAAGTCCTGAGGAATATTGGGTTCTTCCTCATGAGTAAGAATGTTGTTAAATCCAAGTCTCAATTTCTGGAAGAAGTTGAGAGCATCAACACTCAAAGATTCTTTTTTGTGAAAAAATAATTTTGAATATGCTCTATATTGTTGATTATTCAATCCAGAAATCACATTAAAGTCCGATTGAAACCAAGAAATAACCTGACGAGATATTTCACCGCCTAACTGTTGGCATAATGACAGGAACAAACGGTTGTCATTGGTCTTTTCTTCATATCCGACTCCTTCCGGGAAATTATTCTCATCTACACAAATCCCATCTTCGTTTCTTACGAACATCATCTGCTCTTTAGAACGAGGTGTTGTTTTCCGGAATAACCATTCTTCAACGATACGCTCCAGATTATACCTGAATCCATATCTGTAACAATACTCTCCTTTCAAAAATATAATCTCAAACATAGAGGGATGGTGATTGTCCTTCAAAAGAAGAAATGGGTCATATTCCAATTGCTCATTGTCATTTAACTTCACCGACAACAACACGCAACTCGCCATTGCGTGCATCGCACTGACAAGATTGGATTTCCCACTTGAATTGGCACCATACAGCGCAAGCGAACGAAGCAGAGTATATTTATTGCAGTCAAACAAGTTCGTTTCAGTACATTCTTTCAAAGCTTTATCGGCCTCCAATACTAAGGTCTTTTTCCTATAAAACGACCTGTAATTCTCAACTGTAAATTCAAGTAACATATATCTGACTTTTAAGTGTTTCAATTATTTTTCATAACTGTTTTCGAGTACAAAGGTACAAAATTCAATTCATATAATGCATATTTTTGAGATATTTTCTCAAAAATATGCATACAGCATCTATTACATTTGCTGATTCAAAAAA
>ULPH01000551.1_pt1 | contig 36035 bp, 46 predicted proteins | sample 1953301 | NCBI WGS metagenome assembly ULPH01 (sample SAMEA4835623, study PRJEB28245) | human gut metagenome | biome: gut microbiome; material: fecal sample | place: Denmark | collected 2008 | reverse complement strand
CCTGTGTAATTGCCCTTGCCTGTGATAGTGACCTTTGCTGTGCCTACCTTGGTGTTGTTTGAATAAGAAACTGTGTAATCTGTACCATTCTTCAAAGTTTTGCCGTTTAGCTTGACCGTTACACCAGGCTTCTTCGCCTTGCCGTCATAAGCGTAGGTCGAAGTGGAAAGTGTCACGCTTGCCTTTGAAATGCTAATTCTTGAAAGTGCAGGAATTTCAGCCGTTTCAAGAACTTTCTTGCAGACTGTACATTCCTTGTGCTTTGAGCCTTTAACTCCGATAGAAGCCGCCTTGTCAGTTATCCAACCGCTTGACTTGTGACCTGTGGCATTTATCACTGTCTGAACCTTGATAACAGTATTGCAAACTGAGCAATGTGAGCCGTCTGTTTTGCCTGCAGTGGTGCAAGTAGCAGGGTAGCCCTTGTCGGTAACTGCGGTGTGACCCTTTGCAGGAAGCTTTTCTGTAACTGTCGCATTGCACTTTGTGCAAGTCTTTATAGCAGTACCCTCTGATGTGCAAGTCGGTTGTTTTGTTACAACAGAATTTCCGTAGCTGTGACCTGTTGCTTTTGTTGTGCTATCCTTGTATGAAGTACCGCAAACAGAACACTTGTGGAGTGTATAGCCGTCAGTAGTGCAAGTAGGTGCAACAACTGTGTCAGCATATTTGTGTGAAGTCTTTGCTATAGTTTCTGTAACTGTCGCATTGCACTTTGTGCAAGTCTTTATAGCAGTACCCTCTGATGTGCAGGTCGGCTGTTTTGTTACAACAGAATTTCCGTAGCTGTGACCTGTTGCCTTAGTTGTGCTGTCCTTGTATGAAGTACCGCAAACAGAACACTTGTGGAGAGTGTAGCCGTTAGTAGTGCAAGTAGGTGCAACAACTGTGGTTGTGTAGCTGTGGGAAAGCTTTGCAATTGTTTCTGTTACTGTTGCTCCGCACTGCGTACAAGTTTTTGTTTTTGTACCTTCTGATGTGCAGGTAGGCTGTTTTGTGATAACAGCACTGCCATATGTGTGGCTCGTGCATCCGCAGGTGAGTTTGTATGTCTTTGCTACAGACGGATTGTATGTAGGATAAATTTTTACAGTGAGTGAACCGCCGTTTTTGAATGTGATACGTCTGATATCATTAGCATAGTTTTCAAGCTTATTTACACTTACCATGCTGCGATCAGAAAATTCAACTGTGTAGTCTGTATCGTCATAAAGCCAGAAATCAATGCTGTCGCCCACACTGAACTGAGTTTTGCTCAATACGCTTGAAAAGGACGTATTCGAAATGTCTGTGCGCCAATAAACAGTGGTAGAGGTCGGAACTGTGAACTTATTCACATAACCGCAAGACTTGCAGGTCTGTGTTACAGTGCCGTCAGTTTTTGATGCGTACTTTGTTTCGTAGTCATGACCTGTTTTGACGTCAACCGTCTTTATATCGTCAAGATTTGAAAGGTTCAGGGAGTTGAATGTCACGTTATTTTTATCGTAAACATACCAAACTGCTCTGCCGTTTTTGATAACAGGCTGGCAATCTGAAAGACTTCCCTCAAAGGTGTGTATACTGCCGTTTACTGTGCCGTCAGCGTTTAGCTTCACACAGCTTACCTTTGTATCTCTGGCCCACAATAGCAAAAAGCTGTTATTATTTATCTTCACAAGCTGTGGAGCAGAAGCTGAGTCTGTACCCTCTGCATAAGAAGTTATCTTATTGAGCTTGTTTGTGGAAAGGTCCTTTGAAACAGAGGAAACGTAGACGTTTCGTGTTTCTGACGTATTGATATAATCAAGGTCAACTGTACTCTGTGCCACGATATAGCTTGATGATGACACATCAAAGCCGCCTATAGCCGCACCTGTATAGTTATAGTGACCGGCGGTATATTCAGGGTATGTTACAACGTCGATATTGCTGACCTTATCAAAATAGCTTGGGAAGAATTTGCCTGTAGTAAAATCAGAATTATACTTCACCAGAACGGCAGAACGTGGATGAGCGTCACCATGGTCGAGGGCGACTATATGGTTGCCGTCGGTTTTTATAAACTGATTGAAGGAGTGGCTCACATAGCCATAATCAACGTTCATGATGCCGGTATACGAATCAGTGATAGTCATTGAAGGCATATCCACTTCAATGGTAACATTAGACTGATGATTATTGCCGTCGCTTGATTTATACATTTCGTGGCAGGTCCTCACAAGCAGGTGGTCACCGCTATGGGTCATTCTTGCCGAGCCTGCATCGAATGGAACTGTAGTGTTAGCTCCATACAGACCGCAGGACTTTATTTTATTCCAATTCTTATCATACTTCGTTATACGGAAAACCTCTAGGGAGTCGTTTTGTTTCGGATTTTCCTGACCGCTAAGGACATAATAATTATTGCCGGAGTCATAGAAAGCACCAAAAATCGGCAGTTCATTGTCGATAAGCTTAGTGCTGAGCGGTTCAAAATCAGAGCTGTAATATTCCACAAGGAGCTTGCCCTCGATAGCGCCTGACTGGACACGCATATAATTGCCGTTGTCGCACACTGTTAGGTAAGATTTCACTGTGTCAGACCATTGCACATAGTCCTGATCATTCACATTAGAGCCTGAATACGCAACACATTGCGCCACGGCAAAGGCACTGAACGATCCAGCAGACACAGCAGTAGAAACAGCCATTGCGCCAGACAGGACAATGCTCAACATTCTTTTCTTCATATTCATTAATTTCATCACCTCATACAAAAACTTTTAAACGAGAACACCTTTATATATATAATATCACAACGCAAGGCATATGTCAATGAAAATAAGTTACAATGAGAATGATTTCAATAAATTCGTCATACACCAAAGGTCAACGCAGTAAAAAAAGCAAAGAGGATACAAAACAGAAAAAAACGCCTTGACAAGGTTTGATGGGTGTGATATAATATTACAGTGGTATTTCGAGGTGTGGCTCAGTTTGGTAGAGCGCTGCGTTCGGGACGCAGAGGCCGTGGGTTCAAGTCCCGTCACCTCGACCAGCACAAAACCGCTTGTTTACGTCAAATGTCGTAGATAGGCGGTTTTCTTTATGTCCTGAAATGCTAAAATATGCGTAAAAATAATAAAACACCACCCAAAATAATAAATATATGACACGAAATATGACACGAACTTTGCACACGTTGAAATTTTGCTTTGAAAATGCGGCAGATGATTCAGAATTCGTTGACCGCATTTGTCACGGATTCGGCACTGCGAAGAGAAATACTATTAAAGGAAAATCGGGTACAACATGGTATGGCTAGTCAGTGATAGGCTGGGGCGATAATCTCACCAACCTGCAAAAACAGCAGAAAAAGGCAAAGGCAGTCGAAGAAAAATAGCCACTATATCCGCTCTGCGCGGATTGTATAAAAAATAAAAACAGCCGCCTCAGACCCATAAAAGTCCGAGACGGCTGTCTTACTACCTACTTGATTTTAATTTTCTGCCCCACATAAATGAGATTAGCGTTCTTGATACCATTATCCTTGACAAGCTTCGCAACAGTGGTCTTGTAGCGCCGTGCGATGCCCGAGAGCGTATCGCCACGCTTCACAGTGTACGTCACTGTCTTCTTGGTGGAGCTTGTAGTCGGCTTTGTGGTCGAACTGATGGTCTTCTTGAAGCCATTCAGCCCTGCCGCCTTGATCTTCGCAGGATAGTCCACATAGCAGATATCCATGTCAACATTGCCGCTGATACCGCTGACCTTGCCACTGCTTGTGTACTGCCACATACCATATGTTCTGCCGTAGTTGCAACGTGAGCCGTACTCAGCGACCCACAGAGCGTATCTCTTAGCGACGTAGGCAGATATGTACTGCTGTAAAGGCGAACGGCTGATATACAGTCCTGCCCAATAGCCTGCCGCTTCAAGAGTGTTGCAGAAAGTCTTGACAAGGCTGTTGCAAAATGCTCTGCCCTTTGCGAACTGTGAACGTTCCTCGAGGTCAAAGTATATCGGATACTCAAACGTCTTGCCCTTGATAGCGTTGATACAGGTCTGAGCTTCTGCCTTTGCTTCCACAACAGTTGTCGCATAACTGTACCAGTAAGCACCAACTTTCAGCCCTGCCGCCTTAGCTGCCTTGTAGTGGCTCTCGAAATATGGGTCTTTCTGATGAGCATACTTGCCGTAACCAGCACGAATGATAACATAATCGATACCAGCCGCTTTTACCTTTTTGAAGTCAATGTTCTGCTGATACTGCGAAACGTCAATACCCTTGAATGTCTTTGCCATAAAATTACTTCCTTTCTAAATCTTCAATGCGGTGGTTTGCGACCTTTATCTGTTCAGCGACCACCGCATAATCCTGTTCCAGCTTATAGGTGCGAGCAATAACACTGTTGTGCTTGTCCACACGCTCAGACAGCTTGTCTATCTTGTACTCAATAAGCTTTTGGTTATCATACTGCGCCTGTTGCATAGTCTTACGACTGTTAGATGCTATAACGAGCTGACACACTACCGTCGAAGCAGCTGTTATCAGTGCAACGATAATTGCTTCCGTCACTCGTCATCACCTGACTTTCTCTTGGCGCTCTGCGTGCCGAAATAGAACGAGATCACCACAGTAAACACCGTGATGAACTGCTCTGCTGAGATCGTGCGGCGCAGTGCCAACACGCAGAACACCGCTGTCAAGAACAGTGTTACAATGGACTTTACATCAATGAGTTTCGCTAACTTCTGCTTCATGGTATACTTCCTTTGTGATTTCTTTGAACTGCTCCGGATTTATAACGCCTGCCTTGACAAAATCTTTGACCTTTGCCAGCGAATACACGCCCAGATCATAGAAACGTTTAATAATGCTGTAATACATTACTCGCCCTCCTCGCCTATCAGCGTGCCTGTCATAGCAGCTGTGTATAGCACTTGTGCCATTATTTTGTCCTGCTCGGTCACTGTAGGTTTCTCAAAATCTTCTGTGGTCAGCCCTGCGGCTTTCAGCATTTCTTCTTGCATTTTTGTCATGTTGTACCTCCCACTTCTGATAGTTTCACGATGTATTCCTCTTCTGACGGCACTGGTATGCGATAACTGTCACCATTGCTGTTTTTGAATGTCACCGAACCGCCTGCTTCGACTTCGATATTTCGCAGGAAATCATCATCAATCAGGTCAGAAATATCGGTGACGATAGGGGTTTCCAATTCGTAATATAACATAACGCCCTGCATAGCCTGTTTGAATGCGGTGGCATCGGTGTAGGCGGTGTCTCGCACACGCACTATCGTACTTTCCAAAACGTATAAACCGGTTACGTTGTCAGTAACGCCAATCTTAGCATACTGATATTTTGAACATAGAAAATTTGGTGTGCCACCCCGAATGTCCGAGATACCATTCAAATAGAAAAATGGGGTGTAGTCGCCGTCTTTGTACATCAGCCAGTTTTTTGTCCCCAAATCAACGCTGTTCACACACTGAACATATTTTTTATTTTCATAGTCCACCCAGTTCTTAGCCGTTCCTGCCGACCAGCCGTAGCCAGGCAGATTGCGGATTGCTTCGGGGATTGGGTAGGCGTTATCACCCACAGCGACCTCTTCCGTCCCTGAGCTGACAACCTCACCAGCGTTGTATGGGTAGTAGTCCGCAGGGAACATTTTCTCAAATTCTTCCACTGTGCTAGGTTCATTTCCCGAGCCGAACATGGCGGTTAAGTCGAAAATCTGAATTTTAATTTTAACGTTATTGAAAACTGTACCGACTGCAAAACCACTAATTCCAGTAGACTTCCCCAGTAAAATCTCCGATTGTGTCTGATTATAAATCACAGCAGATGAACCACTGGTAATTTTCGGAGTCGATTTACTCCGATTTAGAAAACCAAAACCCATTTCTACGTTGTCAGGATTGTTCAGAACCAGCAGTTTAAATGCATATTTTCCTATCTTGTTCTCCTCGGGCGTGACATCTCTGAAATTGATGTATGATTCTGTCGTAGTTCCATTAATGGTGATTGTTCCGTCAGAATCAGCGGTCACGGTAACACCGCTGCTTGCTCCCTTCCTTGGCTGAAAACTTTGATTAAACACGATTGACTTACCACCAATATTTTTCACCGACATCAGCTTTGCCCCTGTCGGGACTGTCTTAGCATATGCCGTATCTGTGTCCGTTTCAAACCTATGTGTCACACCCTGACCTATGGAATACAGTGCGTCCACACGCCTTTTCAGTTCCTTGTCGGTCAGCTTTACCGCAGAAATTTCAGCCGTATTCTCAGCAATTTTTCCAACAGCCGTAACATAATCTTCAGGCAAACTATCAGCTACAGACTGTGCTTTCTGTGCGGCAGTCTCTGCGGCTGTTCTATCCTCTGCGACCTTAGCGGCATGGTCTGCCACTGTAGCCTTGTCGGCTGTCACCTTCGTTGCCATATCCTGCACCGCCTGTCTGTCTGCCGCAGTGCTGTCAGCGCAAGTCTTTGCGGTCTTTGCATAACCTGCCGTTATGGTCTTATCAGCCTCAGTTTGCTGTGCTGACGTTGACGCCTGGGCTGCGGATATCTTAGCGGCGTTAGCTTGCGTGACCGCCTGCTGACGTGCAGTTTCTGCACCCTGTCTAGCTGTTTCAGCCTGTGCTGCGGACGTTTCAGCCGCTGTCTTTGCTGTTTCAGCTCGGCTTGCCGCCTGCGTTGCGGTGTCGGCTGATACTCCTGCGGTGGTAGCTGATTTCTCAGCGTTTTCAGCCGCCTGCATAGCCGTGCTAGCTGCATTCTCAGCCCTTGCCACGTCAGCTTCGACCTGTTCACCGATTGCCGATATCCTATCCAGTGCGTCAGCTGCCACACTTGGTGACGGGATAGCATTATCGTCTATAGCCGCCCCTATTCGCAGTCGGAATATTCGTGATTTTTTAACCAAAATATACTCATCACCTGACAGCTTTTTTGCACATATCTGGCAGCTGACTGTCTGCGCTGACCGCAAGATATCTGCCGTTGGTGTCCACTGTCCGCCTGTGATATCGACCTCATATGTCACGCCGTCGCCGTAGTCTATCGTTAACACATAGCGGTCTGCGCCGTCTACTGTCAGCCCTTCAACCGACACGGGTCTAGCATTCGTTTCACCGACGTAGCCCAAAAGGGCGGTTGATGTCATTGCGTTATAATTTTCGTCTAGTCTGATTACCATTTCTGCACCCCCTATACGATTGCTATGTAGTCTATGCTGTACGTTCCTGCAGGCACGTTGACAGTGGTTGCACCATTGCTAGGACCCATGCAGATTACTGCGAAATATGCGCCCCTGTACACCTGCACATGGGTGCAGTAGTTCTGAAATGGGCTAGGTGTGCCGATATCCCTCAGTGACACGCATATCTGCTTTGGCACAAAATCCAAATTCAGCGGTATTTGCACGCTTGATGCCGCCTTTTCCAGTGTGTATTCAATTGTGCCACTTTTAATTTTGTTCTGGTTTAGGTCATTTACTGCCTGTTCTGTTGCCGTCAGTGCGTCAACCAATGCCTGACGAACATCACGACCATAAAATGCGTTTCTGACAGTTTCAATTGCTGTTGTCAAATCAACATTATTTGCCATTTTACCCCTCCTAGTCTAGTGTGTGGTTTTTTGTTGTAACGCTGTTACATATAATATCACCTGTTTTGCCGTAGCACTGTACTGTGGTTTTTTCATTTTCGTTGTATAGGTACATCGCCCGATTATTGGTATCAACTGTAAATACTTTTTTGCCACTGTCTGTGTACGTTGAAATATTACCATTATTTGTATCTAGTGAAAATTTCAATTCGTTATTCCAATAGCCCGACATAGCACCAGCCTGCAGGACGATATGACCGCCGATCGTGCTGTTATCAATGCGTATTTCCAGTGGGCTGACTTTCAATGTCCATTCGTTATGGGATAGCTGGATAACACTGGTATTTTGACTAGACGTTTTTATATTTATCGTTCCACCTGTGATAGTTGCTGATTTTGACGACAGCCTATTGGCAATAACTGTTCCGTCCTCAGATACCGAAAAAGTGCCTGAGCCGTTATTTATTTTCAATCCTGTCAGGGTCAAAGCGGTTATAAAACTAGCCACCAGATTTCCGTCGATAGTCCACGCATTTGTGTACGGTCCGTCTTTCGCAGAACCGCCGTCCGATGATTTCCAAAAACCTAAACCATTTTTGTTCAGCTGAATGCAGGATTTACAGGTATTTATATCAGCCGTATCCATAATCAGAATACGCTCTGGCTTTTTGGACGGGTCAAGAATGACGTGTCCGCCCTCTGCGCCTGTTATCAACTTTGTGGCGTTTTCGATTTTGCTGTCTATGACCTGTCTGTTTCTGAATTCAGAGTTGTCTATAGCCGATTGCAGGCTCTGTGTTTTTGCTGTCATAAAGCCCGAAAGGGTTTCAAATCGGTCGCCGAAGGTCAACTGTGAAGCCTGCGGATTGTCAAGGTCTATGGATATGCCCACAATGCGCAAATCCTCGTCTATGCCCATAAGGCTATTTTTTACTCTGTACCAACAGCCGAGTTCAAACTGCTCAATGTGCTTGTCTATTCTCGAGAGGTCGAGTGCTGTTATTTGATACTGCACTTTCGCACGATTAACAGATTTAAGATACTCCTTACCCTTGCTAAGAAGATTGCTTGCAAGTGTCACATCGTCCCATATCTGCGTACCGCTTATAATGCCGTACTTTGCGACCAAAGAACTGCCTTCTATGTAGTCCTTGCCGCCATTCACAGTGCCGATGGTCAACCGCTTTTCGCTGTCTGTAAGCTTTGCGCCGAGAGGGTAAAGACGTGTTATGACCGCCGTTTCATCGACTTCCCGTGATATGGTTTTAAGGTTGACCGCAAGCTCTATGGTGGTATCTGTGCCGTGTCCTATGTTCTCCAAATAGTCAAGATATACCTTGCCATCTTTATCACGAAGCTGTATCTCACCACCGAATTTTCCTATAAGCTTGTCGGCAATGACGTTCATTGTCTTGTCCCAATTTGCAGTATATGTGTAGTTGTTGCTTGCCGTAACAGTGACCTGTCCCAGCTCTATACGCTTATCTGCACCCACCTGTGCATTGTGTTTGGAGAGGAACGAAGAAAGTACTGTTGATATACCTACCATTTTGTATTCAACATACGGCTGAACACTGTCATATAGCCAACCTAAACGCCCCTCGCAGGTGACTTTGCGGCATATCAGGCCTCTCTCGTCCATGCTGTCAGGACACTTCAAGACCCTGCCTATAAAAATGTCCTTGTCAGTGCTTTCATCATAGACCTTGACCAATGTTGTCAGTGGTTTCAAGAGGTCATAGCCTGCATTGTTCGGATATATGGTAAAACTGAAACTATCCACAGCATTGATAGCCTTCGCTATCTTGCCGCCCGATATGCGGTCTGTGCCGTCGCTGTGTATGATAGTGTTTTCAGCTCCGTTTGTGATAGTAACTACAAACATTTACAGTGCCTCCTCATAAAGCTTGAGTGTCAGTGTGCCGAAGCCATAAGCCGCAAGAGTATTCACACCAGGCTGTAAAGTCAGCTCGTCAAGGTCGAATTCTTTCTCCGTGTTGCGGTATACGCTTGCACTTATCTCTTGGTCGTTGAGTGCAAAATAGGTGAAGCCCACACTCTTTGCATCGTCCTCTGAGCGCTTATAAGAAAGACGTGGGCGTATGGGTCTATCAGCATATGAATAGACTTTCAGGGTCGCAGGAGGGGCGTATCGTGTCTGCTTGACCGCTGTCAGCGATATATCCGTCAAATTCAGATAATCGGTTTCAAAGTTGAAGTCGTCAAATCCGATGTCTGAGTAATCATCAGAACGTAGGAAAGGATACGTTTTGAAGTTCACTGTCAGATCAGCGGTGCGCCGTGAAGTGAACTCAAATGCAGAGGTATCAAACACAGCCGTTGCCCCCACAAAGTGATAGTCCGTCAGAAAGCTTATCCTCAGCTCACCCTTTGCTCCGCTGAGCCAGCGGACAACATCACACTTGCGGCGGTAAAGTTCATTTTCATCTTTTGCAGAAAGGCTGAATTTTATCGTGATATCACGCTGTTTGTACGTCCTTTCTCCTGCCATTTTGGAAAAATCATAAAAGCCGTTCATAAATGGCAAGGTGGCTTCTATCCTGTTTTCCTCCGGCTGAGATATCTGAACGCCGTCCTTTTGGATAACCAAATAGAAATCGGTGGACTTCTTACCACCAAATTCTATATATTCACTAGACACTTGCAAGCCTCCTTTCGCTGCTTGTGACCCTCTCACCTAGTTTTCCGTCCACCTTTGAAGTGAGCTTATCGCCGTCAAGATAAATATTTCCTTGCTGTGCAAGCTGTGGGAAGTAGGTTTCTAGGAGGGCGATGATCTTGTTCATGGTATCGTTACCGCTATTATTCACACTCTTTTCGGGGAGTGCTGAAAAGCTTGGCGGTATGATATCCGTATCCATAAGCAGCTGCAGTGACCTGTTGAACTGCATGGTGATAGTGTCCTCATTGTCTGCTATACCCTTTGCAAAAAGGTCCATCATATCAGGTGCAAAAGTGTGGAAGTTTGAAAGAGGACCCTTGTCAGGTTCAGAAAAGCCAAGAAAGTCCTTAACGCTTGAAGCTACGTCACATACAGTGTCTTTAAGGCTCTGCCACTTCTCTTTTATGCCGTCTATAAACGCCTGTATCATATCTGAACCCCATTCTTTGAAGTCGTTCCACTTGCGTGAAAACCAGTCTGTAAGGTCGATAAGCATATCAGACAAAGCGTCTGAAACAGGTGCGAAGTAGTCCACCATACCTTGTGCAATGCCCTTGATGAGCTCGACCGCTATAAGTATGCCGTCGGCAAGGATGTCAGGGAGATTTTTCAGGAGTTCCATTGTAAGCGTGCCGATGATTTCAAGTGCCGATTGAGCAAGCTTTGCCGCCGTATCACTGTCGGAAAGCGACATTGCAAGTGCATCTATTATCTGCACTGCGCCGTCTATAATAAGGTCTATGTTATCCACAAGTGCTTCTGCAATAGCGGTCACTATCTGTATCGTGCCGTCAATTATTGCAGGCATACAATCTATAACAGCTTGTATAACTGTAGGTATCTGCTCAACAATAGCATTGATAAGGTCTGGTAAAATGGTCGGCAAAGCCTGTGCTATAGTGGTTATGATAGTTGCCAACGACTGCACAAGAGGACCTGTGTTCTGAATAAGTGCTGTTGCAATAGTTGTAATGGCTGTTATGGCCGCCTGCGTTATCGTGCCGATGTTGTCAGAAATGCCTTTTACAAGCGCCTGAAATATCTGTGCTCCTGCTTCTATAAGCTGAGGAAGCAGGTCGCTCACAAGCTGTGGAAGTTCAGCCGCTATATCAGGTGCAAGCTCGCTTATGAGAGTTGTGACCCCTGAAAGAGCCTGCTTTATGACAGGCATAATATTCTTTGCAAAGGTCTTTACTGTGTTTACCATTTCCTTGATAAGATTTTTCAGGTCAGCGTTTTTGTCACCCATTCCTGCCATAAGGTTTGCCCACGCTGCTTTCACAGAACCAAGAGAACCGGAAACTGTTGTTGCCGCTTCTTTGGAAGTTGTGCCGGTGATGTCAAGGTCGGTCTGTACCTTGTGGATAGCTTCTATCATTTTGTCAAATGACACGCTGTTGACGGTCTTTTCATTGACTTTTATTGAATCTCCGAGCACGCCAGAATCATTGATGAGCCTTGCCATTTCCGACTGTGTACCGCCATAGCCGAGCTTTAAGTTATCAAGCATGGTATAATTCTGCTTTGCAAAGCCCTGATATGCGTTTTGAATAGCTGATATGTCAGTACCCATTTTGTTGGCGTTGTCCGACATATCCACCATTGCTTCATTGGCTATCTCAGCCGCCTGTGCAGTATCACCGCCCAAGCCTTGCAGAAGTGAAGCAGAAAAACTTGTGACATTCTGCATATAGTCATTAGCCGATATTCCTGCGGTCTTGTATGCCTCACTGGCGTACTTTACGATAGTATCAGCGTTGTCCTTGAATAGCGTTTCTATACCGCCTATGTTCTGCTCATAGTCCGCATATGCGCTCGCAGAGCTTTTGACTATAGCGCCTATGCCTGCACTTGCCGCCGATATAGTTGCTATACCAGCTTTTGCGGCAAGTGCAAAGCCTTTTTTGATAGTGCTCCCAAAACCTGAAACGACCTTGCCGCCAAGAGAGCTTCCAAACCTGTGACCATCGGGCATACTATCCCCGAACGCTCTTCTCAGCTCTGATGCAAGCCCTTGCATAGACGGAACTATCTGCACATATGCTTTGCCCAGCTGTGTGCCGTTTTCTTCTGCCATGTTAGCCCTCCTTTCCTAAGATTTTTCTTCTTGTCTTCTCATAATCCTCGCCGCTTTGGAACGCTGTTATCTCGCTGTCGCTGTCATTCTTGCCTATAAGCTTTTCAGCTATGGACTGCGGTCTGTTCACGCCCTTTTGACCGTCCTTTGTCTGCGACCAGCATATCCATTGCAGGCGGTCAAATATCAGCGCAAGCAGTATTTCAGAAAACGAACCGCCAACATCATTGAGTTTGCGCTTGACCCGTGATGAACTGTCAAGACCACAAAGAAAAGTCGCCACCTTTCGTGCAGGCAGCGACTTGTAGTCGTATATGTGATAATACTGCGCCATATCGCAATCAAGCTCATCAGGATAGCGCTCCATGACAGCGGCAAGGACTAGGAGTTTTTTGTCTTAGGTGTCTGGAAGATCTCCACGATAAGCTTTGTTATCTCTTTAGCCGATACATAGCCGCACTTTTCTCTTATCTTCTCAAAAGCTTTTTCTTTCTTGCTTCCCAGAGCGACGTCAACTACCTTGACATATGCAAGGGGGTCGCCCTGTTCACACTTACCGACAGCTTCGATAAATTCATAGTCGTCAAGGGTCTTCTCCTCTATTTCAAACTCAAAACCGCTTTCTGTCTTTCCTGTCAGCATAGGTTATTCCCCTTTCTTCATGTACTCATAGTGTGTATTGCCGTTCTCATCAGGTGTGGCTGTGATAGTCAGCTCATAGCCGATAGCCTCGTTGTCCTTGTAGGTGATGTCAGATATCTCCGTCACCTTGCCGAACGGAACGACCACTCTTTTCAGCACGTTATTTTTCAGTATCATATCGAAAACAAACGCCTGATCTTCATGCTCTGCGCTGTTGACCTTGATAGTCAGACCAGTGTCAAGGTCGCCCGAAACATTGCTGTCATTGTAGACAGTTTTCAGCACATCTACATTGGTACACTCTATCAGCTTTACCTTGAAAGTGTCCGTCTTTTCTGTCTGCGGTGTGTCAACGATATCTCCGCCCCAGGCTTTGATGTTTTCAGTAGAAATGCCAGAACTGTTTGTTACACCGTCCTCGGAGCAGTAGCCCAAACTTTTGAACGCTGCGTCAAGTGCTGTTGTTGCATCCGTTGACAGTGTAGATCCTGTGACCGCTGTGAAAACCGCTCCGCCTACCTTTGGTTTGCCTGTTGATACGTTATCTTTGTTGTTTGCCATAGTATTATCACTCCTCGTCGTAGTAGGTTACATCGAATACCGCTTGATAGCGATATCGTTTTGTTTCTGTGTCTGTATAGTTGTAGTCTGACGTGCACGCACAGCGGCATATATCGCCCTGTGACACGCTTTCAGACATAGCCTTTTTAACTTTTGTGTTAATCTCTGCCGCCCCGTATAGGCTCGCTGAGTAGCTCTGAACGGCTATGGTGGCAGAGGTGATAAGGTCATTCTCTGCCGAGCCTAGTTTGTCGATTAGCACATACTCTTTTGGTGGGTTTTTAGGCTCTTCAAGATAAACTGAAACGTCAAGCTTTGCCCCCAGCCAGTCAAGAATTATCTTCTCTATCACTTGCCAAGCACCGCCTTCAAAAGCGTGTTATCTCTAAGATTAGCACGCTGAGCCTTCTTTGTCTTAGCTTTGACGATAGCGACCTTTCGGCGCATTTTCGGATATCTTGTCCATGTGATAGTATACGCTTTATGCCCAGTGCCAAGACGTTGAACGGCTCTGTCAGCATAACCCTTGACCATGTTTTCAACAGATGCAGAGCAGAGAAACGCCGCAACTGCGTTGTGGTCAAGCTCTATCTTAACTTTACTCATAGCGTTCCACCTTGACTTTCTTGTTCCATTGTAAAGGGATATTATCATCAATGCCCTGCGTAGGGATACCAACAGTTTTGAACGTCATTCCCCAGAACTCAACTTCCGTGTTCTCCCAGGTGTGAGTGTCGCCTTTCGGTATAGCTAGCACATAAGCTATGCGTTTGCCTGATAGGTTAAGCTCGTTCACAACGTCCTCTGCGGACGGCTCGCCCACAAGCACGTTTTCGACAACTTCCTGAGATACCTCATATGTAGGTCTGTTAAAGCCGTCAATACCTGTCTGCGTTTTTACAGAAAGCTTAACAGGTATGCCTTTGATATTTAATCTCATACATCATATACCTCCATAGCTCCGTATCTCTGCCGCATAACGCCCAGTTCTTTCAGTTCATTTCTGAGAAAATACAGTTGTTGCCCTGCGTTGAGATAGGTCATTGATACTGAATAGCCCATAGCCGACTGTGAAGCCTGCGAAGTCGCAGGAGAGCTGTCCGCAATAGAGTCAACAGCTCTCAGCGTGGCACGAACTATGATATCTTTTGCCACAAGCTCTACGTCAGGTTCATCAGCTATCATAATGTCAAGATCTTTGCCATACTTCTTGCAGGCGGTTGAAAGCTTTGCACAGGCGACAGGCAGCAGAGCCGCCGCCTTTTCCTGCTCCTCAGCCGTGAGTTTTCGACCAAGTTTTATAACGTCCTCGATAGTTGCGTACTCTGCCGCCATTTATGCCGCCCCCTTATTCAGCAGCTGACTGAATGACAGCAAATGCGGACTTGTCCATGATACCCCAGCCAATATATGCTTTGGCTCTGATGTATACCTGACCGCAGCCCTTGAGATCCTGTCCACTATTGTCAGGGTCGCCGTATTCAATGATCTCAAGCGGAATTTCCTTTGAGTAGCCCCACTTGAACGTTGAAAAGTCGCCCACGATAGCAAGGTCTTTGCTGGAATTGAATGAAACTGTATTGTTTGTTACAGTCTGAATGCCGTTCATCTGTGACGGCGCATTGCCCCACGCAAGTTCAGGATATATCTTTCTGCCGCTTGTGTCCACCATTTTTGCAAGGTCAGCTCTGAATGACGGTGCCATTGTAAGACCTGAGATGTCATACTCATTGTCCTGCACTGCGGCGATAGCCTCCTCAATAAGAGCGTCGGGTGTCTTTGGTGTCTTGCTGTCCTGTTTTATCACAGTTACGCCGTTGTCAAAGTGATTTGTACCGATAAGTGCAGAAGCTGTCTTGGCTCTCGGATTAACTCCGTGAAAAGCCATAATGTCAAGACCTCTTGCAGTCTTTTTCGCAAAGCCGTCGGAGAAATTTCTCAGAGTTTCTATCTGCTCTTCCTCAGCTGCATAGAGAAATTCGTCTGAAATTCGTGCGCCGTATTCGATCTTTACAGGTACGATTATAACAGGGTCAATCGAAACACTACCCCTTGTCATTTTGCCGTTTTCAGCAACAAGATCAACTTCATCATCCATTGTGAAGATGAACTCTTTCTTCCCATTGAACGGGATAGGTGTCTGACCACAAAGAGCTGCCAATGAGGACTTGCCCTTTACCTTGTCGAAAAGTTCTTTTACAAGAACAGGGTCAAACTTATTTTCCTTTGAGAGAATATCTGCCATAAAATTACTTCCTTTCTTTACTTTATAAGACCTGCAAGCAGCGACTTATATGCCACATTCTTGCCGTCTGCATGATTGTGTTCTGTGTGACCAAGAGGGGCTGTCTGCTTCTTGCCGATAAACTTTGCAAATGTTTCAGCGTCCTTCTTGATAGCTTCTTCTGTATCTCCTGAAAGCTTGTTTGCAAGCTCATAAGGGATACCGTTTTCGTGGGCAATTCTCATTTTTACCGAGCTGGTCTCGTATGCCTTGTTCTTAGCCGTGAGGTCTGCGATAGCTGTATCCTTTTCCGCAAGCTTGCCTGTAAGATCGGTGATCTTGCTGTTAAGGTCGGCTGTCTTCGTTTTGAAATCGTCAGGGGAAATGTAACCCTCAAACTGTTTCTTGACTGTGTCCGTGTTGCGGTCGAGCCTTGCTTTTATCGCATTGTCGAAGGCTTCCTGTGTTGTTATAGCTTCAAATTCTGCCATAGTGTTTCCTTTCCCCGCTTTACCCTGCGGTGTAGGTGATATATAATAAACTGTTACCAGCTTATTTTCTGTACTTTCTTCTTGTCTGATGAATTTGCACACGCCCAGTGAGCAAGCACCACCGCCTCAAGCAGTGATATGTCAGCACCCTCAAGAATTGAGGTATAGCCAAAACCACCGCCTGAGCTTATCGCTCTGTGTTCACAGTTGGCAATGACCTGTTCAAGGGAAGGTTGGTCAGCGTGACAAATATTCTGTGCGAATACTCCTCGTTCAAAACCTGCTGATGAAGTGATCACATCAGCGACTTTCGGCAGGATAGGTTTGCGTTTGATACCTGCGTTCTTCATATCTGCCGCAAGCAAAGACTGTCCGTTTGCTCCGTCAATGACAGTTTCACGCATATGTGGATTGCGCAGATATGCGATTATCCAGCCGTTTCCCTCTCTTACAGGGCGGCAGTCGATAGCCTCAACAAAAATCTTGCCGTCCGCTGTCTTTGCGGCAACAGCAAGGGAAACATTGTCCGTGACCTTTGCGTACTTGATACCGAAAAACAGTTCTCTGCTGATATCGGGTTTGCCAGTGATACAAAGTGCCTGCCACTCACCTTTGCTGATAGCCGATTTCTGATTATAGGTCAGCCACAAACCTAAACGCTGAATGTTATCGTCAACCTGATCATCTTTTGGGTCGCCAAGCTCTGAACGTATCTTACGCTCTGTGAGGATAGTGCCTAAAGACGGGTTAGTGGCATACCACAGTTCAGGGTCATGTGCGTTCGTGAGTTTTGGCACGGACCATTCAGCCCAGCCGTCATCGCCACCTTTTCCCGATATCGTCTTTTGTCTGTACTTCGTAAAAACCGTACCAGCGGACACCATTGTTGGCGGCGTTCCGCACATCAAGGTCTGAGGGTTTCGGCTGTCCGTGACGATATACTTTAGGGCGGTCTCTTGGTCGGTGGTGTATTCCTGCGCCTCGTCGATGATAAGCAGGTCATAGCCTTCGCCAAGTCCGCCTTTACTGGAACGTGTACGGAAGTTGATAATTCCATCACCCTTGAGCCACTCAATGCGCTCAAGACCAAACTGCTTTGCAGTCTTGAAGTCCTCTTTCTCAAGAAAGCCCATTTTCGTGATAAGGTCGATTATCTTCTCCCATGCCGAGTGTGACGTTGTAGTTCGGTGGGCGGTGTAAAGAACACGCTCTCCGTTTTGCAGGCCATAGATCGCACGCATTATAAGCAACTCCGACTTGCCGTTTCGACGTGGTATCGACCAGCCGAACTTCATATGTTTCCACAAGCCTTCATCATCCACCGCCATAATGTCATAAAGCATAAGCTCCTGCCATTCCTGTGCGGTGCGCCCTGATTTGTTATACATTGCGATAGCTTCATTGCCTTTGGTCTGCTCATAGGGCAGCACTACCGATATGGTGGGGGTCTGCCTGCCGACTCTCTTATCCTCAATAGGGAATTACCTCCTTTTTTTCGGGTACTAAAAAAGCACCCGTTAAGGTGCTTGGTTTGATATTTACTTTGTCGATTTGACCTTTTCAGCATTGGATAAAACTATACTCAATGACCTTTCACAGCGTATCAGTGCCGCAACATAATCAGCATTATCCTTTATCTTCTGAATGTCAGTTCTGATGTTCTCAATATCACTCTTAGCTCTCCGCAGCTGCCATATTGTATCTCGGTCAAGTGCCATAATATCCATCCTTTCTGATTTTGGGTATAAAAATACCGCCTCGCCGTAGCGGAGCGGTAAAAATTTATTTTCTGTCTTTAAAGAAATCTGCCCATTCGGGATTTTCTTTGTCAAAAATCTGTCTTTGCTCCTCGGTTAGCTTGTATGGATAATCACGGAACATATTAAATTCAGTGATTTTGTCAAAGCTGAATACAAATTCTCCAATAGTATTCGGATCATCTTTCCACCAAATAACATCAGTATCTTCTTCTTTGTACCATCTATTTGACATTACCACTCAACCCCTTTTCCTGTTTACCAGCAGCGGTGTTTATGTATCCAAGTATATGTTGAAAATCGCTGCTATCTGCAAATGAATCTGTGTCTATTATAACAACTGATTTTTCCCACACCATTCCGTATGATCTGTCAACTGTTTTGCGACACTTGAAACGCTCTTGGAGTGTTGCAACAGTCGAGCCATACTTATTGAACGATGTCCAGCCATTTTGCGTTCTCGACTGGAGTTCTAAGTACTCAAGCCCGTTTTCAGTGTTTCTGACAATAGCAGCGTGTTTTCCTGCTGCAACAAAATATTCTTTGTTATGCTCAAGCTTTTTCAGCAATGCAGCGGTATCAGCTGCTTCCTTTTTGACTTTGACCACAGAGCCTTTCACATTTGGAAGCTCCAGGACTCTCTTTATCGTGGACGTTCTTGAGAATATATTCTGACTGTTTCCACCTCTGAAATCAAGAACGTCAAGTCCATTCTTATTGCCTATGTAGGCAAACCCAAGTGAAGCACACGAGCCTTTTGTCATATCTCCACCAGCCAATCTGTTTATGATTTCACTGTTGCTTAATTGCTCGGAGAGCTTTTCGACTTTATTGTAAGTAACTTTATTGGCTTCACATTCGTGCTGAATTTCATATGTAGCCTTTGCATAATTTGGCTTCTTTGCTTCTATTATATCACTTTTGCCCGGCTTGTCAACAAGTCTGACAGGCTCTCTGACCCCAGCTTTTTTCATACGTTCAAATTCATCGTCAGAAACGTCCCACTTGGTCTTGCTCCACACATTTTGTGCCTTTCTGCCGTTGAGGTATGTAACAGTACAGCCGCAGTTATCATGTCTGCGGTAAACGTCTTTTGGAACATCTTCGGGATAGTGATATTTACCTGCAAGCTTTGCGCACCACTTACAGCAGCCGCCATGATCGTTGCGAATGATGTAGCAGTCCAGCCCTGCATCAGAACGAAACTTCACGTTTTTTTGCACATAATTGTTGTAAAAACTCTCGGTGATGTTCTGCGCCGGAGCTGTCATTCGCCGTATCATCACCTCTTCTGCAATATCTGGTACAGAAGCCGCATTGACTACCGCCTGCACACGTTCCGTAGGGAATTCAGCCTGCTGAGGTGTGATGTTTATGCCTGCCGCTTGGTCAAGTGCCTTTTGACATTCTGCGGCAGCGGAGTTTATAACATCGTAGTTGTCCTTGAGCACGCCCGTGAGTATGGTATCGGCAATGTTGTAGTACATCTTGCCGTCAGGCAAAGCACTTGCATTCACATATGCTCCGATAGCTTGTGAAGCACGCAGACCGAGCCTTTTTGAAAACAGGGCGACTTCTTCCATTTTCACAGTGCCGCCCTCTATTTTCTTCAAAACCGATTGAATGTATTTATCAGCCTTGCACGTCTTTTGAAACTCAGCACGGATTTTTTCAAGCAGTTCTGCACCGATATCAGCCATTGTTTTCGCCCTCTATGCCTGTGAGCTGACGGATGCCCTTTGCGCCCAGATAGTCAGGAACAGCCTGATTAATTTTCAAAATAGCGTCACCCACGCCTGAGAGTGCGGCAGAATCAGGTTCAAAAATGGGGAGCCACTGCGGTTTGATGTCACTGAAAGCATAGCGCATATAGGCCGTGTTATCACGAACGCAGGCGGCCAGATAAGCCACGTTAAGGAAACCACTGCCAAACGTTCTCTGCGCCTTGCGTGCGGTAAGCCTGAGATTTTCGTGTGCTGCACGGATAGCTTCACAGCTGGCAGGATTGGACGTCGCAAAGCCCAAGTCATCAAGGGTCAGCCCTGTTTCTCCGGCAAAAAGAGAAGCTATAGACTTAAGCTGTTCAGAGTATGGTGACATGGACTGCTGCTGAAATTGTCCGACAGTAGGATTGCCGCCGTCATCATCTTTGGTGATAGTCAGCAGTGAGGACATTGTTGCACCCCATTTGTCCATTTTCTCGGCATCATCTGAAAGGCCGAGTATATATTTTTGTGGGAAACTGTAAAACTCGGCTGATACTTCCGACCGTCTGAGCGTTCTCATAGCCTCCTGCACAAGCTCCATACACGCCCTTGATATCCTGCTGTGACCGAAAGGACGAACGGCGTCAGGGCGGTATATGATAGGCACAAGCAGAGGGTAAGGTGCAGGATTGTCATAGATCTCAACATCATAGCCTCTGCGATATATCTCTGTCTGTTCGGCTGTGAAGTAGGCTTCGATGGTGGGGTTGAAATTATTATCCCGATCAAGCACTGCATAGCCCTCACGGAGCATATTCGTGATAGGGTCGATAATGCCAGTAGCGTTACTGCCGTCAATGACCTGTAAGCGTGGATAGCCTGTTTCATCAGCCGAGATATACACAAAACAGCAGGAGGACACCAATGCTGAGAGAATAGCAGAATCAAAAAACACGTCACGATTATTGTTGTCAAATATCTCATTGACGTAGAAGCTGTTGTCCTCGAAGCTGTCAAATACTATTCTGTCTGCAAGGGTATCAACAGCCTTCGCACACCAGCCTAGTACAGGACGCATCCAGTTATAGCTTGGTGGTATCATTTTGCCCATGTCGGTAAGGCCGTTCTTCATGTGATAGTAGTCATAGCGCACATTGACCCTCAAAGCCTTTGAGGAAAGCTTCTTTTTCAAATATGCCATGCCTTTGTATTCGCTCATCTTGTATATCCTTTCCAATTATTTCAACTCTGCGAGAAATATAAGCAGTGCGGCGGTGAAGGTCTTTTTTGACCTCAAAAGGGGGCATACCCCCATATTGTCAATAATTTGTTAAAAATTCTTCCAATCGTAGCATTGTGGTAAAATTCGGTTGGAAATCAGGTCAAGAGACTGGTCAAACACCTGTTTTTCCACCAATTTGTCAGATTTCTGGCGATTACAACACCAATGTGCCAACTGCAAGTTTGAAATATCCGAAGGATGACCGCCTTTTGCAATGGGTATGATATGATCTATGCAAGCTGACAGTGGGTGCGGATATTTCAGCGAAAAATCAACAGGCTTACCGCAGATACCGCAGACTGTTTGTGTAGCGTATATCTTCTTCTTGTTGATACGGAACTGCTGTTGGTGTGAACCGCTTCGGTCTGGTCTTGGTATTGGCATAAGGTCACCTTCTCAACGCAAAAGCGACCGCAAAATGCAGCCGCCCTTGTGAAAATATTATAAGGAGTTTTGTAAATGGTGGAGCAGATGTTGAGCTGGCACGCTCTCAACCTGCATAGCCCCTTACGGGGCTTAGAAAATTGGAGGTGACTTCAATGAAAGTACAAGTCTGAGGTACATCTACACTTTCCTCAGTTTAAATTATAACACACCTAAAACGCACAAACCGCACAATTTTCACTTTTCTTGCAAATATCTTTGGATTTTCATTCGCACTCCGCTCTCTGACATTCTTCCACCACTAACCTGCATAGCTATCTGCAAGTACGTCTTACCCTTGATGAATTTCAGCACGAACATTCGCCGTGTCTGATAGTCCTCTATCCCCTTGATAAACTCCTCCACAGCTCTCTGCTCACGCTCTAGCCGTGCCTGTTCGCACAGCAATGAAAGTGTATCACCGCTTGGCAAGAAACCGTCTATGCGTGTGCTGTGTGGTGTGTAGGACGGTGGAGTGCATACGCTGATACTGTCGGCAACGTACTTGCCTGAAAGCTCTGCCTTGATGTCCTCAATGGCTGAGACGTTCCTGCGGTAGGCTTTCAGGCGTGACATGGTCATAGGGTCAGCCATTAGCAACACCGTCCATTTTAATACCGATACCATTCACGTCAACAGCCGTATCAACGTGATTTACTGTGAAAAGTCCACAGTCGTCGCTGAATATTCTCTTGATCTCGTTAATTTCTTTCTTGTTCATGTTAATCCTCCTCGTTTCCCCATTGTTCAGCCATTGCTTGTGCTATGCCTGAAAATGTTTTGGATTTTGTCTTGCTGTCACGAAACGGCATTCCACAGTTTGTACGTGCAGTACCGTCCGACTTTTTGCTACCGCCTGACACCCATGAACATATGGGTGTAACAATATTTGTTGGTGTCAATTTAGGCAGATTTTTCAGCCACAAACACGTTTTTTTACTGTACGGGTGTCCGTATTCATACGGTTGTATAGTCTGCGTATATTTTGGCAACCGATATACACCAGATGGTATCGGGTTTTCAACAGCTATTTTTTCAACAGGTGCATGAATAAATTTCAGGAAAAATTCTTTTGCGTCTTGTCCATTTTCAAATCTTTCAAGATCAATGTATCTTTTTCCATTAATTTTTTTGTACAGCCATACTGCCCCTATGTTGCTAAGATATGTGCACGGTGGGTGAGCTATCAGCAAATCCCATTTGCCTACCGTATGTGTCTGTCCGTCACAAGTGGTAAAATCTGTATTGCCGTTGATAACAGCCAGAGCGTCGCCTAAGATATGCCATTCAGGGTGACCGCCTGAACACATCTGAATGTCGCAGCTGTACGCTTCGTGACCTTTTGCACGAAATGCCTTGCAGACCTCTTGTGATTCTTCGCACGCTATTAATACCTTCATGTTATCCCTCCTCAAACTCAGGACACTCAGTTACAGTGTATGAATGCAACATACCGCCCTTTTGCGCCTCGTACATTCTGTGCTGACATGTCCTCCAACCCTCGACAGGTCTGCGGTCTATGGACCATGCACAGCCTGTAAGGTATTCTCCTGTTATCTTATCCTTTGTCGGTACTGCGTGGCGGCAGTGCCAGCAGAGGGTGTGGTCAGTGTGTTTCATTCTCACACCTCAACTCTTCCAGCCTGCAATACACCAACGTATTGCCGCAAGTCTTGTCAGCGATCTCTGCCTGATAGAAGAACTGACCCGTCTTGCTGCTCTTGCGGATAATGCACCCTGTCAGCTCGTAGCAGTCAGAGCCGTTGTAGCTCACCCTGCGTCCAAGACTTTTCTTTACCTCGTGTATCGTCATAGCTCCTCTATCCTCACATAAATGCCTGGCGTGTTCGCCCAAAACTTCTCACATATCTCACTTGCCACAAGCTGGTCGTCCGACCAAAAGTCAAGCTTTGTCATGCAGTCCTTGAACATCTTTTGCAGGTTGTCTGTGTCAGGCTTGCTGGTCTTGTATTCTCCGTCCTTGTGCTTGCCGTCATTCGGAAACAGCCACTTCGTTATCAGCCTTATTCCACAGATGTATTTCTCAGGCGGTCTGTGCCTTGCTAGGTTTGCCGTGAGCTTTTCTTTTGCCGCCTTTACTTCGGGTGGGTCATAAAATATCGGCTTGCCGTTTCTTACTGCCACCTTGTGTTCCTGTGCTGTAGCCGTCGGCGGTATCATCGCCATAAAAAATTCAGTCATCATCTTCCTCCTCGCATTTGAAATCTACTCCGTGCCACTTGTGTGACTTGTCATCATACACCAATGCTCCCGACTGTTTGACCATATCCCAAATGTATTTGAGTACCTGCGGCTGGTTCACGAGCCACCAAAGCGTGCGTGATTTTCGATAGTCGAAATCTTCATTAGGCAGCTTATGAAAAAGCGGTGGCATTTTCTTAGCTGCATTAACAACGTCTTGCCTTGCCTTACTTCTTGTTGCTTTCATCTGCGTGTGCTCCTCTCGTGCGTCATTATTCTGATTACTTTTTCGTCGGGGCAGTTTCAAGCCCCCGACAAAAAGTATTGTTTATAATAATAGATTTGTCTGTCCGTCCGACAAACTCGGTAATTTTCGATATTGTCCGACAAGAAAAAAGTTCGATTTTGTCCTGACATTTTTTCGATTTTTTCCTGTCTGTCTAAAGTTCAAAAATTCGATTTTGTCTTGTCTGTCTACTGAGCTTTTAAGCCGCATTCTCCCTCTTCTATCCAAAAGCCACCATGCTCTTTGAGGTATCTTCCAACGGTCTTTTCGCTCTTTCCTATGTACTCCGCCAGCTCAGAAATGCGGCACTTGCCGTTCTCCTGCACACCGCTGAAAGCTGTTTCAATGCTCTCCTTGCGCTCCTTGCTGCGGTCTTCATTGGTCTTCTTCTTGCTGAAATTCTTTTTCCAATTCGGTGAGATGTCCTCTACCTCGCAGTCTTTAAGCACGCCCACAGTATCCTCTCTGTGAACAGGATAATCAAACCACATATTGAGTGGAGCAAATTTCGGGAACTCTCTCAGAGTACCCTCTATACGCCATGCCGTGCGGTTTCTTACTGCAAGCTTAGCCTTGTCTATGTCGGCCATCATAAGCTTGTATGAGTTCGGGTGCAGGTACTTGTGCGTTATCTCAAGCATTTTTGACGGCGTAACAAGATCGTCCTGTGAACAAAGGTCATCAGTATTTCTGTAAAATCTCCTCATCCCGTTCTCACAGATATGGCAAACAGCTTCGTCCTCCTGCTGCTTGTAAAGGCTGTCTGAAATGTCAAGCTCTGAAAGGTCAAGAAGTGCGTCAGGGTCACGGGCGAATACTCCTGAACCGCTGGCTCTGTCTATTGAACGCTTACCGCCCTGCGCTCCCTTTGAGTGGTGGTGGCAGTATATGACCGCACAGCCAAGCTCTGTGCATACCTTGTCAAACTGGTTGCAGAAGTGTGCCATTTGGTCTGCTGAGTTCTCGTCGCCTGTTATGACCTTGTAGATAGGGTCGATTATCACGGCAATGTAATTCTTCTTGCTTGCTCGGCGTATAAGCTTTGGTGCAAGCTTGTCCATTGGTACGCTGTGACCTCGCAAGTTCCATATGTCTATGCTGTTGAGGTTTTCAGGTTCTAGGTGCATTGCGGTGTACACGTCCTTGAAGCGGTGCAGACAAGATGCTCTGTCAAGCTCCAGGTTGACGTATAGTATCTTTCCTTTGGTGCATTGCCAGCCAAACCACTTGACCCCCTCAGCTATCGCCACGCACATCTCGATAAGCGCATAAGACTTGCCTGCCTTTGACGGACCTGCAATGAGCATTTTGTGACCCTGTCTGAGAACACCGTCAATAAGTGGCGGTGCAAGCTCAGGCAGGTTATCCCACTCAGCACTCAGGCTCTCAGGGTCGGGGAGATCATCATTGATACTCTCTATGTAATCTTTCCATTCTGAAAAGCTTTCTTTGCCTATGTTCTTGTCAATAATGAACTGCTTCTTGCCGTTTCTCATCACACCAGGCATACGGCTAAGACGTGAAGGGTTGCGGTTTTGTTTATCTATGTCAAGACCGCTTTCTTTGCAGACCTTGTAAAGAAAATCAACACGCCTGCGGTATTCATCATAGTTGGGAGCGTCTATCTTGACGATAGCGTGAACGCTCTTTCCGCCGCTGTATACAAGCACAGCGATAGGAAGTTCAAGCTCTCTCATCACAGCATTCTGCTGTTCTATAGGCATACTGTCGCTTTCAACAAGAGCATAGCGGTAGTCTGTTACATTCTCGTTCTTTACGCCCTTGCCGTCAAGAGGATTGAAGCGGATCCACGCTCCGGCTTCTTCCTTGTAGTCGCCAAACACCGCACCAATGTCGCCGTTACATTCGCCAAGCCTCTTGATAAGCTCCCCTGCCGTCCTGTCACAGCACCCCTTGGTGGGCAGATACCTGGTCTTGCCGTCCTTTTCTGTTTCCCACGTTTGCGTAACATAGCCCACGTTCTCTCCTGCCTCAAAGAGTGTTTCAAGATATGTGACTATCTCCTTGACAGGATCCCATTGAGCAGGCTCGGTGATCGGTATGCCCTCACCGCCGTTTACAAGGGGACTGCTTTCTTCTGCAACTATCTCGCCGTCCCAATCGTATGCCTTAAACTCATGGGGGCTGTATCCTCTTTCCTTTGCCATTTGCACGATAGTTCCTGCGGTCACGGGCTGAGCATTGCCGTTAAAGCCTTGCCACTTGTGTTCACACTCACCGCTGTGATAACGGCTGTCTGACCTCGACCAACTGTCCCAATCGTTCACGGAATAGCCCTCGTGCTTGAGAGCCATTCCCACATTGACCCATTCTTGATAATCACAGCTTGCAGGGTCTATGTATTCAAGCATTTTAAGCAAATTTGTGTTATCCATTCACTTCTCCTTAGTTCTCAGGTGTGTATGTTTTCGGGTCGATATCTCTCGGCACTCTCCAACCATTGGCAGAAATACGAGCTATCATCTTGCTTGCACTGTCAAAGCTCCAAGAGCCAACGTGTTCAAAACCCTTGCTTTCCAGCAGCCTTATTTGCTTTGGAGTGGTAAGTCCTGCATTGCGGCGTTTTTCAAGGCGGTCAAGGATAAGCTTTGCCTTGCCTGCGTTGTCTATATCGTCAGGGAAAATGCCCAACTTTTCAAGCTTTGCTTTCTGCTTGTCGGTAGCAGGAGCACACTCCCAGCCAAAAGCAGGAACGTAAGAGGACAAGTCCTCAGCCTGTATTGACATTTCATACTGCAAAGGGTCAACGAGCTTTCGCTTGCGTGTTTTCATTTCTTTGAGCTGCTTTGCCAAAGACTCTTCACGCTGTGCCACAACGTCCTCGCTTGCCTGTTTTTCTGCCTCTTCGATATCTACTGCACAGCCTGCCTCATTGGCAAGGTTTTCGGTCATTTTCTCAGCGACCTCTTCATTCTGACAAATAAGGTGTGCAGGTCTGCAAAGCTCGTGGCGTTCTGTGTGCCATAGGAAATCAAGCAGCAAAAGCTCTGTCTTTCCCTCGCAGAGCCTTGTGCCTCTGCCTACCATTTGACAGTAAAGCCCACGCACTTTTGTTGGTCTTAGTACGATAACGCAGTCAACTGACGGACAGTCCCAGCCCTCTGTGAGGAGCATTGAGTTGCACAGCACATTGTATTCGCCCTTGTCGAAAGCTTCAAGTATCTCCGCTCTGTCTGTGCTTTCTCCGTTGACCTCAGCGGCGTTGAAACCCTTGCTGATAAGGATATCACGGAACTTCTGAGAGGTCTTGACAAGCGGCAGGAACACAACTGTCTTGCGTTCCTTACAGTATTTGAGCATTTCATCAGCTATCTGATAAAGATATGGGTCAAGTGCTGTGTCGATATCACTTGCCTTGAAATCTCCTGCCTGAGTTGATACTCCTGAAAGGTCAAGTTTCAGCGGTATGGTTATAGCCTTGATAGGTGAAAGATAGCCCTCTTTGATAGCCTGCGGCAGGGTGTATTCATATGCAAGGCTGTCAAACACCGAGCCTAAGTTCTTCATATCGCCCCTGTCGGGTGTAGCCGTCACCCCAAGCACCTGAGCCTTTGGAAAATGGTCAAGCACTCTCTGATAGCCGTCTGAGATAGCGTGATGAGCCTCGTCAATGATAATGGTATCGAAGTAATTTTCCGAAAAGCCTTTGAGCCTTTTCTCACGCATAAGGGTCTGAACTGAGCCTACTACCACACGATACCAAGAGCCTAAACAGCTTTGCTCTGCTTTTTCGGTGGCACAGCCAAGCCCTGTTGACTTCATAAGCTTGTCAGCCGCCTGGTCGAGCAGCTCGCCCCTATGGGCAAGGATAAGCACACGCTTACCCTGCCGCACACATTCTTCCGTAACAGCCGAGAAAAGTATTGTCTTTCCCGTTCCTGTCGGCAGAACTGCAAGGACTTTATTTATTCCCTCAGACCATTGTTCGAGTATAGCAAGCTTAGCCTCGTTTTGATATGGTCTTAAATTCATCATCAGAACGCACCGGCTTTCCAGCCACCTGTCTGAGCAGGCTGACTATACTGCGGTGTCTGCGTCTGAGCAGGCTGAACGGTAGTCACATTCTCGTCATAGGCATAGAGCTTCTTTATCTTGTTGGACTGCCTGTCCTCACCGTCCTTGTTCTTGTAGTTGTCAACGTAGACGTGACACTTGCCCTTTTTGCCTGTGATAGCGTTCCAGTTCATTTTCAGCGGCTCACCGTGCTTTTTAAGTCCCAGTGCCAAGAAAAGTGCTGAGAGCTTCCACTCAAACTTGTTGCAAAGGAAGAAGTTCTCTGTTATCTCCACGCTGTCCTCTGCACCCCAAATGGTGAATGTGACCTTTGCCATATTGCAGGGCGGCACTTTTGCCGACCCCTCGTGTCTTGCACGTTCGTACTTTGCAACGGTGAAGTCATAGTCCCCCTCAGGGAGCAGGACAAAGTCCCCACCCTCGTTGACTATCTCATCTTCCCAGCCGTATTCCATAAAATTATCCATAGTGTTGTCCTCCTTTTAAAATGGTACTTTCTGATTTTCCCTGATAAGCGGCAGCATTTGCTCCCAAGCACCTATCAGACAGCCCTGCACGAAGTCGTCAGGATAGTTTGTGATAGGAGTATCATAAGGGAAATAGTTTCTCTGAGATACCACAAGACGTATATCCGATTCGCTTACGTTGTTGGCTCTCATAAGGTCTGCAAGTGCTTTCGGTATGCCATCAGGGATAACGATAGGTGGTGGTGCAACGTCCTCAAAGCCGCTGAGATCAGTAAGAGGCTCGTCCGATTTTCGTGTGGCAGGCTGTGCTGTCTGTGTAGGCTGTGCTGTCTGAACTGTCGGCGCAGGAACAGGCTTAGGCATTTCAGCAGGCTGTGTATACGCAAACAGGTGAGCTATACCACTATACTCAAAAGGCATTTCAGGCGGAAGCCCGTCACGGTTCTTGGCGTCCCAGCAAGGGTGATGTGTGGTGTACATAACACGGTCACCGCCCTGAGCTTTGAACTTCTTGCCGTCCTTATCCACAGCTACTGCATATGTTTTGTAGTTTGCAAACAACACCATATCTGCCCACTCTTTCACAAGAGGCGATATCTGAGAAGAAGTTTTCTTGCCGAGCTTTAACTCCCAACGGTCATAAGCGCCCAGCTCGTCAGGCTGTTCAAACTTCCTCATTTGAGCGTGAGCCGTAAGCACAACGTTGATACCGCTGTCAACTACCTCCTGCAAGAGATTAAGAAACTTGCCTATCTCCTCTTTTTCGTAAACATAGCCGTTGCCGTAGCCGAAATCTTCAATGCCTTTCTTCTGATGTGCCGAGCAGATCGTTTCAATGCAAAGCTGTTCAGCCCAATCAAATGTATCAATGACCAGGGTCTTGCAGAGCCTGCCGTTCATAGCTTCCTTTACCTCGTTTTTGAGCATTTCCCAGCTTGTTGGCTTAGGGAAACGTCTGATGTTCAGCTTCTTTGTACTGCCCTCAGTATCAATAAATACAGGGTCAGGGAACTGAGCCGCAAAGGTGGATTTGCCTATGCCCTCAGGACCATATATCACGACTTTCTGTGCGGAGCTTACAACTCCTGATGTTATCTCATACATTAAAATGCACCTGCTTTCCAAGTTTTCGTTTCTGTGTTTTCTTCTTTTTCGTTGTCCATCGACCTGCCGTCCTCGATAATGATACTGCACTCGTCACCTGTGGAAACTCTTGTGGCTATCGCCTGCAAGCCCTGTGCTTCGAGCCACTTGCCGAAGTCATCAAGGGTGTCGGTATCCATTTGTTCAAGCTTGTCCAGCAGGACAAAACCGCAGTCAGGGTTGAGCTTTCTCACGATAGAGGTAGCGACGATAAGCTGTTCTGCTCCGCTTATACTGTCCCACTTATGCCCGTTATACAGCAGCTCTCCGCCCTCAACGGAAAGTCCCTCAAGAGGCAGGTCGGCATTTTTGAGCAGGTCAGTTTTAGCCTGCCTTACGTCCTCTATCTGCTCAGTGAGATATGTATACTGTGAACGGTAGTCCTCAGCGTCTATCTCAGCTTTTTCCCTGTCGAGGTTTGCTCTTATCTTCTTGTTCAGCTCCTCAATATCTGAGATATTCTTTTCAAGCTCCGCTGTGCTTTCGTCCACAAGGTCTTGTGCGTCAAGGCTTGCAAGCTTGAAGTTGTTCACTGCCGCTTCATAGCTTGCTTTTGCACGTTCATAGGCGGACTTAGCAAGTTCCAACTGCTTTTCGTAGTATTCTTTCTGGTCACGCTTACGCTGATTTTCGCCGTTGCGTGCAAGTATATCCTGCTGCTGTCTGATAAGCTCCGAAGCCGAGACAGGCTCGGCAGGGACGTTTGCATACACAGGCATTTCCTTTGCAAACTTAGACTTCTGGTCAGCTATCCTGCCGATAGCGGTACGCTGGTCATAGAGTGAATGTTCCTTATGCTCCAACTGATAGAGCGTATCGCCCACTCCTATTATTTTCAGCAGAGTTGAAGCTTTTTCCTTGCTTGACTGATTTATGAACTTAGGCAGGTCGAGGGCGAACTGCTCAACGAAGCTGTTCAAAAGCTGTTGACCGCCTTTTTTGCCTGTGCTGTCGGTGACTTTGAGTGAGCTGTTCTTGCCCGAACGCTCCACCACGATACCATTATCGAGGGTGATCTTCAAATGCGGTTCGACAACAGACCCCTCACGCTGAGGAGAGGACGGCTTGTACTTATCTCCCCCAAGCGCCCAAGCGATAGCGTCAAGGACAGAGGTCTTGCCCTGCCTGTTCTTACCGCCGATAACAGTAAGTCCATTCTTTGCAGGCTCAAGCTGTACGGCTTTTATCTTCTTTACGTTCTCAAATTCAAGTGAGTTTATTTTTACTGACATTTTTTTATTCTCCTTTCGATGGCTTCAAACTCCTTCTCAAACTCTTGTAGTTCCTCATCTGTTGGTTCGTCCTCAGGTCTGCCCTTATCAAAGCCCGACGTACAGCCACTTTCAAAGCAACAGCCTGCTAGGTCGGCAGAGCATTCCACATCATCGCCATATTCACGATATCCCCAAGCGCAATCCTGACAGCACTTCATGACAGGATCTATACAGCGTGTTGGCAAGCCTTTCATTTGCCGTCACCGCGCCTCTCAACCTCTTGATATTATTCTGTAAAGCTACGATATATCCCGTCAGATACTCGTTCGGGTAGTCATTAAGGGCTATTTCTGGTATTGCCTCTAGCTCCTCTTGACAAATGTCAAGCAACGTGCTATCATCAATGTGTATGTTATCGGTATCTTTTGATACCACCTCCGAGCTTGTGCTGTTGGCAGACAGTGCAGGCTCATTTTCTTTTATGTTGTAGAGAATGTAGTTTGCGAAAACTTCAACACAATTTTCAGTTTCATACCCTCTGTGTTCAAGTGGGCAGTTCTCGCAGTTATCTCCTGCACAGCATTTTGCTGCATTTAAAACATCATCTTTCGTTATCATCTTTGCCGCTTTCAAAATCTCATCTTTCGTCATCTTTATCCTCCCTTTCAATAGGTCTTACGCTCATATACTGTTTGCCGTCATAGTCCATCTTCTTCACAGGTTCAATCCCTTTCTCACGAAGCGACCTTGCGGCATCGCCAAGCCCTCTGTCGAAGTCCTCACGGGTCTTGTAGAATGCACATCTGCGGCAGTAGTCCTTCGTTGGCGTTACTGTCAGCGCACCGCATTCGTCAGACTTAACATTTGAACGGAACACGCAAAGGCTTACCGCTCCACTGCCGTTGTCAAGGGGTTTGTCCCTCTTAAATACCTCTCTCATTACTATCGTCGTCTTCGTCCTCCTCAAATTCCTTTTTCCAGTGTCTGTATTCTATCATCAACGCTACGACGCCATACAGTGCCGACAGCACCACTATAGCCGCCGCTATGATACCCACTATGAACAACATTTTACCACTTTCCTTTCATTTCAACTTCGACCTTGACCACGGGTCTGCCTGCTTCTCTCACCGCCTGCTCCAGCTCCTCACGGATTGCGGTTTCGGCGGTCTCCTTGATGTTTCGATATAGTCCGTAGACCGCCAGTGCGAATAGCGCCACACATAACGCTATTGCAGCCACGAATCTGACAATCTCCAGTGTTGCTATCATGCTGGTCATTTTCTTATACTCCTTTCCTTGCAATACTCCGCAAAGATTTCTTCGGGGTTCGCCCCGATTATCTTGCAGTACGTTACGATTTGTTCAGCATTCATGGTGCCGAACTGCCGTTCCCACCTGCTCACGGCTGTCTGTGCCATGTTCAGCCGTTTTGCGATTTTTGCCTGTGTGATATCGTTGTCGGCTCTGATAGATTTCAGCCGTTTCGATATCACGTCATTGGCGGTCATTTTCTTTGCAGGCATTGTTTTCACCTCCACTATTCTGCATGAACATCACGTGTTAGATAGTCCAGCGTAACGTTCAGCCATTTGGCTATCTGTAGAAGTACCGACGCTGGCATATCGTTTTTATCCTGCCATTTGGACCATGTTCTGCGGTCTATTTCGATAGTCTTCGCAAGGTCCTGCTGGGTGAGATGTCTGCGTCTCAATTCACCATTAATGTTGTCAAATATCGTTGTCTTTTCAGCCATTTGTTACACCTCCGTTTTCATTTTGAATTCTCGTACTCGTTCTGAGTACATTATCATTATATACTCATTTTGGACATTTGTCAACCCCAAATTGGGTACAAATATGTACAAATTTGAGATTATATTTTTGTACAAAATACTCATTTTGAAAATAATGTGCCCTATTTTCATTGACAAATTCCCATAATGGGTATATAATATATATAGTAGGAGGTGATAAGAATGTTTGACAACCGCCTGAAAAAGCTGAGAATGGCGAAAAACCTCACGCAAGAGGAAGTTGCAAAAGCCTTAGGCTTGCCGAAAACAACCTACTGCAACTACGAACGTGATGAGAGAGAGCCGTCAGCAATGACACTTTTGAAGATCTCAGCATACTTTGGCGTGTCCCTCGATTATCTTTGCGGAAACGAGAGCAAAAAAAATTCCCCGCCACCGCAAAGCGACGAGGAAGCCAAGATTATCGACGCATTAAAGGTTCTTGAAGATAGCGAAATCAAAGACCTTGACAAATATGTCGATTTTCTCCTATTCAAGAGAGGGCTGCTTTAAGCAGCTCTTTTCTTTTTCTGCTCTTATTTTTTCCCACAATTCGGGGTGCTGTAGTATGTAAATCTTGTGGGCTAGTTTTTTTTCAAATTCTGTTCGTTCTTCTTTCGTCATTATTTTCTCCTCCTATGATTTATAGAACATATGTTCGATAAGCCTATTATATATCATGTTATCACGGCTGTCAATACCCTTTTTATGTACTGTCCGAAAAATCGGACTAAAGTAAAAAAGCGTCAAAAAGTATTGCAAAATATGCGTTAAAATGCTATAATATACATGAAACACACATATATAGGCTATGTGTAAATTGTAGCATTTTTATGGCATAAAATGCAAGCGTGTTTATAATATCGAACATTATTTGTTGAAACTGAACAAATCGTCAAGCCCACATTTTAGCGATTTTGCCAATAAAATAGCCGTTGAAATGCGGGGGTCAACGTTATAATGTTCTATCTGGTCTATTTCGGAAAAGCTGACGCCTGACAGTTCGGACAGCTGGCGCAGTGTCAGACGCTGTGTGCGACGTATATCACGCAGATGTGTTTCGTATATCATATATATCACCTCTGTGGCTAGTATGCCCACCAGAGCCGTGATTATAAGAAAAGGGGTAAAAAACCATGGGATTACGTTTTAGAAAATCAATAAAACTCGGCGGCGGTGCGAAATTGAATATCAATAAAAAATCCGTCGGTTTTAGCGTCGGTGGAAAGGGCGCACGATACACTGTCAACAGTTCAGGACGGCGCACAAAGTCTGTCGGCATACCTGGAACGGGGCTATCATATACCACTACGTCAGGTGGCAGGAAAAAGTCACGTTCAAAGTCGCAAGCAAAAGGCGGAAAAGCTCGTGGCAGTTTCACAAGTACAGCTAAACCAAGCGGCTGTTTGACGATTGCTGCTTGCATAGGTATCATTTTTATAATGATATGCCTTGTAATGGCTGTTGTAATAGGCAAAAACAAGAATAGCAATGACAGCAGTGTTACGCTTGAATGGACACGGTCCGATATCTCGGTCAAATCCAAAGCCTATATTCCTAATCTATATTTGAAAGTAGACGGAAAGAAAGCCAACGAGATATCACCACCCGAGATACAGATTTCAAACAATGATATTTGCAAGATAGAGTATAAAGATTCCAATTATGCTCAGGTCATATATGAGATTACTCCTCTCAAAGACGGCTTTGCGGACGTGACAGCCACATATAACGGTGTGACATCTGACCCTATAACAATCACAGTGGATATGGGTGAAAAAGTCACAACTACCACCACAACAACTACCACCGCAGAGTCTGAAACCACCACCGAAGCACCCCCTGTGACAACTACCACGCAGGACCCAGCCGAAACAATCGTGTATATCACGGCTTCGGGCGACAAGTATCACAGCAAATCATGCAGATACTATGATGATACCTGCACACCAATGACCCTACAGGACGCCCAGAACGCAGGCTACAAGCCTTGCAAGGTGTGTGGCGGATAAACATACCATAATAAAAAAAAGCCCCCACAGAGCGACCTGTGAGGGCGTGCACAACCGACCTAGCACGAGATGATACTATAATAGTAGGAAGTACCCTATTATTTTATCATAAATCATAAATATTGTCAAGATAATAGGAGGAATTTTACATGGCAACAGCGAAAAAATTACCGAGCGGAAATTACAGAGTAAGGGCATACGATAAGGCAACAGGGAAGTATAAATCTTTTACGGCCAAAACCAAGAAAGAAGCCGAGCTAATGGCAGCGGAGTGGCTGAATGAAAAAGTACATACTGATAATGAAATGACACTATGGCAGGCGGCCGAAAACTATATAAGCAAAAAAAGCCCAGTGCTATCACCGACAACGGGACAGGGTTATCTATCTATACTAAAAAATCATGGACAGCAGTTTGAAAATGTGCTGATAAGCAATATCACGCCACAAATGGTGCAAGACTGGGTGAATGAACTGGCTGCACGAAGGTCACCAAAAACAGTTGCAAATGTATATGGTTTTTTCAAATCGGTGCTGAAATATAACAATATCAACATCAATTTTAGCCAAATCAGTTTGCCAAAAAAGGTAAAGAAATTCAAGGTCATGCCGCCTGCCGATGTGGTAGTTAATGCGTTCAGGGGGTCAGATATTGAAATCCCTGTTCTGCTAGGCGTGTGGGGTGGTCTGAGAATGTCAGAAATTCACGGCATACGCCGCAAAGATATTGTCGGGGATATCCTGACTATATCACAGGTGCGTGTTACTGTCAACCGCCAAATCGTCACGAAGAGCGAAGCAAAGAGTTATGAAAGCAATCGACAGATACGTCTAGGCAAACCACTGATTGATCTGATAGACGCATTAGATCTAGCCCCTGACGATTATGTGGTGACATACACCACGAAGCAAATTTACAATCGGTTTGTAAAAAAAATGCACCCGTTAGGGTATGAAATATCATTTCACGATTTACGTCATATCAGTGCCAGCGTTATGGCAACACTGAAAATTCCTGATATATACGCTATGGAACGTGGTGGCTGGAGCAATACCTACACGCTAAAATCCGTATATCAGCAGACGTTCCACGAAGACCGCATGAGGGTTGATAAAATCATTGATGATTATTTCACCAATATATATGACACAAAATGTGACACAGATAAAACAAAATAGCGTAAAATAGGCAATTCAAGGTTATTTGCAATGGGTTCAAGTCCCGTCACCTCGACCAGTAAAAAGGGTTATGCTTTGAGGAACCGAAAAGCGTAACCCTTTTTATTTTGGTCGAAACGCAGGCTTGAACCCACTGTTCAACGTCCCGTCACCTCGACCAGTCACTCGCCGTGACGGGCATTGTCCGTCACGGCTTTTTTATTATCAGAACTTAACGCCGCAGGGGAGTTTTTGTATTACCTAAAAAAAAGTAGGGTTATGCTTTGAGGAAT
>ULPH01052176.1_pt1 | contig 43053 bp, 52 predicted proteins | sample 1953301 | NCBI WGS metagenome assembly ULPH01 (sample SAMEA4835623, study PRJEB28245) | human gut metagenome | biome: gut microbiome; material: fecal sample | place: Denmark | collected 2008 | reverse complement strand
ACCGGGGTCTGGAGATCGTTAAAGAGCAACACTAATTATAAACGAGTATCTTTATCAATCATAACTTCAATATTAGTAAGTCTTAAATCAAGTTGAGTAGCATCAGGATATTTAGCAATATCATCTACATAATCATCAGCTTCTTGACTAAAGAACTTATTCTCATATATCATAGTTATATAAGTCCAAGCATTATGGAACTTAGCAATATTATACCAAGGCTTTTGATATTTAGCTGAAAGTTCAATAAGAGTGTCAATAGCATCTTTATCCATAAAATTAATAAGATTAGGATTAGGATTCCATTGACCATGATCATTTTCAACGAAGTCTTCAATACGATTCCAAAGATAACGACCAGCTTTATATTTAAGAGTTTCATTATCCCACCAAATAGGACTAACACTCATAGGCATAAGACCTGTACACTGAACATCAGTATGAAACATCAACCAATCAATAGTTTTATTATAGAGATAACGTATATTATCTTCATTATTCATAAGACCATTAATAAGCTGACTACGCCATTCAATATGCTTAAAGAGTTTACTTATAGTAGGCTCGGTAGCATAAATGAATTGAACAACACTAGGATGAATAACATCATCAAAGTAAATACCTTTATTCTTAGCATCAGTCTTAAAAAGAGAACCTTTAGTTATATAGAAGATTCCATGCCGGTTAATGTATGAATAATCTCCGATATACGAGTGAAAAGACGTCCATAAGTTAGTCTTTAATGAGTAAGAAATAGAATAAGACTTATACAAGTCAATAGCACCGTTTTTATCTATAATCTTATTAGTGAATATAAATCTTTGGTGCATTTCATCGTATGTAAAGAAACATCCACTATGCGACAATGGATTAGTAGCATTAGCGTAAATATGCTCTTTAAACCACTCTTTGAAGCCTAAATCGGATAACTCATTTACGCTTTGATCGTTCTTAACAAGATAAATCTCACCTTTTTCGACATCACAAACAAGATAACCACGATGCGTAATAATAGCACTAAAACGATTGTTACATCCAATTTTACCAGTAGTGCTATAAATAATTTCTTTAGGTTCACGTTGAAACAAATCAGAAGTACCTACATAAGTTGTATTTTCATCATTGTTACCTAGAGTATCTTTAATGGCGGCTACAAGTAATGTGTATTGTTGTTGAATATATAAAGCAATATCATCAGATAAAACATTCTCGATAGCACCTTTTTGAATTGAAACATCTTTATAAGCATCAGCTTTATATCGACGCCAACCAATATCAGTAGATTCACTAGGATTAACATCTGAACGTATAATGCGAGAAGGAAAGGTTTTAATATCGTCAATCTTTTTAATAATAACAGCGTCTTTAAAACCATCCCAATTCATAGAAGTCTCATAACACTTACCATCCTCAGTATTCCAAAAGTTATCAATAGGATAACTAACATGACCTAAGTTATCAGCTTCTTGATAGTAATTATTCTTAGGAGCCCAACGAATAGCTTTTTCAATATCATTCTCAGCAGTATTGGAAATATTACGTTCAAATATCTTATAAGCACTACTATTAACTCCAAGTCTATCATGACGACATTGAAGATTCATACGACTAAATATAAAATAACTAATGATAATTCTATGACAATTAGCAATAGTAGCACCAGCCCCTTCATGTTGGAAACCAGTAGCAGGAGCAACACAGCGTTGAGTTATAAATGCAACAAATGTATCACCTTTGAGATATTGAGCTTTTGTAGTAGCAGTATATGTTACGGGATGATATTCAACTCTAACAATAGGAGATATACAAGAAAGATTCTGAGCATAAACGTCAATAGTCTTGAATATATCATCCGCATTACGATCATGATAGTAACAATCTATAATAGCACGATTATTTTCAATAATAGAATACCATTGAAATCTTGCAACAGTTCTATCATCTTTATGACTATTTGAATTATCATCACCTTTCCACTCACCAGCAGCAGAATAATCTTTACATATTTTGTTATATTCAAATCCGGGATCTAGTAAGTCACCATTATTATAAGTAATAGTAACACGTTGATAACTCTTATTATTCCATGCATTCGGATAGTATTTACTATCAAACATAGCGTTATCATCGAGACCATCATTTTTACTAAATTTATAACTAGAATCAGCAGCTATATTTGAAACAGCTGAATTATTATTAGCAATAAATTCAGGTTTAATAGTAGGTCCATTAAGTCTACTATTAACAATAAGTGAATCAGAAAGAAGAACTGATTGAATCAAATCACCACCTTCATCCCATAAATCAGAACCATCTCCTTTTTCATTTTTAGTATCATTTTTCTGACGATTGAAACAATGCCTCCAAGTCATACGTTCATAAGCACTACGAACGCTATAAGCTTTAACTTGTGGCATAGTCTTCTTTTCAATCAGATATTCAAGAGGATATAATCTATATCTATCACGAGAAGCAAAAGCTCCTTTATAGTTATTACCAACTACATTAGAATAAGCTAAATCTCGAACAACAAGTGATTGACAACACCAATTACTATTAGAGCTATTAGGTTGAGCCATGTAAACAACCCAAGACTTGATTTGTTTACGAGCAATAACTCCAACTTCTTCAAGACCATCAGCAATTTCAATTTTAGTAGTATCTTTAAAGAGTTTAGAAAAGAAATCTGTAGGATTGAATTTAAATCTAAACATACGATGTTTAACAGCACCATCACTACCGATCATATTGAAGTTAGAAGTCTTGAAGTAATAACTACTCTTTTGAGTATTATAAATAGGATAAACATTAATAAGTTTACCTTTATAATCAATAAGACCTAAATATAAGAAGTAGTATTCATTATCTTTGATACAAGTATCATTAGAAAGATCTTTCTTTTCAAAGTCACCTTTATCACCAACAGATTTGAATAATTCTTCTTTAATTTTAATATTACCAGTACCATTAAGACCATTAGCAGTACATAGATTTTTATCTTTGATATACTTGTCAAGACCAGTAATATCATTCATACTAACATTAGCTCGAATAAGCTGTGAATTAAAATTAGTATGAGCTTGATCTTTAATATATGAAATATTACCAATTACAATATCATTAAGAGTAACTGTATTCAAACTATTGATACCACTGATATAAACAGTTATACTATTTTTACCTTTAATATCAATATTTTCATACTCGTAAGCTTTCTCTTCATCTTCACCTTTATAGATAATACCAAGTTTACATTCATCAAACTGAGAATCTATATTAGTAATATCAATTTGAAACTTACGAGAAGTAAGCTGACCAGCTTTAATACTTTCATTGTATTTAGGTGCAGCAAAGTATGTAGGAGATAACAAAGAATAGTCAGTATAATCTCCGGTTTTAAGTTTATATGCAACAGCAAATTGATATGAGCCTGCAAGTAAACCACCCCCCTCAATAGACTGAACTGTTAATGTAGGATATTCAATATCAGGTATAAGATTCAATAGTTTCTCTTTAGTTAAATCAGTACCTAAGCTGTAAATAGTCGTAGTATCATCAGAATAGTCTTTTGCGAGATTATAGTCATCACAAAAGGTATTAAGATTCATCAAACGAGTTTCATTAGCAGCAGTCGAGTTACCTTCTGTAAAAGTAATAATCAGATGATTATTTTTGTTATAAGAATAAGCACCAGTAATAGGACGATCTTCACTAAAGTTTAAAACTGTACTATCACCAACTAGAGGAGCTTTATAAATAACATCTGAATACTTTATATCGCCTTCAATAGTTTCATCACTATACCATATAATGTAGTCTCCGTCAGGTACACTAGGATTAGCACCGTTTCTATTAACGAAAAAAAGCACCACTCCAACGGGAATCGGAATGGTGCCAATACACTGACCATAATCAGAATAATCATGATGTTTCTCAAATCCATTTTCATTGATAAGAGTCTCACCATCCTCGTTATATAGAACATTAAGTGCATAAGACTTAGTATCACTATTGACTAATGACGGATTCGCGTTAGGGTAAAGACCTGCGTTTACTTTCATAGCCGTTCACATAATGATTTTTCATATTTAAGAAGTTTAATAACGACCTACTACAATCATCACGTTTATCTTTAGTAAGCCTATTACAAACATTGCGAACTTTAATTTTAGCATTATCGTAAGCAAGTGCCGGATTAGTATAAGGATTACTATCTCTAAGATTTAAAACAGGATGCCTGTAATTACGTTGAAGAATACGCATCATAACAAAGTTCTTTAGAGCATTAATAAGAACATCATTATTAGGTATAAGAGGGACATTGATTTTAAGAATCTCGTCAAGTGTCATTGGCAACCCGTGAAATAAGACGCCTAGCGTGCCTTTTCTGACATTTAAATGCAAATACGACCCATTAATCGAATACGTATATAAACTGCCGGAGATCGTCCGTATGAAGTCAAAAACGACATTCTCTGTAAGATTTACTCCTATCGGGAATGAAACGGCGAGCGGTATATAATTTCCATCATCATGCTCAAATGGAGCAGGATTAGTAGTAAAATCCGCACGTTTGCCATTAATTGTAACAAGACGTATATTCTCACAACCCTCTGGAATTTCACAACGATATTCATCAAAGTCGATAACTTTACCAACATTAATAAGATGCTGTTGAATATTTAAATCAGCAAGAGCTTCACATATCCAAGTAGGAATACGAGTCATAAAGTCCATAGAATGAACATCATAATCTTCTATAATCCTATGAATAACAACACTAGAACTAATCAAGTTTTGGTCTAATGTATTCATCTACTTCATTATTTTTAATACGTTCTCTTTTGCTTTTAGTAGGCGGATATCTATCCATAATAGTTTTATCATGTTCAATCATGTATTTGAGTTTAGCATCAAATGCAAGATTATCAGCTTTAATAACTTCTTCTATAGATTTATGCTTAAGCACCTTATCGCTAGTCATAATGTTTACATGACAATGATTAGGTTTAAATTTATAGAATATTTGATTAGGTACAACATCAACACCCATATTATGACGTATCCATTTACAGAACCAATAATACGGATTATCAGATTTAACATGCCAATTCTTACCATAAGGATTAAGAAAACTCTTAACTTCGATACCAGCAGCAATCATCTCATCCCTAAGACGAAACGAAGCAGCCCAATCAACAGATTCTCTAGCAACAGCACGTTGAACTTGAAACTTACCAATGTAAGTACCTAAGGAAACACTATCACCACGAATAAGATTCTCAATTAGAGACTTATTAAGACCTCTCTGTATTTGATTAAATATCGGATAAGGAATACGACACATCCAATCGTAATATCTAATAATAGCAAGAAGTTTAGGAATACGAATAGTAGATAGATAAACAAAACGATTGAACGTAATACGAAGAGATACTGCTTTAGCTTCGTCACTCCAATTAAGTTTACGTAAGAGCTTAACACCTTTAACTCGTTTACCTAAAATAAGATCATCAATAATCTCTTTAGTTATTCCATTCGATTCAAGAAGATTCAGATTAGCATAACAGATATTAGCTAGATTATTACGTCTAACATAAATGTTATGAAGATCAGTACTTAATTTCTCGATAGTGTTGTAACATTGTTCGAGATAGTCATGGTAATAGTGCATAGATTCCATATAGTTTATTCTACTTTATTATGGATTAAACGTTGAGTACCATTAGGATTATTAGGAGCATAAGTTGCATCACTAATAATCTTAACTTCGTGTTCTGTAGGCTTAATACCAAATTCAGTTCTAAGAACCTCATAAGTTATACGTTCTATCATATCAGTTGGAAGAGGAAGTTCAATATCTTGACCATCATCTTCCATATACATAGTGATAACCTCAGCAGGATTTTCAGCTACATACACGATTGTTACAAACTTATAATTTTTAGCATCAATCTCAAAGTTTTTGAGAGTATTTTTGATAATAATTTTAAGTTTACCATTAACGATTTGATACACTCCCCAAACCCCAGTAGGGGAATATACTGTAGTAAGGAGCGGAACTATGCTATTATTAGCGTACTTATATGTAATAAGACTCCCATCATCATGTTGAGTATAAACATGAAGAAAAGGTGCATCATTAGATATACGTAAAGGTGTAGGAACTCGATGCTCAGTAGTAAGAACCATATCTTTAGCACCAATTCCCGCATATGTGTTTTCTATATCGGTAAGCGGAACGCAGATAAGAGGAACATTAAAGCTAACTTTAAGCACCTCATCTACACCATTGCGCTCAATACTCTGACGAATAAAAGTAGCAAAGAGTGCCTTACAAGCATCTTTAGCTCTCTCTTGAATGCTATGATCACCGGGCTTACCTAATATATTAGAAATCTTACTTCCTAATTGATTAAGTGTTGCCATAATAATACATTAAACAATTCGCCAAGATTTATTAGTAATAATACCAAGCTCCTTAGTTTCACCTCTAGGGATAAATTTAAGAAGATTAGTAGACAATTTAAGTTCAGTAGTATCAGAACCACCCATGATCATAATAGGACGATTCTTAACTAAAACAACCCCGTGCCACGGACCAGCATTAGTATACCGGTTAGTAACTCTAATAACATTCTTTTGATTTTTGAAACCTCTACTACACCTTGATGGCAGACTAGTTCTTGCGTAAATAACAGTCATAACTTATTTAATTTCATCATTAAACATATTCATATATCGACTAATACGATTATGATATTTCCAAAGCGTAGCCATAGTAATATCTTGTGTATGGATATCATCTTCGTATTCAACAGCAACAAATCCTATTGGCATATCAGTAACTAAATCCTTTATAATAATACTAGCTACAGTATTAACTTTACGAGAATCTAAATCATTAATAAATGCTTTATTAGCTTCTGTCTTTTCAAAATTATTCTTATGAAATATATATTGATTATCTTTATATAGTCTAAGAATAGGATAAGACATTATGGAAGTAAGAGTATTCTTATATACATTTTTATATGAATCTTCTATAGTTTCATTAAAGTCATCTGCAATAACAGTGAATTTATCCATAGCAATACCACTAATAAACTTCCCTCCATTATGGAAATAAGCTATAAAACAACCCTTAGCATTTTCATGTTTACGAATATCAGCAGCAATTCTATCTAATTGCATCCAACATTCTGCTTTATTATGAGTATAATGAATAGTCTTATCAATCTTCTTTTTATCTAGATAGTTCTTTACTACTAAAGTGCCTATGGATGATACGATAACACTAATCAAGCTTATAATAGCTATTACAATCTCTATCATATTTAAAATGTATATTAGTAGTAATCTTAGCAGTCAGTATGCTTAGTACTGAATTTAGCTTTGATAGCTTTGAGAATAGGCTTCAATATTAAGTCATATCCAAATGTGCATATTAAGAATGACAATAGAACACTTTCAATTGAAGTCTCTAACTTATATATGTAGAATATTGCTACTAATATCCCTACTATTAAGCTGATAATAGACTTAACACTGCGAGGCAGAGGTTTCTTTAGAATACCTTTAAATGTTTCATTAATACCATATGTTATTAAACATACAATAGCAATGAATACGAGGCTCACACTGTTAAGCAATTGCATAAATATTGTTTGTTCAATCATAATTTGTTAATCTAATATTACAACAAAAGCATCGTCTGTTACATCTCTGTCGTCTTTAGCTATAACTAATATTGGACATGCATCATTTACAGTTTTAGCAATCATTACACTATCATGAACATTAGCATGAGATATATTATGTATAATTCCCCAACCTAAATTAATAAGATATAATCTATTCATATCCATTACAGATACAGGTAGAATATCTAGTTTATTAGAAACATCTTCTCCAATAACTCTAACATCACACATGTAAAGTTTAAATGATTTAGCCGAATCTCTCATAATACCAACTTCCACTATCAGGAGTTATTGTGAATCCATTTATTTCCATAATTGAATAATTTAATTAATCTCTAGTATGACTAAGAGTATCAATTAATTATTCAAAAAGATTATTTTATGCTATTATAAGATTACAAGTATCACTAACATTAGGCTCGGATTTTTGTCTCATCATTTTCACAAACAAAGGAACAGAAGCATAATCATTAGTATATCTCTTAAACTTAATCCAATTGTTTTGATTATTATTAATAATTTCAACCGTCCAACCAAGAATTTGTAGATATGCTTTAAATTCAGATATATTAGGACTATCTGTAGCAAGTCTAAGTTGAAAATCATTAACACATAATTCACAAGTACTAGAATCACCAGTATATAATTCTATAGAATCATTATTAACAATATTTTTATTAAGAACAACACTAAAGACCCAACAACCATTAGTTTTTATAATATTATCATTGAGTTTATAATTATAAGTTTTATTAGTTGCAATAGATCTATTAATTTGTCTATTACTTGCTAAATCTATAAGAGCGCCAGATATACTAGGATTGATCTTTGTTGTTTTTCCATCATAAATCCAAACTTTATCAACAGGAAACTTTATAGGTTGTGTTGTAGTACCTATACCATAAAAGACATTAGGAAATATAAAATTACCTTCAAGACTCCAGTTAGAATCAACTCGTTTAGCCCAATCAGTATAAACATCAATATAACCTTTTTGAAATAAATTAATTGATTTATTTATACCATTCCCTGTAACATTAATTATTTCTTGAATAGCATTAGTATCAGTATTAACTTCAGCACTAACACTTATACTACCGTTATTACTTTCTGATTCAGGTGTGATGGTAAATGTTTTTTTAATCATATCTTTAGATGTTTGTTTATACGACAAAAGGTCTAATAGGCACCTTAGCATCTATTAGACCCATAATCAAATCAATAGACGACTTACGAAATCGTCCAAGCAGTATTAGTAGTAATCGTAATTTGTTTAGTTTCTCCCGCAGCAGCGAAAGTCAATGCGGTCGGAGATACAGACAGAGTAGCATCACCGGCGGCTTGAGTTACAGTATATTTCTGACCATTTACGGTAATATTACCGGTACGAGTGTTAACCGTCGGGTTAGCAGCAGCGGTAAACGTAATTTCAAAAGCGTAAACATTATTTGCTCCCGGATCACCTTCAATCTCAGCACCAGAATTATATTCTTTCTCATTTACGACCAATTTACCGACAGTCAACCAAGAAGAAGCGTTAGAATCAACAGTAAACGTAATAGAAGCTAAATTGGAGTTACCAGTGAACTTCTTAGCTTCACCCGTTTTAACGAAAGCTAATGATTGAGTAGTAACATCCCAAATCGTAGAACCTTCCTGCTGCAAAGTAACGTCTTCAGTCAAGTCTTCAACAGTAACGGTAATCAAACCAGAACGTCCGTTACGACCTTTATAAACCGGAGCAGTAACATCTACTTGAGAGTTACCAGTTCCCTCAACAGCACTTAAAGTGATCCAACTCGGTTTAGCTTTCAAAGCATATCCAGCGCGCATAACAGGTGCACCAACTCCATCAACTAAACCACCAATTTCAACAGCAGTTGCTCTTTCATTCAAAGCAGAATCTTTAATCATAACAGTAATAATTTAATTATTCGTAAAAAAGTTTGAAGTTCCGCACGCCCCACAGGCTATTCCCCTACTGGGGTCTGCAAAGCGTAGCGGAACATTTAAAAGTTTAAGAAACAGTCCAATTAACATTAGAAGTTACTTTGACAGTTTGTGTACCACCAGTAGCTTCAAACGTTAAACTAGTTTTATCAAGATTCAAATAAGGATCTTGTTCAAACGTTGCAATGTAAGTAGCATTTCTAGTAACAATAACAGTTCTGCTAGCATTCGTATTACCATCACTCCATTTAACAAAGTGATAACCGGCAGACGGTGTAGCCTTTAATGTAGCAGTTTCACCATAATTGTAAGTACCACCTCCACTAGCAGTACCACCTGTACCCGCAGTTACAGTCAATGTATAACTGTTAATTTGCCAGATAGCATAGTAAGTAACATTATCAGTAACTTTGGTAGTTGTGCTTACATTAACAGAACCATTAGCTGACGTAGACCATCCCTTGAAAGTATATTCAGTTCTTGTAGCAGTAGGTAGAGTTCCTAAAGCATCATTGTAATGGAATGAACTACTAGACTTGCTAGGAATACCACCATTACCATTCCAAGTAACTGTATAATTCTTATAAGTTGCAGTCCATCTAGCGTACCAAGTCTTATTAGAAGTAACCTTAGTTGTCGTAGTTAATTGAGTACCACCAGTAGCGGCAGCAGTATCGAACCAACCTGCGAACGCATACGTATAAGTATTATTCGCAGCTCTTGAACAAGTAGGTAACGTTCCAATAGCTTCATTATAATCTTTAGTTATAGATGAAGAAGAAGGAGTACTACCACCATTAGCGTTAAATGTAAAGGTGTACCTATTAACAGCTCTGGTCACATAAGCATAATAAGTAGCAGCACCTGTTACACTTGGAGTTTCTAAAGTTAATGAAGAACCAACTTTAGTTCCACCACCATTAGCAGCAGTATACCAGCCTTGAAAGGTATAAGTGTACTGAGCATCATTTGCAGGCGTAGTCAAAGTACAAGAGCCTTTCGACCCATAAGCAACAGATTGACTAGTCCTATTCAAAGACCCGTATGTTGTTTGATAATTTATCGTATAACTCTGTCTAGTCGCAGTCCAATGTGCATATATCGTAGTATTACCTGCACCCATTGTCGTATTAGCAGTAACTTGCGTTCCACCACTAGCAGCAGTGTACCAACCTGCAAATGCATAGGTAAATTCAGCATCCGAATTCTTAGTAGGCGTCGGTAAAGTACCATAAGCACTTCCGTATTGAACGCTCTTAGAAGTAGGACTTACTGCATTACCACCATTAACATTATAAGTTAAAGTATAACTATTAATAGACCATTGAGCATAATAGGTAACAGTACCAGTTATCTTAGTAGCAGATGAAATTTTCGTACCGCCACTAGACGCTGTGTACCAACCGAGGAATGTATAACCTGTCCTAGAACAAGTCGGAAGAGTACCTAATTCTGAACCATACGTTTTAGTAATAGTTGATGGGCTAGGAATACCACCACCGTTACCATTGAATGTTGCAGTGTAACTTCTAGGAGTAGCAGTCCACTGAGCATAATAAGTAACGTTTCTTGTTACAGTAGTAGATGCAGATACTTGAGTACCACCTGTTGCAGCTGTAAACCAACCCTTAAATGTATAAGTGTATTGGGTATCAGCAGCTCTTGTTGGAGTAGGCAATGTGCCTAAAGTAGAACCATGAGTCTTAGTAGTTGATGTAGGATCTACAGTTCCACCATTAGGATTCCAAGTTACAATATATGACTTGAGAACAAATATCGGAGTAATATGAGTATTGGCAGTAATGTTAGAAACTGTCAGAGGATTAGCAGTAGAGCCATTAGACCACTTGCTAAAGTTATAGCCAGTACTTGGAGTAGCTGTCCAAATAGCAGAACCACCATATTCTACACTAGACTTATTAACGCTCGCTGTACCACCAGTTGAATTAGCGGTAGTAGTTGTGAAAGTCTTAATTGTAAACTTAGCAGTTAAGCTGATATTGACAGTAACAGCAAATGTATATGAAGCATTGCTAAATACTTTAGTTGCTCCATTGTACCAACCAGCAAAATTATAAGCAACCTTAGGAGTTGCAACTACAGTAGCATTAGCACCGTGTTCTACAGTTTGACCTGCAGGACTTACAGTACCTTTGTTTGTATCCTCAGAAGTTGCATTAACAGTGTAGCTCTTAATCTTATATTTAGCAACAAGAGTTCTATTAGCAGTTAAAGTAACAGCAAAAGAAAGACTTGTAGAAACAAGATTAGAACCTTCATACCAACCAATAAAATCATACCCAGTTGGAGCAGCTTTAGCAGTTAATGTGACACTAGTATCACGATAATAAGTTCCTTCTTTAACTCCACCTGTAGCAGATGAACCAATAGAACAATCACCAACATTTGTAATAGTAGTTCCTGAACTATTAGTAGTTAAAGCTGAAATCTTAATAGTAAACTTATCAGCTTCCGTTTGAGTGCAATTAATAGTTTTCGTAATACCGCTGACTGAAACAGTAACAATAGTTGTTCTACTTACACCGGTATTCTTACTCGCAGTTAAACTAACCGTTTTATTACCCGTACCACTCTTAGCGGTAGGGGTAAGCCAAGAAGCAATAGCCATCTTAGTACCCCCCCCTAATTATGAAACCGTCCATTCGACGTTAGAAGTAACATTAACAGTTTGAGTTCCACCAATAGCCTCGAAAATAAGAGAAGTCTTATCTAATTCGAGATATGGATCTTGAGTAAACTTAGCAATATAAGTCTTATTAGCATCAACAGTAACACTTAGAGTTACATCATCAGAAACCTTAACTTCATCTTTCCACCAACCACCAAAGCTATAACCTTCAGCAGCTGTAGCATGAATAGTAGCAACAGTACCATCCTCAAATTCAGCAGTTTCAACTCCTAAATTAGATTCTTTATTGATACCAACACCACCTTGAGCTACACCTTCATCTTCGGTTTTAACTGTAAGTGTATACTGTGTGGGTTCAGGAATAAAATCGCATTCAATAGTAACCTTAATGTTTTTCTCAACCACAAAGCTATACTGATTATTACTGTTAAGAGTGATTTTAACACCATCAACAAGCACTTTATTCAAAGTATAACCCGGACTTACATTAACTTTAATCGTACAAGTATCACTATCATCATAAGTACCAGCACCTTCCATTGTAGCACTTCCGTTAGGAATAGCTTCATAGGTGACTTGGAATTTATCAGAAGCATTAACCTCAAAACGAGCTTCAATAGATTTAGAGTCATTCATGACAATATCACGTGAAGTAGTCGAGGGCGCACCCGAATCAGTCCATTCCTTAAAATGATAGCCGCTATCTGCTAATGCTTCTACAGAAACGGTAGTTCCGTCAATAATATTAGAGTAAGTCTTTGCGCCACTATAATAGTCGCTCCAACTTCCATTAATCTTTGCACGACATTTACCACCCGTTCCAGCAGTAAGAGTTAGCGTTCGCATGATTACTTGGTCGAACATACCAATATGTGTTGCATTTGTTCCGGTTTTAGCAGTGAATATTGCAGGATTATCTGAAACCTTTGCACCGCTTGTATTCCACTCTCTAAACTTGTAGTTACCAACCGCACGAGCTTCAACTAAATAAATCGAACCTACAGCAGTTTTAAACGTATGTTCGGAAGTAGACCAATTAGACCAAGAACCATCACCTATACGATAACGAGTTTCATTAGTTCCATCAGAACCTACCGTAATAGTAACTTCTTCTGGTGGAATCTCTACGAACGTACAAGAGAAATCTACATTTTCAGTAATAACCTTTGAATAAGGATTAGAGTTAAAAGTAGTTCCACCAATATTCCATTGTTCAAAAGAATAACCGCTATCGGGAACACCTAATACTTCAATTGTCTCACCGTCAGTAACACTAATGTTAGAATGCGAAGATGCAGCTTCTGAATATTCACCAGAGCCAATCTTATATTTGCATTTACCATTAGAACCAGCAGTAATATTAACAATATGAGTTTCAGGTGGAATATAAGTTTCCTTGAAATAAGCAGTATAAACTTTGCGATGCAGACCTTCTTCAACAATGATATTATTTTCATTATTAGGAAGATTAGCACCAGTAGGCGTTACCCACTTTTTAAATTCATAACCGCCGTTAGCTTTACCAGCGATAGTGACAATAGTCTTTTCCGGAGCAGTAACTTCGTATCTTTCTGCCCATTGAGACCAAGTATCATTAATATTTTTATATCGAACTAAACCATTCGCATCTGCCACGATACTAAACGTGAAATAACGAATAGCTTCTTTAAAGTTTACTGTAATCGTAAGATCTCGCGTAACAACGATGCTATATGTACCATTACCATTATTTACAAGATTACCGCCAGAAGCAGTAACTGTATCAACAGCCCAACCCTCAACCGGACTAGGAACAATTATTGCAGTTTGACCGGACTTATAAGTACCGCCACCGCTAACTGAACCTTTATCAGCAGGATTAGTTATAATAGTTACATTGTACTCCTCAATAACAGGAGCATCAAGCTCGAAGTGTGCAGTATAAGTTTCATCTTTCTCAACAACAAGATCATATTGAAGATTAGTAGAAACAATACGATTTAAACTATCAGTCCAATGAGTAAAATGATATCCTTGAATTGCCGCAGCTGTTATAGAATGTCTTGTACCTTTTGGGAATGTTCCGGCACCAACTACATATCCTGCATTAGCCGGATCAGCATTGACATTAATATAGAATTGTTCAATAGGAGCTTCATCCTTTTCAAATACGCCTATCAAATCCATATCTTTCTTAATAGTAAAAGACCAATTAGGACTAATAGACATAATCTCATTAGTATGGAACTCTTTCCAACCTTTAAAGTGATAACCTTGAACAGGTTTAGCATAAAGTTCAACACGACTACCAGCTTCAAATTGGAAACGGAAGCCATCTGAGTTTTCATCAGGAACAATAGCAGAACCACTACATCCAACAATACCACCTTCTTCAGGAGAAGGAACTAAAGTAACTCTATAGTAATCACGTTCGATATGACCAGACTGCATAAAATCTTGAAGATCTTTGATGTAAGTCCAAGCACGAATATATGTATCTTGACAACCACAAGTATTATTTCTAATACCACGACTAGGATGCACATAATTAGCTTTAAGACCAATGCAAACAAGAGTATCATCAGTCAAAGACTCACTACCAACAATCAACTCTCTATCAATAGCAATAATATTACCATCAGTAGTTAGATTAATTTCGCAACCTTTTTCATCATACATATAGTAACAACCATCAGTACGATGATAGAAGAATCGAACATTATGCTCACGCTTAGGAAATGTACCAAGAGGAAGAACTTGTTTTAACTTGACAATTTTAATATTACATTCCATAGCATTAAGTTTAAACAAATATAACTACGCAGAACCGTTAAGCACTGCGTAGTTTTCCAAGCAACTTTAGTCAGTTGCAGTATTCAGAGAAATGGCATTATCGCCGGAACCTTTAGCTAAAGTATTAATAGCTTCAAGTTTATTTATAACAGCATCAATCACAGCTTCCGTACCAACAATGATTTGGAATTTGCGAGGACTATTGTTATCAGCGGCAATTTCAGGGAATTGATTAAACTCAGCCGTAGAAATAACAAGATAAGCGACTTTATCAAAGCCAACTTTCGGGTCACCAATACCCCAAGCTTTCTGCCACTCATCATGAGGATTCCAACCCATGTTAATCAGAGAATAACGAAGGTCTTCATCACTAAGAGCAACATCAGCTAAAAAACCGGATAACTTTGTATGTTCAACGGTAATAATACCATTGGCTTTTTGATCGGCAAGAATACCGAATACGTTCATCGTCAATTTGGTAGGCTTTTTAGCAACAACAGTTATCTGAACAGCACCATCAGCTTTCTCGATAGTAATATCAAATAACTCTTTATTATAAGCGGTAAGACTAAGGTTTTTCTTAATCTTCTCTACCAACCGATTAACGGTATCAGTAGCATGAATCCGAACAGGTATTTGAACAATCTGAGGATTAGGATTAACCGTCAGACCATGACGATACTCCTCAGAAGAACAAATTTCAATAGCACCACAGAACTCAGCATCTGCATTATATACAATACCTTCAGCAGGCTTAAGTGCCGGATTCGTAAGACCTTTAAGAATAATAGTTTCTTTCTGATCTTTCTCCGTATATTTACGAACGTTATAAGTGAAGTTAAAAGGATTAATATCCACTCCACGTTGATTCATAAATCCACCGTCCTTAGTAGGAATTGCAGACATAATTACAAACGGCTCAGGTCTACCAGTAGTAGGCAAAGCAGTACCATAAGCAGTACAAATGCCGAGTTGACCGTTAGATAACTTAGTATCAACAGTAACATTATCGACAAATGTTTTTCCGTAACTTACAATTCTCATAGTAACGTTTTATTTTAAAGAATTACTTTCATTTATAGCAATTTGATAGCCTTCATCTTTAAGTTTACCAAGAAGCTTCTGTGTAGCAAGGTTAATAATCTCGGTTTTAAACGGAAGTTCAGTAGCAGTATCAGTTACAATATCAAACCTAATAGGTTGTCTAAGATATGTAATAGCAACATCAGTAATCACGAATGTATCATCCATATCTACTAAAACCCTATTACTTTCTATCGTACATATAGGATGAATGTGTCTATTAAGACGATTGTGATACGTTTGAAGCATATCCCTACGCTGAACATCAGAAACTAAATCCATACCAGCAGGTTTGCTCTTTTGTACCTTTGTAACCACTCCGTCAGAAGTGATAACCTCGTATAAGCCCGAATAACGCTTGTAGTCAAATTGTACTAACTTAATAGTATATTTATCTCCAACTACAATTAGCTGTGGCGTATCGAAGTGAAACACTAGTGATTCGGGGTAATACTCGTTATTGTAGCGTTCATAAGTCACATTGTAACCTTTTCGCAGCAATATGGAGAGCATATAGTTGATATATTCAAATAGACCCTCTTTACGATAGATCTTAGCAGGATAATGAAACGTAACGGTATCATTACCAATTTGAATAACGAAATCTTCTATATAACCGGGAATAGTTTTAAATAGTTCACTGATATTAACAACGTAAATCCTAGTAGTAACAGATTCAGTTGCTCGATAACGTTTAAACTTATCATATATAACACTTGCATCATAAGAGACACCATGTAGGTAATTCGCAGGTAAAAAAGCGAAGCCTCTATTACCCTCATTTACGAGAAGGTAAAGAGGACTTCTATATGTAGTCTTTAGCACCTGCAAATCATCGTAATAACGACCAGTCTCTTCAAAGGCTTTAATCTTTTGCGTAAGCAGTACGTCAATAGCTTCATTAAGAGCAATATCAATATACTGCGGACGAATAGATTCTTGCCTATTAGCATTAATCTGCTGAATCTTATCGTTTACAGCAATATGTGCTTCTTTACAACTACTATACATACTGACACTATTTTATTAGTTTATAACCGAAGCTTTATAAGCAGTGAAAAGTTGAGCTTTATATTCAACATTTTCAGGAGCAGCTAAGAAAGCCATAACACCCTCAATGGAAGAACCAAGAACTACTTCCGGACGCACAGTATCAAAATAATTATCACCGTCTTTCGTAATGACTTGAGCGGCGAGTAACTTATAGACTTGTGCCATTGCTTCTACATTCTTGTTATCAAACAGAGAAATAAACGCATCTGCGTTCGTTTGAGAAAGTTCAGCTACAGCTGTCTGCAAATCTCCATGCTCCATTTTAATAATCTGTAGAGTATCGGCAGGAGCATTACAGATAAGCATATTTCTAATACGTTTATAAGAAGACTCATCACCTGTGAACAACTGAGCCAACTTAGTAGCAGTATTAACAACAGCTTTAGTCTTAGCATCTTTCATACGCTTAACATCTTCAATGCTATGTAAGTAAAACCGAATATTAGTAGATTTCTCAACATCTTCCGGTTTATTAGCAACAGTAGAAGTAAGTAGAGCAAGACGCCAAAGAATATAATCTTGCGGCTTAATAGGAGTCATGTACATATACAGATTCTCTTCATGAACCGCAGTACCTTCACCAAATAGCATAGCATCAAAGATAGCTTTCTCTAATTTATTCGGAGCAACCTCAGTATTAATACTGTTCTTTTTAGCCCAATCAAGAATAGCATCACGTTTAACAGGATCGTTAAGAGAAAATTCCCAACCAGTTTCAAGCTCATAACCTTGAGCGGGAACTTCAACAGTTGAGTTTTTAAGATGCTTCAAAACGAGGTCTTGAAAGTTTACATTGCGACTATCAGCAGAAGCTCCAATGATCGTAGGAAGTATAGAAGCCATTTCAGCAGTTTTACTAGATAGAGTAAGAACTGCTTTAATGCTTGGACCGAAAATAGTATTGAAAGCACCAATACTTTTCTGATTCACGACTTGAAACATAGTCGGATTCAGCTTTAACGCTAAGGTTATTTTGCGTGAGTATATCATATAGTTTATACTTTAGTAAGTTTATACTTTACAATAATCGTAATGTACGCTTATTCAAAAATCATTTCAGCCCAAAAAGAAGTAGTACCATTAAGCATATTGATACCTTGTGAAGACATAACCTCATAAGTAGCAATATCCTCTCTAGTAGATAACATCTTACTATAAGCACCCCACTCTTTAGGCAGCGGAGTAATACCTTGATAAACACCGTACAAATATTCACGACCCTCTTCACAAACCAACTGAATATTTGCTTCACCACTCGTGTTATCAATAGAGTGATCCAAGAACACCATCGTATAAGAGGTAACAGGGAAGCCACCATACATACGGCCATTCTTACGATCCATTTCGGCACGAGAACCGGTATCAAACAAATCTACAACCTTAACAGAAACGGTAGCTCCAGAATAGTGCTTATACTGATTGAAGTATGCACCATAAGAAAGAATACCACCACGGCTTTGAATCTCCTCAGAACCTAACTTATCAAAGTAACCATTTCCGATAGCTTCATTCTTAATACACTGTTGGAACATTTTAGAACCACCTTTACCGGTATAAAGAACGATATTTTTGTTACTCAAATCAATATCGTTACGAACTTCAAAAATACGAGAAAGAATCATATCAATAAGCTCGATAGTCATGAATGAGTATTCGAAGTAGTTACCGAATGCGATAAGAATATCACGAACACCAGCACCACGAGGAATAGGTTTGTTTGAATGTTTTTCTTGATTGTGAATAACACCGTTAATATCACGGTTGTAAGCAGAGAACCACAAATCCTCTTCTAACAAACGTCTACGCATGAACTCGAACTGACGCATTTCATAAGGCATCCAAAGAGTACCTTTAGAACCATCATCATAATCAAGTTCAAACTCGGTTACGATATTAGCAATGTTACCAGTAATAATTTTGGAGAATCTATGGAAACCAAATTGGTTAGTCATTTCACTCCAAGATTCAGCAGTAGAACGAGAACCAGTAGATAATTCACCGGCAATCGTAGGAGCACCCATACCCCAATATTTACCTCTCTCAAAATTGCTGAGATCAATAAACTCATCAGGATTACCACCAAGGATAATCATTTCATAGATATATCCACCAGAAGCAGTTTGCTCACCATCGGTCTGCATACGAACCATGTGCTTTCCGTCAGGAGTAATAGCAGAATACTGATAAGGAATCCAGTTATCTTGGAACTCCGCTTTGAAAGACATAAACCCTTTACCGGGGGTTTGAGTAGGCGTAATCAAACGCACAATCGGGGAAGTAACAGTAGGTTTCCCCATAATCTTCCACTTATACTGAGTATCACCAGCATTAATAGGTTTCTTACGAGAGATATTCCCTTGACCTTCTGTAAGAGAAAGAAGAGGGAATTGATTACTGTTCCTACCCCAAAGATAAGTAAGAGACTTATTCAAATCGACAGCACCAAGAACATTAAAGTTCAATAGCATATCGGCATCAGAGTAAACCTCTTTGGAATACTGTTTTTTTCCAATTTCTCTAAGCATAGTTACGATAATTATTTATTTGAATCAATAATACCACCCGGAACAATAGGACGTCTATTAGAATTAACTTTAGTACCGCCGCCTTGAGTGGATACCTTAACTTTAGGTTTACCACTAGAAGTAATGTTCAAACGACGAACAGCTTCTTGTCGTATAGATGCAGCAGCTAACTGACTAATATCAGCACCTAACAAGTTACGAAGTGCTACCATAGCGAACGTTTCATTATCAGCAAGCATATCAAAAACATCTTTCTGAGCTTGCGTATAGAAATCACCATTAACTTCAACAACAGGAGCTGTCAGATACTTAACAATATCTTTACGAGAAAGAATTTGTTCGTTACCATTAACAATTCTTTTAACACCTGCTGTTGGAATTGCAAGACCTCCGATAGTACCTTTATTAACGATCTTATCGTATAAAGAATCAGGAACGTTAAGCACTTTAGCTTTACCATTCTCATCATAGGTAATACCGTAGGCTTTATCAAGAGCTTCTTGAGCAGCTTGATATTCGGCTTCTTGCCTAGCATTTGCAGCTTCAATCTCACGTCTCTGAGCATTGGCAAGATAATCAAGACTCTCTTTAGCAGTTTCAGCTAATACTTTATCAGCTTTAGAAAAACGAATAATACGTTCAATTTGAGTATCAGAAGTACCTTTACGTTTTTCAGCAGAACGAATAACAGCTTCTAACTGATCATCTGATTTATCTTCGAGGGTCATTGTAGTCCAATCAACATGATTAGCAAAACCCTCAAGAGAACCATACGTTTGTTTATAAAGAGCAGCTTGATAAATATCCGGATTAGTACGGAAGAAATTGTTGATAGCTTCACTTTCAGCTTGACGTTTAGCAAGCTCTGCAATATCAGCATCACGTTGAGCAAGACCTTCAACGGTCATTTCATATTTCTTAGGAGTACCATCAGCATTTACCGGAGTTAAACCAGAAATAGCAGAAATAGCAGAAACATCTATAGTTTCTTCTTGAGTTTCAGCAGCAGCAAACTCATCTAACTGAGCTTTAGTGTAAACAATCTCTCCATCTTTAACGGCATTACCGTCAGCATCAAGATCATACTCAACATCACCGTCATCGGTAGTAAGAACAATCTTAGTAGGAGTTTCAGTTTCAGTTTCAGTTTTTTGAGTAGCAGTTTTAGCAGCTTCTTCTTCAGCTTTACGTTTAGCTTCTTCTTCTTCTGCTTTCTTACGTTCTTCTTCTGCTTTAGCAGCTTCTTCTGCTTCTTTAGCAGCTTTAGCAGCTTGTTCAGCAGCTATCTCTTCCGCAGTTTTAGTAGTGTTACTATCAGTAACACCACCGGGAACAATAGGATTTGACATAATGTTTTATCTTTTATAAATTAAGTTATAACAGTGACAAATGTAATAATAATATATGTATTAAAAATGGCATTAGAAATATTATTAGAAACAGCATTAGTACCGCCTATCACACGGCTCTCTGAAATTCCAATTAATTTATGCCATTTTAAGGCTTAAATGAAGACCTCTGACGAACCCAAATTTCAATCGATATAGTTGTTCAATTCAACAAAAATAAGAGCCTACATTAAGACTTCCGTGGCTTATTGGCGTTAATACGATTCATGCGCTTTTGTTCCTCAAACTTGGCACGTTCCAGATTAACTCTATCAATATCTAAGTTTAACTTAGTCATTTTAAGATAATCGTCAAGAATACCACTATTAGATTCATCTTCACTAATATAATCATTACCATTCTTATCTACTTGAAGCTTAGCATCAGTAATAATAATATTAGTAAGATTAGTATCAGCAGCAATAGCTTCCTTAGAATCGCGATCAAGTTGAGCTTGTTCAGCTTCAAATTTACGTTGAGCTTCCGCATTAGCAGCACGAGTTTGTTCAATCTCAGCATCCCACTTCTTTTGAATCTCTTCTTTTTGAAGTTCAAATTGACGTTGAGCTTCGGCAGCTTCTTTAATATATTTGCGTAAAGAAGCAATGTTATGATTACAAACAGCCTCAGCAGCTACATCATAATTTCCGTTTTGAGCAGCACCAAAAGCAATCTCTTCAAGCTTACGTACTTGTTCATTAAGTTCAGCAGAGTTACCAACAAAGATACCTAAATTAGAATTAACAAAGTCAGTACCATTTACACGAACTTGAACAATCTCATTGGTATTAGGATCTACATAAGAACCTTCATAGCCATCAATCCAAGCAATCTTAGCAGCATCAAGATTAGCCATCATATCACGAGAACGGAAGCAATCAAAGATTTTAAGTGACCACACAGATCCCATTAGAGCCTGATTAAGTCCCATTTCAGTGACAGCTTTACCAGCACGAGCTTGAATATCTCCAGCACGTTGATCGTTCATATTAGCAAGTTCATATGCTTCTTGCTTAATAGACTGCTTAATCTGATTAATAGTTATAAGATAATTAATCATTGTAGTATTAGCAATCTCTTTAATAGCTTGAAGTGATGCTTGTTGCTTAGCTATTTCACTATCATCAAATACAAGAGTACCATCTCGATTAGCTGCATCAAGATGCTCTTCCATAGTCATATCTTTAGTATCAGCTAAGAAACTTTCAGGTATCAATAGCCATGATCGGAATTTACTAATAGTACGTTCCTCAACTAAAGTATAAAGACGATAAAGAGCAAGATAAGGCAATAAGCGATAAGGAATAGGTTTAGGATTATTAAGAAGCATCAAACGACTTAAACCATTATAAGGTAACTTACAATGATTAAGATTATTCACTTCTTCACGTTGAACAATAATAGGTTGAGCTTTAGTATATACACCCCAATCTTTATCACCAAAACGATAAGCTTCCCAACATTGAAGAACCCAAGTATATTCAATATCAATATCACCAAGAGTAGTATCTAAGACATAATCTTCATCAACAATCTTTTGCTCAATCTCACCATAAGCATTAGTGTAAGTAAGAACACCACGCTTCATAGGAACCTTAAAAACACAATGACGAGCTTTGAGGACCCCGGTAGAGGGCAAGGAGTGGTACGGAGCAGCATTCTGCGCATCAATCGTAGGATTAAAAGCAATCTCACGAGAACGAAGCATAACAGGAGTAACTATATATTCACCCGTACTTTCATGATTATGAATTATATCTTTGATATAAGCAATATCTCTTTTAGAAAGAACTTCTTGATATTCACCAATTATATCATTGATGTTAATATCAAACTCTCGCATCCCATAATCATCATCTTCAACAAAAAGATTACCACTATCAATTCGATAATACTCAAGAGGAGAAATAATTTCAAAGATAACATCATTGTATCTTACATCACGATAAGAATAAACGCTTTCAGTACAGAACCAATAATAGAAAGCTTGAATATATTTCTCATTAGCTTTAATAAGGGAATTAAGAAGATCAAGAGTTTTCTGACCACGATCAGCTTCTTCATCAATCCAATCCTTAGCAGCTTGTTTCATAAAGTCTTCAGCAGATGGAAGATCTTTAGAAGGCTCACCGGTTTGAACACCGTTAGTATTCATGATGTTTATAAATTGCTGACGAAGAAGACCATCAAGAGCAACACGAAGATCAGCGTTACGTCTAGTGACAACATCAATATCAGCATTATAAACTTGGTAGTTATTATAGGTGTTAATGAACTCTCCTATATATTTCTCTTTAATAGGAGTAATAAAATCAACATCTCTAATCTTACCAGGCAAATCTTCTTTTCTACCATTAACGGAGTTGTAGGTCGCCATTACATACTTGTAAGTAGATTCATCTACAATTCCATTTGCAGCGTCAAGAAAGACTTTAATATCTGCTTTATCATTATTAGAATGAGCAGTAGCAATAACCCAATCACACATAGCCTTAGTCCAAACAGCTCCACGCTTAGTAGCTTCCGAAGCAAAAACATCAGGCTTTTCTAAAGAATTAGGAATCTTAGAAGCATCCATTTAACGACGATTTAAACGATTTGCAATACGTCTGTCATTATTCTCTGTATTATCTTCAACAAGACGCTTAGTATTTAAAGAATCTGCAAGAAAGACATACATAGCAACAATAGCAGCACTAATATGGTCGAAGTTACCCTCAGCAGTAAATCTCTGACACTCCAGAAGCAATCGAACACTACTAATAGACTTAAGTCTACGAATAGGTTTACCATCAGCAGTATATGAAAGAGGTTCATAAATAAACTCCTTTAGCATACGAAGACCATTATATTTCTTATCACCATCACCAATTACAATACCATAATCATTATTGTTAGGATTAGTCAATTTACGAGTATTGGCATTGGTTGGGTCAAGCATTAAGTAACGTCTAAGTTTATATTTAATGAAGTTAGAAACAGTCTCACCAGTACCAGCTTCCGGACAACATTCAGCATTATACATAAGACACATACCCATAGTGACTATATCATTTTGCTCCATTGTGTCCAAACGTCCTATATATTCGCATACAAGCAGTTTTTGATTTGGATATGGAGTAATAGTATTACTACGCATCCATACTTGTGCAGAATAAAGAGAATGTTTATCTGTTACATCCTTTTGAGCCTTATCTACCTTATACGCATCCACACTGACAAAATATAAATCTTTAGGCACTTCACCATTTACTAAGAACGGACGATAATACATTCTAACGCAACCATGAGTATCATCACGAGAACCATGCGGAACTTGATTAACAAACTCATGGAATCTACCTTTACCAAATATATCACGTTTAATACATTCAGCTTTTGGTATAAATTCAGCTTTATTAGAATTACCTAAATCATTAACGATAATCCAACCATCTTGAAAGAATCTAGTAGCATTATCATTAATTAAATCTGAAACGTGTAGATTAAGTTCAGGAGAAGCGAACATATTCTCTGTTGTATTAATGAACGCTTCGGCAGGAGTATTAGCACGTTGTGCTTTATAGATTATATGAGTTTCACTATCATTATTATGAAAATGATTCTCTTTATCTTGTTTATCCCAAGCATAAGCAGTGAATATAATTGAATTACCACGTTCAACATAAGGTTCACAATCCCATACTTGTGGAAAGAAGAAACCACATACTTCATGACGTTTATTAATATCCCAAACGTTTTCCATGCAAAGCATCTTATTCATTTTGGGATTATAAAAGGCTTTACTAAATGCAGCCCAGTTAGCACCTTTAGTACCACCCGTACCATAAACACGAATAGTACCAACAGATATAGCACCAGATTCTGTATTAGATAAAGTAACGTCAAGAGCTTTTTGGAGATTAGGACACTTACCAGCTTCCTCGAAGTCAATCTCAATAGCTTTCTTACCTACAGCAGCAGATTCATTCTTACCAATAGCAACACTATAAAGATTAGAAAGCCAACCAAAGTTTTTAAGACCTTTAGTTGATACACGATAACCCATCAGTATATCATCAATAGCTTCTGAAATGTAACCTCTTTTCCAAAACGTATGTTCCTCAAAATGGTCAAGACATTTCTTAGCCATAAACGTAGTAGCACCTTTATCTGTAAGATAAGCTAATTGGTCAGCAGCAAGAGTTACCGTAACATTCGGAAATAAGTTAATTGTATTTGCAGCTTGACTACCACGTTTATATGAGAAACCTTTACGACGGGCTTTAGCCTTAGTAAGATGAAACTTATTATTAGCAATAAACTCATCTATTTTGAAGTTCCAATAGTCACCATCCCAATAACGAGGAAAACCCATAACAGTCTCAACGTGTTCAGCACCTTCACGTTTAAGTCTTGCACGTTCTTTATCATTAGGTGTACGTTCAATACGACCATAATTAAGATAAGTATAATGCGCACCGGTTATACGTAAAGGTTGAAGTAAACTCTCACGTTCCTCATCAGTAGTATTAGCATCAAAGAACTTAGGAATATCTTTATAATAAAGTTTAGCTTTAATAAAAACACCTTTCTTACGACGAGATGTTTCTCTTTGCCAAAATGATTCATAAGCCGGAGTACTAGGGTCATAATCACAATACGTACCATATTCATCAAAAGTATCAGCAGCTTTAGAAAGTCGTTCTATATTAATAACAATAAAATCAATATTCATAAGAATACCCCCAGAGTTACCAATAAGAAAATCATTATCCGGATCATATAAAGGTTTATTAGTAATATAACTAATACATTCAGATGCTTTCAAATATTTACTTTTATTTTCACAGAGATAATCTATAAAAGGAATATCTCCACGTTTATAGCCCCACTTATTCTCAGGAACAGCATTGATACCATCACAGCTATTTTTCCAATAAGCATGAATAAACATAAAGTTATCAATAGCATCTTGTGAAAACTCATATTTACTATTCATAGCTTAATCAATCATATCTATTCCACCACCAACACCATTGTCTATATTATTATGCACATCCATTGAAGCAGCAAGCTCTTTACCACCACGAACAATAGTTTTCTTGAGTTTAGACTTAACGTAATTATCTTCCGTTTCTTTAAGTTCAGCAATAAGTTTAGGTAAGTCTTTACCCATCTTCGTAATCTCACGCATATAACCGAGCATACCACCGATCTCTTCTTTAGTAAAAGAGTCTTTCTTTAGGTCATTACGAAGATTCTTATTCATAACAGCCATAAGATCTTTACCAGCTTGAAGAGCATTAATAGTTTCAAAGAACATCTGTCCAACATAATTGATATTATGCTCAACAAGCCAATTGATAGCTTCAATCATATCTTTAGTTGGTCTAAAGTCTGAATTAAGTTGAGCAACTTCAATAGCATAATCAAAAGCCTTTTGATCTTTTAAACCATTACGATGAATATATCCGTCTTCATCAGCATAACAATCAATAAACTTAAATATTTTATACATAAGCTCTCTATCATTATGCCAATCATTATATATCTTAGCAAGAATAGGAACTTTAAGAATCTGCTCTATATTAAGAATAATTTTAGAACCTTCAATTAACCATACGTGTAGTGCCATAACTAATAATTTTATCTGTTTTATTACGAGTAATAAAAAAGCCCGTACCAACTTAATGATACGGGCAAATATAAGAATTACTTCTTAAATACAAAACATAAGAATGACAAAATAAAATCTTTATAATAACTATTACTTTACCATATATTATTAGTAATCAAATTAATAGTTTCAGTTATTTCTCTTGATACAATAATATCTTCTTCTTAATCATCAGCATCATTATAAGCATCACAGCCAACACTTAATATTTTATTTCCGATGCCTTCATCAGGAGTAACAGTTACAAATGATTTTTTCATATAATATTAAATTACATTAATTATTATAACTAAATTATCTTGTGTATTAGTTGTTTTAATAAATATAGCTATCTTTATATCCCCAGTAACAGAAGCATCACGCGCAGAATTTATCTTTGCAACAATTTCATTAAGCTTAGCAGGAGTTATATCTATAATAGATAATACTGTACCTTCATCTTCAGAATTAGGAACAACCTCTGTAGTAAATCCATTTAAAATTATATTATTTAAAGACTGGCTAGCAGAAGTAATATCTATAGAACTAATCACAGGATTATTAAATTCAACTTGTAAGCTAGATACATTTTTAATAATAAATAGATGCCTTGAGCTTAATATAAAATTAGCAAATTTTACATCAAACATCAAAACTGTAATAGCACCCTCATGAGTTAATTTATAAGGTTCTTGTATATTGGCATTAGAAAATATATATCCACAATCAATATAAATATAAGAATTAGGATCTTGTTCTATTGATACAGATTTAGTAATACCTCCCCCCTCAACCTTAAATGTAGCATATCTACTAACATAATTCTCATTTTTATCAGCATTAACAGATAAAGTTCCATTATTTTGACCTGTATCTGGAGTAACTGTTATAAAAGCTTTATCCATAATTATATGTTAATTTTTAATTTTTGAAAATTGTCTCATAAATTCACAAATTTGAGTAGCATAAGCATCTACAACATATTCAATATCATTCGCATAATCTTCATTAGCTTGAACGAATAAACAGTGAACATACTCATGCCAAAACGTTTGAGTTCTTATAGAACTAGGAATATCTTTACTTCTATCTCTAAGGATAATATAAATTAAACCAAGAACGTGATCAGAAACTCCATATTGTATTCCTTGAGTAGATTGATAAGAAACCTCAGTCATATTATAGACTCTATAGATAACTGAACCAACCTTAAAACTCTTAGGATAATCAGTATTATATTCCCAATCAAAAGTAGAATCATCCCACCAATGAGTAAATAAGAAACTCAAATGAGCCATTGCAATATCATCAAGATGAGCTTTTTTGCTATTTGTAAATTCGGCATTTAAATTAAGCTCATAAGCAACAATAATAAAGAATGCTCTAACAAGTTCTCTAAGAGATGCAATTGAATCTAAAGCATCATTGATTTGTATGATACGTTTATCAAAATCAATTTCAGTAGTTTTGACATCAGCGTGTTTAGCTATATAATCAAAAGAACCAATCTTAAAACTGACAGATGTTACTTTCTCATTTAAATCAGTAGGAAGAAAAGGATTAAGAAAAACTGTTTTCATATTAGAATCAATAAAGTTAGAAACATAACATTAAGACCAATAGAAACACCACCGATCTTAGCCCATTTAGCAGAACGACGCATATACTTCTTAAGATCTTTAATCATATCTTTATTACTCTTTTCTAGTTCAACAATAGATTGCTTATAAACGTTCGCTTTATTCGTAAGAGTATAAAGAGTATGTTTCAAACCATCAATAAGAGTATCTTGCTTAACAATAATGCTCTTTAAAGATTTACATAAAGCTGCATCATATTCACCTTGTTTAAGAAGAATTGCAATTTTACGATTATCTTCAAGAGTATATGTAATAACAGTATCTTTAAAGACTTTCAATTCTCTGCCGTATATATCGAGCGATACTATCATCAGAAACAACATAAACATCAGAGAAGTTCTTAATATCTGTTTCATATTTAATTATAGTTTTATTTGTATTAGCTTTGAGACTATCTATAAGACGTTCTTGTTTTATAGCGTAATTCTTCAAAGCAGAAATAACCCTACCAAGAGAATCCAAAGTATGATAAGAAATATCGGTTGTCGGTATTCGTTCTTCTTCATTACATTGAATAATATTAGTAAAACATAGAGCTAAAAAAAGGAGTGCTATCAACATCCCTTTAAAATCTATTTTCATAATTTGAACTCTTTAATATTAGTAAGAGTATAAGTAAAAGAATTACCATATAAATCTTTAGCCTTATTTACTAATGGCATAAATTTATCTTCAAAATCTCTAACAGATTCAAAAACTTGACAACCGGCAGAATAAAGACCGATAGTACGAATAATTTTCCACTTAGAAGCACGATGTATATTAATACCAGCCATCTCATAACTAATATGACCAGATAAATCAAGTTTATTATCTCGATTATTGTCACGATAAAGTGGAAGAGGTTTAACTTGAACAAGCGCAGGGTAATCACCTTTATGCTTTCCAACTTTAAATGCCCCTCTAAATTGACCTTCTTTTAGAATAGCGCAACCTTTAGAATTTATAGGTTTAATCAGATTTAAATCAGAAGGATCCGTAGTTATTGAAAACCAATCATAAGTCCATTTACCATTCATTTTAGGATTGGCATCATTAGCTTTGTAGAATACAAGAAGAAGATCATTAAATGTACCTGTATCAGCAGTGTTACATCTAATACCCCAAATGTTCAGATTGTAGTTACCTTCATCAAAGATAGCAAAATCATTAACTTTAGCAATCTTACGAAGAACGTCAATATTAGTTTTAGCTATGACGTCATCATAAGTAATTAAAGCATTCGTTAATTCACTCATAGTTTACTTGATATTATAGTTAAACAAATTGGTATTAGCTTTACGTTCTTTATTTAATTGAGCAAGTCTATAATCACAAATGGCTTTAACCTCAGCTTTAAGGTATTTAATATCAACAAAAGTAACAACCTCTTCATGTGGCATATCATCAGGAATCAAAGGATTCTCAATAGTCCTAATATGACAAAGCATATTACCAAGGCATTTAAACCCCCATTGTTCAATCAGATAATCATACATACTTAATTGAAGAGAATAATGAATACCAGTAGAATCCTGTAAATGATTTATAGGAAACAACATAGTTTCATTAGTAACAATATACTTATCTAAGTCAATAGTACCATCTGCTTTCTTAGCCCAATATCCACCTTCAAATCGAATAGGTGCTTTATTAGTTTTCCAATCAAGAATAAAGAACTCATCCCCTTTAACAAATAAAATATCAACAAGACCTGAAATCAAATATTCTGGATGATAAACACCAATCTCAGCATAGATCTCAAATTCCATAGAAGTCATATCCTTAATAAACTCGTAAATTTGAGGATACCTATCAGCAATACCAACAACTCGAAAATAATCAAGATCGAGTCTGCCATAACTATGAGTTCTTATAATATCATCTATTGTATAAATACGACCATCAATAAAACCATTCGCATTTAAATAGTAGTTGTTACATCTTTTCACGCATTGTTCTAGGAAATTATGCTTTTCAGTTCCCTTAGCACAAGCCTTTTCAGTTTCAATCTTCCATTCAGCAAGAATCTGTTTAACAGTCTTACCTCTATATCGAATATATTTACTATAATTTCTATGAGTAGGAGGAACAGGACGACTACCAATATTAGCACAAGCTTCAGCAATAGCTTTCCAATCCTTTTGTTCTACAAACTTACCAATAATAGTAGTAGTAGATATATACTCTCTATCAAGAGCGTCAGTATATTTATGCTTTTCCTCGTCGAAGAAGATCGGCAAGTCTCTGGGTATAATCTGCGTCATAAGCTGCTTTATCAGTAAGTTTAAGGAATAGCTTCTTTCGTAATCGTTCATAGAACGCTTTGTGACGTTCTTTCATATATTCATGTGGTAAAGAAGTCATCTTATTAAAATCAAAACCACATTCAGCATAAATATTGTAAGTTTCAGGATGAATCCAATGTTTACCAAAGGAAGGTATTTCAATCTCTCTATCCACACGTTGTATTGCAGTAAGAATAGACAGCCACTGACTATCTGCAATATCATTTAGAAAACGTTCAAAATCTTCTTTATTACGAATAAATGTAAGAAAGTCTCTACACCAAATCTGTTCGGGAGTATAACGTTCAATAAAATGACGACCTTTTTTGGTCTTATAATACATCTTAGTAGGTTCCTTTCTTTTACGATCTACAACTGCAACCATTCTCTCATAAAGTCTCGTGACTTGAAGAGGAAATAACCTAGCACCTTTAGCCATAACAGAATTGGATTAATAAATCACACCACCAATTTGATTAAGAGAAATAAGATTACATTCCCAAAATTCAACTTTACCATCTTCACCAACAATAAGCTTACTACGATCTTTAAGACCCGGACGATTTTCGACAACTCTAAAGTTATCATCACCACCAAGAACATCAATAAGCTTTTTGTCAAGATTTTTAATCTTATGACTTAGAGGTACACCTTTGCCACCATAAGACATATCAAGAACAACTTCATGACCAAGCATATCCGGTAGGACATTGTCAGGAATAGCAATACAATAAGTAGCTTTAGGAACTTCTCTATCAACTTTCATAACATCAGTTACTTCAAGCGGAGACATCTTATATTGATTTGCAATAATAACTCGACCTTCGCTAACCTTAATATTACAAAGAGAACTCGGCGCAACACAAGCTGTTTTAAGATTATTCTTATCAGCTTTAATAGCTTCGATTTTAGTTTGAATTGAATCCATAGTTTAAATAATTTACTTTATAAGATAATCAATGTTAATAGGCACAATCTCATAACCTCTACAAAGACCTGCGTCAGTATAAAAGGTAATATTATACAACATTAACGTAGCACTAACTGTAACAGTGTACATAGTAATAGGTTTAAAAGAAGGACGGTCTTCAAAAGGGCAAATGACAGAAACGGAAAATCTTTATCCAACACGTCCTCAATGTGAAACAAAGTATAAAATGAGAGTAACAGAATTACCATTAATAATAGTGGGAGTACCAACAATAGCAGCGATGTCTTCAGTTACAGCAGTAGTCAGTACTCCCAACCTCAATATGAGTAAAAATCCACTCACAAAGATATGAATAAATTGGATATTACAAGGGATTGCTCAAATATCTTTTTCTAAACCTTATATTTTTCTATTTCAAAGATAGTATTCAATAGAAATCTCAATAGTACTAGCGTCTTCACCCGGATTTGCAGCCACGCACGCAGTGCCTTGTTCTTCTAAATGCTTCGAATCAATATGCAAAGCATTCGCAGTACTACCACATTCATACCTTTGTCTATATACACGCACGCACGTGTGCGCTATGCAGAGCTTTGCGATATATATAAAGATATATATAAAGATTACTAAAGGTAATATCAATAACAGTATTACTACTTCAAATTCGTCCGTCCGTAATATGTATTTTAATTATATTCAAATAAACCTCTTATCATCCTCCAATACTCACCTACTCATATCCCCTCTTATTACCCCCTATAGTCCCCCTCTTTTCTCCCCTTTTCTCTCCCTCTCTTTTCCTCCTTCTTCTCTCCTTTACAAAGCACCCCGAAGCTACTTAAAATAGCTTTAAATATAATAGTATTACCTTTAGTAAGTATATGCCCTTCTAAGTTCCTTTAAGTATCTTTAGTAATACTTAGAGTAACATTAAATAAACTTAGAGTATATATAGGAGTTCCACCCCGCTCAATGCAAAATGTAACAAAGCTACGAAAAGCATCTGTAATATTTAGAGTAACAATACTATCTTGAATAGCTTTGCAACTACCAACTCTAGGAGCTTTGTAACGATCAGCAGACCCCAGTAGAGAAGAGGGCCTGGTGACGCGCGGAACATCCGCATCATCACCCGTATTATTAGAGTTAGTATAAGCATCTTCAATGTATTTTGAATAAGTATGAGTAAGATTCATAAGTTTTGCAGTGGTAGAAGTATCTTTAGTAATATTAGAATAACCATGAGTAATAGCAAAATGTTGCTCCCTTCCACACCTATTTCCCTACTGGGGATTACAAGGCTCATCAAAGTTATTATAAATACCGGTAGTATTAATACTATTACTACTTAGAGTAACTCTGATATTACTTGTAATATTATCTGTAATAGAATCAACGTTACCACATTTCGGCTTACATTTTTGGCAAATTATACACTGAATTTTGATAATGCTTATGCTGATTGTCTTAATGTTACTCTAATTAATTTTAAAGCTAATGCAGATTGTATTGAGTATGCTTTTAGTATCACTCAAATTACTTTGAATATAAGTAAGGCTTCTTATTTAATTCACATTGCAAACTCTAATATTCGGATTTGTACACAGAGCGATTTAAGTGCTTATTCTAATTCTTTTGATATTGCAATTGCTTAAGGAACTTTGGATATAAGCAGGGCAGCTAATTTAATTCATTTTGCAATTTCTATTACATAGGCTCGTCTTTACCAATCTTCTATTATTAATTCTAAAGCATTTTCTAACACTATTACTATTCAATTTTCTATTGGCTTTAATGGCACTGTTGTTCGACTTTATACTGACTATGAGAGTTTGTGTGCGGGAACTTATTTTATTGCAATTTATTGCAGACACTCTCTAGATTTTATTATTGGTTATTTTAAGACTTTTAGTAATGCAATTTTTAATTTTGATTCTTATGGAATTTCTATTGGTTTTGGTGACGATAATTCTAAGACTTTTGATGATGGTGGTTTTAATAGCTTTGAAGACGGTGTTGCTGAACTTTAGGTCGGGTGTGAAAGTCTGTGTACGGGAACCTTCTTATACGACAACACCCCCTTGTAATGCTTGGGGAAATGCCCCCGTCAATGATTCATGAGGAATGATTTTCCGAATTGGAATTGCAATTTTCCATAGAGATGTTGCAGTTATAATTTCTATTACCTCACGACTATCTCCGCTTGATAGCATGGATTTAATTAAAATAAATATTAATTTTGAACCTCACGATGCTAAGGTGAATCGTATCTATCTTATGAATACAATGATTAATGCTCCTGAAGTTAAGAAAATGAGTGCAATTGTGTTAAATGCAATTGCTGTTCTTAAAGACACTGAGGATTATCAAGATCGTTATCTGATTGATTGCAATGATCTAGAAGGTAATACTATTGAACGCTTGTTCATTGGTAAGAAGATCTTTGATAAGATTGATGGTCTTGTTGGTAAGATTATTGATGTAGTCTATAAAGATTGCATAGCTGATGTTACTCAGTATATTGATGATGAAGACATCAATGAAGAAGTGAAGTTTCACACGACTACACACAAGCAAGTAGTTGATGTTGTTAAGACTAATGATATTAACTTGTTGATTGCTTGTGCTAAGCATGGTATTAAGGATATGTATAATGAATTAAAAGAGTTAAACAAATGAGAGTATTAAAGACGTTATTGAAGTGCATCATCATATTGGTGGTGCTCTTCTTATTATCAGCTGCTGAGAGTTTAGCTGATTGGTTTGCATCTAATATTAATGGTGAAGTATTCATTGGATTTCTATTGTGTGTTGTAATTGCAATTACTATTGCATCTATCATTAAACCTGATAAATTTGATTAAGCTATGAGTGATTACTATGAAGTTAATAGTGAAGATTCTATCGAGATTAATCCTTTTACTGAGGCATTATTAGATGAATTAGAATCTTAATGTGTTAAGAGTAGTGCTATTAGTGCTACTCTTATTTTTTTTAAGACCCTACAAACTCCGTCTAATCAACACGACTAAACCCCTTATTGTAATTGGCGGTCGTGGTGATCGTCCTAGAAATTCTAATACTTAAAGTTATGGCAGACGAATTAAAAAATCCAGTGAGACGTTCAGTTATCGGTGAAATTATCTCTATTAAAGAGATCAACAAAGACGACTTTAAAGAAGGTAAATTTCGGCATGATTGTCGGATTGTTCGTGTTGATCCTCTGAATGGTGCTCCACTTATTGATGTTTACATTACTAATGATCAGTATGACAAATACGGTCTTAATACGATTGTATTCGCAGGTAATGTTGTGAACTTCAGTATTGATGAGAATATTGCAGGTGAGACCGGTTATATCGACCCTGATACCAAGGAATGGACGTATCATGAAAAGACACTCAACAGCTTTGCAGGTGCTGACAATGTTGGTAGCTTAGGTCTTATCGGTGTATTCGGTAAACTTGGTGTTGGTGCAGATATTGTTTCTGGCTTCATCAAGAACATCGAGACAGCTCGTAAGCAACGTGAAGCTGTTGCTAAGCCTAAAGCGGTTGAAGCTGTTGCTACTGAACAAGCAGAAGAAGCTGCGTAAATTCCGTGAGGTAGTGCTGAGTATACTCTCAGTGCTGCCTCTTCTTTTTGTTACTTAATTAATCCGACTAATGATCATGAAATTACACATTATTTATAAAGGTCAAACTGTTGATATTTCTTATGATTTACTTTACATCAATACTGATGAAGTGAATATAAGATTCTCTAATTCAAATGCACAGAGTTGTAAATTTTTAACACAATATCTCGAAGCTAATCGTCTTGATTATGTTCTTAAAGATAGAGAAGACTATAAGGAAGTTGTTGCCCTTCCGGATATATTTACACTTACTCTAAGTACAAAAGGTACATGTCATTCTCCAGTTGTTAAAGATAATCTCTATGATGCTATTATTAAACGCAGTAATGACATCGAGTTAGCTCATAATGCTATTAAAAAATTTAAGCGTAATATTAAGATAATTGATGCTAAGCTTGCTGATGTACAAAATGATTTAAGTAAATCTAAATATGCTCGAAGCATTGATAATATTACTAAAGAAATACTTGAATTTAAACGCTGTAAACAGCTTGAAGCCTTAGCATTAACAGAAGAACTTCTTGATGTTTCACGTGGAACAATGCCGACAGTTGAGACGTTGGAAGTGGCTTACGAAGTGTCGACGTTGTTCAAACTTGAAGACTTTGCGAAGCTTCTATATATTTACGGGTATTTAGAAAAGCAATCGAAATTATCTAAGAAATATCAGAAGGTATATGATACATTAAACAAATTAAAGAAGTATATGTATCCGGAATATGTTAAAGAAGTTGAAGCATTAGGACAGAATTTATTTGCTGAATTGCAAGAGAAAGCTGCGAAATGGGCGGAGAATGAACCGAATATTAGTGAGTGGATACGGGAGAAATGTAGGCAGTTTGGATTTGAGATTGAGAGTGAGGATGAGGATTAAAAATGGGATTTGTATCTGCATCTTCAATCGCAATAGAAATACCGTCTTCAAAAACATCTTCTCACGCGCCTCTCCAACGTTCAAATATTGCAAATTAAAATCAGAATATTTCAACCTGAGAATCAAAAATCGTAAAAAGTTTTGAATTAGCAATAGAAAAGATGCACTTTGATGCTTTGAATTTATATGCAGAATATCAGTAGTAATTGCAAATTAAAATCAAAGTATTTCATACAGAGAACTGAAAACTGTAAAAAGTTTAGAATTAACTGTAGAAAAGATGCAATTAAAAGCCTAGAATTTATATGCGAAATACTAGAAACAATGCAAAACGCTTCAAAATGCGAACTTGAATCTTTAAAGAATTTAGAGTAAGCATTAAAGTATATGCAGTTAAAAGACTCAAAGCGTTAGCACTAGATTCAAAATTAATTCAAATACTTGCAAGACATCGAATCCAAATAGCAATATGATTTGAATTAGAATCAGAATGAGTATTCTCAAAACTCTTAATATTTGCAATTGTATCAATGTTATATTCAGTATAATTAATGCAGAATAAAGCAATTTGAATATAATTAAGAGTATGAAGTATAGAGTATACAGTATTCAGTGAGCTATTAAATGCTTTAGAAATATTCGCAATAAATCCTAAACATATTCAAAACAATTCGCATTAACATTCCGAATATCAAAATACTTCGAATTAGCATCAATATGATTTGAAGTAAACTTAGATATTTTTAGATTAATTATTTAAGCCTTATAACTAATACTATATCTCATTGAATTTATAGTATTAGTTTCATTTAAAACATTAAGCGTATGGTAGTATATATTAAAGACCGAATAACAGATGAAGTCATAGCAATAACTTATGATGTATTCGTAGTATATGGAAACGAATTAATATTCACTAAACAGAAAGCAGCAAAAGCAATTGCAAATAGTTTAAGTGATTCAATATTATTCTTAGTACATAGAGAAGCAAAGCACTTTATCTCGTATTCAGCAGAAATTGATCAATCAATTGTAACATTAAATAAGAATTTAATTGCAGTTGCAATGGACAGTGGAAACAAAGAGTATGAGATAAATCACTTAGAGTATAAAAACCAATTAGAACAATGGAAACATGACATCGAGAACTCTAAGAATAGTTGTAACTGATATTGAAGCAGAATGGTTAGTTCCAGTAACAGCATCAATATCATGGGTAGATTACCAATTAGTTCTTAAATTAACATCGTCACGAACAAGACACGGGGTACAAGAGTTTCTTAGAAGAAACAACATACCTGTAACAGAATTCGTAAATGAAAAAGAATTAATAGTAGATCCGAGTGAATTACAAGAAGTATCTATAAAAGAATCCAATATAACAACAAAGGAGCTTTTAGAGAGACTGAATGACGATGAGTATTAATCTTAATATTATCAATAATGGTTATAAGATTAACTATAGTATGTGTAAGGTATAATGTGACAATGGAAATATTGTGTCACAAAGATACCGAATGTATAGTATCAGATGAAACAATAGAAATAAAAGCAACATCAGATAAAGTAAGAAATAAAATCAAAGATTTTTGTAAATTCGCAAGAATAAGTGTAAAAGAATATCCAATTATTCATAAACTTGTAATATCAAGAGAATCAAAGAAGATATTCGTAAAGACTTTTAACAATCAGTAGAGCTTTCCAATCCCCAATAGGGAACAAGGACTGGAAGGAGCAGCATTCAGCATCCCTATAGTAATAACTTTAGAAATGGAAGATTATTTTACAACAGAAGAAATAGTAGGAGCATTAGTATTCATATTTTTAGCAATTGTACCTCCATTAATATTGGAGTATCGAGAGAAACATCGTAAGTAGTATTAATATTAATATTTAATAATTATGGCATTTATAGGATTTTTAGCTGTAGTATTAATATTATTTCTATTATTCCGTTTGTATATATACAATCTCGAATCAGAAGAACGTAAAAAGAAATATGAGAAGAAGCCTATAAAAATTAATGAGGAATCTCATGTTCAATTTCATTATTTTGATGAAGAGGATAATTGTATAGAAGATTATGAAGAATATACGAATCGTATGCAAGAAATATGGGGATATGATCCGTATAATGTTGAACCAACAGAAAGTTATTGTGAAAGATCAATACATATAGAATAATATTAAATTGCATTACCATTATGAGAAAGAAACTTCTCACAACCAAAGAAATTAAAAGATATATCAAGATACATGATACGATAGAAGAAATATTGTATTGTTTAGTGTTTTTCTTAGTACCATTTGTATTTTACTTAGCAGCACATTTCAAATATCTATTTGACTATGTGGATGATGATGAACTTCAAGTGTACTTAGAAGCTGAAAAGAGATATTCAGCAGCAACAAGAATATGGTTATTAGCAATAATAGCAACACTCTTAGTAATACTGATAGTAAAGATTTGACCGCCATATATTGAGAATGAGCCTTTGTTTAATGGAGATGACCTCTCGGTTGTCTCCATATAATTAAGGTCACAGAAAGCCAATTCAAACGTTTTAAATGGCATTTTCAAGTTTGACTTCCGGTATGGTAAAATCGGGTATAAATAAAAGTAAACGCAAAATTTTATGTTTGTAATAGTAGCATCAAGTGTAAAATCAGATATTGAATCAAAGGAATGTGTATGTTTAACTAAAGTAGACAAAATAGAAACATACTTTGATAAAACACGAGTTACGTTCGCATCATTAGACGCAAAGAATGATGCAGAGTATGAATTAGAAGGAGCAGATGTAAACTATGAATTTGTGACTTCATTAACATTAGAGTTTAAACAAACACAAGTAATCGCAATAATGCCTTAAAAGATGTATATACAAATAAAATCAAAATCATGTACAACATCAGTAATTGCTGTTGTATCTGTGAAAGAAAAAGATCTCAATGAGGTAGAAATAAAATTCAAAGATAAAGAAACATTAAAGTTAGCAAGACTAAACTTATCTAACGTAGGTTTAACTGTATTCGAACGTGCGTTTAGAAGAATGAGAATAAAAGGATACAAACAGTTATTAATTAAATAAATTGTAATTATGGAAGTACAAGTAGCACAAGTGAACAAAGCAACCATTAAGGATGTTATTAGTATTCGTAGCAATGATGCTAATAGCGCAGTAGTTGTATTTAAAGATGCAGCAGCATTTAATACAGCTAAAAAGGTATTATCATCAGCTAAGATGAAGTTTACACCATTACATGTAATACCAATGATGTATCTACCACAGGGTACTGCATTGCTTGTAACAGTATGAGTATATGGAATATTCTAAAGAGTTTTTATCTCAATTCAAAGTAGATGCAACAAACTACACGTATGTGCCAGTTGATAATCAACCACACGTAGTACCACTTATAAGAAAAGGTACAACAAAAAAGTTTGAAGCATTGGTATATGCAGAAGAATCATCTTTACGAGCATTTCAATGTGCAGCAATACAATGTGATTTGAAGTTATTACAAGACTGTCAAGGGTGTCGATGTTTGCCGGGTGGACGTAAAGATGGAAAAGCCGTAGTATTTAGAATAGAATATATTTATCAAGTGCATGAACAGTGATATATTTAAACCTAGCTTGCTTCCAGATAAGGACAAGACCGAGTTTGTAAAGCAAGTGCAGCAAGAGTACAAGCATATAGGTTCAATAAAATATAGATCAGGTTCAACATTATGGCAATTTAACACAGAAACGGGAGAATTAAAACCCGCAAAAGTAACAGTTAAAGAGCAATTAGTATGGACGTCTAAAAGTGATTGTACTAAGAAGACACGTAGCGTCATTTACGAGGACAAATGCGTTTACATGTGGGCGTTAAATAGAAAGAACGTTAAAAAGAAGATCCTCAGATTTATTAACAATGTAATTAGAAAAAGACAAGAGAATCAATGATTGTACATTTTATTATTTTATGGTTTACAGTAGCATTACTAATTGTATTAGTTATGTTTTTAGTGGATTCAATAGGTTATATGTATTATCACCAAATGGAAATGGTTTGGTACGTTCAAATGATGATAGCATTAGTGTTATCATTATTCATTTTAGGTGGAATAGTATTAATTGCATTCGCACTTGAATCATTTTGTTCAGTTGTAAGTCTATTGCAAGACGTATCTGTAACTGCATTATCACCGAGATAAGTGTTTGATTATTAGGTTAAGTCAAAATTAATGCTTATCTTTGTAGGCTTTATGATGTTTGAGTTTCAAACGTAGTTATTAATCTATTTATTAATCTTTCTTATTATATGGCGAAAAAGGAAAATCTAAAGACATTTGTTATTCAACAAAGTGATATTGATAAGGCTATTAATTATCACTTAGATAAAGGCGGTAAAGATCATAGATATCTTGCTGATTGTTTAGAGCGTGAAATGTTTTACAGTTATTGCTGGGAAACTATTCATCGTTCTGTTCGTCCGTGGAATGGCTTTCGAAAGATATTGAATACTGTTGTTGATAGTTTGTTTTGTGATATGCCTTCGATTACAATTAAAACAATTGCAATTGACGGTGCTATTACGTTCCGAACTGCTCAATGTAATGGTGTGAGATAATGAGTGGTAAATGCAGTAATTGCGAATCTAGACAGCGTAGAGGTAATGACCTTCGTTGTCTAGTTTGTATTTATTTCAATTCTGCAATATTTAATAAAGGTTTTACTAATGTTAAATCACAGCATTTTATTACTAAAGTTGAGAAAGCAATTGAAAATGCTAAAGTATTCAGAGATAAGGCTAAGATTGCTGATTTACGACTTAAAGTTAAAGATGTTAATGAAATTCTTAATTCAAATGATAATTCTCGTATATTTCAAGAGATATTTGATGATAAGAAAGAGCATTGGCAAAAACTTGGACTTAATGTTGCAGATATATGTGGATTTGAAGATGCACATAAAGAAATTTCTGAAGTTCATGAAAGTGATAAAGGTAATTTCTATTTTACATTTCCATGTTCTACAAGACTTAGAAATAAATATATTCGCATTTATGGAACTGATATTTCGACGAGAGCTGCTATTGAAAAGATGTACCCTGATACTGATTATATTCAATATGATTCTGTAGAATGGAATACTCCTAATAAATATACTCGTTGTAAACCTTGTGATTGTTATACAGAATGGATATAGAAAAAGCTTTTGAGAGTATTCAAAATAATCTCATTGTTACTAGAGAACGTGATCATTGTATTACTCAAGTTTGTCCTTGTTGTGGTAAGTATAAGTTTAGTGCCGATCCTAGCAATGTTATGGGTAATTGCCTAGATTGTGGATATACTGTTATGAATAACAGAGGTACTATTGAGAGATTCAAAGGACAAGGTGTATTTGCACTATCTCGTGGTGCTAAAGGTGGTATCTTTTCAATTGTTGAAGGCGAATGGGAAGCCGCAATTGAAACACTACCTAAAACTGTTGCAGATGCGTTTGATTGTACGATTAATGAACTTGATTATTGTATTCTTCATTCTGTTAAAGATGATAAAGTAGTTACTATTGATTTTAAAGGTATGCTCTAAGTTCCGCCCCGTTCCAGTCCTATCTCCCTACTGGGGTCTGGAAATGCTACGTGGAGTGATGCTAATATTAAAGTATATATTATGACTGAAATAGACTTTATTGTTGGTGATAGAGTTGTTACCTCTAGGGGAATCTATGGTACTATTGTATCTATTGATAAGAGTGCTGATACCTCTCAAGTTAATATTGGTAGCAAAACTGTCACTCTGTATAATAATCAGTTATGGTCGGTTAAGAATCGAATTTCTGTTGTTTGTTATTATACAGATGGTTATGAAAATTATAATAGACTTGTTATACTTCCTAAACAGTTTAAACTATATGACTTTACTAAGCCATTAGATAATGAATTGTTGGATTATTGTAAAAAGGCTATTACTAAAAGTGTTAAAGGTATTTTTACGATTACGAAAATTGAAATTTAAATATGAAAGCAAATCTTACTTATTCTCTTATTTCTGCTGATTTAAAGCAAGGGATGTATTTGTTGGTCAATGATCATCTTGGTTATGTTAGTCGTATGAATGGCGATGAAGCGATTATTTCGTTTTATTTCGAAGACGATAAAGTCATTAAGCTTGCTAAGCAAACTATGACTCGTGAAGATGCTATTCGTACTTATGGCGAATCTGTGATCAAGTTGATTGCAATTGTTGATGGGAATCCTATTTCCATTAATCATCAGAATTATAAGAAGATTTTTGTTCCTATGCTTACATTTGCTAAAGGTGCAGAAGAATCTTATATTGGTGAATTTATTCGTACTAAAGAAGGTCGTAATCCTCTATACGGTGAAGTATCTCCGGTTTATTCTATGCTTAAAAGTGGTGATACTGTTACTATTACAAGTCTTGAAGTTGTTGATCGTTACAGTTTGTATGATTCTACCAAAAGACTTGTTAAAGTCAAAGAAAAGAAATCCGGTTCTAAGTTCTTAGTTACTCGTATTGATGATGAGAAAGAAGAACTTCTTGTTAATCGTAACGATGTAACTCTTGGTGAAAAAGACAAATATGATTTATTTAATGTTATGAATTTTGATGCGTTAAAGAATCTTGTTGCAAGTGGTGAAGCAAAGACTGTTGAAGCTAAAAGTAAAACAAAATCTGAAGCTAATTCTAATGGTAATGCTTTTTATCGTTTGCATAAGAGCAAATGGAAAGCTACTTATAGTAAACTTGAAGGTCAAGATCATTATCAGTGGCTTGCTGTTCGTGAAGAAGATGAAGCAAACAATGAAGCTAAACTCGTTGTTCCTATCTCTGTTCCTATTACAAATATTCCGAAACATCAATTCAGTGGTTTCGATAATGAGTATTGGATTCCGGGTACAATTCGTGAAATGAATCAAG
>ULPH01024508.1_pt1 | contig 54595 bp, 35 predicted proteins | sample 1953301 | NCBI WGS metagenome assembly ULPH01 (sample SAMEA4835623, study PRJEB28245) | human gut metagenome | biome: gut microbiome; material: fecal sample | place: Denmark | collected 2008 | reverse complement strand
CCCTACGGCTGCTGCGACGTGCTCGTCGCGGACGGCTTCACGGGCAATATTATCTTAAAGCTCTATGAGGGTGTCGCGGGCGCGATGATGGCAAATATCAAGAGCATATTCAAAAAGAGCTCGATAACCATGCTCGCCGCCATGATGGTCAAGGGCGGTCTGCTCGGTCTTAAAATGAGAATGGATTATTCCGAGTTCGGCGGCGCGCCGCTGCTCGGAGTCAACGGCGTTGTTATCAAGGCGCACGGCTCGTCCGACGCGAAGGCTATCCGCAACGCCATAAGGCAGGCAAAGACCTGCGCAGAAAAAAATATAGTCGGCACCATTGCACAGAGCGTCAAGGAAGCTGCCGACGCGGAGTAAGAAAATGGACAACAGAGAACTCGAAAAGAAAATAGGCTACAATTTCAAGAATAAAAAGCTGCTCACCGAGGCGCTGACCCACTCGTCATACGCCAACGAGCGGCAGGACGGCACGCGCTGCAACGAGCGCCTGGAGTTTCTGGGCGACTCGGTGCTCGGCTTTATCTCCGCCGAGCATTTCTTCCATCACTTCAAGCACCTGCCCGAGGGCGAGCTGACGAAGAGACGCGCTTATTTCGTCTGCGAGAAGTCACTGAGCGAATTTGCGCGCACTCTCGGTATCGGCGACTATCTGCTCTTCGGCAAGGGCGAAGTGCTCACCGGCGGCAAGGATCGCCCGTCTATCCTCGCCGATGCGTTTGAGGCAGTGCTCGCCGCTATCTATCTCGACGGCGGCATAGAGCCGGCGAAGAAGTTCGTTTTCCGTTTTATCGATAAGGCGGACGAGGAGAAGCCGGTCGTCACGGACTACAAGACCACCTTGCAGGAAATAGTCCAGCGCAACCCCGAAGAGGCGGTCGAATATGTCCTCGTCGGCGAGAGCGGACCCGACCACAACAAGACCTTCAGCGTCGAAGTCCATCTCAACAGCAATGTCATCGGCCACGGCTCGGGCAGAAGCAAGAAGATAGCCGAGCAGGCGGCGGCAAAAGAGGCTCTGGAGCTCATGGGGCTCAAGGCATGAAACATATAAACGTCTCCGTATTCGTTCCCCATGCGGGCTGCCCGCACCAGTGCAGCTTCTGCAACCAGAGGAGCATTTCGGGCGCAAAGAGCCAGCCGACGGCGCAGGATGTGCGCGACGCGGCGCTCATCGCCATGCGCTCGTCCCCCGAGAAAATAAAAGACGGGGAGATAGCATTTTTCGGCGGCAGCTTCACGGCTATCGACCGCGATTATATGATCGAGCTGCTCTCTTCGGCGCAGGAGTTCATCGGCGAAAACGGATTTAAGGGCATCAGAATATCCACCCGCCCGGACGCCGTTGACGGCGAGATATGCGATATCCTCGAAAAATATCACGTTACGGCGGTCGAACTCGGCGCACAGAGCACAAATGATAAAGTGCTCGCGATGAACCGCAGAGGGCATACGCGCGAGGATATCTTCCGCTCGGCGCGGCTTTTAAAAGAACGCGGCTTCGAATTGGGGCTCCAGATGATGACCGGGCTCTACGGTTCGAATGATGAGGACAGCATCGGGACGGCGCGGGACATAATTTCGCTTTCACCCGATACCGCACGGATATATCCGACGGTTGTTATAGAAAACACCGAGCTCGCCGAGCTATACCGCAATGGCGAATACCGCCCGCAGACTCCCGAAGAGGCGGCGGTGCTCTGCGCGAAGATACTTCCGATGTTCGAGCGAGCGGGGATAAAAGTCATCCGCCTCGGACTTCATTCCGGCGGCGACGTCGAGGGCTCTTTCGTTGCCGGCGCATATCATCCGGCTCTGCGCGAGATGTGCGAGGGGCATATATATTTTGATATTATTAACAGAGCACTCTCCGGAAAAGAAAAGGGGAAGTACATAATATATGTCGCCCCGCGTGAAGTTTCAAAAGCTTCCGGGCAGAGAAGATGCAATATCGAAAAGCTCAGAGAACTCGGTTATGAATGCAGGATAAAAGAAAATGCGGCTCTCTCGGCGCGTGATATAACCTTGGAAAAAGTCAACTTATTATAAAGGCAGGCAGATAAATGTTACTAAAAGCACTCGAACTGCAGGGCTTCAAATCCTTTCCCGACAAGACAACGCTTGAATTCGGAAAAGGCATAACCGCCGTCATAGGACCCAACGGCTCCGGCAAGAGCAACATCTCCGATGCCGTTCGCTGGGTTCTCGGCGAGCAGTCGTCAAAGAGCCTGCGCGGCTCGAAAATGGAGGATGTTATCTTCGGCGGTACTTCGCTGAGAAAAGCGATGGGCTTTGCCGAGGTCACTCTGCGCCTCGATAACACCGATCGCACCCTCAACAACTGCGACAAAGACGATGTCTCCGTTACCCGCCGCTACTACCGCTCGGGCGAGAGCGAGTATCAGCTGAACGGCGAGACAGTGCGCCTGCGCGATATCCACGAGCTGTTTATGGACACGGGACTCGGACGCGACGGCTATTCCATGGTCAGCCAGGGCAGAGTCGCCGACCTTATCTCTTCGCGCTCGCCGCAGAGGCGCGATATGCTCGAAGAGGCGGCGGGAATATCCCATTTCAGATACCGCCGCGCGGACGCGACACGCAGACTCGAACAGGCGGAGGAAAATCTCGTTCGCCTGCGCGATATATTGACCGAGCTCGAAGGACGCGTCGGACCGCTCAAAACGCAGAGCGAAAAGGCGCAGGAATTCCTTGTGCTTGCAGGGGAGAAAAAAGAGCTTGAGATAGGCCTCTGGCTCAAGACGATAGAGCGCTCCCGCGAGGGACTCAGGGCGCAGGAGGATAAAATATCCCTCGCCGCCGCTGACTATGAGCAGGCGGAGCGCGAGCTGGAGAGAATATCGGCTCAGATAGAAGAGCTGATGAGCACGGGCAGCGGAATAACCGTGCAGATAGAAGAACTGCGAACGAAAGCCGCCTCCGACGAAGAGCAGGCGACCGCAGTTGACGGCAGAATCGCCGTCGAGCACAACAACCTCGCACATAACCGCGAGACGATAGAGCGCATAAAGCGCGACATGGAGGCGGCGACCGCCACCGAGCAGCACCTCGAGGAGCAGATCGACGCCGCCCAAAAAGAAATAGAATCTATAGACGCCGAGATAAAGGGCTGCCAGGCGCAGCTGCTCGAGCTGCTCGATAGCACGGGCAAGCTCAAGGAGCAGGAGAGCGCGATAACTGCCGAGCGCGACAGCGCAGAAGCGCAGGCGAAGGCCATAAACGAGTCTCTCTCCGCCGCAAAAATCGAGCAGAGCACGGCGCGCTCCTCCGCGCAGGAGATAGCCGCGCGCCTCGGCACAGTCGACGAAGTCATCGCTTCGCGCGGCGGACTGCTTGACGCACTCCGTGAGCAGGCCGAAGTCAGCCGCAGAAATCTTGACGCGTGCCTTGAAAATATAGAATCACTTTCAAATTCAATAGACGGCTACTCTATGATAGTCCGTTCGCGCTCCGAAAAGGCGGAGAAGATGCGCCGCGAGCTCGACGCTGCAACGCTCGACATCCACCAGAAGCAGGCGCGCATCAGAATGCTCGAGGATCTCGAAAAGAACATGGAGGGCTATTCCGGCTCCGTTAAAGCGGTCATGCGCGAAGCAAAGCGCGGAACGCTGCGCGGAATCCACGGACCTGTATCCCAGCTGATAACCGTTGATGCGAAGTACGCCGCGGCGGTCGAGACGGCTCTCGGCGCCGCCGTGCAGAATATAGTAACCGACGACGAGTCGGCGGCAAAGCGCGCCATAGCCTATCTTAAAGAGAGCCGCGCAGGACGCGCGACTTTCCTGCCGATGACGGCGATAAAGCCGCGCCCGTTCAGGGAGGACGGGCTCGACTCCTGCGCCGGATTCATCGACATGGCGGACAGGCTTCTTCGATGCGACGACGAGTATCTGCCGATAATCAGGAATCTGCTCAGCCACACCGCCGTTGCGGATAATATCGACAGCGCGATAGCCATCTCCAAACGCTTCGGCCACAGGTTCAAAGTTGTCACGCTCGACGGTCAGGTCATGAATGCGGGCGGCTCAATGACGGGCGGTTCGCGCGGGCAGAACGCGGGAATACTCAGCCGCGGCAATGATATAGAACAGCTCAAAAAGACCGTCGCGAAGCTTGAAAAAGACCTCGCCGAGCGACAGGAGAGATACAAAGAGCTCGCGAGCGAAGTCTCGGCGGCGCAGGCGGAATACGACGGCGTGACGGCGGAGCTCCAGAAAGCGCAGGAAGAAAAAATCCGCCGCGAGGGCGAACTGCGCATGATAGATGACAAGATAGAAACCGCCGAGTCGGCGCTCAATGACCTCGAAGCGGAGAAGCGCAGCTCCGCAGAGCGTACCGCAAAGCTCGAAGAAATTCAGACTCAGGCGCAGAAGAAGATAGATGAATTTACCTCTCAGCTCGACTCTGTTAATGAAAAGATAACCGAAATCGAATCGCGCCGCGATGAACTGCTCAGCACCCGCGAACAGAATGCGGACAAAGAGAGCAGCATCAACCTCAGCATCCTTGCATTCAAAAAGGATATTCAGGCGCGAGAGGAAGTTATCGAAACGCTCAAACGCCGCAGAAGCTCCCATGAGGGTCACGCCGATGAACTCAAATCGGAGATTGACTCGATAACCGAGCAGATGACCGCGACGAACGAGCTTATAGAACAGCTCAAAGGCGAGGCGGCATCACTTCGCGCCGAGGCTCAGCAGAAGAAAGACGAGATATCCTCGCTCGCTCAGAAGCGAAGCGGAGTCGAGGGCGAGAGCACTAAACTTCGCGCTCAGGAGCGCTCTGTCAGCGACAGGCGCGAGAGGCTGTCCGGCGAGCGGGCAAGGCTCGAAGAGCGCCGCGACTCGATGCAGCGCGAGCTCGAAAATGCGCAGAACAAGCTCTATGACGAATATCAGCTCACTCGCCGCGAGGCGGAGGAACTCGGAATAATTATCGAAGATCCGCAGAAAGCGCAGCGCGATCTCAATGATATAAAGAACAAGATAAGAGCCCTCGGCAACGTCAATGTCGGCGCTATCGAGGAATACAAAGAGGTCTCCGAGCGCTACGAGTTCATGAAAACTCAGATAGACGATGTCGAAAGCTCCCGCGCGGAGCTGCTCGCCTTGATAGGCGACCTCACGGGCAAGATGTCGGAGCGGTTCAGGGAGCAGTTTGACCGCATAAACACTATCTTCGGTCAGACGTTCTCGGAGCTGTTCGGTGGCGGCAAGGCGGAGCTTATTCTTGAGAATCCGCTCGATGTACTCGAATGTGCCATTGAGATAAAGGTTCAGCCCCCGGGCAAGAATGTTCAGAACATCGACCTGCTCTCGGGCGGCGAAAAGGGACTTGCGGCAATCGCGCTGCTGTTCTCCATCCTCAAGGTCACTCCCGCGCCGTTCTGCTTCTTCGACGAGGTCGAGGCGGCGCTTGATGATGTCAACGTCACGCGCTACGCACAGTATGCTCGCCGCATGACGAAGAACACGCAGTTCATACTCATCACGCACAGACGCGGCACGATGGAAGAAGCCGATGTCCTCTACGGAGTCACGATGCAGGAGGACGGAGTCTCCAAACTGCTCGAACTCAAGACCGCCGAGATGGCAAAGAAGCTCGGATTGACACAGTGATACATATAATAAGCCCCGGAGTTTTCCGGGGCTGTTTTTATAATTTGCGATAAGTTGGGGGTTGTCAGGTCATGCAAATCATTCCTCCCTCTTCCCTCCAACCGCTTTGCCGAGTTCGGAAAACGCTATCGGTGCGAGGGCGAGGGCGGCGACGGTCAGCCACTCATATATATTGAGCACGGACACATCGAACAGCACCCGCAGCGGCGGGACGGTCATAACAATGAGCTGGAGCGCGGCGCAGAGGGCGGCGCAAACAGTGAGCTTTCTGTTTGAAAAAATACCGATGCTGAAAACCGAGCGGCGCGAGCGCATATTGAACGAATGAGCTATCTCGCAGAGGCTCTGCGTCGCAAACGCCATGGTGCGTCCAAGCTCGACGCAGGAATTTTTAAAGAGCGAGTTGCCCGCGACGAACGCAAACAGACTCAGCGCGCCGATCAACATTCCCTCGAGGGCTATGTCGAGTCCCGTGCGGTCAGCGAAAAAGCTCTTTGAGCTGTCGCGCGGGGGACGCTGCATGATGCGGCTGTCGAGCCTCTCCGCGCCGAGCGCGAGCGCGGGCAGGGAGTCTGTGACGAGATTTATCCACAAAAGCTGTATCGGCAGGAGCGGCGCGGGCATGCCGAATAGCGTGGCGGCAAAGACGCAGAGTATCTCGCCGATGTTGCAGCCGAGCAGATAGTGTATGGCGCGGCGGATATTGTCATATATTCCGCGCCCCTGGGCAACGGCTTTGACTATTGTCGCAAAATTGTCGTCGGTCAGAATCATGTCGGCGGCGTTCTGCGCCACCTGCGTGCCGCCCTTGCCCATGGCGCAGCCGATATCGGCGGCCTTTAATGCGGGCGCGTCGTTGACCCCGTCGCCCGTCATCGCAACAACCTCGCCGTGGGCGCGCAGAGCTTTGACTATCCGGACTTTATGTTCGGGCGTCACACGCGCATATACGCGGCAGGAGCGCACGGCGCGCGCGAATTCGTTCTCGCCCATTTTGTCTATCTGCGCGCCCGTCAGACATTCGCCGGAGCGCGAGAGTATGCCGAGCTTTTTCGCCGTGGCGCAGGCGGTGCCCGCATGGTCGCCGGTTATCATAACAGGCGTTATTCCCGCGCGGCGGCAGGTTTTGACCGCCTCATATGCCTCTTCGCGCGGCGGATCCTCCATGCCGATAAGCCCGCAGAATGTCAGCCCCGTCTCGCTTATTTTTCCCCCGTTTGTCTCGCCCGTGGCTACGGCGATGACTCTTAATGCCCGCTCAGCGAGAGAAGCGTTGTGACTCAGTATTTTTTCACGCCGAGCCGAAGTCAGCGGGCTTTTCGTTCCGTTTAATATTATATCGGAACACTTTTTTATCAGCACATCGGGCGCGCCCTTTGCGACCGTTATTATTTTGTCCCCGTCTCTTATCGCGACGGACATCATCTTCCGCTCGGACGAGAACGGTATTTCATCGGTTCTGGGCTTTTGGCGGTTGAGCTTCGCTGTATCAGTCCCGGAGCGCTCCGCCGCCGCGACTATCGCAGCCTCGGTCGGCTCGCCGGACACCTTGCCATTGCCCTCATATTTTGCGTCGCAGCAGAGCGCGGCGAGAGAGAAAAGCTTTTTTGCCTCTTCGCCGGTCAGCTGAATTTCGCCAGACGGCGAGCAGGCGGCAGTGACGGTCATTTTGTTCTGTGTCAGCGTGCCCGTCTTGTCTGAGCAGATATATGTCGCCGCGCCGAGCGTCTCGACTGCGGGCAGGCGGCGTATGACCGCGTTGCTCTTCGCCATCTTCTGCACCCCGAGCGAGAGCACGACGGTGACAACTGCGGGCAGTCCCTCGGGGATAGCCGCAACGGCGAGACTGACGGACAGCATGAACGCGCTGAGCACGCCCATGCCGCGCAGGATGCTGAGCACGAATATCAGCGCGCATATCGCCAGCGCGCCGATGCCGAGAACTTTTCCTATCTTCGCGAGCTTTATTTGCAGCGGCGTTGTCGGTTCGTCCTCGGTGTTCAGAAGATGTGCTATCTTCCCGACCGCCGTGTCCATGCCCGTCTGAGTCACGACTGCCCTGGCGTGGCCCGCGGTTATGACTGAGGACGAAAATATCATATTTTTGAGCTCCGCCTGCGGACTGCCGTCGGGAATACGGCAGAGAGCGTCCTTTTCGCACGGCATGGATTCGCCGGTCAGTGCACTCTCCTGTGCTGACAGCGAATGTGAAGATATCAGCCGCGCATCGGCGGGGACAAGATCGCCCGCACGGACTTCTATAATATCCCCGCGAACAACTTCCGACGCAGGGATTTTTGTCTCTTTTCCGTCTCTTATGACTGCCGCCGTCGGCGCGGACATATTTTTAAGCGCCTCGAGCGAATGCTCCGCGCGCCGCTGTTGAATGACCCCGACTGCGGCGTTGAGTATAACTATTATCAATATCATTATCGGGTCGGCGAAGTCGCCGTGTTCCTCTAAAAACGAGGTCGCAAACGACACTCCGCTCGCTATGAGCAGGACTATCACAGTGAAATCCTTGAACTGCTCGAAAAATTCCGCGATGATACTTTTTTTCTTTTTGCCGCGCAGTATGTTTTCGCCGTCCTGCCCGAGCCGCTTCTCCGCTTCGCGCGAGCTCAAGCCCCTGTCAACGCTGCTGCTGAGTTTGCCGACCGCGTCTGCGGCGCTCATAGAATACCAGTCCATATTTTCTCCCCTTTTTTATTTAGTCCGTGCAATATATATTCAATTTATCGCCGAAAGTTTACCAAAGTTATTGAACCGTTCACATTTCAATGATAAAATAAATTGTAATTATGTCTTTTTTTCGACAGACGGAGGTATCGCGCTTCGTGACAAAGATAGTTAAATTTCTAAAACCGTATATGGGAGCTACCGTGGCGGCGCTGTTTTTCTCGCTGTTCAACAATCTTATGCAGCTGATTCTGCCCGCGATGATGGCTCTGATGATAAACACCGGCATCGGCGACGGGCGCATGGGCACTGTTCAGCTCATCGGCGGCGTTATGGCGGTGCTCTCCGCTATTGCGATAGGCGCGGCAATCGCGGGCAGCTACTATTCTTCAAAGGTCTCCGCCTGCTTCGGTCTGTCGCTTCGCCGCGCGCTGTTCGTCAAGGTCGAGTCGCTGAGCCAGTGCGATATAGATAAGATAGGCACGCCCTCGCTGATAACGAGAACGACAAACGACATCCGCCAGATTCAGGACATGATCCTGATGATGATCCGCATTATTATCAGCGCGCCGATAGTCATGGTCGGCGGCGCGTTCATGGCGTTCACGCTGAACAAAAGGCTCTCGACCGTCATGTTCATCGCTATTCCGATAATTTTGGTTATCGCCCTCGTCGTCGCAAAGCAGGTTCTGCCGATGTTCGACAAGGCACAGAAAAAGACCGACAGACTCAATCTCATCCTGCGCGAGAAGCTCAGCGGAATCAGAGTTATCCGTGCGTTCAACCGCTCGGAATATGAGGACGAGAAGTTCAGAAAGGCAAACTACGACCTGACCGGACTCATGCTCAAGATAAACCGAATTTTCGCGTTCCTTATTCCGCTCGCAACGCTTCTTTGCTATGTCATAGTCGCCATTCTCCTCAAGATGGCGGCGGATCAGATAGACGCGCTCGACGCCGCAGCGGACAGCGTGCAGATAGCGAACACCGTCGGCGATCTGCAGGCGTTCATGGTCTATATGATAATGATAATCTACGCGGTCTCCATGGCGGCGTCGCTGTTCGTGATGCTCCCGAAAGCGGAGATATCCGCGAAGAGAATCAACGAGGTACTCGACCTCGTCCCGATGATAAAAGAGACCGAGCATCCGATAACCCCCGACGCAGACCGCCGCAGCGAGCTTGAGTTCGACTGCGTGAGCTTCAGCTATCCGGGTGCCGATTCGCCGATACTTTCGCGCATATCTTTCAAGACCATGCCCGGCGAGACCACCGCCGTTATCGGCTCGACCGGCTCGGGCAAATCGACTCTCGTCAATCTTATCCCCCGATTTTACGATGTCTCGGGCGGCAGGATTCTCATTGACGGCGTGGATATAAAAAATATGTCTATGCGTACCCTCCACGAGAAGATAGGCTTCATCCCGCAGAGCGCATTCCTGTTCAGCGGCACCGTCGCCGACAACCTGCGCATGGGCAAACCCGACGCGACCGAAGAGGAGATGTGGGAGGCGCTCGAAACCGCGCAGGCGGCAGATTTTGTCAAAGCTATGCCGGACGGACTCGACAGCGAGCTCTCGCAAAACGGCAAGAACCTTTCCGGCGGTCAGCGCCAGCGCCTCGCGATAGCGCGCGTATTGATAAGAAAGGCTGAGATATATGTTTTTGACGACAGCTTCTCGGCTCTCGACTTCTCAACCGATGCAAAGCTCCGCAAGGCTCTGCGCGAGAGGATGCCGGATATAACAAAAATAATCGTCGCCCAGCGCGTCGGAACGATAATCGACGCGAGCCGTATAATCGTGCTCGACGAGGGCAAGGTGGCGGGTATCGGTACTCACCGCGAGCTGCTTGAAAATTGTACGGTCTATCGCGAAATTGCCCAATCCCAGCTTTCAAAGGAGGAACTCGCATGAGCAGAAGATCACCTCTGAAGAGAAAGCGCACCTCGCAATCGAGAAAGAAATACAGCGGATATTCCGGCGGCAACCGCCGCCCCGGCGAAAAGCCGAAGAATTTCAAAGAGACCGTCTCGCGCTTCGTGCCGCTCTTAAAGCCGTTTATCCCCGGCATGGTCGTCGTGCTCATAGCGGGCGTTATCGGCACGGTGCTGACCGTCACGGGACCGATGTTCCTCGGCGACATAGTCGACGCGATAAAAGAGCAAGCGGATATAAAGCTCTCCGGCGGCGAGATAAACTTTTCAAAGATACAGAAAATCCTGCTGACCATTCTCGGCATCTACGGTCTGAGCGCGGTGCTCAGCTATGTTCAGCACTACATCATGGCGGGCGTCACGCAGTCCGTCGTGCGCGATCTGCGCGACAAGGTAAACGACAAGCTGACCCATCTGCCGCTGAGCTATATCGACTCTCACTCGAAGGGCGATATCCTCAGCAAGATGATGAACGATATCGACAATATCAGCAACACCCTGCAGAACAACCTTATTCAGATAATCACCTCTGCGGTGAGCTTCATCGGTATGCTCGCGCTGATGTTCTATGTCAGCTGGCAGTTAACTCTTATCACGCTCTCTGTGCTCCCGCCGAGCCTTCTCGTGATATCGATCATCTCTAAGCGCTCCAAGCGGTACTTCCGCCGCCAGTGGGACGAGACGGGCAACATAAACGGACACATCGAAGAGATGTACACCGGTCACACGCTTATCAAAGTCTTTGACCACGAGGAGCAGGCGATAGACGAGTTCGACGATATAAATGTCAGTCTCGCAAAAGCCGGATACAAGGCGCAGTTCATCTCCGGCATAATCGGCCCGATATTAAATTTCGTCAGCAACATAGCCTATGTGCTCATCTGCGTCATAGGCGGCGTGTATGTCATAAAGGGCACTTTCTCTCTCGGCGACATAACAACTTTCTTCACTTATTCAAAGCTCTTCATGCAGCCGCTCGTCAGCATCGGCAACATTGCGAACAACCTTCAGTCCTCGCTCGCGAGTGCGGAGCGCGTGTTCAATCTGCTCGATGAGCCCGACGAGTGCGCCGACTGCTACGACACCAGGATCGAAGAGCCCAAGGGCGAGGTCGAATTTAGAGATGTCAGCTTCAGCTACACCCCCGAAGTGCCGCTTATAGAAAACATGAATCTGAAAGTCGAGCCGGGTCAGCTCGTCGCGATAGTCGGACCGACGGGAGCGGGCAAGACGACATTCGTGAACCTGCTCATGCGCTTCTATGATGTCAATAAAGGCGAGATTCTTCTCGACGGTCACGACATACGCTCGATACCGCGCGAAAATCTGCGCAGTGTATTCGGTATGGTGCTCCAGGACACATGGCTGTTCGAGGGCACGATAATGGAGAACATAGCCTACGGCCGAAAGGGCTGCTCGCGCGAAGAGGTCATTGACGCGGCAAAGGCGGCAAGGGTTCACCACTTCATCAGCACTCTGCCCGACGGCTACGAGACGATGCTTGAAGAGAACGGCGAGAACATCTCGCAGGGTCAGCGCCAGCTTCTGACGATAGCCCGCGCCATCCTCGCGAACCCGTCGGTGCTCATCCTCGATGAGGCGACAAGCTCCGTCGACACGCGCACAGAAGTGCATATCCAAAAAGCGATGAACGCGTTGATGAACGGCAGAACGAGCTTCGTTATCGCGCACAGGCTCTCGACCATCCGCGACGCCGATGTTATCTTGGTTATGAACAACGGCACGATAGTCGAGCGGGGCACACACGGACAGCTGCTCGCGCAGAACGGCTTCTACAGAGAACTCTACGCCAGCCAGTTCGGAGTGTAAAATATAAAAAATTATCCGCTGTATCAAATAATTGATACGGCGGATTTTTTGATTAAGATGATAAAATCTTTTGGCGGCGTGGAGCATAAAGAGCGAGCTTGGATTTTTAACAGAATCTATTTGGGCGCCCTGTTGCCGGCTCGGCACAACACAAAGCCTTGTTCTATCAAAAAAAAGGGAGCCGGAAATCCGACTCCCTCGTTTTTTATTTTTTCTTCGCGTGCTTGGCTTTTTTCTTCGGCTGTTCCTCGCCGAGGTCGATTGCGATAAACGCGACGTTCCAGATGAGTATCGCCAAAAACAAAACCGTCATCACCGCAGGCGCCGTGCTCATCGTGACGAGCACTATCTTGCCGAAGAGATTCATGAACGACATGTCGGTCAGCGAACCGAGGGTCAGCGTGCCCGCTTTGACCGCCGAAGAGACGGCGGAGAACGCTATCCTCATGCCTATAATGCTCAAAAGACCTGCCGCGCCGAGCGAAGCGGTCGCCTTGCGCGAGTTAGTCGCCGCGGCGACTATAACCGTCGCGAGCGCGACGAGCAGGGCGATGGCAAAGAATACAACAAAGGCGATAAAATTGCCCTTGAATTTCAAAAGTCCGTCCGGGAGCTCGGACGCGCCGCCTTTGACGAGGTCAGCGAAAAGACCGTCTCCCGTGAAAAGCTCGATGATGCGTTTGACGCTCAGATTCTCTACAATATTTGAATCATAGATAGTCGCGTGCATATAGACGGTTATGAGATCCGTGAAATATGCGACGGGGAACACTGCCGCCGCGAGCAGCGCAGTCACAATTCTGTTGAGAGCCTTCATCCTGACCGACCTTTCTTACTTGATTATTTCTTCTTTTTGTCCCACGAGGAGTTGAGCGCAACGGTGCGGTTTATGATAAGATTGCCCGGAGTGCTGTCCTTATCGACGCAGAAGTAGCCCTGGCGCATGAACTGGAATGTGTCGCCCGGCTTTGCATCGCGGAGTCCGCCCTCGAGCAGGCATCCGTCGATAATTTTGAGAGAATCGGGGTTGATGTTCTGAAGATAGTCGCCGTTTCCGTCCTCGCCCGCGGGGTTCTCGGTGTTGAACAGGCGGTCATAGAGGCGCACCTGAGCCTTCACGTTGTCCGCCGCGCTGACCCAGTGCAGGGTGCCGCGAACCTTTCTGCCGTCGGGCGTCTCGCCGCCGCGGCTCTCGGGGTCGTAGGTGCAGTGCAGGCAGGTGACTTCGCCGTTTTCATCGGTATCATATGAGTTGCAGGTCACATAATATGCGCTCTTGAGACGCACTTCGTTGCCGGGGAAGAGCCTGAAATATTTCTTCACGGGCTCAGCCATGAAGTCCTCGCGCTCAACATAGAGCTCGCGGGAGAATGTGACCTTGCGGCGGCCGAGCTCGGGCTTGTCGGGATTTATCTCGACCTCTATCTCCTCGGTCTTGCCCTCGGGGTAGTTGTCGATAACGAGCTTGAGGGGATTGAGAACAGCCATGGCGCGAGGGGCGTTCTGATTGAGATTGTCTCTGACGCACGCTTCGAGCAGACCGTAGTCAACCACGCTGTACGCCTTTGCAACGCCGACGCGGCTTATGAAATCGCGTATTGCGGCGGCGGGATAGCCCCTGCGGCGCATACCGCAGAGAGTGACCATTCTCGGGTCGTCCCAGCCGTTGACAACGCCGGTCTGAACCATTTCGAGGCACTTTCTCTTGCTCGTCACGCAGTAGTTGAGATTAAGGCGCGCGAACTCAATCTGGCGCGGCGGCTCTTCAAAGCCGATAGCGTCGATGAACCAGTTGTAGAGAGGTCTGTGGTTCTCGAACTCGAGCGAGCACAGGGAATATGTGACCTTCTCCGCAGCGTCGGAGAGGGGATGGGCAAAGTCATACATCGGATAGACGCACCACTTGTCGCCCGTCTGATGGTGGGAGACGTGCGCGATTCTGTAGATGACCGGGTCGCGCATATTGATGTTCGGGCTTGCCATGTCTATCTTGGCGCGCAAAACCTTTTCGCCGTTTGCAAACTCGCCCTCGGTCATGCGGCGGAAGAGGTCGAGATTCTCTTCAACCGAGCGGTCGCGGTAGGGGCTGTTTTTGCCCGGCTCTGTAAGAGTGCCGCGGTATTCGCGTATTTCGTCGGGCGACAGGTCGCAGACATACGCCTTGCCCTCTTTGATGAGCTTTATCGCGCACTCATAGAGAAAATCGAAATAGCTCGATGCGTAGTAGACCTCGTTCCATTTGTAGCCGAGCCACTCAATGTCCTCTTTTATCGCGTCGACATATTCGACATCCTCTTTTGAGGGATTCGTGTCGTCAAGACGGAGATTGCACACTCCGCCGTATTTTTCCGCGATGCTGAAGTCGATGCATATTGCCTTTGCGTGACCGATGTGCAGATAGCCGTTGGGCTCCGGAGGGAATCTCGTCTGCACGCGGGTGTTGACCCCGTTTGCAAGATCCTCGTCTATAAAATCAGTGATAAAATTTGAATTGAGATTGGTGCTGTCCGCCATTTAGTTCTCCTCCTTGTAGTGTGCGAGCGCCGCAGCGAGTCTCGCTCTGACTCTGTCCTCGCCGAGCAGCCTGATTATCGAATGAAGATCGGGCGTGTTGCGGCGCGAAGTCACCGCGATTCTGATAACGGTCGAAAGGTCGCCGACATGACCCTTGAACGCCGTGGGATCTTTCTTGTATTCCTTGACGTTGGGCGTGTAGCCGAGCGGCTCGCACATCGCCTTGATGCGCGCAAACCATGCGTCCTTGTCGTCGTTTATGTCAAACTCGCCGATGTATTTTTGAAGTATCGCCGCCGCATCGCCTGCGCTGATATTCTCGGGCAGGGTGTAGTCGGGGGTGTAGATTTCATCGTAGAAATACGAGACGAAGTCCTTGACCTGCTCCCAGTTTGCGATATCCTTTCGCGGCTTCGGGCAGTCGCGGTCTATCGAGAATATGCCGCGCGCAAAATCGCGGTTAGAGTCGAGAAGCTTGTAGAGCTCCTCGTCATATTCTTTCGCCCAGTTCAGTATATTGCCGAGCACCTCGTCCGCCGTCATGTGCGAAATAATATTCTTGCTCACATCGTTGAGCTTCGCCATGTCAAACAGGCATCCGCTCACGCTCATCTTCTTGAGATTGAACGGGAACTTCCAGCAGTCCTCCGTGGGATTCGCTCTGCGCCAGTCTTCGAAGTTCGAGTTGAGCAGCGTCATGATATATTCGATAACGCTCTCCTTGGGATAGCCCTGCTCGACAAAATAGCTGACCGCCGCCTCGGGATCCTTTCTCTTCGAGAGCTTGCGCTTTGCGCCCGTCTCCTCGTCTATCTTCATGACCTGCGGAGTGTGCGCGTATTTCGGCACTCTGTAGCCGCACGCCTTGAACAGCGCGATGTGCTTCGGGACGGAGGATATCCACTCCTCGCCGCGAATAACGTGCGTCGTGCGCATGAAGTGGTCGTCGCAGACATGTGCAAAGTGATAGGTCGGCACGCCGTCGCTCTTCAAAAGCACCTCATCGATTATATTCTCCGGCATTTCAATTTTGCCGCGGATCATGTCGTCAAAGACAATTCTCTTGTTCTCGTCGCCCTCGGAGCGAAAGCGCAGCACATAGGGCTCGCCAGCCTCGATGCGTCTCTTCTGCTCGTCAAAGCTCAGGTCGCGGCACTTCGCCCATTTGCCGAAATATCCGGTTATCGCCGCGCCGCCGTTTTCCTGCTCTTCACGGATAGCGGCGAGCTCGTCCGCCGTGCAGAAGCAGGGGTATGCCTTGCCCTCCTGCACAAGACGCTTGGCGACCGCGTGATAAATCTCAACGCGCTTGCTCTGGGTATAAGGGCCGTAAGCGCCCTTCTCCGTGTCGAATCCGGTCACGCCCTCATCAAATTCGAGACCGAAATTTTTGAATCCGTTGATTATTGCGGACACGCCGTCGGCGACCTCGCGCTTCTTGTCCGTGTCTTCGATTCTCAGATAAGTCAGTCCGCCGCTGACTCTCGCCGTAAGAAAATCGACGAGCGCGCCGAACAGGCCGCCTATATGGAGATACCCCGTCGGGCTCGGAGAGAATCGGGTCACGCGCGCGCCCTCGGGCAGCTCGCGCGGGGGAAATCTCAGCTCGCAGTCCTCCGGCGTCAGCCCGTTTGAGCCGAACAGGAGATCGGCGAGTCTTTCGTTATCAGTCATTAAACCGCACTCCGTTTCTGTAGGTAAATATATACACTATATTATTGCAGAAAAACGCCCGTCAATCAAGAGCCAAAGAACAATTTCTCAAATCAAAAGAGGTTAATCGATAAAAATTTCATAAATCTTTAATTTTCCATTGATTTTTGCACTCTTTTATTTTATAATGAATACGACCGCGCAAGCAGTGAATTGATTTTTCGTGCTCATTCGCTCGGGAGAGAAAACCGCAAAAAAAGCGCGACTGAATGAAGATTTCATATTCGGAGGTAACTGAAATGACAAAGAAGATCATAGCTCTTGTCCTTGCTCTCTGCTTCGTTTTTGCTTTTGCAGCCTGCAAGAATGATAAGGACAACAGCGACACAACCACAGGCGAGCCCAACACTTCCGCAAACGGCGAGACGATTGCAAACGACGAGTCCAGCGAAGCTGAGTCCGTCAGCGGCGACGAGTCCACCGAGGCTCAGACCGACGCTTCCGGCAACACCGTAGCTCCCGAGGAGACCAAGAAGGACAATCAGGGCGGCAGCCAGGGCGGCAATCAGGGCGGCAGCAGCACTGCTTCCAAGCCCGCGACAAAGGCTGAGATAGTTGCGTATTTCAACAAGGCCATTAACGGCGTTAAGCCCAGTGCGAAGAGCGTTACAAGAGTTTCTGAGACGAACTACAGAAGCGGCAAAATCACCGGAGTGCCCTCCATCGTCGATAAGCTTGTCGGCGGTATAGACAGCTTTGTTGACGGTCAGCTCAAGAAGAACAGCAAGGGCTCCGAAACATTCTCCAATTCTGCGGCTATAAAGGCTAACTTCCCTGTTGAGAACGAGTCCTGGTCGAGCAAGCTTACTGCGAATGATGTCGCAAGTGCAACTTGCACCGAGGCGGGCGGAGTTTACACCATTACTATAAAGACGGTTGCCGACAAGGCTTCCTCCAACGTTCATCACGGCTCGGGTCATGCCCCGAAGGTTTTCAGCGTGGTTCTCCCGTCTGTTATCAACGATCAGTTTAGCGGCGGCGTGCTTAAGTCTGTCGCTAAAACCTTTAAAATCGGCACCGCTCAGATGGAGTATCCCTCCGGCACAGTTACCGTTAAGGTTGATGCTAAGACCAGCCGTGTTATCAATGCTACATATGATGCCAAATGGACAATTCACCTTCCTCTTGGCGACGGAATGGTAGTGCTTCCTTTCGGCACAAAGACCATTTACAACATCGCTTACTAATTAAACAAAATGACTGTTTTGAGGCAGGAGAGCTCCTGCCTCAAAATGCATTTACAAACATATCAAGTGAAAAAGAAGGATATTTAAAATGGAAAAGAAAGTTCTTGTTGAAACTTCCGCGCGCCATGTACATGTCACCAGAGAAGCTCTTGATATCCTCTTCGGCGAGGGCTATGAGCTGACCGTCAAGAAGGAGCTCTCTCAGCCCGGCCAGTTTGCGAGCAACGAGCGTGTTGCCGTTATCGGACCGAAGGGCAGCTTCCCGGCGGTCTCCATCCTTGGCCCCGTGCGTCCCGAGAATCAGGTTGAGATTTCGCTCACCGACGCCCGTTCGATAGGCGTGACTGCTCCTGTCAGAGAGAGCGGCGACGTTGCGGGCAGCGGCGCCTGCAAGCTTGTCGGCCCCAAGGGTGAAATAGAGCTTGAGTGCGGCGTTATCGCAGCGCAGAGACACATCCACGCAACTCCCGAGGATGCCGAAAAATACGGTCTTCAGGACAAGCAGATAGTCAGCGTCAAGATCGACTCCAACGGCCGTTCGCTCGTTTTCGGCGATGTCGTCGTCAGAGTCAGCCCGAAGTATGCGCTGGCAATGCACATCGATACCGATGAGTCCAACGCCGCAGGCGCAACTCCCGGTCTCATGGGCGAGATACTTGCGTAACAAAAAAACGAAATTCAGTCCTCTGCACTCTGAGTGCGGAGGGCTTTTCGCTTGCGGTCGTGGAGAATGAGCAGACGCACTTATGTGCCAATATCGGCGGAGCTCTTCAGGCAATATAACAGCATTTTTATTCTCACATATAAAATTATTGTCGGCTCCCTTGTGTAAAGGGAGCTTGATCGGCGAAGCCGAGACTGAGGGATTGCGTCCGGATAAAAATTGTCGTGGTTGTCCTCGATTTATCAACAGGCAAATCCTTATTTCCGGATACTTACGCGAAATCGCCGCCAAAATCAAAACACTTTTCCCCGATGTGTTTCACTAATGACGCATTTACACAATTTGTACTACCCCCGTTAAACGAAATTTTATCTTTTGTCTATTGAATGATTGGAACAACGATTATACAATTATATATAAATCAATAAGGAGTGAAATAAGATGAAAAAGATTCTGGCAATAATCCTTGCCGCTGTCCTCGTTCTCTCGTTCGCGGCGTGCAAGAAGAATGACACAAACAACGACACCACTGCCGGTGACGCGCAGACCTCCGGTCAGGCGGCGGATGTTTCCGCTTCCGATGATACCGCTTCTTCCGAAGAGGCTTCCTCCGAGGTCGAGACCGAGGTAGTCACCGATAAAGAGGGTCACACCGTTATCGAGACTAAGGCTTCTCAGTCCTCAGATACAAAGAACACGACCAAGGGCAGCACGACTCCCTCCAAGGGTCTCAACACCAACGACGCAGCAGCTTGCATCAAAGCTTATCAGGCGGCGGTCAACGCTACAAAGCAGTTCAAGAGCGGCAGACAGAACATGGCTCTCAAGGGCAGCATCACTGCTGACGGCAGCCTCGGCGCTCTGCTCAAGATAGCTCAGAAGCCCGTTGCAAACGCACTCAACAAGAACTCCAAGGATCGTACCGATATCCCCGGCAAGCCCTCGGGCATGCAGGCGAGCCACATGAAGAGCGCCAGCGCGGTGACCAGCGGCAACTACACCACAATCACCTTCAACGTCAAGGATCAGACTCAGGGCGCGAAGGCTGATAACCACAGCGGTTCCGTCGGCTGCGCAGTCGGTACTCTCGGCGATGTCGATAACGCTATCAGAGAGCTCGGACTCAGCGTCGACTACAAGGACGGCAAGATTGAGCTGACCTACACCAACTGCAAGGTCGTCGTCAAGATTGACAACACCACCGGCAAGATCGTCGAAGGCAGCTGGGCATATGATGTCAATGTCTATGCAAACGGCATCAAGGTCTCCATCGTCTCCGTCAATAACCTCAAGGGTATCGTCGCTTTCTCTTACACCGCTAAGGGCTGATATCTGAAAAAAATCGAAGCCGTCCGTCTTTTCCAGACGGGCGGTTTTTTGTCGGCTGGCGGGGATATGCGTCGGATAAACTGCGGCTTTATTAAAAATTAATTTTTTACCATGTTTTTTTATAAGATTTTTCTTGACCTGTCTGCTTCAATATCTTAAAATATAAGCCTAATCAAGTGCAACACTCAGATAAAATCTGTCGGGGGGGGAGAAGAATGAACAAAAAGCTTATGAGATTTGCCGCACTTTTGCTTGCGGCGGCTATGCTCTTTTCCTTTTCGGCGTGCAGAACGAACGATGACGGTTCGGAGTCTTCTACGGACGAACCCTCGGTCACTGATGCGGGGAATATTCATGAGGAGTCCACCGACTCTGCGGAGCTGACAACTGACGAGCCGACGACCGACTCAAGAACCGCGACGCGCTCCAATGTTTCCGGCGGAACAAAGACCGAGACTGTCAACGTCTACAAGGGGCTCAACTCCACGAACACTTCGCGGGTGCTCAAGTATTACAAAGCTGCGGCGGCGAACACCAAGAGCATCGACGCCACGCAGTATATGTCCATGAAGCGCGTTGATTACACTCCGCGCAACAGCTTCCAAAAGGGAATGCTTTCCCTGTTTACGGGCATAGCCTCTGCGGCGCTCGCGGCGAACAGCACGCCTGTGAACGAAGTGCCCGGAGTGCCCGATGAAATTAAGTCGAGCGACCTTATCTCCGCGAACGCCGTCGCTTACGGCAACTACACCATAGTGACGCTCAACGTTAGGATGCAGCAGGACGATCAGAATACTAAGGACGCGCATCAGGGTCCGGTCGGCAGGACTGTCGGCACGGTCGGGAACCTCGACAGAGTTTTTGAAGCCATGCCGAGCATCAAGGTGAACTGCTCAAAGGGCAGCATTACGCTCAAGTATGACGACTGCAAGGTCGTTGTCAAAATAGACAACGGCAGCGGAATGATAGTCAGCGGCACATGGAGCTATACTGTTGATATCGATATCGACAATATATATGCGAGCATCGCGGGCAGCGACGAGCTGCTGATAACGAACACAGGCGGCGCGGTCGGATTTGTTATAAAGACGAATGACGGAATCTCGCTTCAAAGCCGCAATTCAAAATAAAACTGACCCGTACGGCGCGATGCCGGGCGGGTTTTTGATATTAAATTAAGAAGAGAGCTGCCATTTGACAGCTCTCTCTTTATGTTTTTATTTATCTGCTTCGGCGTCGTTTGCCTTTGCCTCTTCGATGACCTTCTGTGCAACGACGGGTGGCGCATCCTCATAGCGGGTGAACTCAAGGGTGAACCAGCCTCTGCCGGCGGTCACGGAGCGAAGGACGGTCGAGAAATCGCCCATCTCGCCCATGGGAACTTCCGCGATGAGCTCCTGGATCTTCGGCTCGTCGGACGGACCCATGCCGAGCACGCGGCCGCGGCGCTTTGTGACATCGCCCATGATGTCGCCGAGATTCTCGTCGGGCATATAAGCCTTCAGAGTGCCGATAGGCTCAAGGATAACGGGGTTCGCCTGCGGGATACCGTTCTTGTATGCTATGTTCGCGGCGGTCTTGAACGCCATTTCGGACGAGTCGACCGGATGATAAGAGCCGTCGTAAAGAGTAGCTTTCAGACCGACCATCGGGTAGCCTGCAAGCACGCCCTTCTTGACGCTGTCGCGCAGACCCTTTTCAACTGCGGGGAAGAAGTTCTTCGGCACGGAGCCGCCGACAACTTCCTCGGCGAAAACGAGATCGTCGCTCTCGCAGGGCTCGAAGCGGATGAACACATCGCCGAACTGACCGTGTCCGCCGGACTGCTTCTTGTGTCTGCCCTGAACCTCGACCTTCTTGCGGATGGACTCTCTGTATGCAACCTTCGGCACGCTGAGATCGACCTCAACGCCGAACTTGTTCTTGAGCTTGGAAACGATAACATCAAGGTGCTGCTCGCCGAGACCGGAAAGAATCTGCTCGCGGGTCTCTTTGTTGATGACGAACGAAATTGTCGGATCCTCTTCGAGGAGCCTGAGCAAGCTCGCCGCGACCTTCTCTTCGTCGCCCTTCTTGCGAACCTTGACTGCCATTGAAAGGCAGGGGGTCGGGAACTTGATGCCCTCAAGGGTTATCGGGTTCTTTGCCGAGCAGACAGTGTCTCCGGTCTTGATGCCCGCAAGCTTTGTGACAACGCCGATGTCACCCGCGGGGATGCAGGATGCGTCCTCCTGCTTGCTGCCCTTGAGGGTGATTATCTTGCCCATTCTCTCGCTCTCTTCGGTGCGGGAGTTATAAGCGGGGGTGTCCGAAGTTATCTTGCCGGAAACGACCTTGAAGAAGGACATCTTGCCGACGAACGGGTCGGCGATAGTCTTGAAGCAGATAGCCGCAAGCGGGCCGTTTTCGTCGCAGGGAAGACCGTTCTCGCCTGCCTTGTCGGCTGCGGAGGGAGCGGAATAGACTATCTCGTCAAGGAGCATATCGATAGCTTCGCAGGTGTAGCCCGCGCAGGCGTATACGGGGATAACGGAGCCGTCGCTGACGCCGGAGTTGAGAGCCTTGATTATCTCTTCGCGGGTGAAAGTCTCGCCTGCAAAGAACTTCTCCATCAGCTCGTCGTCGCTCGAAGCGACTGCTTCTGTAAGTATATCGAGCATCTCGTCAAGCTGCGGGTCGGAGGGCATTGCGACCTCTTTCTTCTCGCCGTCGCTGTAGTCAAAAGCCTTGCGGGACGCGAGGTTGACATATGCCGCAACCTTGCCGCCGTCCATATAGGGGACGATAACGGGGCAGATAGCACCGCCGACTGCGTCTTTTATAGCTGCAAATGTTTTATAGAAATCTGTATTGTCCGCGTCGCAGCGGGTGATGGCGAACATTCTCGAAATGCCTCTGGCGTTCGCCGCCTTGAGAGCTTTCTCTGCGCCGACGTCAAAGCCGGAGCCCGCCGCAGTGACGATGAGCACGCTGTCCGCCGCGCGGATGCCTTCGCTCATGCCGCCCGCAAAGTCAAAAAGACCGGGAGTGTCGATTATATTTATCTTCGCGCCGTTCCATTCGATAGCGGCAACAGCGGTTGAAACCGTGGCCTTTCTCTTCTTCTCCTCGGCGTCGAAGTCGAGCACGGTGGTGCCGTCGGCGACTCTGCCGAGTCTGTCGGTAGCCTTCGCGGTGTAGAGCATTGCTTCCGCAAGGGTTGTTTTTCCTCTGCCGCCATGACCTGCTATGGCGATATTTCTGATGTCTTTCGCGTTATAGGCTTTCAAAAAAAAGTCCTCCTTATCAAAGCGCCGCTGCGCGTTTAGATTTACTGCATAAAAATTAACCACAGTTTTGAAGAAATTATAGCATACATTACTATAGATTTCAACAAAAAAATAAAAATATATTCATTAACGTTATATAAACAAATTGAGCGCAGTTTGCACTTGTAAAAGGATATAAAAATAGTATGTTTTAGTCACATCGGGGTTGTTTATCTCAAAATAAAATAAGGACTGCGGCGGTTCGCAGTCCCTTGCGATAAAAGTTATAACAAAACATCCCCCGCACCTCTCGGTGCAGGGGATGCATTATATCAGTTTTTACGCAGCTTTCTTTTCTTTTCTGCGCTCTGCCGCGCGTCTGATAGCCTTGCCTATCTCGAACACCGGGATAGTGGAGACCGAGAGACCTGCGGAAATGAGCAGCTCATTGAGCTGGAATGTGCCGGGCGTGATGTCAAATTATTATATTATCTGGAGGCTTTTCTTTTCGCTGCGGCACGCTGAACGACCTTGATTATCTCGACTATCGGGATTATCGAAAACGCGAGGGCGAGCGATGTCGCATATTCGGCGAAGCCTATCGGAGTGAAGCCGAAGGCGTTTGCGAGGAACGGTATCTCAATAACCGCCGTAGTCAGCACGAGAGACGCTACCATCGCGCCGAACAGCGGCATGTTGTGACTGCCGCGAAGGCTCATCTTTATGACCGAGCCGCGCTGCGAGCGCATATTGAACGAGTGGAATATCTCGCACATCGACATGGTGAGGAATGCCATCGTCATGCCCTGCTCGCACTCGGCGATGTTCATGAACGCCCAGTGACCGGTCTCAAAGTGCTCGCCTATAAAGAACGCTGCGAGAGTCAGTGCGGTGACCAGCAGGCCCTGATAGAGCACATCAAAGCCGAGCCCGCCTGCGAATATTCCGTCCGACGGGTCGCGCGGGCGGCGGCGCATAATGTCGCTCTCCGCCTTTTCAAGCCCGAGCGCGAGAGCGGGGAAGCAGTCGGTGACGAGATTTATAAACAGCAGGTGCGGCGCTTTGAGAATCGTGAAGCCGAGGAGCGTCGCCGTGAATATCGCGAGCACTTCCGCGAGGTTTGAGCCGAGCAGGAATTGAATAGCCTTTCGGATATTGTCATATATCCGGCGGCCCTCTTCAACGGCGTTGACAATGGTCGCGAAGTTGTCGTCCGTGAGCACCATGTCTGCAACATTCTTTGTGACATCCGTGCCGGTTATGCCCATGCCTATTCCGATATCCGCGCTCTTTATCGACGGCGCGTCGTTGACTCCGTCGCCCGTCATGGCGGTTATCTTTCCTTTTGCGCGCCAGGCGTTGACTATTCTCGTCTTGTGCTCGGGCTGCACGCGCGCGTATACATATATATTTTCGACTCTGTCCGCGAACTCTTCGTCGCTCATCGCGGAGAGCTCCGCGCCGGTTATTGCCTGTGACGGATTGGTGAGTATGCCGAGCTCCGAGGCTATCGCAACGGCGGTGTCCTTATGGTCGCCGGTTATCATAACGGGGGTTATACCCGCGCCGCGGCACTCCTCTATAGCCGCCTTGACCTCCGGGCGAACGGGGTCTATCATGCCGGTAAGGCCGATGAATATCAGATCATGCTCGAGCGCCTCAGGCGAAAAATCGTCGAGCGCGGAGTCGTATTTTCTCATCGCCGCCGCGAGCACGCGCAGAGCCTTATCCGCCATCCTCTTGTTTTCCGAGGCTATTGTCTCCTTTATCTCGTCTGTCATCGGAACGATTTTTCCGTCAATAAAAGCGTGGGTGCAGAGATCGACGACAACATCGGGAGCACCCTTTGTGTATTGAATAATGCCGTCCGGTGTCTTGTGGACGGTGGACATCATCTTTCTGCCGGAGTCGAACGGAGCTTCGCCGATTCTCGGGCTGTCTGCTTTCAAATCGCCCTTGTGCATCCCGAGGCTTATCGCAAAGTTTACGAGAGCCGCCTCCGTGGGCTCGCCAATCACGAGTCCGTCGGAATCCTCCTGCGCGTCGGAGCAGAGGGACATGGCTCTTGCGAGCAGCTTTTCGTCGCCGTAATGATCGACGACGGTCATCTTATTCTGCGTGAGAGTGCCTGTCTTGTCAGAGCAGATTATCTGCGCGCAGCCGAGCGTCTCAACAGCGGTGAGCTTGCGGATAACCGCATTTTTCTTCGACATGTTCGTAACGCCTATCGACAGCACGATAGTGACCACCGCCGCAAGTCCCTCGGGAACGGCGGCAACGGCGAGGCTGACGGCTACCATAAACACGTCGATAACGCTCTTGAATATCAGCGCGGGATCGCCGCCCGCGAGAGTGGAGCGCTCCATGAACAGCGAGAACGCGAAGATGAAAACGCAGATTCCAAGCACGAGGAAGGTGAGAGTCTTAGAGAGTCCCGCAAGCTTTTTCTGGAGCGGGGTCTGTCCGTCCTCCGCCTTTGTTATGGCGTCGGCTATCTTGCCCATCTCGGTGTTCATGCCCGTGTCGGTGACAACGGCCTTGCCGCGTCCGTAGACAACGGCGCTGCCCATATACGCCATGTTCTTTCTGTCGCCCAGCGGAATATCGCCGCCGTCGCCCGCGCCGAGAACGGAGATAATCTTGCTCACGGGCACGCTCTCGCCCGTCAGCGCAGCCTCCTCTATTTTAAGGCTGGCGCTCTCGAATATGCGGCAGTCCGCGGGAACAGCGTCGCCCGCCTCGAGTACCACGATATCGCCGACGGTCAGGTCTTCGCTCTTGACAGTCATTATCCTGCCCTCGCGAATGACCTTTGAGGTCGCCGCGCTCATCTCCTGAAGCGCCTCGATAGCCTTTTCCGCCTTACTCTCCTGCAAAACGCCGAGCACCGCGTTTATGAGCACAACGGCGAGGATTATCACGGTGTCCGTAGGGAAGGACGGCGAGCCGGAGACCTTGCCCTCGTAGACTGTCGTCACGGCGGATATGACCGCGGCGACGATAAGGATGATTATCATCGGGTCGGCAAGCTGCTCAAAAAACCGCCTGACGAGCGATTTCTGCTTTGCCTGTGCCAATTTGTTTTTGCCGTATTTCTCAAGACGGCGTTCGGCCTCGGACTGCGAAAGTCCGTTTTCCGAGCTCTCCGTCCGCTTAAACACCTCGCGGACGTCTTCAAGATAGTACTTCAATTTTTATGCCTCCCTTTCGGTTAAACAAAAAAGACCTTCGACAGACCATGTCTGCCAAAGGTCTTGCCTCAAACGCATTCAACGCATATGTCTGCTGCCAGCCGGGCTCGGTCGGTTATCGCGACCTGCACGACGGTTGGTGACAGCGAGATGGGCTTTTGCCCATAGCTACTCCCCAATGGATGTGTATTTATCATACTCCGCAAAAGAGGAAATGTCAATTAAAAATTTATAAATTTTTATCTATTATTCTTTTTATTCGACAAAATCGCTCTTGACAAAAGCGCAATGTGAATATATAATTAATGCGTATTCTGACAAATGTTTCTGTGGACTCGCATGTTTTTGTAAGCCATTGACCGTTTGATGGTTCACAAAAATGTGCGAGTCCATTGCACAACATATAATATAGAATGCAAATTTTTTCACGGAGGTACCACAATGAAGGGTACAGTCAAATGGTTCAACGCAGAAAAAGGTTTTGGCTTCATCGCTAACGATGAGGGCGGCGACGATGTTTTCGTACATTTCTCCGCTATCGTTGCAGACGGCTACAGAACTCTCACCGAGGGTCAGAAGGTCACCTTCGAGGTCGAGCCGGATCCCAAGGATTCCAGCAAGCTCAGAGCTGTCAACGTTGTCGGCGAATAATTTTCTCCAGAGTTGACGCGGGCGTCCGTTATGCGGACGCCCGTTTTTTTATATTTTTCTCTTCAACATATCCTCCGCAATGCTCTTCGCGAGCTCATCCATGTGCGAGAAGTCCATGGCGGAGATATATATGCTCTCGAGGTCGTCGTGTATACTCTTTGCGCTCTCGAGTGAGGCTATTGCTTCGCCGATAAACTCGCCGTAGGCTTTTTTGGTGAAGTTCAGCCGCGACATATGCCGGCGCAGCGCGGCGCGGTCGGTGAAGCGCGATGAGTTTATCTTTACCGCGCCGTCAAACTCCGCGGGATGCAGCCTGTTTGAGGTCACGAAGCCGAGCGACAGGTCGGGGATGAGCAGATGCTCGGGCTCGCCGTCCGGGGAAAGGGGAGACGGGCTCGTGATTATGTCATGACCGCCGGAGAGGGCATATCCGCGAAGCAGTGACAGCAGGGCTGCGGAGCTCGCGATGTTGTCGTCCTCGATGATATATATGCGCTCGCAGAGCTGTCTTACCGTATCAGTGAAGAATGTTATCCCGTCCGGAGTGACGGCGGATATCATTCTGTGACTCTCTTCGCCGATGCGCCCGGTCGGCCTGCCGAACTCGCGCGACGCGATGCGCGAAGCCGTGCGCTTGATTTTTGCCGTGTCCGTGCAGCCGAGCGTCAGGCGCAGTATATCCTCGCGCAGCAGGGCGCTCGCTTCGAGAAAACGCCTGCATCTGCGGTGGCACGCGGCGTTTTCGTCGGTCAGCGCGATGACCTCATCCGCGCGCGAACGCAAAATATCTTTATTCCAGAACCTGCCAAGGTCAACTGTCTCCTGCGCGGCGCCCGGATATTTCGGCTCGAGCGTGTGCGGAGAAGTGCCGTCCGCTATCCAACAGTTGAGCGCAGGCGCGTATACGCCGTCGAGCGAAGCGGGGTCGGATGAGCAGTATATCAGCTCCGTCTCAATCCCCGCGTCTATCAGGGCGGAGTTTATCCGCTTCATCAGGCTCGATTTGCCCGTGCCCGGACCGCCCTTTATTATATATGTATACCCGCCCGAATGAGTCGGACAAAGCTCGCCGAAAAATGAGTGAAACCCCTCGGGCGAGCTGCACCCGAGAAAATAGCTGATGTTACCCATAATACGCCTCCCGAAAAGTCATATTACAGAGTATTCACCGCCCGCTTGTCAGGTTACGGAAAAATATCAGCCTGCCGTTCACCGTGTGAAACTGCTTGCCGAGGTTGACAAACGAAGCTAAAAAAGGTAAAATATCACGAGTGATTCAGGCGCAGTTGAGCGAGGAGGAATGCCGCCGGGGGCGGATAGAGGCATTGCTCCGAGGTGAAGAAACAAGGAGCGGAGCGAGCGCACCATCGTCCTCAGCAGCTCCATATCATTCGTTTCCGCCTTTGGCGAAAACTCATTCATTGCGCGCCTCGTCCTCTCCCCAAAAAGGCAAGCCTTTTTGGGACCCCTGTATTATGCGACTATGTTTCTGAGGGAAGCGCCGCGGACGGACAGCGGAAAGCTAATAAGCAGGAAGCAAACTGCAGGAAGCAAACTAAAATATAAATATAACCGGGTGTGGCGCAGTTGGGCGAGGAGGAATGCCGCCGCCGGGGGCGGATGAAGGCGTTGCTCCGAGGTGAAGAAACAAGGAGCGGAGCGAGCGACCCGAGCGAAGAGCCGCGACTATGTTTCTGAGGGAAGCGCCGCGGACGGATAGCAGAAAGCCAATAAGCAGGAAACTGACTAAAAAATAAATATAACCGGGTGTGGCGCAGCTGGTAGCGCGGGTGGTTTGGGACCATCAGGCCGCAGGTTCGAACCCTGTCACTCGGACCATATCGAGTGTTCATAACAGATTTGAGTTATGGACACTCGTTTTTTTGTTTTCCGCACAACCGAATATTGCTGTGGGTTATATGTGGTACATGGGGCCTGCTATTATTTATTATATCGCTAAGTGGCTTTTGCCGGCCGGATATTTTGGGGGATGAGAGTATGCTTACACTGAGAGAAGAAATTTTAAATCTTCTGGAATCGCCGGAGCTTTTGGAGTATCTGCTGTCAAATCCGGAAAGGCTTTGTGAATTTGACTATGCGAATATTATTGCCGGCGCGCCTATAGGACTTGCTGAGAAGCGGGCGCTGCTTGAAAAGCTGAAAAGCAGTGCGGAGTTGCGCAGAGAGCCGGATAAAGTTGCCGATTATATTGCCGCTCTGGATTTCGCAACGGCGGCTCTTGAGAACAGCGGCAACGAAACCGTGCTGTCCGTTGTGCTGCGCAGATGCGGCGTTGACAGCTTTGTTGACGGCGCTTATTATGCGGCATCTGCGGAGTCTGCGCGAAGGGCAATCCGCGAATATGTTTCGGAGTGCAGTGACTGCGATTGGGGTCATATGTACTGGGAGATGAAGCTGTATCGACGGTCGGATGCATCGGAGAGCGGCGGATTTATGCGGACGGAGTATATTTATATCGCCGAGCCGAATGGGGAGATTCAGTATTTTCTGCACAATTACGGCCGTCGCGGAAAAACTAAATATTATACTCGGGCGGAGGAGGCGTTCGGGGAGAGATCGGCGGATCTGAATCTGCCGGTGCCGTATCGCCCGGGAGATATTTTGAAAATCGACTGTTCGCCGTATACGGACGGCGTGCATTATTGCATATTGACCGAGGTTGGCGACGACTGCTGCGGCGTTCGGTGCATGTATCCGGTTTTTGACGGGCACATCGGTCATGGTGCGTTGAAGCACGGCAATTATATTTCCGAGAGTGCCTGTGGCATAAAGCAGTATCTCTCGCCGCTGTATCGGGCAAGGATATGCGTCGAAGAGCTCCCCGAAAGCTGCCGCTTTATGAAATCTCTTCGCGTGAAGCTCCGCAGCGATCCCGACTTCGGAAAAGCTATATCTCAGGTCGGTTCATATCTGAAGTTCCGGCAGTCGTGAAAATTTAATGTGGTTTCGCGCTTGCGTTATTTCTTCGTGACATCTGATATCCGATGTGACAAAAATGGGACATCCTCCGTGCTATGATGAGCCTCGGGAGGCGACAAAAAATGGACGATAAAGCAATCCGCGGCATTTTGATAGAGTGGCTGCAGGCGAACTATCCGGAAGGGCGTATTTATCAGGAGAAAAGCATCGGCGAATCGGTCTGTGATGTGATGCTGGTCAGCGATTGCTTGACCGGATTTGAAATCAAGAGCGACCGCGACAGCTATCGCAGGCTGCCGCGTCAGGTGGAGTATTATCAGCAGTATTTCGACTATAACTATCTCGTAGTGGGCGAGAGGCACGGCGCTTCTGCGGGCGCGAAGATTCCCGATAACTGGGGGATTATTGTTGTCTGCGAGGATGGGATAAATCTCAAACGCAAGCCGAAATACGGTTCGCCCAGGCTTGAAAAACAGCTTCGCATACTGTGGAAGGCAGAGCTTAACAACATACTCAGCAGATTGAATGTGCCCCTGATGACTTACAAGAGCAAGGACTATATAGTGCGCTACCTTGCCGAAACGCAGGAGAGCAAAGAGCTGCAGGAAAAAATCCATGAGGGCGTGGTGTATGAGCTGCTCCACAGAGATTATGACACTTTGGGTATAGGCGACCCTACGGTAAGCGGCGAAGCAAAAGATAGCAGCATCTACTGCGAAATGCCGGTGTCGGAGATGATAGACACTCTCTCGGAGCAGGATCTGCAGCAGTTCACCCTCGACCATTGGATTGAGCTCTATGCAAAGGCGAGAAAGCTGAAAGAGGCAAAGGTCTACAAATACAAAAAGCCGGGGAGAGAAAGAGTAAGCTCGGTTGAACATACTATTAAATATAAAGATATAGAAGCGACCCCCGGAGTCCCGTGGATGGACAGGAGAATAATCAACGAGTTTATTTTTTATCTGATAAACGGGTATGAAATCTGGGAGTCCAAAGGAAGGCAGAATTACAATCTTGTCAACTATGAACCGAATACGGGCTATTGGTTCATCCCGGATAAGGGGTATTACAGCGGCCTCTCGAGGATTGATTTTGAATACGGGATACCGCAGTACAATGCGCTGTATATCTTTGAGTCGATGCTCAACATGCGCGAGATTCGCCGCGATACAAAGAAAGAGACGGTTCTGATTCTCGAAAAGCGGGACAAGATTCTCGAATTGTTCAGAAAATGGCTTTGGGAAGACGAGGACAGGCGCTGGGATGTTGAGGAGAGCTACAACAAAATATTCGGCGGACTCGGCGCAAAGCACTATGACGGCGCCAATCTGTCCTTCCCGCAGATGAGCGAAGAAATCAAACTCTATCCGTATCAAAAGGACGCCGTTCAGAGAATAATCAACGAGAAAAACACGCTGCTCGCATTCGATGTCGGCGCGGGAAAGACATATATCATGATTGCCGCAGCGATGAAGATGCGGCAGATGGGGCTGTCCAGAAAGAATATGTTCGTCGTGCCGAACAACATTGTCGGACAGTGGGAGCTGATTTTTCAGACAATGTATCCCAAGGCGAAGCTGCTGTCCGTGAATCCCGGCACATTTCAACCGGATGTGCGCCAAAAGGTCTTAAATCAAATTGTAAACGGGGACTATGACGGAATCATCATAGCGTACAGCTGCTTTGAAATGATACCGCTTTCGTCCGAATGCGTCCTGACTCAGATGGAGGATGATCTGTCAAAGCTCGAGGATATGATGGCTCTCCTGCGCCAGGCCGTTGGTTTGGGAAAGGAGCTGAACAGGGTTGAGGAGGGAATACGCAAAACCGCACATCAGCTTATCATGTCGATGCAGAGTACAAGAACCGAGGTCACCTTCGACAAATTGGAGATAAACACCCTCTTTGTCGATGAGGCTCATAATTTCAAGAACATTCCGATCGACTCGAGGCAGAAAAATATAGCGGGAATAAATCTCAGGGGCTCGCAGAAGTGCCTGCATATGCAGCGAAAAGTGCGCTGCGTTCAGGAGCAGAACAACGGGGGCGGCGTAGTTTTTGCAACCGGCACGCCGCTGTGCAACTCCATCTCCGACGCCTATGCCATGCAGATGTATCTTCAGCCGGATGTCATGAGAAGAGCCCATCTGGATGTGTTCGACAATTGGGTCAAGTCATTCGCCCAGCCTGAATATGTGTGCGAAATCGATGTGGATACTTCGAATTTCAGGATAGTCAAGCGATTTGCGCGCTTTTTCAATCTCCCGGAGCTTTCCAGGCTGTTTGCAAATATCGCGTGCTTTTATGCCGTGAACGGCAGCGGAGATCTGCCAGAATTCAACGGCTATGATGATATTTTACTTGAGAAAAGCCCGCAGCTTCAGGAATATATGAATAAGCTCTGTGAGCGCACGGAAGAAATACGCAAGAAGAAGATAGACAAGGGCTATGACAACATGCTGAAGGTCAGCACGGACGGGAGAAAGGCGGCGCTTGATCTGCGTCTGGTTGGCTGCGACGAACTGCCGGAGAGCCGCTACAGAAAGACGGATGTATGTGCCGAGCAGGTGATGAAAATATATGAGGAATATCCCGGCTGCGCACAGATAATTTTCTGTGATTACTCCACGCCGAAAACCGGACAGTTCAATGTCTACGCCGAAATGAAGAGCCTTCTTGTGGAAAGAGGCATGCCGCAGGAGGAGATAGCTTTCGTCCACAGCTACACATCGGAGGCGACGAGAGTCGCGCTCTATGAAAAGGTCAACAGAGGAATCGTCCGCGTGCTTATTGGCTCGACATTCAAGCTTGGCATAGGCGCAAATGTACAGACAAAATTGAAGGCGGTGCATCATCTGGATGCCCCGTGGCGTCCTGCGGATATGGTTCAGCGCGAGGGCAGAATCATGCGCAAAGGAAACCAGAACGAAGAGATACGGATTTTTCGCTATATAACAAAGGGCAGCTTCGATTCATATTCGTGGCAGATTCTGGAGACGAAGCAGAGATTTATCTCGCAGTTCCTGAGCGGGTCAACTTATCAGCGCTCGGCGTCCGATCTCGAAGAAAATGTGCTGACATATGCTCAGGTAAAAGCTCTGTCCATTTCCGAGCCCCTTATGAAGACGCTCGCCGAGAAGCAGAACGAGCTGCGGCACACGGAGATTCTGTCCTCCGCTTTTGAAAAAAGCATTAACGATGCGAACAGGTCGGTTGAAGAGAAGAAGAAAATGCTTGCCGATTTTGATGTCCGTCTGCGCAATACGATTAAAAACGAGGAATATCTGCTTGGGTTTTCCCGCGAGCAATACAAGCAGGAGGTCGGTAAGATAAAAGATTTCCTCTCCGAGAGCGTGATTCGCAAAGAAGAGCCGATGCCCGACGATCTATTTGTAATGGATTTTGCAATATCCGTGCCGGAAAATCAGGATGAAAAGAAGCCGTATCTTTCGCTCAAACGCCTTGATACTGTATACCGCTTGGAGGTCGGTCAATCCGTCTCGGGAAATGCGCGGCGTCTGTATAATTTCTTTGATTCGTTCTCAAAGCAAAAAGAACAAATTGAAGACAGCCAGAAAAAGCTGAGAGCTTCAATCAAAGAACTGGAGGCAATCGCGGATCAGAAAAATCCGTACCCGGAGCAGATTGCTGCGCTGAGAAACGAAGTCAGCGACTTGGAGCAGGGAATAGCAAAAAAGGCATCGGATTAATTGTTCCGCCGGTACAAAAGCCGATTTATGCGACATATATCTGATTTTCAAAAAAATTGTTGTAGACCTTTGCTTTTTAATGTATAATTGTTGTATAGCAAAACGGGAGCAATCAATCTGCAAAAACGCAGAAGATGTTAAGATATTATATGTATAAAGGGAGGAAGATCAGATGTTAGGAGCAATAATCGGTGATATCGTGGGCTCAATCTATGAGCGGCACAGTATCAAAACAAAAGAATTTCCGCTATTCGGCAGCTGCTGCAGATTTACGGATGATACCGTTATGACCTGCGCGGTAGCCGAGGGCATTATGAACGGAGGCAAGCGGGAGGACTTCGCCGACGCGATGAAGAAATACGGGCGGATGTATCCCCGTGCCGGTTACGGCGGCAGGTTCAAAGCGTGGATATTCTCGGATTGCAGCGAGCCGTATAACAGCTTCGGCAACGGTTCGGCGATGCGCGTTTCGCCGTGTGCGTGGGCGGTGGACTGCGAAGCTTATGCCAAAACAGGGAAATTGCCCGACAGATGCAGAGAATTGGCTCGGCTATCCGCTGAGGTCACTCATAACCACCCCGAGGGCGTAAAGGGCGCGATGGCAACCGCCGATGCGATTTTTCTCAGCCGCTTTTATTTCGGCGGATATCACAGAGCGGGCGAAGAGCCTATAGATAACAATCCGGCGGAATGTAAGAAGCGCATAAAGGAATATATCGAGAATGAGTACGGCTACAATCTGTCGAAGTCTCTCGATGAAATACGCCCGTACTACCGCTTTGACGTAACCTGCCAGGGTTCCGTTCCGCAGGCGATAATCGCGTTTATCGAGAGCACGGATTTTGAAGATGCCATACGCAACGCCGTCTCGCTCGGCGGCGACAGCGACACTCAGGCGGCGATCGCCGGAAGCATAGCCGAGGCGGCATACGGCATACCCGATTGGATAAAAGAAAAGGCGTATTCATATCTGGACGAGCCGCTGAAAGATGTGATTAGCCGCTGGAATGAGTATATCGCTTTGTACAATAAGCCCGCAGCGAGTGCGGAATAAGACGCCGACCGCGTTAACCACATCGCTTTTGCCCGGACTTGATTAATTAAAACCGATAGCCCTCTGAAAGTGTTTTTCAGAGGGCTGTTGATGTTTCTTAATAAATTTTTCAGGAAGTTAAGTATGAGACCATATCCCATGCGCAGTCAAGGTTTGAATATTCCCAGACAACAGTAATAACGATATCGACGCTGTTTTTGCTGTATTGCTCTGGGTCGTCTGTGATATGAAATTCAAAACCGCGTGAGTCGGAGCACCAGGTTTCATATGGGAAAGTTCTTTTAAGAGAACCGGCGGCATCTGTATCTGGCGCACCCATTGCTACGGTAAATTCCCTGATTTCTCCGACGATATTTATTCTGCTTTCGCCGCCCGAGTCGCATGTGAATGCTCCCCGGTCAAAGCCGACGGATATTTTGTCGCCGATGCAGTACGGCAGAGTATTTATTATAATTTCCAAACATCCGGCGGGATGAAGCTCGGTGCCGTCATCGAGTTGGTATGTATCAAAAGAGCTTTTCCCGACTTCGAAATTTATCGCTGTGTTGTTCACCGTCGCCCGAATTTTTGCAAAGCCTAAATCAAGGTCATTTGTAATCATTTTGTGCTCCCGTAAACTTTGAAAATGTTTAATTCACCCAACCCACTTCGCAACCGCATCCGCCGTCAGATTTATCTGACGAGCGTTGTCTATCGTTGGGGTGCCGTCGCCGTCCTGGCTTCCGTAAACACCGAAATACGCGTGGCATCCGCCGTCAATTATATATTCGGTAAGCTCGGGGAGGTTGCTGCGGTACTGCTCATATTTTTCGCGGTTGAGCACTCCGTCGTTGCTGCCGTAAATTGACAACGTCCTTATATTTTCGTTTGAGAGGTCGGCGGTCGAATATGCGGCGAGGAGCAGCAGACCTTTAAAATCGCTCGGATGTTTTTCGAGATACGCCGCCGCCATCGAGCCGCCGAGGGAGTGGCCGCCTATGTACCAGTCGGTGATCTCCGGAAACATCTCCCGTATGCCGTCTGCGGCGTTGACATCGAATACCGCGAGATTAAACGGCATCCTGACGAGCACGCAAAGTATGCCCTTTTGGGCGAGCGACTCCATGAGCGGCAGATATGCCGTGTATTCGACCTTGCCGCCGGGATAGAATATCAGTCCCTTTGTCGCATTTTCGCTCTTGCAGACTATATTACCGTTGTCGAGTTTGATTGTCTCGGTCAGGGAACTGCCGTCCTGAAGCCCGAATGATTCGCCCGCGGGCGTTATCGCGTGATAGTAGTCGCCGAGATAGACGGCACACGCTCCGAAAAGCAGCGCAATGACCGCGACTATCGAAACGATGCAAATTATTATCTTGCGCTTTTTGCTGCATGTCTTTGCCATGATAATACCTCCCTGTTTCTATATGATTAATAAATCGGGAATATTTTGCGCAGCCAGTATTTCATCGTTAGCTAAGGACTCTTCAATCAGCTCCCAGTGGTTGCTTACATTGTCGCAATGGTATAAAAGTTTAGAGTATTCATTGTTTCGCTTTGCTGTAGCCTTGACAAGACTATATCCATATCTTGGTAAAAGCTGGCTTGCAGAGACGAACGAATTTCTTATCGCTTGCGAAATTTCACAAATTGGACTAAAATCATCAAAACGACTACTGCGGCAAATACAATAACAGCAAAAAATGCAACAATTGTTTTTGTCATCTGAGTATTGTTTACATCATAAAGGATTGTTTGATTCCCTTGACTATCCTCAGTTATAAGTTGCGAATAAGATGATGCCAAAAAGTTAAATATTCCCATGTCGTTTTTGACATAATAAGAAGCCTGTCCAATATTTACAGATTTCTTTTTTGCTATTTGATTCCATAGGGAATTGTTTTTCACACTGCTATCATCAGTTTTAACCATATTAATTAACTGCCCGTCTTGCGAAAATTCAATAACTATGGAACCTCTGACCAACATTAACAGAATATTGCCATCATTCCATTGAACATAAAATGAACCGTCATTATCAAATTCAAATAATGTCAACACATTATTTGAATTTGATATAGCAATCTTATTTTCTTTAAAGCCCAAAAGTATTATGCCGTCTTTAGAAACATCAAAAGAAACAATAGGCAATTCGATGCTGTCTAAGGATTTCAAATCAGAAGATTTCCTTAAATTAATATTTTGCCATATTTGTTCAACTTCATTCTCTGATAAGTCAGTCGTTTCGAATTCATAATTTGTCGTTGCATACACATTCAGTCCTCCGAACAGTAGAAATAGAGATATGACACACACTGTAACAAAACATTTTCGCATAAATTACACCTACCATTCCGTCATCTTGACATAAATATTTTTAGATAAGAAATAGATTCTATTTCATTCATGATAAATACTTCCCTAAATTAATAATATCACATTTGGTGTACAATAAACTGTATTTAGCATTGTTTGAGTAATAAACGTTTAAATTTAGTTTAGCACATTTAAAAAAGTATGGCAATGTTTTTATTATCTGTTGCAGTTTTTTCCGTCCTCGGTTATGATATTAGCGTAAAGGAGTGCTGTTATGTTTTCGGAAAAATTTATCTGTGCGGGCTATGATTATACAACCTATACATTCCATGTCCCCGCGCCTTATTTCAGAAAGACTTTTGAGATAGACGGCGAAGTCAAAAAGAGTGTTATTACGCTGACGGGACTCGGATTTTATGAGCTCTATGTCAACGGGCAGAGGCTGACTAAAGGCATTTTAGCTCCGTATATCTCGAACCCCGACGATCTTGTCTATTATGACGAATATGACATAACCGAGTGCCTCGTGCCGGGCAAAAATGTTCTCGGCATCATGCTCGGAAACGGAATGCAGAACGCGCCGGGCGGGCAGATATGGGACTTTGATATCGCCGCATTCAGGGGCGCGTCGCGCACGGCTTTCTGCGTCTCGACGGAATATATTGACGGCAAAATCGATACTTTCGAGGCTGACGGTTCGGTCAAAACTGCGCCCTCCCCGGTCATTTTCGATGACCTGCGCTGCGGCTGCTACTACGACGCGCGCCTTGAAATTCCCGGCTGGTCAGAGCCGGACTTTGACGACAGCGCGTGGAAAAACGCCCTGCCTGCGGAGACTCCGCGCGGCGAAAAGCGCCTGTGCGAGGCGGAGCCGATAGCGCCCGTGCGCGAGATAAAGCCGGTTCTGATAAGAAAATGCAGGCTCAAGGAATACATAACCCGCGGCGACGTTGTCAAAGAGGCGAAAAAAATCGCGAGCGACGAGCGCGACGGATTTTTATACGACTTCGGCGTGAACTCGGCGGGCACGGTAAAGCTCAGGATAAGCGGCGAGCGCGGGCGGCAAATCGATCTGCAGTTCGGCGAATATTTTGCGCCCGACGGCGAGCCGGACACGAGCAACATCTGCTTCTATCCCGCCGGATATTCCCAGCGCGATGTGTACATGCTTAAAGGCGAGGGCGAAGAAATTTTTGAGCCCGTGTTCACCTACCACGGCTTCAGATACGGCATGGTGCTCGGCATAACCGAGCAGGAGGCGACCGCCGATCTTCTGACTTTTGTTGTGCAGAACTCGGCTCTGCGCGAGATCGGCTCGTTCGGCTGCTCCGACGAGATGACGAACAAACTTCAGGCGATGACGAGAAACTCCGATCTCTCGAATTTCTATTATTTCCCGACAGATTGCCCGCACCGCGAGAAAAACGGCTGGACGGGCGACGCCGCTCTCTCCGCCGAGCACATATTGATGAATCTCGATGCAGTCAACAGCTACCGCGAGTGGCTGCGCAATATCCGCGCCGCTCAGCGTGCGGACGGTGCGCTGCCCGGCATTGTGCCGACGGGCGGCTGGGGCTTCGAATGGGGCAACGGTCCCGCGTGGGACGCTGCGCTGACGTATATTCCGTATTTCTGCTACGTCCTGCGCGGCGACAGAAAGATAATCGAAGAGAACGCGACGGCGATATTCCGCTATTGCGAGTATATCTCGCGCCGCCGCGACGCGCGCGGGCTTGTAGCTATTGGGCTCGGAGACTGGTGCCCGGTGACGAGGGTCAAATCGCCGCTCGAATTTACGGACAGCGTGACATGCATAAGTATTCTCAAGAAAGCCGCCTATATTTTCTCGCAGCTCGGACTCTCGCTCGAACGCGAGTTCTGCGAAAAGCTATATAATGAGATAAGAGACGCGGTCAGACGGCATCTGATAGACTTCGGCACTATGACTGCGATAGGCTCCTGCCAGACCTCGCAGGCGATGGCGATATATTACGATGTGTTCAATCCCGGCGAAAAGCCCGAGGCGTTCAAACGCCTTCTTGAGATAATCAAACGGCGCGATGACCATGTCGACGCGGGCATACTCGGTATGCGCGTTCTGTTCAGGGTGCTTTCTGATTTCGGCGAAGCCGACCTGGCTTTTAAAATGATAACCCGCCCGGACTATCCGTCCTACGGCAACTTCGTTGAGCGCGGGCTTACGGCTCTGCCCGAGGATTTTCTGCGCGAGGAGGATAGACCCAATTCGCTCAATCATCATATGTTCGGCGATATTTCCGCGTGGTTCATTGAATATATCGGCGGCATCCGCGTCAATCCTTTCCTTGCTGATCCGTCGGAGGTTGAGATATCGCCCGTATTTATTGAAAAGCTCGACAGCGCCGAGGCTTCGTATGAGACGGTCGGCGGCAAGGTGAGCGTCAAGTGGCGCAGAACGCTCGAGGGCATAGCACTCGATATCTCCGCGGACAGCGGAGTTCACGGGCGCATAAGACTGCCCGACGGCTACTCGTTCGCAGACGAGCGCGGCAGCCTCGAAGAGCTTCACAGCGGGAATTTTGAAATAATCAGAGAGTGAAAGTAGGAGGAAAAATGAAAGAGAAAATACTTTTCGTCAATTCGTGCGTGCGCGGTGAGAACGAATCGCGCACTCTCGCACTCGCAAAAACCGCACTCAGCCGCCTTGACGGCGATATTGAAGAGATACGCCTGGCCGACGCGAATTTGAAGCCGCTCGACGCGGCGGGACTCGCGAAGCGCGCCGAAAGCGCGGAAAAAAACGACTTTTCCGACCCGGTCTATGACTGCGCGAAGCAGTTCGCCGCCTGCGACACTGTCGTTATCGCCGCGCCGTTCTGGGACTACAGCTTCCCGGCGCTTCTCAAAATCTATATCGAGTCCCTGTGTGTCGGCGGGCTGACTTTTCTCTACGGCAGCGACGGCGTCCCGATAAGCTATTGCAGGGCGAAAAAGCTGATTTATATCACCACTTCGGGCGGATATATCGGCGGCACGGACTTCGGCTTTGAATATATCAAGACGGTCACGAAGTCGTTCTTCGGTATTGAGAACTTCAGCTTTTTCAGTGCCGAGGGGCTCGATATCCTCGGCAATGATCCGGCTGCGATACTGAAAGCGGCGCAGGAGAAGATAGAGCGCGAGCTCTGATACAACTCAAAATTCAAACCCCCGGTGTTTTTCTTCGCCGGGGGTTGCTCTTTTATGAATAGCTGTTTTATTTTTGAACAAAAATCAATATATGAAAAATATTTTTCATAGTGACTATATAATTCCAATAAGCGATTAAAAATAATTTATTTTGCAGTAGAATTATTTTGAAATACATTTGGCATATATTTATGTCAGACCGATACTTATTACGAAGCGAAAAGGGGATCGCAATGAAGAGGGTAACGGCAGTTTTATTGGTCCTGTTGACGGCGCTCGCGGTTTTTGCCGCCTGCTCCAAAAATTCAGTCCACACGGTGACATTCGACAGCTCGGGCGGAACGCAGATAAAGACCCAGCATATCCGCGACGGCGAGAGCGCCAAAAAGCCGTGGGATCCGCACAAAGAGGGTTTCACCTTCATCGAGTGGCAGTATAACGGCGCGGCGTTTGATTTCAACACCGCGATAACTGGGGACATCACCCTTGTCGCGTCCTACAGCATCGATGAGGGTACGGATATAGTCCTGCTCGTGCTCTGCTACGGCGACGGCAGGGAGAACGAGATAATCGAGATAAAGCGCGGCGAAGCGGCGTTTGCGCCGCCGACTCCCGAGCGCGAGGGATATAAATTCGAGGGCTGGTTCAACGGCGACACCGAGTTCGATTTCTCAACGCCCATAAACGACGATTTGAACCTCACTGCGAAATGGAAAGCGACGGGAAAAACCGAGAGCAGGTCCGAAAATCAGCCCGCGGCGGCGGAATCCGCGCAGAAATATTCCAATACCGCGGCGAAATATTCTGGCAGATGGTATCTCGACGGATATTCCGATATATTTGTCGATGTGTCGAACTCCGCGAGCGGAATGAATCTGCGCTCGTATAATTTCTCGCTGCCCTCGTCTTCGGGGAGCGTCGCGGCATATACTCTTTATCCCTCAAAGTCGCTTTCGTCCTCTGGCGGCAGCTGGGGCAACTCAATTTCCGCGCCGTTCGCCTCGTGGGAGAGCTCGCTGAGCGCAAATAAAATAATCCTCGGCAGCAGCTGCTTTTATATCAATAACAAGAAATTCGTGAAATCTCCCGGTACGAAGGACAGATACACCGGCACCTGCTACAGAGAGGCGCGCGGAGTGTGGTATTTGTTCAACAATCCCGACTCCACGATTGAAATATACACCGCGCAGAAGGGCGGCGACGAGACGGGCGACCGCTTCGGCATAAAGGCGACGAATTTCGACATCGCAACTCTCAGCACATATACGAAGTCATCGACCGGCGGCGGATATGCGGACAGAAAGAGCGACTGGGACAGCTACGGAATATCCGTCAGCAACGGCGTTCTGACGATAAAGAACAAGAACGGCACAAGGACATTTTACAGCAAGAAAAAATACCAGAGCGTGACGGGCGTCAGGCTCAGCGCGACGGAGACTAAACTCAGAGTCGGTCAGACGAAAGTGCTCACCGCCACTGTTATCCCCGCCGACGCATATGACAAGGACTACACTTGGTCGAGCGACGATCCGTCGATAGCGGAGGTCGCGGGCGGCATAGTCGCGGCGAAAAAAGAGGGCACGACAAATATCAGAGTTACCACAAAGGACGGCAACCGCGTGGCGGTCTGCAAGGTGACGGTATATATCGACCATGTCACGGGCGTTACCCTGAGTTCATCCGCGCTCGATTTAACAGTCGGCGATTCGAGGCAGCTCCGGGTGACAGTCGCTCCGCGCAATGCGGCGAATCAGAAGGTCACATGGTCGAGCAGCAATAGCAATGTAGCATCAGTCTCGAGCTCCGGGCGCGTCACGGCAAAGGCGAAAGGTACTGCCGTGATAACCGTAAAGACCGAGGACGGAAACAAGACCGCTTCATGCACAGTAACCGTCAAGAATCCGACCCTCGCAGCCGTTGCGGCGGCGCAGGTGTCGAACAACGGCACCGCCGCGCCGCAGATACACGCGTCGGCGCTCGTCTCCGGCGGAACGGGAAAATATACTTCTTATAAAATAAAGATATTTTTAAACGGCGCGCTCGTGGCGGAAAAATCGGAAAAAAGCATGTCATATACCCCGAAAGTCAGCGGAATGTACACCGTGGAAGTCACCGTCACCGACTCCGACGGGGAAACGGCGAGCGGAAAGATGCTCATAAACGTGTCTGTAGTCGAGCCGACCGAGAAGCCCACGGAGAAGCCGACCGAGAGGCAGACGGAGAAGCCTACGGAAAATCCCACGGAAAAGCCTACGGAAAATCCCACGGAGAAACCGACAGAGAAACCGTCCGACGAGCCGATAAATCCGATCCCGTCGGAGCCGGCAGTCCCCGTGACCGAGCCGGCAACGGAAGTACCGGTTACCCCCGAGCCCGCACTGGACTGAATATAAAACGCAAATAAAAAAGACTGTCGCAGATTTATTCTGCGGCAGTCTTTTTCTCATTTTATGCCTGATAAGTCCCCATAAAGCTGTTGACATCGCTCTCGCATGAGCGCATGGCGAGTATCGTCTGCTCGAAGAGCTTTTCAAGCTCCCAGCCGAGCCTCTCCGCACCCGTGCGGATAACGTCGCGCGAGCAGCCCGCGGCGAACTTTTTATCTTTGAACTTCTTTTTGAGGCTCGAGACTTCCATGTCCATCACGCTCTTTGACGGGCGCATCAGCGCCGCCGACCAGATGAGCCCTGTCAGCTCGTCTGCCGCGAAGAGCACCTTTTCCATCTCGTGAACTGGCTCGATATCTACGCAGATGCCGTAGCCGTGGGAGCAAATTGAATATATCATGTCGTCGCCGACTCCGCCCGCCTTGAGCAGCTCTGGAGCCTTCTTGCAGTGCTCCTCCGGATAGAGCTCGAAGTCGATGTCGTGCAGCAGACCGACTATGCCCCAATATTCCTCCTCGTCCGCATAGCCGAGCTCCTTTGCGTACCAGCGCATAACGCCCTCGACGGTCAGCGCGTGGCGAATGTGAAACGGGTCTTTGTTGTATTTTTTCAGAAGCTCAAACGCTTCGTCCCTCGTGATTTTGCTCTCTCTCATTTTTGTCGTCTCCTTGCATTTTGCGCATTATTGCGCGAGTTTTCACAATTATACCACTTGCTTGGTAGGCTTTCAACTATATGCGCGGCTTTATGTCGAGATTGACAAGCGCGCTCTGATTTATCGAAAACAGCAGATCAACAAGCTCATTTTCGTCAATGCAGTAGTCCGAGCGTATCCATTGGATAATAACGCCCGTGCTGCCGTTGAGAATATATGAGTAGATATATTGCTCCTGCTCCTTCGGAAAAACGATGTTCAGGTTCTCAATAAACTGAATTATCGACTGCTGCATAAATTTTGAACGGAACGCGGGGTCAACCGAGTCGACAAGCAACGTGCGGAACGGCTTGTCATTTTCTTTGATATACATTAGAAATGAAAGCAGATATCTGTGCGCACCGAGGTCGTTTTCTGCGCCTATTTTTTTTAAGTGATCCTGAGTCGCGTCGAGCAGCTCGTTTTCGACCTCTTCGAGCAGCTCTTTCGGCTCGGAGTAGTGCGCATAAAAGGTCGAGCGGTTGAGGTCGGCGCGCTCGCAAAGCTCCCTTACGGAAATTTTAGTCACCGAGCCCTTTTCGCTCAAAAGATCCATCAGAGCGTTTTTGAGCAAAATTTTTGAAAGTCTCGTGCGCTGGTTATTTTTTGTGTTCATATTATCCCGCCACTTTCAGATGATTTTGTCGGTTTCATAACAGCGATTAACAAAACTGATGATTGTTAATCCGACACGATGTAGATATAATAGTAGTGTAATATGAAATCTTTCAATTGTCAAGGAGACCTTAACCTTTCTGTCTCCAATGATTTTATCGCCTGCGGAAAACGGCGCGTTACGGAAAGCTTCAGACGGAATCAGAGGACGCGCCGAAACCGCAGCGACAACTATATAAGAAATTCATTCAGCCTTTTAACATTTTAGCCGCGCCGACCCTACGGGGTCGGTTTACGGCTCAAATCATATAAAAAGCACCGCAAGCGCATAAAGCTGTGGCAAAGGCAGCTGCAAATATATTTTTATATCCATAAGATAAAATAAATGAAGGAGTTCTCGTGATGGCAAAAGCAAAATTTTTTGAAAAGCGGGCGCTTGATTCGCGCCTGACCTCGCCCGATGTTACGGCGAAGGAGAAGTGGCTGGGCTATCTGCTCGGCCCGTCCGGCGCGCTGCTTTTAAACGCCGTGCTCGCGACCTACCTCAATGTCTATTATACCGATGTCCTAAACCTGACCACCGTTTGGGGCGGCGCGTTCCTCGCGGTGTTCCCGATAGTGTCGAAGATAATCGACGCTGTGACGAATATAGTCATGGGCTATATCATCGACCGCACGCGCACAAAACAGGGCAAGGCGCGCCCTTGGCTGCTGCTCTCCGCGCCGCTTGTCGCCGTGACCGGCATATTGCTCTTCACAGTCCCCTCGGGTAACCGGACGGTGCAGGTGATATGGGTCATGCTCTCGTATAATCTGTTTTATTCGTTCGCTTATACAATTTATAACATGAGCCACAATCTTATGGTTCCGCTCTCGACGAGAAACACGGAACAGCGCGGTTCGCTTTCGGTTTTCAATCAGATATCGACCATCATGATGAGCGGCATAATCGTCGCGCTCATCTTCCCCATGCTCATCATGCCGCAGCTCGGCGTTGACAAATCAAAGTGGATAGTTACGATGAGTATTCTCTCGTGCATCGCGCTGCCGCTGACGCTTATGGAGTATTATTTCACCAAGGAGCGCATAACCCTCGAGGGCGGCGAGCAGAAAAAAGATAGCGTCGCAATGGTAACTCAGCTCAAGGCGATTTTCAGCGATAAATATATGATAATAATTTTCATATATTTTCTTATTTTCACCGTCGGCTCGACTATCAAAAACATCTCGCTCGTTTATTTCTCGAACTATGTCCTCGGTACATATAACGACGGCAAGACCCAGACCATGCTATCCGTTATCGGCGGCATCCCGATGGGCATCGGCATTTTTGCCGTCTGGCCGCTCGCGAAGAAGTTTGGTAAACGCAATTTAACGGCAATCGGCTTTATCTTCTATGCTGTCGGCTCGGCTATATGCTGGCTCGCGCCGACGAATATGGTAATAGTGCTTATCGGCCAGTTTATAAAGAATATCGGCGGTCTGCCGTGCTCATATGTGTTCATGGCTCTGTTCGCGGACGTGCTCGACCATGTCGAGTGGAAAAACGGCTTCAGGTGCGACGGCATCGCGATGTCCATATATAACACCATTGCCGTGGCGAGCGTCGGAATTTGTACGGGTATATTCAATCTCATTCTCTCGAAGTCCGGCTATGCCGCGCCCTATACCAATGCGGCGGGTCAGCTCATCGCCGTGCAGTCGGCGAGCGTCAAGAGCGCGATAACATTTACTTTCGTAGGACTTGAGACTATAACCGGCATAGTCCTTGCGATACTTCTGCTGTTTTTGAATGTCGAAAAGAATATCGCCAAAGAGCAGGAGGAGATAAAGCAGAGAAACGGGGAGACGACAGAATAAAATGAAGAAGAAACTTCTGATAATCATTCTGATTGCAGCCGCCGTCATTGCCGCGTGGCTCGCGTTCTGCGGCTATCAGTGGAGCTGGGGACCGTTTGTGAAGCTCCACGATGTAAAAACCGCTTCGCTCGAGGGCAACGGCGAAAAGTATTCGCTTGATAATACACCCGAAAATGCCGACAGCCCGATAGAGGGCAAGACGGTGCTTTTCCTCGGCTCGTCCGTGACCTACGGCTCTGCCTCCGGCGGCGTGTCCTTTGCGGACTATATCGGAAAGCGGGACGGCTGCGAGATGATAAAAAGCGCAGTCTCCGGCACGACCCTCGTTGAATCCGGCATTGATTCATATGTGTCGCGTCTCAAAAAGCTCGATGCGGAAAAAGCCGATCTTTTAGTCTGCCAGCTCTCGACCAACGACGCGTCTCAGAAGAAAGAGCTCGGAAAAATAATAGAGTCGAAAAATCTCAATGACTTCGATACAAAGACAATAGCCGGGGCGATAGAATACATAATCTGCTATGCAAAAGAAAAATGGAATTGCTCCGTAATATTTTATACAAGTCCGCGCTACGACAGCGAGCGCTATCAGTCCATGGTCGATACTTTAAAAGCGGCGCAGGAGAAATGGGGCATATCCGTTATCGATATGTGGAACGACGATAATTTGAACGCCGCCTTGAGTGCCGATATGAATTTGTATATGGCGGATAAGATACATCCGACAAAGGCGGGGTATCGTGAAATCTGGACTCCGTTTATGGAGCGGGAAATCTTTGCAGTTATGAGCGCGAAAGAGGTGAAAGAATGAAAGCCGTAAAGCTTAAAACAGAGTATCTCAAAAACCCGTTGGGGATAGATATAAAGAACCCGCGCTTCATGTGGAACTGCGAGGGCGGAAAGGCGCAGAGCGCGTATAGACTAATCGCTTCCGACACGCGCGGCAATATTCTATGGGACAGCGGCAAGGTCGAATCTTCACAGATGAGTTTTATTCCGTATCCGCTTGACACTCCGTCGCGCCTGAGAGTGAACTGGAAAGTGAAGCTCTGGGACGAAAACGGGCTTGAGGGCGAGTGGAGCGAGCCGGCATTCTTCGAGATCGGGCTCAGAAACGCCTCAGATTGGAGCGCGAAGTGGATAACAGGAAACTATAATGTAAACAGAAAACAGCGTTATCCGGTCGACTGCTTCAAAAAAGAGTTCGAGTGCAAAAAGCCGATTCTCTCGGCGCGGCTCTATATGACCGCCTGCGGACTTTATTCAGCCGGGATTAACGGCGTTGATTTTTCAATGCCGCTCGCGCCCGGCATCACGGAATACAGAAAGCGCATACAGTATCAGACCTACGATGTGACAGCACTTCTGCATGAGGGGAGCAACGTGCTCTGCGCCGAGCTTGCCGACGGCTGGTACAGGGGCAGCGTAGGCGCATGGGGACTCAAAAACCAGTACGGCACCGAGACTAAACTGCTCGCTCAGCTTGAGATAAAATATACCGACGGCACGGCGCAGACCGTCATATCCGACGGCTCGTGGCTCTGGAGCAGTGACGGCGCCATACGCTTTGCGGACAACAAGGACGGCGAGCGGGTCAACGCAAATATGACGCCGTCATACAGCGGTCACGCGAAAGAGACGAAGTTCAAAGTTGTGCCGAGCGCGTCGAATAATTTCCCGATAGCCGAAAAAGAGCGCTTCAAGCCCAAATTATCCGTCACTCCGAGCGAGAAAAAACTGCTCGACTTCGGGCAGAATATAGCGGGCTATGTTGAGTTTGAGGTAACCGCCCGCAAGGGACAGAAAATTATTCTCGAGTTCGGCGAGCTTCTGCGTGACGGCGAGCTTACGCTCGAGAATATCCAGTGCAGGAATAAACACAAGACAACGCCTTTGCAGAGAGTTGAGTATATCTGCAAAGAGGGCAAAAATCATTACAAGACAAAGTTTGCGATATTCGGCTTTCAGTATATAAGCGTCGAGACGGATGTGACCGTCCGCCCGGAGGACTTCACCGCCATAGCCGTCTATTCGGACATGGAAGAGACGGGATTCTTCAACAGTTCAAACGAGCTGCTGAACAAATTCGTCGAAGCGACAAAGTGGTCGGCAAAAGGCAACTCGACCGATCTGCCGACAGACTGCCCGACCCGCGAACGCCACGGCTGGACGGGCGACGCGCAGATATTCTGCAAAACCGCGAGCTATCTTTTCGACTACGCCCCGTTTGCGGAAAAGTACGTGCGCGATATGTGCGACGAGCAGCTCAAAAACGGAAACTTCCGCCAGATATCCCCGCGCGGCGGCGTGGACTTCTATATGACTTTTATGGACGGCTCGGCCGGCTGGTCTGATGCGGGTGTGTTCATCCCGTACAGGCTCTATAAGCAGTACGGCGACAGAAAAATTCTCGAGCGCTTCTATCCGAATATGCGCGCCTTCGCGGAATATAAAATAAAGACTCTCGGAAAGTGGTATCCTACCGCCCTGCCGACGGGCGTCGGGCTCAAAAATTTCCGCAATATTTCAAACTACCGCCAGTCCTACGGCGAATGGGCGGAACCCGCCGATGTCAAGGCGCTTAAATTTACGGATTTCGTCAATCCGAATCCCGAGGAAACCACGGCGTACATAGTCTATATGCTCGAAACGATGGCTGATATAGCCCGCGTCCTCGGTAAGGATAGCGACAGAAAGCTCTATGAGAAAAATGCCGCAAGGGCAAGAAAGGGCTACAGCGCGCTCGTCACAACGAAGAAGTTTTCAATAGACACCGATCGCCAGGCGAAGCTTGTGCGCCCGCTTTATATCGGCCTGCTCGACGAAAAGCAGACGGAATATGCGAAAAAGCGGCTCATAAAAGCCCTCGACAACTACTCGTGGAGGCTCGGCACGGGATTCCTCTCAACTCCGCTGATACTGAGCGTTTTGGCGGATATAGATATTGAATATGCCTACCGCCTGCTTGAAAACGAGCAGATGCCCGGCTGGCTGTTCATGCCCAAAAACGGCGCGAACACCGTCTGGGAGTCGTGGGAGGGCACCGCCGCGCAGGGCGGCATTGCCTCGCTCAATCACTATTCCAAGGGCGCCGTGTGCGAGTGGCTGTTCGGCACGATGTGCGGAATAAATGTCGAGGGCGAGAATAAATTCAAAATATCCCCGCGCCCGGGCGGGCATTTCGAGTTCGCCGAGGCGAGCTATGACAGCGTATACGGAAAAATCTCCGTGCGCTGGGATAAGACGGACGGGGGATATAAATATAAAATATCCGTCCCGTCGAACTGCAAAGCCGATATTATTCTGCCCGACGGAAGAAAACAGACCGTCGGAGCGGGTGAATATGAATTCTGAGGAGGAAAATCCATGAAAAGATCGATAGCCGCCGTTATGGCGATTCTTGTTCTGCTTGTGTCGCTGCTGTGCGCGTGCAAAAAGGACGACACAAAAACAAATGCAGACACCACCGGCGAAGCGCAGACGAGCACGGACGGACAGATTATTGAAGACACAACAGCCCTGCCCGAGGACAGCACCGCGCAGGAGGGCGAGACAAACGAAACTCAATCGGCCGACCCCGCAAAGCCCGGCGAGACCGCTTCGAATCAGGTAACCGCCGCGCCCTCGAAGAATGCAAAAAACTGGACTAAGGCTGAGATAATCGCCTATTTCAACACCGGCGCGAACAGAGTCAAATACAGCGCAAAGTCCGTCACCCGCAACTACACCGAGACGAAGAACGACGCCGACAAGACCGAGTTGCCCAAGGCGATAGACGCAATAGGCAAGAGCGCGATGAAGATCTTCATGAAGCGCGACGACAAGGCGATAGTCCTGACCTCAAAAGAGGATATCAGAAACGTATTCCCCGTCGGCGGCAAGGACTGGGTCAGCAAGCTTACAGTATCCGATGTCAAGAGCGCAAAGATAGAGGACAAGGGCAGCGAATATCAGATAACCCTGACCTTCGGCACCGAGGTCAATCCCTCCGGCGAAAAAGGCTATGCCGCAGCGTTCGGCGTGCTCACCGCCGACGTGGTAAACTTCGACTATCCCGGCCTCTCGCTCACCGACCAGAGATTCACCTATTACAACGGCACTATCTCGGCAAAGTTTGATAAGTCCACCGGCAATATGGTCTATGCCCACTATGACTATCCCGTTATTATTGAACTGACGGCGCACCTGCTCGGCTCAAACACGAGAGTAAAAGTCGGCATGACAACAATAAACGACTTCACGATAAAATATTAAAAGTTACATCCGAAAAACAAAATGTCCCGCACGGAAACGTGCGGGGCGTTTTGCGTATATTTTTATTTGAGCGCGTTGCCGGCGCTGAACGCCTTTGCAACAGTCTCACCGAGGACAACATAGGTGTTGTTGAACGGGTCGAAGGTTATCGGCTGCGCCTTTGAAACATCGACGTTTCCGTTTTCGTCGAGCACGCGCTCGTCAACGCAGACGTTGACTATCTCGCCGACCATGCGCCCGGTGCCTGCGTCGTAGCTCTTGAGCCTGCACTCTGCGGCGATGGGCAGCTCTTCAATCAACGGCGCGTCAACAAATTTTGATTTGACGGCGTGGAAACCCGCCTTTTCGAATTTATCGGGCGTATTCCCTGCGGAGACAAGACCGACATAGTCGCACGCCGCCGTGTGTTCGAGGTCAGCCATGCTCACGGTGAATGCCTTTCTCTCGAGGATATTATTCGTGGACTTGTGGCCCGCGCTTATGCACATGGATATTTCATTGCCGCCGCTGATGCCGCCCCATGCGGCGTTCATAGCGTCGGGGTTGCCGTCCTTGTCGTAGGAACCGAGGATAAGCACCGGCTGCGGATATGTGAATGGCTTTGCGCCGAAACCTTTTCTCATGATAATTCCTCCTTTGATTTGACTTTATTATAGAACCTGAAGTCGGCCTTAAGTCAAGGAAAAACGAAAAAAGTTTACAAATAAAAACAGCCCCGGACTCAACATCCGGGACTGAATAAAAATCTGTTAGTCTCTCTCTTTTTCGAACGAGATAACTTTTCCGCTCTTTGCGTTTATCTTGTACTCATACTCGAATCCGCCGCATTTGAATTCAACATCGTAGTGCGCGGTGAGCGAGTCGGTGTCAAACTCGGTTTCGAGCTCCGTGACCTGAGCCTCGGTGAGACCCGCATGGTCGAGTGCGGCTTTCTTCGCGGCATCCGCAGAGATATATTTCGAGGGGTCGGCGGGCTTTGAATCGTCAAGCTCGCGGTCGAAGTCGATTATTCTGCCGTTCTTCGCGTTGACCTCGACTTCGTACTCATATCCGCCGGAAACGAACTCGATATCATAGTGCGGGGTGCGGTCGTCAATATCAAGCTCAGCTTTGGTGAATGTGACCTTTGAAGCGTCGAGAGAAGCTCTCTTGAGCGCGGCGGCCTTTGCCTCCTCAACGGAGATGAATTTTGATGTGTCAACTGAGGGCTTCTTATCCACGCGCTCGCGGTCGAACTCGAGAATCTTTCCGCTCTTTGCGTCTATCTCGAACTCATATTCATATCCGCCCGAGACAAATTCTATATCATAGTGCGGGGTGCGGTCGTCCGCGTCAAGCTCAGCTTTCTTGAAAGTGACCTTTGATGCGTCAAGAGAAACTTTCTTGAGGGCTATTGCTTTCGCCTCGTCGATGCTGATATAGCCTGAGACATCGGGCTGGGGCTTTGAGGGCTTCGAGGGGTCGGCGGGCTCGACTTCTTTTTTAAGAATGCTGCCGTCCGTTACCGCTATCTCGTAGTCGTATTCGTTCGCCCCGGCGATAAACTCGATATCATAGTGGGCGACAAGATCGTCGCTGTCGAGCTTTGCTTCGGTGAACTTCGCGTCGGCTCTTGCGATGCCCGCATCGGCGACTGCAATGTCTATCGCGGCGTCAAGGCTTATCTTCACTTCCTGCTGGATCTGTCCGGAGTTGCCCGAGCCCGTGTCGGGCTTATCCTGCGGCGGCGCGAACGCAGAGAAGATAGCCATAATGACTGACATGAGCGCGACTCCGATGGATTTGAAAATACTTGCAAACATAGTATCTGTCCTTTCTTATCGGGATCGTGTCCCTTAGTACACCCATATAATAACCCGCGAAAATTAAAGAAAGATTAGAGCGCAAAAATTTTTCGGAAAGTTTGAAGTCCGTAAAACAGTGTGCTGTGATGTTGATAAATTGGGATTTGTCCATCCCCGATGTCAAACAATATAAAACAACAAAACCGGCCGCAGAAAAATCTACTGCAACCGGTTCATTTATTTATGCTGTTATACCGCCGTCAAAAGGTTACGGTAAACTCGCTTCCCTCGCCGTAAACGGAGGATGCGGAGACTTTTCCGCCGTGGAGTGCCGCTATCTGGCTGACGAGCGAGAGACCCAAGCCGAATCCGCTTTCGCGGCTGCGGGATTCGTCCGCGCGGTAGAATCTGCCCCATATCTTCGGCAGATCCTCTTCTTTTATCCCTATTCCGTCATCCTTCACCGAGAGCACGATGCCGTTGTCTTTCTTGAGCCTGACTTCAATGTGCCCGCCGTCTCTGCCGTATTTGACGGCGTTCGAGAGCAGATTTTCGAGCATCAGCGATATCAGCTGCGCCTGTGCGGGGATTATAATATTGTCTTCGATGTTCGCAGTGAGCGTGATGTTCTTCGCGGGGACAAAATCGGCGCATGTTTTTTTGACGAGTTCGCTCAAGTCGGTGTCCTCGAGCTTGTAGCGCTTGTCGCCCTGCTCGGTGCGCGAGAGCGTCAGCAGAGCCGTGACGAGCTTCGTCATCTTGTCCGTCTGCTCGTCTATCGACGAGAGCGCCTCGAGCATATCTTCTTCGCTCGCGTTGTCGGACAGCGCGTATTCGCATTCCGCCTTTATCACGGCGAGCGGTGTGCGCAGCTCGTGCGAGGCGTCGGAGGTGAACTGCTTTTCATTTTCAAACGAGGTCTGGAGCCTTGCGAGCATGTCGTTGAAAGTCTCTGCGAGCGTGTATATTTCGCCCGCGCTTTTCTCCATCTCTATGCGTTTCGAGAGGTCGGTCCCGTCGGTTATCTCGTGCGCCGAGCGGCAGATATTCTCGACCGGCTTCATCGTTTTGCGCGATATTAAATATGCCCCGACGGCGGCGATAATAATAAACGCCGGGAGAATGTATATGACCGTCATGGTTATTGCGTCGAACGCGCTCTTGGCGGCGTCGGCGTTGATGAATCCGCGTACCCAGACCGGGGGATAGGTCGAGTTACTGCATATGAATTCAACTTTGAAAACCGTCCTGTCCGCGTTTGCTGGCAGTTCAACGCTCAGCGAGCTGACTTCGTCGCGGGTCAGACCCGCGTGCTCGAGCGCGATATCAATCGCCTTTTCGCTGTTTATTCCGTCCTTGAACTCGGTGCTTTTGTAGACCGGGTCGCTGAGCCCGGACATCGCGGTGTCCGCCTCATATTTGATTATCTTCCCAGAAAAGGCGTCGATTTCGTATTCGTATTTGTTGAAATCGAGACGGGTGTCGTAATAATAATATTTGTTTCCGTCTGTCTCGAATGTTCCGACCACGCCGTTTTTGCGATTCTCGCTGTTTATCAGCGCAGCGGGGGACTCGCCATCGATATATCTGCCGCTTGAGTCAAAGACATTGCAGTAGACCTCGTCGACGAAGAAGGCAAAATCGTTCTCGATTTCGAGAATGCCGTTCTTGTATTCTATCTCGTCAACATTGCGCTCGACTGTGCTTATCAGCTCATTCTGCAGGCGCGAATCGGCAATCTGCGAGCCTGTTATCAGTATTCCTCCGATGCCGAGGGAGCCGACAACGGCGATGAGCAGCGTTATCCACACCGTTATCCGCAGCTTGAACGAAGAGCGGCGGCGCGCGGGTCTTGTTTTTTTATTTGATGACATAGCCTGCACCCCTCACGGTGTGAATGAGTTTGATATCCTCGCCCTCGTCTATCTTCTTGCGGAGATATCGGATATATACGTCGACAACATTCGTGCCACCCTCGTAGTCGTAGTTCCAAATGTGATCCTCAATTTTCTCGCGGCTGAGTACAACGCCCTTGTTCATCACAAGATATTGCAGCAGCTCATATTCCTTTGCCGAGAGCGATATCTCCCTGCCCGCGCGTTCAACGCGCCTCGCTGCCGTGTCGACTGTCAGGTCGCCGACGGAAATTATGCCCGTCTTTTCTCCGTATTTTTTGCGCGTCATGACGCGCAGTCTCGCCGAGAGCTCGTCGAACGAAAACGGCTTTATCAGATAGTCGTCGGCACCGATGTCGAGCCCCGTGACCCTGTCCTCGATGCTGTCGCGCGCCGTCAGGAACAGCACCGGCGTGTCGATGCCGTGCGCCCTTATCTTTTTGACAAGCTCGAACCCGTTCATTATCGGCATCATGACATCGAACACCGCCGCGTCATAGTCGGTCGATGTTATCAGATCATATGCCTCGCCGCCGTCAAAACAGCTGTCCACGCTGTAGCCGGCAGCCTTGAGCTGCTTTGTGATTATCCTGTTGAGACTCTTCTCGTCCTCGGCAAGCAGAATACGCATTGGATCACCTTCCGGTATAATTATACAGATTTTATCATAGCGTGTAAAGATTAAACGAAGATTAGAAAATCGGGCGTGGGTATAAAAATAACACGAACACCGCAAAAGCAGTATTCGTGTTACTGGTGGAGACGAAGAGAATCGCTCGGCGCACTGCCGTGCGCCGACACGCACGCGGACTTTCCGACCGTCCACCGGACGCTCGGAATTCTGCTTTGCAGAACCGTCCTGTTCGATCCTCTTCTAAAAAAATAACACGAACACTGCAAAAGCAGTATTCGTGTTACTGGTGGAGACGAAGAGGATCGAACTCTCGACCTTACGGATGCGAACCGTACGCTCTCCCAGCTGAGCTACGCCCCCATTTGTTTGCTATGTGATTATAAGATTTTTTTTGCGGTTTGTCAAGTGTTCGGAGGCGGTTTGGAAAAATTTTTCTTCGCCGCCCCGGTTTTTATGCCATCGGCTTGCAGACATCGACCCAGCTTTCGGGCTTGGAGTATTCCTCGAGCTCGGCGGGAGTCAGCTCTATCATGCTGTTGCTGCTGCCGCAGGCGGGGTATACCGTATTGAATCTCTTGAGTGACTCGTCGAGATATATCTTCACTCCGTCGTTCACGGCAAACGGGCACACTCCGCCGACCGCGTGGCCGATAAGCTGCGCCGCCTCTTCGTGAGAGAGCATCTTTGCCTTCTTGCCGAAGCGCGATTTGTATTTTGCGTTGTC
>ULPH01014969.1_pt1 | contig 74860 bp, 59 predicted proteins | sample 1953301 | NCBI WGS metagenome assembly ULPH01 (sample SAMEA4835623, study PRJEB28245) | human gut metagenome | biome: gut microbiome; material: fecal sample | place: Denmark | collected 2008 | reverse complement strand
TTCGGGAGTCTTGTGTGCTTTGAGTTCCAGGATAAGGCGGGGTTTCAACCCTTTGGCTTTATCGAGATATTGCTGAAGGGTAGGGAGGCTCTCACCGTTGTCGAGGGTGATAGAGGTACATTCTTTCTCGGTGGATGTTTCCATGCGGACACCTTTGAATACACCGTCATGATCTACGATAAGCTTGTTGTCGGCAGTGAGCCAGACATCGAACTCGGAGCCGTAGCAGTGGATGGAGTCAGCTTTCACCAGGGCGGCAATACTATTCTGGGCAGAACCGTCGGTCTTCCAGAAACCACGGTGGGCAATGACTTGGGTGTTTTGGGCCTGCAGGATGCCGCATGCGGCAAGAGACATAGCGGAAGCGAATAAAAGTTTTTTCAGTTTCATAGTTCCTTATTTATAATTCTGCCGCAAGGTACAAAATATGTCTGAAAAGTGATGTTTCATTTATGTTATTAATGCGAACCAGGAGATAAAGGTGTTATCTCCTGATTCTCCTATTACCTGCGTATACGGCGTCTGCGTCTGTGGTGACGTTTCTTCTGCTTATAAATGCTGATCCGTTTCCAGACAATCCACACAAACAGTATTCCGAAGACTGCAAAGATGAGAAGCACGATACCCGTATTCAGATTATCGCCTTTGACGCGGCTCCACATTTCGAGAACAAGCTCTGTGCGGTCACCGAAATCACGAATCATGGCGCAACGCTCCACGACTTTACGGTCAGGGTATTGTATCGGGTTGATCTGAACGCTGTCTGCACCGGGACCGAAGAAATAACTGAGGTCGGAGAATTGTTCAAGAGTAGTGTCGATCTTTGCCTCCATAATCTCGGGCGTTGCTACGGCACTGACATAGCCGATGGCATCCATATTGCGCAGAGCAATATCCGGTTGGCAAAGATAATTGATGAAGTAGCTGGCGGCTTTTACGTTACGGGCATACTTGGGGATAGCCCAGCCATCGTACCAGATGTTGCTGCCTTCGCGGGGAACTACATAGTCCAGGTCTACGTCTACAGCTTCCGCTTCTTCAATGGCCCAGACGGCGTCGCCACTCCAGGTAAGGTTGAGCCATGCTTTGTTTTTGGTCATCATTTCTTTGCCGAAGTCGGCTTCCCACCCGGCAATGTTGGGTTTCATATCTTTCAGGTATTGCTCTGCAAGGGCAATGGCTTCAGGGGAATTGTCGTTCATCAGTTGTTCCACGGTGATGGTGCTGTCGGCAAGTTGCCGGGCATGGGCATAAATGATGGCAGTGCCGTAGGCATCGCGGTAACTGTCTTTCATCAGAATCTTACCACGGTTGACGGCATCCCAAAGGCATCCCCAGGAGCTGACTTCTTCAAGGGTCTTGAACTTCTTGTTATAGAGTATTCCGGCGGTACCCCACATGTAGGGAACGACGTAATCATTGGTGTGGCGACCGGGCTGGCTGATCTTCTCCAACTCTTTCTGAATATACGGGGAGATGTTGGGGATATAGTCCGGAGTCTTCCCAAAATTGCGGTTGATAGGGAGGAGGAGATCTTTCTTCAACATTCGTTCGATGATGTATTCCGATGGGCATACAAGGTCGAAATCTTCCTGTCCGCGCTCAATTTTAGTGAGCATGATTTCGTTGATATCGAATACTTGGTAAATAATACGAATGTCTTCGCCTGTCTGCTCTTTGTACCAGGCAGGGAATTCGGTGAGGACTTCTTCGTCAATGTAATCTGCCCAGTTGTAGACTTTCAGTACACGGCTGCGCTTCTCACCGGAGTTGCTACAAGAGGCGAGGAGAAGGATGCAGAGGAAGAGGGATATGTATTTCTTCATTGTTGATGGAGTTTATTTGTGATAAAGTGATAGGGTGATAATGTGATAAAGTGATAGGGTGATAAAGTGCGCTATATAACGGAGTGACATCCCACTATCACTTTATCACTCTACCACCTTACCACACTATATGTTATTCTTTCTTAGAATGTTCCGCTCTCTTGTTAATAACAATCAGCAATACTAACACCGTTACAAAAATGATTGTTGACAGTGGGCGCAGTTCAGGAGTCAATCCACCCTTACGTGCGTCCGCATAGATGTATGTCGACAACGTTTCCAATCCTTCATTTCCGATAGTGAAGATCGTTACTGCGAAATCATCAATGGAAAGCGTGAAAGCAAGGATGAAACCGCTGATCATTCCCGGCAGAATTTCCGGGAAGATGACTTTGCGAAGCGCCTGGAAAGGGGTAGCTCCGAGGTCGAGGGCTGCTTCGTATACATTCTGATTCATTTTCTTCAGGCGGGGCATCACGCTAAGCACCACATAAGGGGTACAAAAAGTGATGTGTGCCAATACCACCGTAGTAAATCCCTGCGAAATGCCAAAGCTGACAAACAGCAGGAACAAGGATACACCGGTAATGATATCCGCATTCATCATCGGAATAGCATTGGTGAAATTCATCACCTGACGTGCCCGGGAGCGCAAGTTAAAGATGCCGATAGCTGCCAGACTTCCCAGCAGAGTGGATGCTGTGGCGGCAATCGTAGCAATCGCGAATGTGTTCCAGATGGCATTCATCAGCGAGTGGTGCATGCCGCCTGTAAATAGTGAACTGTATAACTTGGTAGAGAATCCTGTCCAGTTACCCAGTACCTTGGCCTCAGTGAAAGAGAAGATCATAATAATCAAGATAGGCGAATAGAGTAGGGCAAGCAGAAACCAAAGATAGCCTTTTGCCAGAATACGTGTCATCATATCACACCTCCGCTTTCATTTTGTGCACTGTCGTCCTCGTTGGTAAAGAGGGCGGTGACGCCAATCAGCAACAGCATGATGAGCGACAAGGCAGCGCCGTAGTTCCACATTCCGTTATATATATTTTCTTGTACGGTAGTACCGAACAGTTTGATGTTGTTCATTGTCAGCAACTCGGCAATGGCAAAGGTAGAAACCGTGGGCATGAAAACCATCACCACACCGCTCATGATGCCGGGCATCGAAAGGGGGAGGATCACTTTACCGAATACCTGTACAGGCGTAGCTCCCAGGTCTTGGGCTGCTTCTATCAGACTGCCATCCATCTTCTGCAACGTATTGTAGATAGGGTATATCATGAATGGCAGGAAGTTGTAGACCATACCGAATACCAAAGCTCCTTCGCCCAGCGGCAGGTTGAGGAAATCAAACAATGCCACCGTGGCAAGTGTACGTATCAGGATATTCACCCACATAGGCAGGATGAACAGCACGACCATGGTTTGGGAGGTGTTGAAGCGTTTCTGGCTGAGAATATAAGCAGCCGGATAACCGAGCAGAAGACATGCCAGAGTAGTAATGACGGCTATTCCGATGGAGTAGACGAATGTGTTGATGGCTTCGGGATGCATCATGAATTTGCGGAAGTTGGCAAACGTGAATGCGCCTTCAGCATCGGTGAAGGCATAGATCACAATGAGCAACAGGGGCATTACAACAAAGATAATGAGGAACAATGCGTAAGGAACTGTCCAGTTCCGGCGACGCATAAAGAAACGGGATATATTACTGAGCACTTCCTTTCTTATTAGCAGATTCGACAATAGGGATAGAACCGGTGGTCTGTGCCGGTGCAACAATTCGTATATTTTCGGGTGCGATGGTGATGCCGACACGGTCGCCGTCGTCCCAGACGTCAGTGGTGTCTACAAAGATATCCTCGTCCCAATCGGTAAACACGGTGAGATGGTAATGATTCCCTTTGTAAAGGATGAATTTCACTTCACCCGTCAGATGGCCGTCTTCTTCGTTATCTTCGAGGATGACGTTCCGGAAATCTATCTCTACCCGGACAGAACTGCCCGGTTCGATGTCCTGTACTTCAGTACACTCAAAGGTACAGCCGAGGAATTCAACGTGCGTGGCGTCTATGAGCTTGCCTTCGAAGCTGTTGCAGGTGCGTTCTTTCTTCATTACGTGAATGTCGAAAGGTTTCACGAGCAGACCGACTTCTCGTCCGGCTTCGAAACTGTGATAGTCCTGCACCATGAATTCGTAGCCCTCATTGGTCTGTACCATCATTTCGTAATGCACACCTTTGAAGATGCAAGAGGTGACAGTACCCGTCAGTTGGGCAGCAGCGGAAGGCTCGAATATATAGATATCTTCGGGACGGATGACTACATCGACGGGGATATTCTCTCCAAAGCCCTTGTCGACACATTCAAATTCGTGTCCGGCAAAGGATACTGCTTTGTCCTGAAGCATAAGGCCGTTCAGGATGTTACTTTCTCCGATGAAATCGGCAACGAAAGAGTTGATGGGTTCGTTGTAAATGTCTGTCGGGGTGCCTATCTGCTGGATACGGCCTTCGCTCATCACGACGATGGTGTCGCTCAGAGTAAGGGCTTCTTCCTGGTCGTGGGTAACGTAGACGAAGGTGATTCCAAGTTTCTGGTGCATCTCTTTCAACTCCATCTGCATGTCTTTACGCATTTTGAGGTCGAGAGCGGCAAGAGGCTCGTCCAGTAACAGCACTTCGGGTTCGTTGACGATGGCACGGGCGATGGCAACACGTTGTTGCTGTCCGCCGGAGAGGGAATCGACGTCACGGTCTTCGTAGTCCGTCATACCTACCATGCGGAGGGCTTGTTTCACTTTCTTGCCAATGGTGGCTTCGGGCATCTTTTTGAGTTTCAGTCCGAAAGCGATGTTGTTGTACACGTTGAGGTGGGGGAAAAGAGCATACTTCTGAAAGACGGTATTCACCGGACGTTGGTGTGGCGGTGTTTGCGTGATGTCTTTTCCGGCGATGGTGATGATACCTTCCGAGGCGGTCTGGAAACCGGCTATCAGGCGCAACAAAGTAGTCTTGCCGCAGCCGGAAGGACCCAATATCGTTACAAATTCGCCCTTACGGACAGAGAGGTTTACATCATTCAGTACGGCTTTGTCTCCGAAATATTTCGATACGTGCTCTACGCCGATGATGCAGTCAGACTTTTGCATAAGCGTTATTAAGTGTTTAACCTAAAACTAATAGAACGAATTCTGCCTTTCTAAAAAAGCGGGGACAAAGGTAGGGAATAAATTGGGAAAATGAAAGTTCTACATTCGATTTGCATTATCTTTGCCTCAAAAGCGAAGATAAGCGCATCTCGGCATAAAAAATGAATGAGTTCATTTTATTCTGCTCTCGGTTTGCATTATCTTTGTAGCATTAATGAATATTATATAGTAGAAGGAGGCAAGGACATGGGTAACAGAATATATCCCATCGGGATACAGAACTTTGAGAAGATTCGTAAAGAAGGATATGTATATGTGGATAAAACCGCATTGATGTATAAGTTGGTGAAGAGTGGGAGTTACTATTTCCTTTCCCGTCCCCGTCGTTTCGGGAAGAGTTTGCTGATTTCCACGCTCGAAGCCTATTTTGAAGGGAAACGGGACTTATTTGAAGGCTTGGCGGTGGACACTTTGGAAAAAGATTGGGTGAAGCGTCCTGTGTTGCATCTGGACTTGAATATCGGGAAATATGATACGCCGGATAGTCTGGACAAGATACTGAATGAAACGCTTGACTACTGGGAGTCACTTTACGGAACGCGTTCTGCTGAAACGACCCTTGCATTACGCTTTGCAGGAGTTGTGGGACGAGCCTATGAGCAAAGTGGTGAGCGTGTAGCCATTCTCATCGACGAATATGACAAACCCTTGCTCCAAGCTATCGGCAACGAGGAACTGCAACGCGAATTCCGCAACACTCTGAAACCTTTCTATGGCGTACTGAAAACCATGGACGGTTGCATCAAGTTTGCCTTGCTGACGGGAGTGACCAAGTTCGGCAAAGTAAGTGTGTTCAGTGACCTGAACAATCTGAATGACATCTCCATGGACGAGCCGTTCATTTCCATCTGTGGAATCACCGAAAAGGAGATACATCTTAATTTTGAAGAAGACCTGCACGAATTGGCAGCCGCGCAGAAAATGACGTATCAGGAAGTATGCAATGAACTGAAGGTCTGCTATGACGGTTACCACTTTACAGAAAACACGGACGGCATCTATAATCCTTTCAGTTTGCTGAATACATTCTTTAAGATGAAATTCGGTAACTATTGGTTTGAGACCGGAACACCCACTTACCTTGTGGAATTGTTGAAACGCAATCATTACAATTTGGAGCGCATGGCACATGAAGAAACGGATGCTGATGTGCTGAACTGTATTTATGGCGACAACGAACCTATACCAGTTATTTTCCAAAGCGGTTATCTCACGATAAAGGGGTATGACAAACGTTTCGGGCTTTACCGTCTTGGTTTCCCAAACCGGGAAGTAGAAGAGGGCTTTATCAGATTTCTGATGCCGTTTTATACCCGTTTTAACCAGTTAGAAGCACCGTTTGAGATACAAAAATTTGTCCGTGAGATAGAGATGGGCCAACCTAACGCTTTCTTTAAGAGGCTGCAAAGCTTCTTTGCCGACACACCTTATGAATTAGTGAAAGACTTGGAATTACATTATCAGAATGTACTGTTTATCGTCTTCAAACTGGTAGGTTTCTATACACAGGCGGAGTATCACACTTCGGAAGGGCGGGTGGATTTGGTGGTGAAGACTGCTGATTACATTTATGTCATGGAATTCAAGCTGGAAGGTACTGCTGAGGAGGCTTTACAGCAGATAGAAGAAAAGCAGTATGCTCTTCCCTTTGAGGCAGACCCGAGGAAATTATTCAAAATAGGGGTGAACTTCAGTAATAAAACAAGGAATATAGAGAAGTGGGTTGTTGAGTGACAGAATGCCACATCTAAACAAACGCAATGCCACACTTTATGATCGTTGAAGTGTGGCATTGCGTTTGTTTAGATGTGGCATTTTACCTGCTGAAGTGTGGCATTACAATTTCATAATGTGTATGCCGCTTCGTGCACATCTGCCACCGCCCGTCCGCTCGGATCATTTTTCCCTTGCAACGTCGCATCCCAGGCGAGTGCTTCAGCAGTGGAGCAAGCCACGCTTGGCACACTGGGCACGCTTCGGGCAGCCGACTGACTGGGGAAGTGTTCCTCGAAAATGCTACGATAGTAATATTCCTCCTTATTCTGTGGCGGATTGATGGGAAACCGTTCGGCAGCATGTTCCATCTGATGGTCGGTCACGGCGGCAGAAGTAATGGCCTTCAGTGTATCGATCCAATTGTAACCGACGCCATCGGAGAACTGCTCTTTTTGCCGCCAGGCAACACTCTGAGGCAGCATATCTTGAAAAGCTTCGCGCACAATGCGTTTCTCTACTTCTTTACCCGGACACATCTTGACGGCAGGGCTGAGGCTCATTGCCACATCCAGAAACTCTTTATCGAGGAAGGGAACACGACCTTCCACCCCCCAGGCAGCAAGGCTCTTATTGGCACGCAGACAGTCGTATAAGTGCAGTTTGGAGAGCTTACGGATCGTTTCTTCGTGGAAAGCCTGCGGTGTGGGGGCTTTGTGGAAGTAGAGATAACCCCCGAAAACCTCATCGGCACCTTCACCACTAAGCACCATCTTGATGCCCATAGACTTGATGACACGTGCCAACAGGTACATCGGTGTGGAGGCACGCACAGTGGTAACGTCGTATGTTTCGATAAAGTAGATGACATCACGCAAGGCATCGAGCCCTTCCTGAATGGTATAATTGATTTCATGGTGAACAGTGCCGATGTATTCCGCCACTTCACGGGCTTTAACCAAGTCCGGTGCACCGTGCAGGCCAACAGCAAAGGAGTGGAGTTGAGGCCACCAGGCTTCGCTCTGGTTATCGGTTTCAATACGCTTGCGGGCATACTTCTTGGCAATGGCGGAGATGACGGAAGAGTCGAGCCCACCACTGAGCAGAACACCGTAAGGAACATCGGACATTAACTGACGTTGCACGGCAGCTTCAAGGGAGAGTTTTACGCTGTTGATTTCCGGTTGGGTAGCCCGGCGGGCGGTGGTGTCATTGGCTTTGACGGCGGCATAATCGGTCCAAGGGCGCTGATACCAACGGTGCATTTTCCCTTCGCGTCCCCAGAAGTAATGTCCGGGTAGAAAAGGCTCGTAGGCATCACAGAAACCTTCAAGAGCTTTCAGTTCGCTACCGACGTAGATATGTCCCTGGTCGTCACGACCGATATAAAGAGGGATTACCCCGATAGGGTCACGGGCAATCAGGTAATCGTCTGTTTCCTCATCGTAAAGGGCAAAGGCAAAGATACCGTTCAATTCTTCAAGGAAATGAATGCCTTTATCCTTATATAATGCGAGGATGACTTCACAGTCCGATCCTGTACGGAAAGCATATTTGCCGGCGTAGCGGGAACGGATTTCCCGGTGATTATAGATCTCACCGTTGACGGCAAGGATTTGCTTGCCATCCGGAGAGTACAAAGGTTGTCCGCCACTTTCCGGATCGACGATGGAAAGACGTTCGTGAGCCAGGATGGCACTGCCGCCTACATAAATACCACTCCAGTCCGGTCCGCGATGACGGATTTTCTGCGCCATTCGAAGCGCCTTATTTCTCAATTCCTGGGATTGAGATTTGATATTGAAGATACCTACGATTCCACACATGATGATTAATTATTAATTATAAATTATGAATTGTGGTGGATGACTTTTTATCTGCGTCCTTCGCCCCCCAAAAAAAACTCTGAAACTCGTTGCGCTACTCTCCGTCCGTCCGCAAGTGCATGCACCACAAGGCTGGCACCACGTGCCGCATCACCTGCCACGAACACATTTTCCGGAAATTCAGGCTGTTCCGGTTTCAGGAAGCCCATGGCCAGAAGTACCATATCGGCGTCTATCACTTCCTTCTTTCCGGTAGGCTTCATGGTAGGGCGTCCACCATCCTGAACCGGAATCCATTCCACTTCTTCCACCTCTACACCGCAGACTTTTCCATTCTTGCCAATAAACTGATTGGATGCCAGCGACCAGCGGCGCGTGCAACCTTCTTCGTGACTTGAAGTCGTCTTCAGCACAATGGGCCATTGCGGCCAAGGAGTAGCGTCATTGTGACCTACGGGAGGCTGTGGCATGATCTCAATCTGTGTTACACTCACGGCTCCCTGGCGGATGCTCGTACCGATACAATCCGATCCTGTATCACCGCCACCGATGACGAGAACCCGTTTGCCTTTGGCATTTACCAGACGGTCTTTCGGGAACGTTTCTCCATCGAGAATCTGATTTTGCTGGGACAGCATTTCAAGGGCAAGATAAATACCTTTCAGTTCGCGTCCGGGAATGTTGAGGTCGCGTGCCTGCGGTGTCCCGGTGCAGATGCAGTAGGCATCAAAGCCGGCAGGGAGTTTCTGTACATCTACCGTTACGCCCATTTCGAACTTGATGCCTTCGGCTTCAAGTACTCCCATCCGGCGGTCGATTACTGCTTTATCGAGTTTAAAATTAGGAATACCATAGCGTAGTAATCCGCCGGGCATGGGTTTGCTGTCAAAAAGGGTTACTTCATAGCCTTTAGCATTCAGCCGGCAGGCGGCGGAGAGTCCCGCAGGACCTGCACCGATAATGGCAACCCGCTTTCCATTACGTTCGGGCTGAATGGGCACGATGTAACCTTCGCGAAAAGCCGCTTCGGCAATAGCTGCCTCGTTTTCACGAATGGTGACAGGCTCATCGCACGAAAGCTTCAGTACGCACGACTTTTCGCAAAGTGCCGGACAGATGCGTCCGGTAAATTCGGGGAAGTCGTTTGTGGCGGCGAGCACTTCGTATGCTTCACGCCATTTACCTTTATAAAGTGCATCCTGAAATTCTGGCTGTTTATTGCCTAATGGGCACGCCCAGTGACAGAAGGGTACACCGCAATCCATGCAACGTGATGCCTGGAGTTTGCGTTCGTGACTGTTTAAAGTTTGCTCCACCTGACTGAAGTCGGTGATACGTTCGTGGACAGGACGGTATCCCGCTTCCTGTCGTGGTATGTTTAAGAATGCTTTTGGATTTCCCATTATACTATTCTTTAGTTTGACTAAGTAAATGTTTGTAATTAGTTTGTTTGCATAATTAAGTAGGCGACTAAACAGTAATTGTCAACTGTCAATTCTAATAATCTCTCTGCATCTCTGCAATCTTCTGTTGCAGTTTCCGCATTTGCTCCTCTTGCAACACCTTTTTGTACTCGATGGGGACTATCTGGATAAACTCATCCACATATCGGTTCCAGTCATCAAGCATGATGCGTGCCAAGTTGGAGCCTGTATAGAGGTAGTGCTGACGAATGAGTTCGTGCAATTCCTTACGATAGGATGCTTCTTCTATGAGGCTTAGTTCCACCATTTCCATATTGCAGAAATAATCGAAGTTTCCATCCTTATTCCACACGTATGCTACACCGCCCGACATACCGGCTGCGAAGTTACGCCCTGTTGAACCGAGGACTACCACACGACCGCCCGTCATGTACTCGCAACAATGATCGCCTACACCCTCTACAACGGCAATGGCACCGGAATTACGGACAGCGAAACGCTCGCCTACGCGCCCATTGATGTAAACTTCACCACTGGTTGCGCCATAGAGCAAGGTATTTCCTGCAATCGTATTCTTCTCGGCCTGGAAGTTAGAGCGTACCGGAGGCAACACAGCAATCCGTCCGCCCGAAAGACCTTTGCCGAGGTAATCGTTCGCTTCACCTTCCAGTTTGAAGTTGACACCCGGTACAAGGAATGCACCGAAACTTTGTCCTGCAGAACCTTTGAACTTTACGTTCAACGTATGTTCCGGCAGTCCCGCTTCACCGTACTTCGCGGCAATGGTGCCCGAAAGCATGGCTCCGCAAGCACGATCTGTATTGGCAATCGTATATTCCAGTGAGATTTCTTTCTGGTTTTCCAGAGCTTCAGTAGCGGCATGCAGCATCTCAACGTCTTTTACGTGGTCGATGCCATGTTGCTGGTCGATGGTGTGACGGATGGCTGCACCATTATCAACGCGTGCCAGTATTTGGTCGAAAGTAATCAGGGATTGCTTAGGGGATTCGTTTTCTGACTTGCGGATAATAAGATCCGTGCGTCCGATGATGTCATCCATACGTTCCACACCGATTTCGGCGAGATACTCCCGCACTTCCTGTGCCAGGAAAGTGAAGAAGTTCACCAGGTATTCGCTACGTCCGTGGAAGCGTCGGCGAAGTTCCTCATTTTGCGTCGCCACACCTACAGGGCAGGTATTCTGGTGGCATTTACGCATCATGACGCAGCCCAGTACAATCAAAGCGCTGGTTGCAAAACCGAACTCTTCGGCACCCAGCATCGCCATCAGTACGATGTCACGACCGGTTTTCAGTTGTCCGTCCACTTGCAGCATCACTTGCCCGCGCAGACCGTTCAGTACAAGGGTCTGTTGCGTTTCACTCAGTCCCAGTTCAGGAGAGATACCGGCATAGCGGATACTGGAGGCAGGAGAAGCCCCCGTACCTCCTTCCGCACCGGAGATGACAATAAGGTCGGCTTTTGCTTTGGCCACTCCGGCTGCAATGGTTCCTACGCCGCTTTCGGCTACCAGTTTCACACTGATCTTGGCACGGGGATTTACATTCTTCAGGTCGAAGATTAACTGTGCCAAGTCCTCAATAGAATAAATGTCGTGATGGGGCGGGGGAGAAATCAATGAAATGCCGGGAATGGAGTGACGTGTTTTAGCAATCACCTGATCTACTTTAAAGCCCGGCAACTGACCGCCTTCACCCGGTTTGGCCCCTTGTGCCACTTTGATTTGTATTTCATCGGCGTTCACCAGATACTCCGTTGTTACGCCGAAACGTCCCGAAGCCACCTGCTTGATGGCACTACGCAGACTGGTTCCGTCTTCGCGGGGCGTAAAGCGTGCGCTGTCTTCGCCTCCCTCACCTGTGTTGCTGCGTCCGTGAATCCGGTTCATGGCAATGGCCATTGCCTCATGCGCTTCTTTGCTGATAGACCCATAACTCATGGCACCCGTCACAAAGCGGTGCATGATGCTTTCTACCGGTTCAACCTTATCTATAGAAATGGGGGCACGGCGGAAATCCAGGAAGTCGCGCAGGAAGATAGGCGCTTCTTTTCCATCTACCAGACTGGTGAATTCTTTGAATTTCTTATAGCTGCCCAAGCGTGTGGCGAGTTGTAAGGTAGAAATGGTTTCCGGATTCCAGGCATGTTTTTCTCCGTCTTTACGGAAAGCATACAAACCGTTGTTGGGGAGTAATCCGTCTACCTGTGCGGCAAAGCCTGCATCGTGGAATGCTATTGCATCGTGTGCCACTTCATCCAGCCGGATACCGCCTATAGTGGATCTCAACCCGCCGAAATAAGCATTGCTGAGCTCTTCACTCAAACCTACGGCTTCGAATATTTTCGCTCCCCGATACGAGCGGATGGTACTGATACCCATTTTACTCATAATCTTGAACAGTCCCTTGCAGATGGCTTTGATATATTTCTTTTCGGCAGTGGCATAATCCAACTGGATTTCTTCCTTCGCCACCAGCTTGTCGATCACGGCGAATGCCATGTAAGGGTTCAGGGCGCTGGCGCCAAATCCCAGTAATAGGGCTGCGTGCATCACCTCGCGTATTTCGCCGCTTTCCACTACCAATGCCGTCTGTACGCGTTTTCCTACCGAAATCAGGTGGTGGTGCACTGCGCTTACTGCCAGCAGGGAGGGGATAGCCGCATGAGTGGCATCCACATCACGGTCGCTTAGTACAATGTAGTTCACCCCTTCGCTGACGGACTCTTCCGCTTGCTTGCAAAGTGCTGTGAGTGCTTCCTGCAATCCGGCACGCCCCTTTGCCACTTCAAACAGCAAGGGTAGTTTCACCGTTTTGAAACCTTTGTAGCGGATGTTGCAAAGAATATCCAGTTGTGCATTGCTCAGGATGGGATGGTTGAGGCGCACCATCTTGCAATGGCTTTCGCTGGGTGTCAGGATGTTCATGCCCACGGCGCCGATATATTCCGTCAGTGACATTACCAGTTCCTCGCGTATAGGGTCGATAGGCGGATTGGTGACTTGTGCAAACTGCTGGCGGAAGTAGTTGTACAGCAGTTGCGGCTTATCCGAAAGCACGGCAAGCGGCGTATCATTCCCCATTGAGTTGATAGGCTCGGCACCTGTGGTACACATCGGAACGATGAGCCGCTCCACATCTTCCTTGGAATAGCCGAAGGTGCGCAGCATCCTCTCGTAATCGGGCACAGTGTGCGCTACCTTACGGCCGCTTTTCAGCTCATCCAGTTCGATGCGGTTTGTTGCCAGCCAACTACGGTAAGGCTTGGCTTCGGCCAACTGTTTTTTCAATTCCCCGTCGTAGTAGATTTCGCCTTTTTCGGTATCTACCAGTAGTATCTTACCCGGTTGCAGGCGTCCTTTCTCTTTGATGTCTCCCGGTTCGAAATCCATCACGCCCACTTCGCTGGCAACTACCATCATGTCGTTGTGCGTAATTAAATAACGTGCAGGACGCAGTCCGTTACGGTCGAGCATACCGCCTGCAAAACGCCCGTCGCTGAACAGCAAGGCAGCAGGGCCATCCCATGGTTCCATCAGGATGGAATGGTATTCATAGAATGCTTTCAGGTCTTCGCTGATGGGGTTCTTTTCATTGAAAGATTCCGGCACCAGCATGGCCATGGCGTGCGGCAGGCTGAGACCTGACATAACGAGGAATTCCAATACATTGTCCAGTGAGGCACTGTCGCTCATTCCCGGCTGAATGATAGGGCGTATCTCTCTGATGTCGCCCAGGACGGGAGAGGAGAGCACACTTTCGCGGGCTTCCATCCAACCCCGGTTACCGCGGATGGTATTGATTTCGCCGTTGTGCGCCAAGAGGCGGAACGGTTGTGCCAGTCCCCAGGTAGGGAAGGTGTTAGTGCTAAAGCGGGAGTGCACCAGTGCTATGCCGCTGGTGAAGTAGGGGTTTGTCAGATCGGGGAAGTAGCCTCGCAGTTGCAGTGAAGAGAGCATACCTTTATAGATGATGTTCTTCGTGGATAGGGAGACAACGTAGAAATCCTCGCGCGTGGCAATATCCGATTTGCGTACTTTGTTTTCTATTCTTTTTCTTATGAGATAGAGTTTACGGTCGGCTGTCTCGCTTTCCGTAAATCCGGTGATGAAAATCTGTTTGATATCCGGTTCGTTGGCAAGTGCCGATTCTCCCAGAATTTCTGGACAAGTGGGCACATTGCGCAGGTGCATCAATGTCAATCCTTCTTTTTCAATCTCTTCGATGATAATACTTAAGATAGCACCTTGGTCTTTCTCGTCTTTCGGCAGAAAGAGAAGACCTGTACCGTATTTCCCTTTTTCGGGGACAGGAATACCCTGCAAAAGAATAAACTCATGCGGGATTTGCAGCAGGATGCCGGCACCGTCTCCGGTTTTGTTATCCGCACCTTCGGCACCCCGGTGACGCATGTTCTCCAACACCTTCAATGCAGACTCTACCAGTTCGTGTGACTTGCCTCCATGTATGTTCACTAACATACCGACACCACAAGCGTCATGCTCGTTCTCTGCATCATACAAGCCCAACTGCCTGGGCTGTCGTTGATATACAGGATGTTGGCTTTCTTCCTTTCCCTGTTGTCCGGCTTTTCTCTTTGTTTCGTTGTTAAAAAGTTCTTCTTTCATCTTTTTAAGTTTACTTTATTCTGTAGCAATACCCATTATTGCTGTCAAAATGTTTGGCAAAAGTATTAATTTAATTTCAAATTGGTATTATAATGCTTGTTTTTGTGACTTGCAAAATATCTGTTTATTGGAACTGTGTTTTAGATTGAAATAAAATACGTGCTTTTGTGTTTTAGATTGAAATAAAATATATGCTTTGTGTTTTATATTGCAAGTATGCCTTTCTCTCGTTCGAGAAATTGTCATATTGCCATAATGCCAAATAGCCAAAGAGGAAGTGCATGACATTTTTTTCGTTTCGTCCTTGTCCGGATATAACCAAGTCCGTACCAACTCCGTGTCAAGTCCATACCAACTCCGTACCAAGTTCGTTCCTATAGATACGGAGATGGTACGGACTTGATACAGTGTTGATATGGGTTTAACATGGATTTAGTCTCTTTACCCGTTGGTGGAATTAACTTCTTTCTGCTGGGATATGAATAAAATGTGATAAGGTGATAAGGTGGTAGTGGGATAACATTCTGTGATATATAGCGCAGCCACTTTATCACATTATCACCTTATCACTCTTTTATTCCTTTTTGTAGGGTTATGAATCAAACAGATGATTATTGCGCAACTCAAGGCTGAAAGGCTTAGGCTACGCTAAATTATCATTTGATTCCTTTTTTTCTTCTAATGAGCTAATTTATTTAGCTCAACAGCGGATGGGGTGAATTTCACTTTCAACCGATGTTTGTTATGAATTAATTCCGCCAACGGGTTCTCTTTATCTTATTAGTCATTTCCTTTGGCTTTGGCTATTTGGCTATTTGGCAATTTGGCAACGTTGAAAAACGGCACTCTTTGCCGGATTAGAAGATTTTTCCGCTATCTCCTTTCAATATAATACTAAAATTCTACTGCTTGCTTTGAGATTATAAAATTGTTCCTTTTGCTTTCATAAGTTTGTTTTCTTTAACTTTTTGACAAGAAAACATCTTTTTTCTATTCTTTTGATAAATAAATAGGTAAAACATTAACTTTATGTTCTCGGGTTTTTATATCTTTGCAGCGCAAAATCAAATATTAATTAGTATGTGTGGAATAGTAGGCTATATTGGTCCAAAGAAGGCCTACCCCATTCTTATCAAAGGATTGAAGCGATTAGAGTATCGCGGATATGATAGTGCAGGGGTAGCATTAATCAGTGATAACCGACAGTTGAACGTTTACAAAACGAAAGGTAAGGTTTCGGAACTGGAAACTTTCGTTACTCAAAAAGATATTTCCGGTAACATCGGAATTGCCCATACCCGTTGGGCTACGCACGGGGAACCTTGCTCCGCTAACGCCCATCCTCATTATTCCTCTTCCGAACATCTTGCTCTCATCCACAACGGTATCATCGAAAACTACGCCGTCCTCAAAGAAAAACTTCAGGCCAAAGGCTATTCATTCAAAAGCAGTACGGACACCGAAGTATTGGTGCAGCTGATAGAATTCATCCAGAAATCCAAAAATACAGATTTGCTGACTGCTGTGCAATTAGCGTTGCGTGAAGTAATCGGTGCATACGCTATTGCCGTGCTGGATAAGGACAATCCGGATGAGATTATAGCAGCCCGCAAGAGTAGCCCGTTGGTGGTAGGTATCGGTGAAGATGAGTTTTTCTTGGCTTCGGATGCTACGCCGATTGTGGAATATACAGATAAAGTCGTATATTTGGAAGATGAAGAGATCGCCGTCATCCGCCGCGGAGAGAAACTGAAGGTGGTGAACCTGAAAAATGTGGAATGTCCGCACGAAGTGAAGACGGTGGCACTGAACCTGGGGCAGTTGGAAAAGGGTGGTTATCCGCACTTCATGCTGAAAGAGATTTTTGAGCAGCCCGATTGTATTCATGACTGTATGCGCGGACGTATCAATGTAGAAAGTACAAATGTGGTGCTTTCCGCAGTGATTGATAACAAAGACCGCCTGCTGGCAGCCAAACGTTTCATCATCGTGGCGTGCGGTACTTCCTGGCATGCGGCGCTTATCGGAAAACATCTGATAGAAAGTCTTTGCCGCATTCCGGTGGAAGTGGAGTATGCTTCAGAATTCCGTTACCGTGATCCGGTGATAGACAGTAAGGATGTGGTGATTGCGATTTCGCAAAGTGGCGAGACGGCGGATACATTGGCAGCTGTGGAACTGGCGCGGAGCCGTGGGGCATTTATCTATGGCATCTGCAATGCGATTGGTTCGTCTATTCCGAGGGCTACGCATACGGGCTCTTATATCCACGTAGGCCCTGAAATCGGAGTGGCTTCCACCAAAGCGTTTACGGGACAGGTGACAGTGCTCACCATGCTGGCGCTGACGCTTGCCAAAGAGAAGAATACGATAGATGAGGGGCAATTCCTTGCCATCGTGCAGGAGTTGAACCGTATTCCTGATAAGATGAAAGAAGTGCTGAAGCTGAACGGCAGCATTGCAGAGCTTTCCAAGATTTTCACGTATGCGCATAACTTTATTTATCTGGGACGCGGATATTCGTATCCCGTAGCCCTGGAAGGTGCGTTGAAGCTGAAAGAAATCTCTTATATCCATGCCGAGGGTTATCCGGCTGCTGAAATGAAGCACGGGCCTATCGCATTGGTAGATGCTGAAATGCCGGTAGTAGTGATTGCTACACAGAACGGGCTTTATGAGAAAGTATTGAGCAACATACAGGAAATCAAGGCGCGTAAGGGCAAAGTGATCGCTCTGGTGACAAAAGGGGATACGGTTATCAGCAAGATTGCCGATACTTGTATCGAGTTGCCGGAAACAATTGAGTGCCTTGACCCGTTGATTACTACGGTACCGTTGCAGTTATTGGCGTACCATATCGCAGTATGCAAGGGGATGGATGTGGATCAGCCGAGGAATCTGGCGAAGAGCGTAACAGTGGAATAAAGAGGGTAATATGAAATAAATAGTAAATGATAAATTGTACTTTGTACATTGTAAATTGTAAATGAACTGATGGAAGAACTGAAGCATGAATGTGGCGTTGCCATGATACGCCTGCTGAAACCTCTGGAATACTATGAACAGAAGTACGGCACATGGATGTACGGTTTGAACAAACTCTATCTTCTGATGGAGAAGCAGCACAATCGCGGACAAGAAGGCGCCGGTCTGGCTTGCGTAAAGCTGGAAGCAAATCCCGGTGAGGAGTATATGTTCCGTGAGCGTGCACTCGGTTCGGGCGCCATTACCGAGATATTCGGTACGGTGCAGGGCAACTTTAAGGATCTGACAAAAGAGCAGCTTCATGATGCGGATTACGCTAAAAAATACCTCCCTTTTGCGGGCGAGGCTTACATGGGGCACTTGCGTTATTCCACTACCGGAAAGAGCGGCATTTCATACGTGCACCCTTTCCTGAGGCGTAACAACTGGCGGGCTAAGAATCTCGCTCTTTGTGGCAATTTCAACATGACGAACGTGGATGAGATTTTTGCACGTATCACTGCTATCGGTCAGCATCCGCGGAAGTATGCCGATACGTATATCATGCTGGAACAAGTGGGGCACCGTCTTGACCGTGAAGTGGAGCGCCTTTTCAATCTTGCCGAAGCGGAAGGATTGACAGGCATGGGCGTGACTCACTATATAGAAGATCATATGGACCTGGCAAACGTGCTGCGTACTGCGAGCAAGGAGTGGGACGGAGGCTATGTGATATGCGGACTGACGGGAAGCGGTGAATCGTTTGCCGTGCGCGACCCGTGGGGAATCCGTCCCGCATTCTGGTATCAGGATGATGAAGTGGCAGTACTTGCCAGCGAGCGTCCTGTGATACAGACCGCTTTCAATGTACCGGCAGGCAGTATTAAGGAATTGATGCCCGGACAAGCTTTGCTGATTAACAAGGCGGGCAAGCTGCGCACCACCCAGATCAATAAAGTGCGTGAGGTGAAACCCTGTTCTTTCGAACGTATTTATTTCTCACGAGGCAGTGATGTGGATATTTACAGGGAACGTAAACTATTGGGTGAGAAACTGATACCTAACATCTTGAAAGCCATTAATAAAGACCTTGACCATACCGTGTTTTCCTTCATCCCGAATACAGCGGAAGTTGCTTTCTACGGCATGTTGCAGGGACTGGATGATTATCTGAATGAAGAGAAAGTGCAACAGATCGCTTCCCTGGGACATAGCCCCAATCTGGAGGAGCTGGAACAGATACTTTCCCGCCGTATTCGTAGCGAAAAGGTAGCCATCAAGGATATTAAACTGCGTACGTTTATTGCAGAAGGAAACAGCCGCAATGACTTGGCTGCGCATGTGTATGATATCACCTATGGCAGTCTGGTGCCGGGTGTGGACAATCTTGTCATTATCGATGACTCCATTGTACGCGGAACCACTCTGAAACAGAGTATCATCGGTATTCTCGACCGCCTGGGTCCCAAGAAGATTGTGATTGTTTCTTCGTCCCCGCAGGTGCGTTATCCCGATTATTACGGCATCGACATGGCAAAGATGAGTGAATTCATCGCTTTCAAAGCTGCCATCGAATTACTGAAAGACCGGGATATGAAAGATGTGATTGCCGCTGCCTACCGCAAATCGAAAGACCAAGTAGGGTTGCCGAAGGAGCAAATGGTGAACTATGTGAAGGATATCTATGCACCTTTCACTGACGAGGAAATCTCCGCCAAGATGGTGGAACTGCTGACACCTGCCGGAACAAAGGCGAAGGTGGAAATCGTATACCAACCGTTGGAGGGGCTGCATGAGGCTTGTCCCAATCATCGGGGAGACTGGTATTTCAGCGGTGATTATCCTACGCCGGGCGGGGTGAAGATGCTGAATAATGCTTTCATTGACTATATAGAACAAGTATATCAATTCTGACAGTAATTAGCTTGTAACTTTTATAACAAATATGAGAAATGTAACTCTTATCCTCGACGACGGGAGCCGCTTCCACGGCAAGTCGTTTGGCTACGAAAAGCCGGTAGCGGGAGAGGTGGTTTTCAACACAGCTATGACGGGCTATCCCGAGAGCTTGACTGACCCCTCGTATGCCGGACAGTTGATGACGCTCACTTATCCGTTGGTGGGCAATTATGGTGTGCCGCCTTTCACTGTCGAACCGAATGGGCTGGCTACCTTTATGGAAAGCGAGCGTATCCATGCGGAAGCCATCATTGTAAGTGATTATAGTGAGGACTTTAGCCATTGGAACGCTGTGGAAAGCCTTGCTGATTGGCTGAAGCGCGAACAGGTGCCGGGCATCACAGGTATCGATACGCGTGAGCTGACAAAGGTGCTCCGCGAACATGGCGTGATGATGGGGCGCATCGTTTTTGACGATGTCGAAAACGAAATTGACAATTCACAATTGACAATTGACAATTATGAGGATGTCAACTACGTAGACAGGGTTAGTTGCAAAGAGATTATTGTATATACTGGCAAAGAATCTCCCCTTCATTTTCCCATAACCACTCCCACAGCGCAGCTTAATTGTCAATTGTCAACTGTCAATTGTCAATTGAAGCGCGTAGTGCTTCTTGATTGTGGAGTGAAGAGCAATATCCTTCGCTGTCTGCTGAAGCGTGATGTGGAAGTCATCCGTGTGCCTTGGGATTATGATTATAATGAACTGGAGTTCGACGGACTTTTCATCAGTAATGGCCCGGGTGATCCGGATACCTGTGATGCTGCGGTGCAGAATATCCGCCGGGCAATGAAGAATGAAAAACTGCCTATCTTCGGTATCTGCATGGGAAATCAGTTGTTGAGCAAGGCAGGAGGAGCAAAGATATACAAGCTGAAATATGGTCATCGCAGTCACAACCAGCCAGTGCGTATGGTGGGCACGGAGCGTTGCTTCATCACTTCGCAGAATCATGGTTATGCAGTGGACAACACTACGCTGACGGAAGATTGGGAACCGCTGTTCATCAATATGAATGACGGGTCTAATGAGGGTATCAGACATAAACGGAATCCCTGGTTCTCTGCACAATTCCATCCGGAAGCTGCCAGTGGACCGACGGATACGGAGTTTTTGTTTGATGAGTTCGTGAAACTGCTGTAATCACTTATAAACGTACAATAAATGAAAGAAAACAATATAAAGAAAGTCCTGCTACTCGGTTCCGGTGCACTGAAAATCGGTGAGGCAGGTGAGTTCGACTACTCTGGCAGTCAGGCACTCAAAGCTTTGAAAGAAGAAGGTATCTACACCGTTCTTATCAACCCGAACATCGCTACCGTGCAGACTTCGGAAGGCGTTGCCGACCAGATTTACTTCCTGCCTGTCACTCCTTATTTTGTAGAGAAAGTCATCGAAAAAGAACGTCCGGATGGTGTTATGCTCGCCTTTGGTGGGCAAACGGCACTGAACTGCGGTGTCGCCCTTTACAAAGACGGAGTTTTTGAGAAATATGGTGTAAAAGTTCTCGGTACTCCCGTACAAGCCATTATCGATACGGAAGATCGTGAGATTTTCGTTCATAAACTGAATGAAATCAATGTAAAGACTATTAAAAGCGAAGCCGTAGAAAATGCTATTGATGCCCGTCGTGCTGCTGCCGAACTGGGTTATCCGGTGATTGTCCGCGCTGCATACGCGCTTGGTGGACTGGGTTCCGGCTTCTGTGACAATGAAGAAGAACTGAATGTGCTGGTTGAGAAAGCTTTCTCTTTCTCCCCGCAGGTGCTTGTGGAAAAATCCTTGCGTGGATGGAAAGAAGTGGAGTATGAGGTGGTGCGCGACCGCTTTGACAACTGTATCACCGTCTGTAACATGGAGAACTTCGACCCGTTGGGCATTCATACGGGAGAGTCCATTGTTATCGCTCCGTCTCAGACGCTCAGTAACTCCGATTATCATAAGCTGCGCGAACTTGCTATCCGTATCATTCGCCACATCGGTATTGTAGGAGAATGTAATGTACAGTATGCATACGATCCTGAAAGTGAAGATTATAGAGTGATTGAGGTGAATGCCCGCTTGAGCCGTTCTTCCGCTCTGGCTTCTAAAGCTACGGGTTATCCGCTTGCTTTCGTTGCTGCAAAACTCGGCCTTGGATACGGATTATTCGACCTGAAGAATTCTGTGACAAAAACCACAAGTGCTTTCTTTGAACCTGCATTGGATTATGTGGTCTGCAAAATACCCCGTTGGGACTTGGGTAAGTTCCATGGTGTAGACAAGGAACTGGGTTCCAGCATGAAGTCAGTTGGCGAAGTGATGGCTATCGGCCGTACTTTTGAAGAAGCCATTCAGAAAGGTCTGCGTATGATAGGACAGGGGATGCATGGTTTCGTGGAAAATAAGGAACTTGTTATCTCTGATATAGACAAGGCGCTCCGTGAACCGACGGATAAGCGTATCTTTGTCATATCCAAAGCTTTCCGTGCCGGATATACCGTTGATCAGGTGCACGAACTGACGAAGATCGATAAGTGGTTCCTGGAGAAGCTGATGAACATCATGAACACCAGCAAAGAGTTGGAGCAGTGGAGCAAGAACCACAAACAGATAGCCGATCTGCCTTTTGAATTGCTGAAAAAAGCCAAGGTACAAGGTTTTTCCGATTTCCAGATAGCCCGCGCCATCGGTTATGAAGGGGACATGGAAGACGGTATCCTCTATGTGCGCAATCATCGTAAGAGTGTCGGCATAGTTCCTGTAGTGAAGCAGATAGATACTCTTGCTGCCGAATATCCTGCACAGACTAATTATCTGTATCTGACGTACAGTGGCATTGCTAATGATGTTCATTACCTCGGTGATCGTAAATCCATCGTTGTACTCGGTTCCGGTGCGTATCGTATCGGGTCTTCCGTAGAGTTTGACTGGTGCGGTGTGCAGGCACTGAATACCATCCGTAAAGAGGGGTATCGCAGCGTTATGATCAACTATAATCCCGAAACCGTATCTACGGACTACGATATGTGCGACCGCCTCTACTTCGATGAACTTACCTTCGAACGGGTAATGGATATCCTTGAACTGGAAAATCCGCACGGGGTGATTGTTTCTACCGGTGGTCAGATACCGAATAACCTTGCCCTTCGACTTGATGCGCAGAAGGTACCTATCCTCGGTACTTCCGCCAAAAGCATTGACAATGCTGAAGACCGTGAGAAGTTCTCCGCCATGCTGGATCGTATCGGTGTAGACCAGCCTCGCTGGCGTGAGCTTACGAGCATGGACGACATCAACGAGTTTGTGGAAGAAGTAGGTTTCCCGGTACTTGTGCGTCCGTCGTATGTGCTTTCAGGTGCTGCAATGAACGTTTGTTCCAATCAGGAAGAATTGGAACGCTTCCTGCAACTTGCGGCCAATGTATCGAAGAAGCATCCGGTGGTTGTCAGCCAGTTCATCGAACATGCCAAGGAGGTGGAGATGGATGCGGTGGCACAGAACGGAGAAATTGTGGCATACGCTATCTCTGAACATATTGAGTTTGCCGGGGTACATTCGGGCGATGCTACGATTCAATTTCCGCCTCAGAAGCTTTATGTGGAGACGGTACGCCGCATTAAGCGTATCAGTCGTGAGATTGCACGCGAACTGAATATTTCCGGTCCGTTCAATATCCAGTATCTGGCCCGTGAGAATGACATTAAGGTGATTGAATGTAACCTGCGTGCATCCCGTAGTTTCCCGTTCGTCAGCAAGGTGCTGAAGATAAATCTTATCGAATTGGCTACGAAGGTGATGTTGGGGCTTCCGGTAGAAAAGCCGAATAAGAATCTCTTTGAGTTGGATTATGTAGGCATTAAGGCAAGCCAGTTCTCTTTCAATCGTTTACAAAAGGCCGACCCGGTGTTGGGGGTGGATATGGCATCTACAGGTGAGGTCGGTTGTATCGGAAGTGATACATCTTGTGCTGTGCTGAAGGCTATGCTTTCTGTAGGCTACCGCATACCGAAGAAGAATATCCTGCTTTCTACCGGTACACCGAAACAGAAGGTGGAAATGCTTTCCGCTGCCCGTCTGCTTCAGCAAAAAGGGTATAAGCTCTTTGCAACGGGAGGTACCAGTAAGTTCCTTACGGAAAACGGGGTGGAGAATACGCAGGTGTATTGGCCCAGTGAGACCAACCAACAGCCGCAAGCGTTGGATATGCTGCACAAAAAGGAGATCGACATGGTGGTGAATATTCCGAAGAACCTTACTGCAGGTGAGTTGAGCAACGGATATAAGATTCGTCGTGCCGCTATCGACCTGAATGTTCCACTGATTACAAATGCCCGCCTGGCAAGTGCTTTCATCAATGCTTTCTGTACGATGACGCTGGATGATCTGGCAATTAAATCGTGGGCGGAGTATAAATAATCTCTGTATAACAAAGTGATAGCGCCCCGTTACATTGCGAAGATGTGACGGGGCTTTTGTTTTTATATGCTGCAAAACATATTCCTATTTCTTGCTGATTCAGAATAAATAATCTTTCTTTGTACCAGCACAGTTCAGCACAGTTGGCTGCGTCATTCTTACTTTGATTAAACCTGTTATACGCAATATGAAAACAATTTTCGGGCAACAAACGACGAAGGTGAAACAACTGGCCGATTTGATCAGCCAGGACATTTCCATGGGACGTTACAAGACGGATACCGCCCTGCCTTCCATCAATCAGCTGAGCCACGATTATAAAGTTTCCCGCGATACGGTTTTTAAAGCTTTTATTGATCTGAAAGAGCGGGGGATTATCGACTCTACTCCTGGTAAAGGTTACTATGTGGTGAACCGTCAGAAAAATATCTTGTTGCTGCTCGATGAATATTCACCTTTTAAAGATACGCTGTATAACAGTATCATCCGCCGTCTTTCCACGCGTTATAAGGTAGACCTGTGGTTTCATCAGTATAACGAAGCATTGTTCAATGCTATTCTTCGCGATTCCATTGGCCGTTATAATAAGTACGTGGTAATGAACTTCGATAACGAAAAAATTTCTCCTTATCTCTATAAGATAGACTCTTCCCGCCTGTTGCTGCTTGATTTCGGGCAGTTTGATAAGCGGGAGTATTCATACATCTGTCAGGACTTCGGTGAGGCCTTTTACGCTGCTATGACTCAATTGGCAGATAGGTTGCAGAACTATCGCAAGCTTATCCTGTTTCTGGCACGGGAAAGTAAGCATCCCAAGGAGACGTGCGATTATTTCAGGAAATATTGTGCAGATCATCAATTGGAATGTGAGGTAATAGAGACATTGGACGACAGGGAAGTGCATTCCGGTGAAGCCTATATTGCCATCCGCCAAGTGGATGTGGTAGAGATTGTGAAGAAGAGCCGTGCGGCAGGTTTGACGTGTGGCGTTGATTTCGGCTTGATAGCCTATAATGATACGCCGGCTTATGAAGTGATTGATAAGGGAATAACAGTAATGAGTGTTGATTGGCAAAAGATGGGAATCCTGACGGCAGATTTCATATTGAGTGGCAAGCCCATACAGGTTTGTCTGCCGACGGAAGTAAATTTAAGAGGCTCTTTATAGCCTTTTTTTACAAACTTATTTCAGCACAGTTCAGCATAGATGATGTTTTATTAACCAAATAAATGATAGCATGAAAAAGTATCCGAAAATCGGGATTCGTCCCACTATCGACGGTCGCCAGGGTGGCGTACGTGAAAGCCTTGAAGAAAAAACAATGAATCTGGCTAAAGCAGTAGCCGAGTTGATCACCAGCAACTTGAAGAACGGTGACGGAAGTCCGGTGGAGTGTGTGATTTCAGACAGTACCATCGGTCGCGTAGCCGAAAGTGCGGTTTGTGCTGAGAAGTTTGAACGCGAAGGCGTGGGTTCTACTATCACAGTGACCTCTTGCTGGTGCTACGGTGCCGAGACTATGGATATGAATCCGTATTATCCGAAAGCTGTTTGGGGATTTAACGGCACGGAACGTCCGGGAGCTGTATATCTGGCAGCTGTACTGGCGGGACATGCACAAAAAGGATTACCTGCTTTTGGCATTTACGGACGTGATGTGCAGGATCTGGATGACAATTCCATCCCTGCCGACGTTGCAGAAAAACTGCTTCGTTTTGCACGTGCCGCACAGGCAGTAGCAACCATGCGCGGAAAATCTTATTTGTCGATGGGTAGCGTATCCATGGGTATTGCCGGCTCTATTGTAAACCCGGATTTCTTCCAGGAATATCTGGGTATCCGTTGCGAATCTGTAGACCTGACTGAAATTATCCGTCGTATGACTGAAGGTATCTATGATAAGGAAGAGTTCGCTAAAGCCATGGCATGGACAGAAAAGTATTGCAAGAAAAATGAGGGCAAGGATTTCAATATCCCCGCAAAGACCAAGACTCGTGAGCAAAAAGACGAAGATTGGGAATTCATTGTGAAGATGACTATCATTATGCGCGACCTTATGCAAGGCAATCCGAAACTTCGTGAAATGGGATTCAAGGAAGAAGCACTTGGACACAATGCCATTGCCGCCGGTTTCCAGGGACAACGCCAGTGGACCGATTTTTATCCGAATGGTGACTACTCCGAAGCTCTGCTGAATACTTCTTTTGACTGGAACGGTATCCGTGAAGCATACGTAGTAGCTACTGAAAACGATGCTTGCAACGGCGTAGCCATGCTCTTCGGTCATTTGCTGACAAACCGTGCACAGATATTCTCTGATGTACGTACATATTGGAGTCCTGAAGCAGTGAAACGCGTTACGGGTAAAGAATTGACAGGTTTGGCTGCTAACGGTATTATCCATTTGATTAACTCTGGTGCTACCACTCTGGACGGTACAGGCCAGCAAACGAATGCACAGGGTGAACCTGCCATGAAACCTCATTGGGAAATCTCCGAGACCGAGATGGAGAAATGTCTTGAAGTTACCACCTGGTATCCCGCTAACCGTGATTATTTCCGTGGCGGTGGTTTCTCTTCTAACTTCCTGTCTAAAGGCGGCATGTCTGTGACGATGAGCCGTCTGAATCTTGTGAAAGGCCTCGGTCCCGTGCTCCAGATTGCAGAAGGATGGACGGTAGAGATTGATCCGGAAGTTCACAAACTACTGGATGAACGTACGGACCGTACGTGGCCTACTACCTGGTTTGTACCCCGTCTTTGCGATAAACCGGCATTTGAAGATGTGTATTCGGTAATGAATAACTGGGGAGCTAATCATGGTGCTATCAGTTACGGACATATCGGTCAGGATTTGATTACGTTGGCTTCCATGCTTCGTATTCCTGTTTGTATGCATAATGTAGATGAGAAGAAAATATTCCGTCCTGCTGCTTGGAACGCATTCGGTATGGATAAAGAGGGAGCTGATTACAGAGCTTGTACAACGTATGGACCTATCTATAAATAACAAATAGAAATAGACATGATAACAAACGAACACATAGAACAATTCATTGTCCAGGCACATCGGGTAGGAGATGCCGGATTGACAATATGCAGTAGCGGCAATATCTCCTGGCGCATTGGTGACGAAGTGCTGCTTTCCGGAACAGGTTCATGGGTACCTTCTCTACCTAAAGAAAAAGTGGCTGTCTGTCGCCTTTCCACAGGAGAAGTATTGAATGGAGTGAAACCCTCTATGGAGAGCGGTTTTCATCTGGGAGTGCTTCGTGAGCGCCCTGATGTGAATGTAGTCCTGCATTTCCAGTCACACTATGCCACGGCTGTGGCGTGTATGAAGAATCGTCCTACGAACTTCAACGTAACAGCAGAGATCCCCTGTCATGTGGGAAGTGAGATTCCGGTAGTTCCTTATTATCGTCCGGGATCGAAAGAATTGGCACAGGGAGTAATTGATGCTTTGAAAGATCATAATTCCGTCCTCTTGCTGAAACATGGGCAGGTGGTGTGTGGCAAGGACTTCGACCAGGCTTTTGAACGCGCTATGTTCTTTGAAATGGCATGCCGCATCATTATCCAGTCCGGAGGAGACTACACCGTACTTACTCCTGAAGAGATCGATGATCTTGAGACATACATTTTAGGAAAGAAGACTAAATGATGAATACCTATCTGGCAGTAGATTTTGGAGGTGGAAGCGGTCGCGTGATGGCCGGTTCCATCTGCCAGGGTACGTTGAAACTGGAAGAGGTGTACCGCTTTCCGAACCGCCAGGTGCGGATGGGAAACCATGTGTACTGGGATTTCCTAGCTCTGTTTGATGAGATGAAGAACGGACTCCGGCAAGCGGTGCGCAAGGGATATCGTATCAGGAGCATTGGCATTGATACCTGGGGTGTGGACTTTGGATTGATAGACCGTAACGGTAACTTGCTGGGAAATCCAGTGTGTTATCGCGATCCCCGAACGGATGGTTTGCCGGAGGAATTTTTCGGTGACAACCTTGTTCGGCATTATTCGGAAGCCGGTATACAAGTGATGTCTATCAATACACTTTTCCAGCTTTATAGCATGAAGAAAAGCGGTGATACGCAATTGGAAGTGGCCGACCGTCTTCTGTTTATGCCCGATCTTTTCAGTTACTTCCTCACAGGGGTGGCAAATAATGAATATTGTATTGCATCCACCTCCGAACTGCTTGAGGCGCGTAGCCGGACTTGGAATCAGCCGCTCATCCAGCGTTTGGGAGTACCTGCACATCTTTTCGGAGACATTGTGATGCCCGGTACGGTACGTGGCAAACTGAAACGGGAGATTGCCGAAGAAATTGGCTTGACGGATGAAGTAGATGTCATAGCCGTCGGTTCGCACGATACGGCAAGTGCTGTTTATGCGATTCCTTCGACACAGGTGGATAAATCTCGTTGTGCTTTCCTTAGCTCCGGTACGTGGTCTCTGCTGGGGGTTGAACTGGATGAACCTATCCTCACGGAAGAAGCTTGCCGGGCAGGCTTCACCAATGAGGGCGGGGTAGGCGGTAAGATTCGTTTTCTTCAGAATATCACCGGGCTTTGGATCTTGCAACGCCTTATAGCGCAATGGAAAGAAAGAGGAGAACGATGTGGATACGATTTCTTGCTTTCTGCCGCCGAATCTGCGGATATTCCATCCGTCATTGACGTAGATGATAAGATATTCCAGAACCCTGTGGATATGGAAGATGCCATTGCGGAGTATTGTGAAGCGCACGGACAGCCTATACCGGAAACTTACGGTGAGGTAGTACGTTGTGTGCTCCAATCACTCGCCCTGCGCTATAAGCAAGGGATAGACCAACTGAACCGTCTGCTTCCCGCCCCGATAGAACAACTCAATATCATCGGTGGCGGATGCCGTAATTCACTGCTGAACCGCCTGACAGCCAAGGCTTTGGGTATTCCCGTCTATGCCGGACCCGTAGAGGCAACCGCTATCGGTAGTATCCTGGTGCAGGCCATTACCAAAGGAGAGATCGGCAGCCGTGAAGATATCAAAGAATTTATTTAATAACTTAGCCGGAACGTGGATACACTGCTTTGCGTAGATAATTACCGTATCACTTTTTAGTCTGCTAAAATCTGTGTTTATTTGCGTTTCAATATTGATTTACTATGGACACATTAATCAAACGTTATCCTGCCAAAGAGCATCATCAGCCGGTGGAGCGTATCTGCCGGACTCTGGAACTTCGTGACGATCCGCAGTTGATAGCTGAATATCGCCGCCGGCACAGTCGAGGGGCTATTTGGCCCGAAATACTTGCTGGTATTCGGGAAGTCGGCATTCTGGAAATGGAAATATATCTATTAGATACCCGCCTGTTCATGATAGTCGAAGTGCCTGTAGGGTTTGACTGGAATGCAGCTATGGAGCGCCTCGCTACCTTGCCCCGACAACAGGAATGGGAAGACTATATGGCCATCTTCCAGCTTGTAAAACCCGGTTCCACAGCCGCCGAAAAATGGCAACCAATGGAGCGTATTTTCCACCTTTATGACTAATTCCAGCCAAAGAAATAACTACCATGAAGAATAATACTAATAAAAACAGCATTATCAGTAAAGACGGAGTAAGCTACCTCATTCCGTTCATCCTTATCACCAGTTGCTTTGCTTTGTGGGGCTTTGCCAATGATATCACGAATCCGATGGTGAAAGCCTTTTCCAAGATTTTCCGTATGAGTGTTACCGACGGGGCGCTGGTGCAGGTGGCTTTCTATGGCGGATATTTTGCCATGGCATTCCCCGCAGCTATTTTTATCCGTCGCTTTTCATATAAAGCAGGGGTACTGCTGGGACTGGGACTGTATGCTATTGGTGCATTTCTGTTCTATCCTGCCATGCTGACGGGTAATTACTATCCCTTCCTTATAGCCTACTTTATCCTGACATGCGGACTCTCGTTCTTGGAAACCAGTTGTAATCCCTATATCCTTTCTATGGGCGATGAAGCTACATCCACTCGTCGCCTGAATCTCGCACAGTCTTTCAATCCGATGGGCTCGTTATTAGGTATGTACGTGGCGATGAACTTTATCCAGAATCGCCTGAACCCGATGGATACGGTGGAACGCAGCCAGCTTTCGGATACAGAATTTGCTGCGGTACGTGATTCGGATCTGATGGTACTGATTGCGCCTTATCTGATTATCGGGCTTGTCATTTTGGCTATGCTGATCGTGATCCGTATGGTGAAGATGCCGAAGAATGGCGATCAGTCTCATAACATCAATTTCCTGCCTACATTGAAACGTATATTCGGTATACACCATTACCGGGAAGGAGTGATCGCACAGTTCTTCTATGTAGGTGCGCAGATTATGTGCTGGACATTTATCATTCAATATGGTACGCGCTATTTCATGTCGGAAGGGATGGAAGAGAAAGCCGCGGAAGTGCTCTCACAGCAGTATAACATTGTGGCTATGATTATTTTCTGTGCCAGCCGTTTCATCTGTACGTTTATCCTGCGGTATCTCAGTCCGGGGCTGTTGCTGAAGGTGCTGGCTATTGTGGCTTGTGTGTTTACGGCCGGGGTGATTGGTTTCCAGAATATCTGGGGAATGTATTGCCTGGTGGGAGTATCAGCCTGTATGTCTCTGATGTTCCCCACGATTTACGGTATAGCTTTACAGGGATTGGGCGATGATGCCAAGTTCGGTGCTGCCGGATTGATTATGGCAATTCTCGGAGGGTCGATATTACCGCCGGTTCAGGCAAGCATTATAGACTGCGGTACATTGATGGGCATGCCTGCTGTGAACCTGTCATTCATCCTTCCGTTCATCTGTTTTGTGGTGATTGTGATTTATGGACACCGGTCCTATTGCAGGGAGAAAATGCGAAAGTAATTATAGATACTTCTGAATTTGATGATGGAGAACCTTTTATAGAAAAAAGGTTCTCTTTTCTATTTATATAAGTTGTATTTCTTCTTTTTTTGCTATTTTTGCATTGCAAAATGAAACAAACAAATATTTCGCATAACATAAAATTCTTCTGGTACAGATGAAAAAATATTTCCTATTTCTGTTTTTCTATCTCTTGTCTATGAATTCGGCTTTTGCACAAAAAGATACGATAGATGGTAAAAGTTATATCCTTTGTATAAACTCATATACGGAATCATCCCCTTGGAGTAGTCGGCTCATTTCCAACGTTACGGAATTCGTTCAAAAAGACCCTGAAATTACTCTCTACGTAGAGCATCTGAATATGCTTCTGGTTGAAAATGATTCTATTCTGGAAGAATCCAAACGCAATATATTCGATAAATACAAAGATCTTTCTCCGCGTATGCTGTTATTGCTGGGAAATTCGGCATTGTTGTTGCGGGATGAATATAGAAAAGCTTGGGGAGATATTCCCATTGTACTTTGTGCACAGGAAGATTATTTGGATTCTTATGAAGCTTATATCCACAGGCGGCCTTCCATACCAGAAGAACGAACTCCTCTTTCTTATTTGGTTGACCCCTACAATTTAGTTTATCTGTACGCTGATTTGTATATCCCGGAAAACATTCGCCTAATGAAACAGATGATTCCCGGAATGAAAGAGTTTATATTTATAGGTGACGGGCGCAAAGTCAATCAAGACAACTCCGCACTTATCCAGCAAGAACTGAATACGAAATATCCGGAAATCAAGTATCGATTTTGGTCTGCTGAAAATATGACAACCAATCAGTTGTTGGACTCCCTGTATTTCGTAGACACTAAAACGACGGGAGTTCTGTTCGCTTCATGGTTCTACAAATACACATTTGCCGGTAACAGCATGTTAGCCACTAATTCTCACAAGCTTATAGCTGCTACCTCCGTTCCTATCTTTTCTCTTAGTATGGTAAATATAACCAGTGGAAAAGAAGGTATGTTGGGTGGATATACTTACAATCAGGATCAGTATGATGCGGCATTGATTCAGACCATTTCGGATGTATTGAAAGACAAACAGGCACGTCAGATTCCTTGCTATATTCCCACAGATGGGGCACCCATTATTAATTATGAAATACTGGCGCGTAACGGGATTTCTCTTTCCGCATGTCCTGCCAATACCCGTTTTCTGAATAAACCGCTTACATTTTGGGAGCATTACCGGTATTTCATCTTGGGAACTCTCTTCTCTATTTTGCTTATTACACTGTTCTTCCTATATCGTATTCACAATCTGAATGCATTAAAGAAAGCACAACAGAACGAGATAGATGCAATGGCTACCTACAAAATGCTGGTGAACAATATGCCTTTACTTTATATGCAGGAAGAACTGGTGACCGATAAGAACGGCAATCCCATTGAATTAATTTACCGGAATGTAAATTCAGAATTTGAGAAACATTTCTATCGTAAGGAAGAAGTCATAGGCAGAAAAGGGAGTGAGATATTCCCGGAATCCATGCCCGAATTCCTGCACTTCACAAAGATGGCGTTGACCGAGAAAAGAGCCATTACATTCCCTTACTACTTTAAAGCCATCGATACTTTTTACGATGTGGTATTGAAAGGAACCCATCAGGGAAATATGATTGATATCTTCTGCCTGAACAGCACAGAACTGCACAAAGCACAGCAAAAGCTGAGTGCTACCAATAGTAAACTGGCCATGGCTCTTGAAGTTGCCAATATCGTACCCTGGAAGTGGGATCTGAAGAGCAAAACAATCCTGTGTGATATCAATAGACCGATTGAACTGAGTACTGACGAACAGGAGGTGGAAGATTCACAACTATCTGTGCCCGATTCTCAGTATTTCTCAAAAATCTTCAAGGAAGACCGTGAACGGGTGAAACAGGCCTATCGGGACTTGATAGAAGGACGGGCGGAAAAAGTGAAAGAAGAATACCGTATCGTCAATGTGCAGAAAAACAATCTGCACAAGGTGGAGTGGGTGGAGGCACAGGCCGCCGTAGAAGCCCGTGATGAGGATGGAAAGCCATTAACCTTGATAGGCTCGTCTCTTGTCATCACCAACCGGAAGAAAATGGAACAAGAACTTACGACAGCAAAAGAGCTTGCCGAAGAATCCAATCGCTTAAAGTCGGCCTTCCTGGCCAATATGAGCCATGAAATCCGTACCCCGTTGAATGCTATTGTCGGTTTCTCGGGGATATTGGCGTCTACCGAAGAAGAACAGGAAAAGCAGGAATATGTCAGCATCATCGAGAACAATAATACCTTGTTGCTGCAACTCATCAGTGATATTCTTGATTTGTCGAAGATTGAGGCGGGAACGTTGGAGTTGAATTACTCTAATATTGAACTGAATGAGTTGATGAGGGAACTGGAGCGTGGTTTCTTGTTGAGAGTGAAGACGGATGCGGTGAAACTGGAGTTTGTGGAACCTGCCGGGCCATGTATGGTTTATACGGAAAAGAACCGTTTGTCCCAATTGATGATTAACCTTGTGACAAATGCCATTAAGTTTACCGAAAAAGGCAGCATTCGTTTTGGCTATGAAATGCGGGAGAATGAGTTGTATTTCTATGTAGCCGATACCGGATGTGGAATTCCGAAGGATAAGCAACAAAACATTTTCGGGCGTTTCGTCAAGCTGAACTCTTTTGCCCAGGGAACCGGATTGGGGCTTTCTATCTGCCAAACACTGATAGAACGTATGGGTGGCAGAATCGGTGTGGAATCGGAAGAGGGTAAAGGCTCTACTTTCTGGTTTACGCTTCCCTACAAACCGGCTGTGAAGGAAGACAAGAAACAGATGCCCAAAGATATTCAACCCGTTTCGATAGAAAGAAACAAACTGACCATACTGGTTGCAGAAGATAATGCAAGCAATTATAAGCTTTTTGAATCCATCCTGAAGTACGACTATCATTTGATTCATGCTTGGGACGGTATGGAGGCTGTAGAAATGTTCCGGGAACATAATCCTCAGATTGTATTGATGGATATCAATATGCCTGTAATGGACGGGTACGAAGCTACCCGGGAGATCCGCAAATATTCTGCAAAGATTCCTATCATTGCCGTTACAGCCTTTGCCTATGCTTCGGATGAACAGAAGGTAATGGAAAGCGGATTCGACGGATATATGCCCAAGCCTATCAATGCTAGGTTGCTGAAGGCACAACTGATGGATATTATGCAGAAACGTATCATCTTGTTATAAGATGAAAGTTTTTCATTTTCAGTTGAATGTTTTTCAATGCTGTGGTTCAACGCCCGCGATGCCACACCTGAGCGGTGCCGATGCCACACTTGGACGAGCGTGAAGTGTAGCGTTTGTTCTGCTCAGGTGTGGCATTTGCCCCGCTCAGGTGTGGCGTTTTAGAGGCTTGGGTTGCAGACTCTGTTCTTCCATTCGCTGTATTATGTATTCTTTTGATATTCCGCCGGTGTCATTCCCGTCATCCGTTTAAAGAATTTACTGAAGAATGACGGATTTGGGAATCCCAATTCATCCGAGATTTGGAATACCAACAAATCACTGTGTTTCAGCAGCACTTTTGCTTCAAGAATAATGGCTTGGTTAATCCACTGCATTACTGTCTGCCCGCTTACTTCACGAATAACCGTACTCAGATAATGAGGAGTCAGGCACAGTTTATCTGCATAGAAGCTGATGGTACGTTCACGTTTACTGTGTTCATTAACCAACCCGATGAAGCGACGGAACACCTCTTCCTGGCGTGAGAGATGCAGCGGGGCAGACTCCTCGCATTTTGCATGGATATACCTTATATTATAGAGTAACGCTATAATCAAGTGTTGCACCACTTCCCGGCGGAAGGGGACTTTGTGCACAGTATCCCATAACATTGAAAAGAAAGCATCGATTTGCGGCAATTCTTCCTCTGTGGGCGAGATGAAAATGCCATGCTTTGTGTACGAATCCGTCAGTGCACCTCCCTGTGAGATAGGCAGAAAGTTATTATCAGGAACAATGACCTGAAAGTCGTAATCCTCACTGATTTCTATAATTTCTATTAGTGAGTTGCAAGGACTGATAATAATCATTGGTTCCTTTACCTTATATTCTATCAGATTGATGGAGATCCGTGCTTCACCTTTCAGTATCCGGATGATTCTGCTTTCTCTGGTGCGGTAAGGCTTCCCTGTACTAAAGAGGATGCTATCCATTTGGGCAAAACTGACGACAATGCCAAGATCACGGTTGATAAAACGGAAACTATTATTGTTTACAATGTTTTGATTACTCAGCAGCTCGCCAAGTCCAAGCTCCATGGGCTTACTCTTTTCCATATTCTTTTTCTTCTTTAACTTATCTATATCTGTGGCAAAGGTAAGAAAATGCAGGGTTTTCTTGTCTTTTTATACTGGTAATCGAATAAATAGAACATCATTACACACAAATAGAATGTATCCATATACTTTTAAACTCTATCTTTGCGTCCTATAAAGAAATAAACAAGAAATGTATATGGAAATGAAACGAACTATTCTCTCCTTTTCCTTTGTTCTTGCGGCAATGCTGGCACATGCGCAGCTCACGCTGGAGGAATGCCAACACTCGGCACAGACCAATTATCCGCTGGTGCGGCAATACGGTTTGATAGAGAAAGCGCGGGAGTATAACTTGGAGAATGCTGGAAAAGGCTATCTGCCACAATTCACCATTTCAGGAAAAGCAACCTACCAAAGTGATGTCACAAAGCTGCCTGTGGACGTTCCGGGAATTGATATAAAAAGTATGCCCAAAGATCAGTATCAGGTGATGCTGGAAGTGTCGCAGAATATCTGGGACGGTGGAGATATCCGTTCCAAGAAGCAACTGACCCAGGCTACTTCGGAAATAGACCGCGGGAAGCAGGAAGTGGATATGTATGCGCAGAATGATCGTGTGAATCAGCTATACTTCGGTATCCTGTTGTTGGACGAACAGTTGAAGCAGAACCAGCTTTTGCAGGAAGATTTGGGACGCACTCATCAGCTAGTATCCAACTATATGGCAAACGGCATTGCCAATCAGAGCGATCTGGATGCCGTAAGCGTGGAGATATTGAACACGAAGCAGAAACGCATTGAACTGGAATCTTCGCGACAGGCCTATCTGAGCATGCTCTCTATCTTTATAGGAAAGGAAATCGCTTCCGGAACTACATTGGAGAAGCCTACCGATACTTTTGAATCTACTTCATTGGTGAACAACCGTCCGGAACTTCGCTGGTTCGATGCCCAAGGCGGGCAATTGAACGTACAGGAGTCTTCATTGAAGACGCGCTTCCGTCCCCGCTTCGGGCTGTTCGTGCAGGGAGCTTACGGAAATCCGCGATTGAATATGCTGAAAGATGATTTCTCCGCATACTATGTAGCGGGAGTCCGTATGTCATGGAACTTCGGTAGCCTCTACACGTTGCGCAATGATCGGAGGCTGATAGATAACAACCGCCGTAAGTTGGAGACCAGCCGCGATGTGTTCCTGTTCAATACCAACCTGCAATCTACCCAACAAAGCTCGGCCATCCAGTCCATGCGCCGGCAGATGGTGGATGATGATGAGATTATCCGTTTGCGTGTCAATATCCGTAAGGCTGCCGAGGCTAAAGTAGAGAACGGTACGCTGACCGTAACCGATATGCTTCGTGAAATCACAGCTGAGAATCTGGCACGTCAAACCAAGGCTTTGCACGAGGTGCAGTTACTGATGAACATCTGGAATCTGAAATATACATTGAATAATTAAAGGCATAAAAATATAGATCATTATGAAATCAAGGAATTTACTGGGACTTTGTTCCCTATTGGCCCTCTTTTCCGCTTGTGGAAACGGTGTCCCGAAATATGATGCAACAGGAACGTTTGAGACTACGGAAGTGCTTGTATCTGCCGAAGCATCGGGCCGCCTGCTTTATTTCGATATCGAAGAAGGAATGTTACTGAAGGCCGGTGAAGAAGTCGGCGTAGTAGATACCGTACAGCTCTACCTGACGAAGCTGCAACTGGAGGCGAGCATTAAATCCGTCGAAGAACAGCGCCCTGATATCCTGAAACAGGTAGCAGCCACCAAAGAACAAATATCTGCCGCCCAACGCGAACGGAATCGTGTGGCAAACTTGCTAAAAGTAGGTGCGGCAAACCAGAAACAACTGGATGATGCGGAAGACCAGCTTGAAGTGCTCCGCAAGCAACTTGTTGCGCAAAACTCTACCTTATCCAACAGTCACCAGAGCCTGACGTGGCAAAGTTCATCCGTCGGTATTCAGGTGGCACAGGTGGAAGACCAGTTGAAGAAGTGCCACATCACCTCTCCGATAACCGGCACTGTACTGGCAAAGTACGCCGAAGCGGGAGAACTGACAGCTATGGGCACTCCGCTTTTCAAAGTGGCCGATACGGAGCAGATGTATCTTCGTGCTTACATCACCTCCGAACAACTGTCGCAGGTAAAGCTGGGACAGAAAGTAACCGTCTTCTCCGATTACGGTACCGATGAGCACAAGCAGTATCCGGGCGTAGTGACCTGGATTTCGGATACCTCGGAATTTACCCCGAAGACTATCCTGACTAAGAATGAACGTGCCAACCTAGTGTATGCCGTGAAGATTGCCGTGCACAATGACGGGCTGTTGAAGATAGGCATGTACGGGGGAGTGGAGTTTAATAAGTGATAAAGTGATAGGTGATAAAGTGATGAGTTTATGGAACATGCGGTTGTTGTAGATAACGTTACCAAGAAATATGGGGCGGTGGAGGCGTTGAAGGGTGTTTCCTTGACGGTTCCTTCCGGAGAGTTGTTCGGTATTATCGGACCTGACGGGGCGGGGAAGACTTCTCTTTTCCGTATCCTCACCACCTTGTTGCTTCCCGATAGTGGAAATGCTTCGGTGTGTGGTCTGGATATAGCGAAGGATTATAAAGAAATTCGTCGTCGCGTAGGCTATATGCCGGGACGTTTCTCCCTCTATCAGGACTTGACGGTAGAAGAAAACCTGAACTTCTTTGCTACTGTTTTCCATACCACCATTGAGGAGAATTATGAATTGGTGAAGGATATCAACCAGCAAATAGAGCCTTTCCGCAAACGCCGTGCCGGAGCTTTGTCCGGAGGTATGAAGCAGAAACTGGCGTTGAGTTGTGCGCTTATCCATAAACCGGATGTGCTTTTCCTCGACGAGCCGACAACAGGTGTAGACCCTGTTTCCCGCAAGGAGTTTTGGGGGATGCTTTGCCGGTTGAAGGAACAGGGTATCACCATCATAGCCTCTACGCCTATTATTGATGAGGCACGCCAATGTGACCGCATTGCTTTTATCAATGAGGGGCAGATACATGGGATAGATACTCCGGAACGTATTCTGAACCAGTTCGCAAGCATTCTCTGTCCGCCGGGGCTGGAACACGGCAAGGTGGAACAGAAAGATGAGTATGTCATCGAAGTGGATAAGCTCACCAAACGTTTCGGCAATTTCACGGCAGTGGATCATATCTCTTTCAAAGTCCATCGCGGCGAGATATTCGGCTTCCTAGGTGCCAACGGTGCCGGAAAGACTACTGCCATGCGCATGCTTACCGGATTGAGCCATCCCACAGGAGGCACGGTCCGCGTAGCCGGTTTCGATGTTGCCACACGGACGGAGGATGTGAAAAAGAATATCGGCTATATGAGCCAGAAGTTTTCTCTTTACGAAGACCTGAAAGTGTGGGAGAATATCCGGCTGTTTGCCGGGATTTACGGCATGGCAGAAGATGAAATAGCCCGCAAGACCGATGAACTTCTGGAACGTATCGGGCTGAGTGCCGAGCGTGATACGCTGGTAAAAAGTCTGCCGCTGGGCTGGAAACAGAAACTTGCTTTCTCCGTTTCCATCTTTCACGAGCCGAAGATCGTCTTTCTGGATGAGCCGACGGGTGGGGTAGATCCTGCTACCCGTCGCCAGTTCTGGGAGCTTATTTATCAGGCTGCCGACCGGGGAATTACTGTCTTTGTCACCACCCACTTCATGGATGAGGCCGAGTATTGCGACCGTATCTCTATCATGGTGGATGGCATGATCCGTGCTCTCGATACGCCCGATGAACTGAAACGGCAATTTAAGGTTGCTACGATGGATGATGTTTTCCAGCAGTTGGCACGGGAGGCGGTGCGTACGGCGGATTAGCCGATTCATAACATAATTAGTAAGAACAATGAAACAATTTATAGCTTTTGTCCGAAAGGAATTCTTCCATATCTTCCGCGACAGGCGAACCATGCTGATATTGCTGGGTATGCCTGTGGTGCAGATTATCCTTTTCGGCTTTGCCATAACCACGGAAGTGAAGAATGTCCGTGTTGCCATTCTCGACCCGTCGAACGATGTTGTCACCCGGCGCATTATCGACCGTCTGGATGCGAGTGAATATTTCTCCGTCACCACAAATCTGAATACTCCGGACGAGGTTGAGAAGTCTTTCAGACGGGGAGACATTGACCTGGCAGTCATCTTCAGCGAGCAATTTGCGAATCACGTTTATACTGGAGATGCTTGTGTACAGTTGGTGGCCGATGCTACCGACCCCAATACGGCAACCACACAGACCGGTTATGCCGCCAATATCATATCCTCTGCCGGACGCGAAATGCTTCCGGAGGGAATGCAGGTTTCCACTATTGTTCCCGAAGTGAAGCTGCTTTATAATCCGCAGATGAAGAGCGCCTACAACTTTGTGCCGGGTGTGATGGGACTGATCCTGATGTTGATTTGTGCCATGATGACTTCCATATCCATTGTTCGGGAGAAGGAGACGGGGACGATGGAGATATTGTTGGTTTCTCCGGTGAAGCCGCTATTCATTATTCTTGCCAAGGCAGTTCCTTACTTTGTACTTTCGTTTGTCAACCTGACAACGATTTTGCTGCTCTCGGTCTATGTGCTCGATGTTCCTGTGGCGGGTAGCTTGTTTTGGCTGATTGTGGTATCGCTGCTCTTTATCTTTGTTTCCCTGGCTCTGGGCTTGCTGATTTCCTCGGTGACGCGGACGCAGGTTGCTGCCATGCTTGCATCGGGATTGATACTGATGATGCCTACCATGCTGCTCTCCGGTATGATATTTCCCATAGAGAGCATGCCCTTGCTGCTTCAAGGTATTTCGGCCGTACTTCCTGCCCGCTGGTACATTCAGGCTGTGCGGAAGCTGATGATCGAAGGAGTGGACATCTCACTGGTATTGACGGAAGTCAGTATTCTTGCTGTAATGGCGGTTGCGCTGATTACGATTAGTTTCAAGAAGTTTAAGAATCGATTAGAATAGGAGAGTGGTGGTATGATAAAGTTTCTGATAGAAAAAGAATTCAAGCAGTTGCTCCGTAACTCGTTCCTGCCGAAGATGATTCTTATCTTCCCCTGTATGATTATGATACTGATGCCTTGGGCGGCAAATCTGGAGATAAAGAACATTAACCTGAATATTGTGGATAATGACCACAGCGTACTTTCGCGCCGCCTTGTGGATAAGATCGGTGCATCCACCTATTTCCGTACAACGGCCCTTCCTGATACTTACAATGAAGGATTGCGCTCCATCGAAATCGGTTCAGCGGATATTATCCTGGAGATTCCCCGCGATTTTGAGAAAAACTGGGTGACGGGTAAAAGCCCCCGCCTGCTGGTTGCCGTCAATGCGGTGAACGGTACAAAGGGAGGATTGGGCGGCTCGTACCTGTCTTCCATCATTAATGACTATACCCGTGAGTTGCAATCGGAATCACCGGCAAAGGCAATGTCTGCCGGGATGGGATTGCCCCGGATCGGCATTTCAACGCAGAATCTGTATAACCCGAACCTGAACTACAAGCTCTTTATGGTTCCGGCATTGATGGTGATGTTGTTGACAATGATTTGCGGCTTTCTTCCGGCGCTCAATGTAGTAGGTGAGAAAGAAGTGGGCACTATCGAGCAGATCAATGTAACGCCTGTTTCCAAACTGACGTTTATTCTTGCCAAGCTGATACCTTATTGGCTGATAGGTTTCATTGTGCTTACGATATGTTTCTTTCTGGCATGGTTGCTCTATGGCATTCTTCCTGTGGGGCATTTTGTGACGATATACCTTTTTGCAGTGGTCTTCCTGTTCGTGGTCTCCGGATTCGGTCTGGTGATTTCCAATCATTCCGCTACGTTGCAGCAGGCCATGTTCGTCATGTGGTTCTTTATGCTGATACTGATGCTGATGAGCGGCTTGTTCACTCCCGTACACAGTATGCCGGAGTGGGCACAACTGATTGCTGCGCTCAATCCGCTGAAATATTTTGTAGAGGTGATGCGTACCATTTACCTGCGGGGTGGTGGCATTGTGGAGTTACTTTCACAGTTGGGAGCATTGACGGCCTTTGCGGTGTTCTTCAATTTGTGGGCGGTGAGGAGTTACAGAAAGAATAATTGATGTACCTTTCAGTAATTCCACATTTTATCCTACTTTTGCATCCAAATTAATTATATCTGATATCCTAATGAACACGCAGACAACTTATCTCGCCTCTAAGCCGCATTATGAAATCCTGGATGGATTGCGTGGAGTGGCGGCTGTTATGGTCGTAATATTCCATCTTTTCGAAGCACATGCAGGTGGCAACCATCTCACGCAAATCATTAATCACGGTTATCTTGCTGTTGACTTCTTCTTTATGCTTTCGGGCTTTGTAATCGGTTATGCCTATGATGACCGCTGGAACCGGATGAGTATCGGTACTTTCTTCAAACGCCGTGTCATCCGTCTGCATCCTATGGTAATTATAGGTAGCATTATCGGTGCGCTTTTCTTTTTCTTCCAGAAATCTCCCTGTTTTCCGAATATGGATAATATATCGGTCGGAACAGTTTTGATAATCATGCTCTATGGCTGTACATTACTTCCCCTTCCTTTGAAGTGGGACATTCGTGGGTGGACGGAAATGCACCCGTTGAATGGGCCGGCATGGTCGCTTTATTATGAATATATCGGCAATATCCTGTACGCACTGTTTGTCCGTAAGTTCAACAAGGTTGCTTTGTCTATTCTTGTTTTTCTGGCAGCCTGTGCCACTTTGCATCTCTGCCTTACTGCGCCCAATGGTGATATCGTGGGCGGATGGGCATTGAATTGGGAACAGCAATATGTGGGCTTTGTCCGTTTGCTCTATCCGTTCTTTGCAGGTTTGTTGCTTTCACGCTTGGGCTGGCTCATACGGGTGAAGAAACGCGCATTCTGGTGGTGTAGCCTGATGATTGTGATAGTTCTTTCTGTTCCCCGTATTGGCGGTGAAGATGGTTTCTGGATGAATGGACTCTATGAGGCATTTTGCATTATCTTTATCTTCCCGGTCATTGTTTCGATGGGAGCCGGTGGCAAAGTTACGGGAAAACGCTCTGTAGGTATCTGTAAGTTTCTGGGCGATATCTCATATCCCGTTTATATCACTCATTATCCGCTGATATATACATATACAGCCTGGGCATGCAACAATAATGCGACCATTACCGAAGGCCTTCCTTATATGATACTGACCTTTGTCGGAGCTTTCGTCCTTGCTTATGCTTGCCTGAAACTCTATGACGAACCGGTACGCAAATGGCTGACCAATCGTTTCCTGAAAGGAGTGCGTAAAGCAAAATAAATACATCCGGAGATATAAAAAGAAACGGGCAACTTCTCGCAAAAGAAGTTGCCCGTCTTGATTAATTCATCTGTTGGGTTCACCGGAAACCTTATTTCACTTCAATGGATTTCTTATTCTTCTGTTTTTCTTCGGCTGAGAATTTCGGCAGATTGATGTTCAGCACGCCATTTTCTACTTGTGCTGCAATCTTTTCCTTGTCCACATTGTCCGGCAATATCATGGTCTGTTGGAACTTAGAGTATGAGAATTCACGACGCAGATAGCGACCGTCTTTCTTTTCCTCCTTGTTCTCAGTCTTCTTTTCCATGCTGATAACCAGATTGTTGTCTTCGTCGATATGAACATTGAAGTCATCTTTGGTCATTCCCGGAGCAGCCAATTCTACTTTGTACTCCTTTTCCGTTTCCAGTACGTTGATAGCCGGAGCGGTTGCATTGGCTTTTTCCATCCATTCGTTATCAAAGAAATCATTGAAGATACTTGGTAACCAATTTTGAGTTCTTCTAACAGGCATCATAATTTTAGTCTCCTATCCTTTAAGTTAAACATTCGGTTAGTTCTGAACTTTCGGTCTTGAACTGCTTTCGGGAATCGTTTCTTAATCACTCCCATGCAGCTCCTGAACCGTCGTTCACAAACATAATCGCAAAACGTGTGCCAATTGATTTTAGTTTTGCTGATTAACAAAATGTCACTAAAGTTCTGACAAAATTACTTGTTTTATGTCGTTTTGTACGGTTTTTATATAAAATTGCTTTATAGCGCTGTTAATTTGAAACGCATTCTCCACAGTTTTGCTCCTTCATTCCAGTCATGGCTGATCACTTTGAAGATTCCTATTTCGGAGGTGTTCTTTACGTGCGTTCCCAAGCAGAGGCATTCATCGTAATCACCAACTTTCACTATGCGTACGGTTTCCGAAGCATCCTCCGGCAGACGTTTCAAGTCAAAGCGTCCTTGTGCTTCTTCCTGCGTGATGAATTCTGTGGTAACATCCAATCCTTGCGCAATCACATCATTTACAGCTTCTTCTAATCGCTTCACATCTTCCTCGGTAGGAGCAGTTTCCAAAGAATAGTCCAGTTTACTTTTCTTTCTCTCTATATGTGCGGATACTGACCGTCCACAGCCGAAAAGATTCATCATGGTACGGTTAACTATATGCTCGCAAGTATGCATAGGTGCGATTGACACATCCTGAAACTTGGGACTTGGCTTATTTATTTCTATATTTGTTTCCATATTAATTGATATTGATGTAATTAACAGTGCAAAGATAATGAATAATATGGATAAGAAGGTACTAATCTATTGTCGTGTTAGTACGCAACAACAGACAACTGATAGACAAAAAGAGGAATTGTTGAAGTTTGTAGAAGACAACCATTGGAACGTTGAAGAAGAGGATATTTTCATAGATGTTATTAGTGGTTTTAAAAAGGGAGAGTTTCGTCCTGAATATGCCAAGATGCTTGAAAGAGTTGAATATGGGGATATTGACATAATTTTATTTTCTGAATTTTCTCGTCTTGCAAGAAATGCTACGGAGTTATTAGAACAAATCAAATTGTTTATAGATAAAGGCATTAACTTGTATTTTGATAAACAAAAATTGTGGGTAAGAGATAGTAATAAAGATGTAGGTAGTCTTATTTTATTGCATGTGCTTGCCGTTATGTCAAGCTATGAGATAGAATTGTTTGTTGAACGTTCATTAAGCGGCAAGATAACAAAAGTTCAAGCTGGTCATGGAGGAGGGGATGAACGTGCGTATGGGTATATGCACAATGAAAATAAACAGATTGTTATAAATCCTATCGAAAGTAAGATTGTTGCCCGTATTTTTGAAATGTATGTTGGTGGATATTCTTCAATTCAAATATCAGAGATATTGAATGCTGAGAAAGTACCTGCTCCATACATAAGAAAATTGAATGAGTACAAGAAGAATAGAGAAGCAAAAGGATTGGAGGTGAAAGAGTATAAATTTGATACAGATAATTTAAAATGGCGTATTTCTACAATAAACAGACTTATGCACAATGAGTTATATAAAGGTAATCGTAGAATAACATTTTATAAACCAGACCCTACCAATCCACTTCCGTTATCCGAAAGGCAAGATAGAGAGATTGTTTATGAATATTCGGAACATGTGGAAAGTCTGCGAATTGTATCAGACGAGTTGTTTCAGCAAGCCCAAGATAAACTTTCCAAAGCGCATTATAATAAGAATAATGCAGTCAGGCATGAGAATTTATTGAAACATTTAATGGTATGTGGCGAATGCGGTGCTAATTTTTCTGTAGGGAAATCAAATGAAACATCTAAAAATTATATCAGTGGTGGACGTACTTACAAATGTTATGGTAGAGTGAATCGTAAAGATAAACCACGAACATGCACGAATGGGGCAGAACTTCGACAATGGAAATTGGATGGACTTGTTTTACAGTTGTCAATTCAAATGTTTGCTGAGATTAATATTCAGCAGAGCAATATTTTAAAGATAGAAAATTTAGGGAAAGAAATCGAAGAGTTGGTTCAAATAAAATCATCAAAGAATACAGAATTGGTTGAAGCGGAGAATCTTTATAAAAAGACACTTAAACGTCTTATTGCGATTGAAGACGATGAGGTTGCAAAGAATTTGATTTCAGATGCAAAACATAAATATGATGAAACTAAAAACGTGTTGAACAAAACTATGGATAAATTGTCACGAGAAATCACAACAAAGAGAATTACTATTGATAATTTGAGGCGTTTGAATGCCAATCCTTTGTTGATTAATAAAATGGATGAGATTAGGAAAAATAGGGATTTGGTAAAGACTATGGTTGATGAATATATTGATAAAATTACTATATTTCGTTTACATGAACTTTGGTTGTTGGTCGTAGTATCTTATAAAGGAGGTGAGGAGATGTGGGGAACAATTAAATGCGCTCGTTATAAAAAGGAGGAGATGTTTTATGATGAATTGCATTGTCATTATGGTGTTGAATTTCAGGGGTGGTTACTTAATAATACGGAACATTGTTTTTCGTATGATAAAAGTACACGTATTATTACTTATCATGGTGGAAGTAAAATATATGTGGAGTTTAAATCAGGTGAGTATGATTATGATACATTTAATCAAATGATACAAGAAACAGGATGGATGGGATGTTTCCCTTTTTATGCTTATGAAGATAGTGATAAAGATTTAAGCGTACCTTTTAATGAAAAATTTAGAAAATCTTTACAAGAGAACAGAGTTGATTGGAAAGCACGCAATGACAAGGTCTTGGAACGTTTATTATCCGAGTCATAAATAATAATATTCCTACCGCCGTAACCCCTCACTCAGGGGGAGGATTTTTGTAGTCCCCCCCTATAGTTTGTAACGGGTGGATTTCTATAGTGGAATCCTATCCTGCTATTGCCGAAATAGGGTTATACAGATATAAGCCAACAGTATTTTTAGTTGATTGATTATTTTTTATATTGGTTGGAATGTTGTTTTCTTTACACCATTCATATAATTTACTTTTTCCTACTTTTAAATTCAGTGCTTTAAAGGTTGATAGATTTTCTTTTAGGGATTTGGAACAATCATAATATAAGCCAATTAATTCATTATTGATTTTCCCTTTTACCATATTTCGTACAGTCTTAGCTGAAAGATTGTATTTGATGCAATATTGAGGGTTTATTATCCATTTTCTTTTTTCTGTCTGCTGTTGTTTAATCATTGTTGAGTATTTGTCAATGTTTTCATTATATGCATTTTCTGCGATATCATATAATTCTTGTTTGCTTATTGGGTCCTTGCTGTTATTGATGTAATAGTATAGTTCGTTGGCTAAACAGTGCAGCAAATGTTCAAATTCAATTTGTGGGTATATATATTTGCGTACTATAGCATTTAAAAAGAGTTTTTTTCTACGCCCGTTCCCGTCTTTAATTTTACATACTCTGTTGGAGTAAACACAATTACCATTATTAAGTTTTGTTTTTTCCTTGAACCAATATCTTTTGATACAGCAATAGTTTTCAGGTATTGTAATATATGGAATATCTTCATTGGCTTCTTCCAAATTATTTTCAAAGAATGGATATTTTTCTCTGTATTTTTCTATTAAGTCTTTATGGGAAAGGTTCCAAAAATTGGTAATATATTCATGGTCCTTTATTTCAACTACAACTTTATGTCTCTTTTCCATTTGTAACTGTATATTGTATGGTGTTGGCTTTTCTTTTATACTGTTAGAAATGGAAATATCATCATAATTATAAATGATAAGATTGTTTATAAGTTTACAATTTGCGTAGCTCCCTAAATAAAATTGGTAGATTGCTCTATTATGATTATCTAATTCTATATTTGTTATAATATTATCATATAGTATCTGATATTGATTTTGATTTAGTGGTGTATTGAAAATGTATAGAAGTCTATATCTGTTTCCTTTAGTAATATGTGAAAATGTGGTATACGCAATGCTTGGCTGATATTTCAATGTTACTAATAATTCATCGAATGATAATAATGTATTATCAATATCAAATACTATTATGTTAGTATGTAAAGCCCTTTCTTTCTTCTTATAACCAAAGAGGGATTTTATTTCCTTGTCGATATATGTGCAAGAGAATATATATCCTTGTTTTATAAATTGCTCCAATTCAGAAATAGTAATTTCCTTTTCTTCAAAGGATATTTTGTTGTAGTCTTTACTGGTAGGTTTTTCTGTGTAACCATTGACGGAAATCATCAGTTTAAAAGAGAATTTTTCATTTTTGTACATGTTAAGGTTGATATTATTGTGTGACTTGTACGTGTCACTTATTTAGGATGTTAAGGTTTGATAGTTGAACAAAGGAAGCAATGTAACCTTAACAAACCATTACTTCCAAGTATGCCTACTTTCAACTATATAATATAAGTATATTTTGTTTATGCAAATATACGACTTTCTAATATCTATTACCACCTTTTAATAAGAAATTTTGCCTGAAAAGCCCTCAAAAAGTACAAGTATGGTATAAAGTGTCTTATTATTATCTGATTTTTGCGATGTACTATCAATTTGTTGTAATACAATGTGTTATATGAAATATAAGTGACTGGATATATATCCGAATGTTAGGTAGCACACTGTTTGCTATTTATTTTTTGCCCCTATTCCCCGATTTTGACAAAAGGGTTCCTTTTCGAATGATGCACTTTGAGTTTTGAAAAGTTTTTTCGTTGGATAATCCGTAATTTCGTAAAGAACCGTAGGAAATCCCAAGTATATCAGGCGAAAAATATTCAAAAACATTGGCTATGCTTCCGAAATAGTGGTGGGTGTCATTCTCTTTTATATAAAGATGAATTACTGTCCGTTCTTTCTTCTCTTTTTCTTCCATAATGCAATAGTTTTTTGCAAAAATAGTAATTGTGTGACATAAAATGAATAAATGTCATACTTTTAACTATCTCTAGTGTAAATAAATTGCATGTATTAAATATATGTCATATCTTTGCGTTGTGATTAAAACGAAGACGATATGAAACGGTATAATAAAAGACAAGTGATGAAAGATGCTCATAGACTTTACAATAACGATTTTCAACGCAGGGGACGTTCTTGGTCGGAGTGTCTTAGAGCAGCTTGGAGTTGGGAACGGGATGCAGTCAAAGTTCTCGAAGAAAAAGCAGCAAGGCTTGATGCAATGATAGCCGCAAGTTGGAAAGCGCACAACGAAAGAAAAGAAGCCAAGACAAATGAGAATTGGTATAAAGGAATTGATTCAGAAACTCTTTCTTATGCAATGGGATATGGAAGAGGTAACAATTTCTATTGTGGTGACTAATTAAAAGAGTTTTTTAATATTCACTAATATAACTTTTGAATATGTGTTGATTATCAATGGTTTAATAATAAATGGGTTCGTGTTAGATTCAAAAACAATAGATTTCAATTAAAAAAGAATATTATGAGTTTGAAAAATAGCTATGTTACTTCGGATTATATGGAATGGGATTCAATGTTATCATTAGTTAGAAAGTTGTATCGTGACAAAGAATACCGTTTGTCTTTGTTGATTGGCTGTGGCTCTTTCTTTGGTTTGCGTATATCAGACCTTTTAACTTTAACATGGTCAATGTTATTAGACGGTCACTCTTTTGCTATTATCGAAAAGAAAACGGGAAAAAGACGTGAAATAAAAATAAATTCAAATTTTCAAAAGCACATTGCTGATTGTTGTATGGCTTTAGGTGTAACAGATAAAAATGAGAAGTGCTTTATTAGCCGTAAAAAGACAGTGTATAGTACGCAAAGAATTAATGTGTTATTCAAGTCGATAAAATCAAAATATAATTTGAAAATTGAACACTTTAGTACTCATAGTATGCGAAAAACGTTTGGCAGGAGAGTTGTTGAGGCTGCTGGGGAGAATTCAGAATTTGCTCTTATCAAACTGTCGGAATTGTTTAACCATGCTGATGTAATGACTACACGTAGGTATCTGGGATTACGCACGCAAGAATTGCTAGAAACGTATGATATGTTAAGTTTCTGATATAAAAGCTATACCTTTGTGAAAAATAACAGCTCACAAAGAACGTTCTTATCTAAACTTTCTATAACTTTGCATTGCTATCAATGATAGTGTACATAATGTAGGAAGCGTTTAGTAGTTCCTTACCGATGAATCTGGACAATTCAAGTGTAAGAGGGATATAAGACGTTCTTCCTTTGGTTTGTTATATATGTTCTCCAATAACATATACAGCCAAAGGTGTGAGCTGTTTTTTATTCACTTACACGGGCAGTCCAGAGCCTATCGGTTGAATACTAACAGGCTCACACTTCTTTTTTATAATCTTCCCTTTAGAGCCTATGGGTATTGTCAATTAAATGCATTTATGAAAAAAATTATTAGTTCTTTCTTTATGTTTTACTTTTTATGTATAAATGTTCATGCTCAAAGTTTTGAAAACTTTGTAAATACTACGGAAGGAGTTGAGTTTGGAGTTAGAGATGTTGTGATATTTCGCACTAAATCAGCTTTGGATAGGTTTGATTTACAGGGGTTTAAATCTGTGGATTATGCGATTGATATAGCCTGTAGCGTTTCCAATTTATCTTTTCTTAATAATTTGGAATATGTCAAAGGATTGTCTATATATGGGAAAAACGTTATATCCCTTCAGGGAGTAAATAACATAAGAAAGATTGGGAAAGGTGGATTATATATTAGTGAAGTTAATATATCCGATTTGGACGGCTTTCAAAATTTGGAGATTATTGAGGGTAGTTTGGATATTAAACATTGTTTAAATCTTAAATCATTAAATGGATTGCAGAAACTAAACAGGTGTGGTCAGCTATCTGTTAAGTATTGCCCTTCACTTATATCTTTGAGAGGGTTGGAATCGCTTAAATATGTGTATAGTATCGAATTTGATGGATGTGAGAATCTTTCAACAATTAGCTCGTTGTGTGGTTTAAATGCAATTGGGTGTGTAATTGAAATTCTTAACTGTTCTAATTTACAAGCTTTGACAGGTTTGGAAAATGTTCATAGTTTTGGAGTTCCTAAATATGGTCACTCTAATATGACACCACAATTAATAATTGGGAATTGTAAAAACCTTAAAGATTTTTCATCATTAAAAAATATAATAACACACTTGCCTGAATATACAAATTTCCATGTAGAATCATTTGAGGGTAAGCGTTTGACTGTTGAACAGATACAAAAAAAACATTCAATGCAGGTTAGGAAAGAAAATGAGAATGCAGGAGCGATAGGGGTGAGTTCCCAATCTATTACAGAACCACGACATCCCGAAGGGAAAATGGGATTGCTGAATTTTTTAGCAAAGAATATGAAATACCCTACTTTGGCACAAGAAAATAGTATAAAAGGAAAAGTTGTTGTACAATTTGTTGTTAATGAAGATGGTAAATTATCTGATTTTAAAGTTATTAAAAGTGTACATCAATATCTTGATAATGAAGCGTTACGTGTAGTGAAATTATTACCTAAATTTATTCCAGCATTGGATGAGCAAGGTAATCCAGTTAAAGCTTATGTTACAATACCTTTGATGTTCGGAACAAATTAATCTATATAATTATAAAACTTTTATCAATGGAAACAACAAATATTTTATCATTAAGTCGGAATAATGAAGAGTTGGCGTTAAAAATGAATAGTAATAACTATTTGGTTCTCCACAGTTCGTTATATGTAGGATATTTTTTTGAAACAGCAATGCTGTTATTACTTTTGACTTTGATAGGATGCTCTTCTAATCCGAAAGAAATAAAGATTACGGAAGAATTCTCTAAATCAATTCAAAAATATGATGAAATAGCAAATTTTTCAGAAGGCTTGGCACGAGTAAAAGGAGTTGAGGGCTATGGTTTTATTGATAGGAATGGTGTAGAGGTTATTCTCTGTAGTTCTATATATGATAATGTAGAGCACTTTTCAAATGGTTTGGCGCAAGTATGGAAAATGGATAAAGGAGTTGGATTTATTAACAAAGACGGTGTAGAGATAATTCCTTGTGGTTTAAAATATGATAGGATTGAATCTTTTGTTGATGGTTTGGCAAGGGTGGATAAGGATATGAAATATGGTTTCATTGATACTCGGGGTAGGGAGGTGATTCCATTGGAATATGATTATGCGGAAAATTTTTCGGAAGGTTTGGCTAAAGTTGTTCGTAATGATAAATGGGGGATGATTAATAAGCAAGGAATAGAGGTCGTTTTATGCCAATATGACAAGACTGGTGACTTTAATGAAGGCATGGCTATAGTTTCGTTAAATGGAAAATATGGAGTTGTTGATGCGTTGGGAAAAGAAATAGTTTCTTGTAAATATGATATAATAGAACGCTTTTCGGAAGGAGTTGCATCATTTAAGAACTATGGTGGAGATAATGGCTATATTGACAAGGAGGGAAATGAAATAATTAATTTGGGTAAACGAAAAATGGGAGGTTCTTTTTCTGGAGGTTTAGCTATAATTCATTTTCTAGGTGAGGTAAAATCTAAGGTTGGTTTTATTGATTTGAAAGGAAATGAGGTTATTGCTCCTAAGTATGATTATGCACAAAGCTTTTCAGAAGGTTTAGCAGTTGTGGAAATGAATGGGAGGGCTGGATTCATAGATATGAAAGGGAATGAGGTTATTTCTTTGGAGTATGAAAGCGCCTTTCGTTTTGAGGAAGGCTTAGCAATGGTTAAAAAGAATGGAAGATATGGTTTTATTGATAAATATGGGAAAGAGGTTATTCCATTGATTTATGAGAATATCCCTTATAGTTTTTCAGATGGCTTAGCAAAAGTAAAACGAGAAGGGAAGTGGGGATATGTTAATAATCAGGGAGAAGAAGTTGTAGCTTGTCTATATGACGATATAGCTTCTTTTTCGGAAGGATTAGCAAGGGCTGAAATAAACGGGAAGTATGGTTTTGTCGACAAATATGGAAATGATACATTTGATAAAAAGGAAGATTTGCAGATTGAGATGAAAGAGAAAGAAATTCAGGATTTGGAGAATGAAAATATGTCTCAAAACTATTACATTATTCAAATGGGAGGTAAAAGTGGAATAAGTAATGGTAAGAAGGATGAAATAATACCTTTAATTTATGATTGTATAGGCTATAGCATTGAGGATGGACGAGATGATTTCTTTATTGTTCAAGTCGGAGGAAAGATGGGAGTTGTAAATAAGGAACATAAGATTATTGTACCTATTCAGTATGATGAGGTTCGTTATGATAAGATAATGTTTCATGATTTCTTTATGGTGGAGTTCCAAAATAAAAAAGGATTGTATGATAAGGATGGCTTTAATGTAGTACCTTGTGAATATGATTATATAAATATAACTTCAACTGGATATCCTTATGGTATTTTTTCAGTTCGTCAGAATGATAAGTTTGGTTGTGTTGTTAATGGTAAAGAAAGAATTCCTTGTAATTACTATAGTGTAATTATTACAGATGATTATATAGTGACAAGTCTTCAAGGAGAGTTGAATCCGCAAAGAGCTATGTATATTGGTAATAAATATCAGGTATATGAGAATGGTTATCAGATTTCAGAAAGAGGATATGCTTACAACAATGAAATGATAAATAGTGTTGATAGCGAATATTCTACTTCTAATGAAGAAATGAATATCGACGATGAATTGACAATGAAATTGTTACAGAGAGAAAAAGAAATAAGGTCGGCTGTAGATGAGCTTGCACGTTTGGGAGATTCTCCATCGCTTTCCGTAAATGAGGTATTAAAAATTCAGTTGCTAAAACAAACTATTGTACGTAACTATGATGAGGCTCTTAATATAGCCCAACAAACAGGTGACAAAGATTTAGTTCGTGAATATGAGAGACGAAGGGATAAAACCGTTAGAGCTTTGCAAATGATGAAAAGATAAATTATATTATGAAAAAGAATTATTTGAATTTTTTATGCATAGTCGTTAGTCTGATTATGTTATGCGTAGGCTGTGATGGAAATAAAACTTCAAGCAGTGACCCATTGGAAATAAAAAAAGCAACGGAATTTGTATTGCAGGGTTATCAATTTGACGGAACGGGAGTAAAGAGTTTGGATAAGATTGTTTTATACTCTGATAATACATCTCATATTGAAGGAGTTTGGGCTAATGGACGGCATTTTACTTGGAATGGTAAATGGCGTATTGTTACAGATAGTTATCACGATAAAGCGTATCGGGCTATCGGCTTTGAATACAGTGCTGCCGATGGGTATGCTTATATTATGGAGAATTATGATTTTTATTTCTCGGAATACCGCATTAAGCATAAAGGAATCCCTGATGGCAAAATGGTGAAAAGGGTAAATTGAATTAATCGTGGCAGGGTGGCTATTTGAAATTAATAGCTACCTTTCCAATATTCACAAATCTTGAAAGTGAATGAACTTTAAACTGTTTTGCATAAAACATAACGGGAGAACAGAATCCAGATACTTTTTCCTATATCTGGATTCAGGTTTATCATTTACATAAAAAGATGGACAGTGCCGAAGATTAGAACCCACCCCATAGCAACAATTTGAAATTACTAGAATCACATTCAGTGTTAGGATTATTTTTTAAATAATTTGTATGTATCCTATTTCTTATTTGAATCTCTTGGATTCCTTGTTGAATTGTATATATCTGTTTTTCCTCTGCAGATAAGGTTATCATAATATTGATGAACTTGTCTAAATACGAATGGCTACTTTCAACAAGACTTTCAATAAATTTGGGGACTTTTCCAGAATGAGTGATTAAATTGCGCGTTCTATATATCCTTCGAATATGCCATTCTACTCTCTTCTCATGTTCTTTTAAATATTTATAAATACAATCACTATTGGATAGAGAAAGATTTAAATCATAAATACGGTAGCGTAGTAAAGGAGATGCAGATAAGACCTTCAATAGTTCTTGCGCAATGGAAAGATTACTTTTTAGTACACATAAGGCTACAACTTTATCAATATATGATTCCCCTTCTGGTACCTTATTTACAATTTCATCTACTTTCGCATCTCTCAATCTTTGTATATCGGAGGATAAATTGGAAAAGAGTTGTTTAATATATAGATAATTAAGTACTGGAATTAATCCTTTTAATATTAGATTAATTTTTGAGTCTTCATTATTATTAATAATAAGAGTTTCAAGTGCTATCCAATTCTGAATCAATTGGTTTTCTGGTATGTTATTCTCAATAGATGTTCCGTGAAAGTCGATTCCGCGATTAATCCTAAAAAATGAGTCTTTCTTCAAATTAATCTCCATCAACATCTTACCAAGTAATTTCGCTGCAGCTTGTGGGTAATAATCAATGCCCTTTTGCATTGATGTCACTCTCTTTTTTATATGAAAACCTTCGTCTTTAGAATCCATTTCTTTAACAACCGCTTCAGCACTCCAAGATAATCGTTGTTTGTGATAATAAAAAGTAAACAAATTATTTATTTTATTCAATAATCTATCCACATATATCTGTGCACCATACGGGTCATACAATTCTATTTGCTCAACTTTTATAAGAATTTCATCTTGAGGAGTTAATTTTAGTTTTGAAGATAATTCTTCATCTTCAACAATTGATATTTTAAATCCCTTGCACATCTCTTCAAGTGGTCGAAACAATCTAGATATCTTAAGATAGATGTTGTATCTTTTCACTTTCAAATCAAAAAGCGAATAAAACTCATCAATATTATTAACATTGTTAATCATATTCTTCTTGAAGAAAAAATCACATGTTTTTCTATATAAAAAATCTTGTGTATACCCCAAATGAGTGAGAATAGAAATATATTTTAATGAATAATCCTCTATCTCTCTCTTTCGTTTACACGAAACTATTGCCTCTTTTAATTTTTCTTTTAATAGATTTAGATATTCTCTTGGTGGCATTTTCATGATTAATAACTCTATTCCAGTTATAAATTTTTCAAGATTAGATTCTGTTATTTCCAAAAAATAATTTTTCGCATCTACTCCAACTAATTCCTGAGCAATAATATCCTTGTTATATATACTTTTGAATTCTTCAAAAACAGTTTCAAGAGTTTTCAATGGAAATACACCATTTTTCACACTACTAGCAGTTCTTAGCAATTCAAGACATGATGATATTGTAAACAGTGTTGGAGCTTTATATCTATCTGGAGAAAAATCAAACAATGCTTCATTCAATCTCTGGGCAAAAAAGAGTAATCCTTCAAGGTCATTGGTATAAATCCAGTTTTTCAGGTCATGCTTAATCATTTTGTACAATTTAAGGGTTAAACTACTGATGTGAAATTTTAAACATTAACAAAGTTACATTTTTTCTGGATAAAACATTTATTTATAATCTATTTTTCATTCCAATACACAACTAATAATAATGAAACTATTCTTCAAAATATAAAAGTATAAACTTTGATTTGGGATTTCAATATTCACAAAGAATAGAAATGAATATTAAGCATATACGCATGTGCTTGATTATTAGTTGTTTATGCGGTGCTGTGTAAAATCGTAATTTGCAGATATTCACTTTCATAGTATATTGTATGTTTGTGAATATTAACTCTCTAATAGGTGTTGATAATGCTGACTTTATTTTTTTATTGGCTTATAATTTCTAAGCGAGTTGCGTAAAACAAGTGCGTAAAAGAGTGCGTAAATTGATTTGCGTAAGATAAATGCGTAATTATGATTTTTTAGTATATGGTTTAATGCTCTGTATTATAGTTGATTAATTAAGGATGTGTTCATTTCGGCAGTATGCATGGGTGGGTATTCTTGTTTGTTGTGGTCGTTGAGTTGAATTTGTTGTTCCATATTATTTAGTAACTTTTTATTGTATTTCTATTTCTTAATTAATCGAAGATAAAAAATATTCGGCTTTTTAAGATGCTTGTAAGGCATATCTAATCTTCATTATTTACGTTTAATGATTAATATCATTAATCTTGCCATAATGATATTTTTGCGTAAAGGTAGGGTTATATTCTGATATTGAAAAGATTTATATTGTAATTTGTGCAGGCTGTATTTAATTAACCTGTATGCATGGGTGGGTATTTCTTGTTTGTAGTAGTTGGCTCTACTTCTTTTCTAAACCCCTTGAATTCGCGGGGTTTAAAATCAGAGTTATATAATATCTCTCACAATTCTAAGTATCCGGTTATTTTTTATATCTCTTATTTTCGTCTTATATACGAAATAAATCTACTGAATATATTCTTCTTTTTGGGGAGAGATGCATTGCAATTATTCTCTCGTAGAATTTTATATTTAGGATCAGGATTTTCTATCCACAGTTTGAAGAACTTGAGAGTATATTCATACCAATTCTCTTTTGTTAAAGATGCATCATTCCAATACCATTGCTCCCCTAATGCTTTCAACTCGTCTATGGCATTAGATAGCAAATAAAAATCGTATAAGAAGGTGTTATACTCATTATTTATACATTCTTGTTCAAGTTTATTCAAAGCAATAGACACTTTATTCTTATTAGGAGATTGTATTACTGATTTTACTATGAATAAGCTATATAATATAATGATAGAATTTGAGTCAATTTCATTAAGATGCAGTTCTTCGAAAATCTTATCTGTTAATTCTGCAAATTCAAAAGGATTGCAATGGATGTCTTCACCAGCTAATATAAAAAGATTTTCCGTCTCATATCCGGCCATCAACATCTCTAAAGCCCAATCTTTCCATTGAGCATTGATGTTGATATTTTGTTGTTTATAAACCAATATCTCTGCTGTAGATGCTACTTTCTGTAGTAGCTCATTGAGGGGGGCGTCAAGTTTCACTATATCAGTAAGTGGGCATTCCTGCCTGTCTTGATCGTTAGTTTGAAGGCTTTGTTCCATATTTTGATTTTTCCAGTAAAGGTAAGGTTATATTCTAAAATGACGAAATGCATATCATTTTTTTGCAGTTCTTATTTTTGCTAAAACTTTCTGCTTAGACATAATAAGGAGTTTATTGGTTTTTCCTTTTATTTATTACTTTGACAATCTCAAATATAATTTTGATTATTGCACTAGTTGTAAAAGCTAATATAGTAATGGTTGTCATTATATTATTAGAAGATAGTTTATATATTCCCCAATAAAATATGAGGACTAATGCAAAAATAAGAATAATATATAGCCAATAGGTATATTGGTTGAATAAATATATTTCTGCCGTTTTTCGAAATTTAGATTTCTTATTCCATTTATTATAAAGTTGACTACTGGGATTTTTTATCCATTGTTCCAGATATTTTCTGATATATTCTTCCTTATTCTTGAAATTTAATCCATCCCAATAATTTTGTTCTCCTTCTTTTTTTAGTTCTGTATATGCTAAGTGAAGAGTGTAGAAATCGTAAAATACATAGTAATTTGTCACTATAAATAGGTTGGCAAGTTGGGTTAATATTTCATATACATCTTTATTCTCAGCAAATCCTTGCCTTATAAGATAGATGCCATAGCATTTGCATATCGTAGGTATATCGTTTAAATCTATATTAAGTTCATCGAAAATAACATTGGTCAGCCCTCTTAAATAAATCTGGTCATCCATATCGGTTTTATGGCTTAATTCAATGATGTGAGGTGTTTTATATTGGGTTTGCGCTAATTCTGCTGCCCATTCAATCCATTCGGGAGTAATCTCGAAGTTGGCATCCTCTATCGCTATTTTGTAAAATACCAGTTTTGCAGTTGATGGTATTTTGGTTAGTATTTCATTTGTGCATAGATTTATTTTATTTTCCATCATATGGCATTTTTATGATCGTCAGTTGCAAAGATAAATATTGTTTGTCGAAAATTTGAACTTATTTCGTTCTTTAATTCTTGAGTTTGTTTACCTTTGCTTCTGAATTTTCATTAGTTATACAAATCAGAAGTTGAAATTCATTTATAAAGTATCTTCTCAATTAATTCTACTTCTGATTCGCATTAGTCAATTAAACTTGAGCAAAATAAATGGAGGACGGAATTAATACACTGCGTTATTCGGATATCTTTTTGGCAATGTACTTCAATGATGGAGTGAGTTGCCTGCATCGGAATCATTCACACGTGTTGGTCTATATGTATTCCGGTGAACTGGAGATCAATGAACGGGGGAGAATCACCCGTTTATATAAAGGAGATTGTGCATTTATCCGCAAGGATTTCAGCGTACAGATGACGAAACAGGCAAGAGACGGTGAACAATTTAAAGCTATTTTCCTGATGTTCACCACAAAATTCCTGCGTGATTTTTACAATCAGTTAGACAAAGATACAATACCCAAGGAGGCGAAACGAGAGAAGGTAAGTCTTTGTAAACTACCATCCAATCGCCCCGATATTGTAAGCTTGTTCGAGTCAATGACTCCTTATTTCAATTCAAACATTCAGCCTACAGATAAGTTACTCCAATTGAAAATGACTGAGGGGCTTTATGTACTGCTTAATACCAGTAAGAACCTTTATGCTTCTATTTTTGACTTTACCGATCCTTGGAAGATTGATATTCTTGAATTTTTGGAACGAAATTACATGAATGATCTGTCAATAGAAGAAATAGCCAACTACACGGGACGCAGTCTCTCCACGTTCAAACGGGATTTCAAGAAATATAGCAATCTCTCTCCACAAAAATGGTTGATACAACGCCGTCTTGAAACCGCGCACGAGTTGATAAAGAGAGGTGGACGCAGAGTGTCGGATATTTGTTTTGAAGTGGGCTTTAAAAACCTTTCTCACTTCTCGAAGATATATAAGGGAATGTATGGGGTGCCTCCGACAGAGGAAATATAAGAAAATATCGTGAGCCTTACAATTTTTGACATTGCAAGGCTTTTTTTATTTATGACCTTCTGGACAAAACACTTTGAGCCGTGCAACAAAGTCCATGTATCCTGTTTCACGTACCTTTGCCGCAGAATATTAAAAACAAATAAGTTATGAACGATATTTTTGCAAAAGATTTAAGCGGTGAGATGGTTTCACCTAATGAGCCGGGCTATGACGAATTGATAACTGACATCTTCGACACAATGAAGACCGCAACCGAAATGAATACAGGTTATCACACTCCCGAAGTAGTGCATGAATATATGGGACGTATTTTGGATAAGGAACTGGATGCAAGTACCACCGTTCTGCCACCACTCTACATCGATTATGGAAAACCCGTAACTATCGGTAAAGGATGCTTTATCCAGCAATGCTGCACATTTTTCGGACGAGGTGGGATTACGATAGGCAATGAGGTGTTTATCGGATCGAAAGTGAATCTGATTACGATTAACCATGACGTGAATCCGGAGAATCGTAATGCTACATACGGTCGTCCGATTGTGATTGAAGACAAGGTTTGGATAGGTATAAATTCCACGATACTACCGGGCGTTAAGGTTGGTTACGGAGCCATTGTTGGAGCCGGTAGTGTGGTGACAAAGGATGTTCCTGCCATGACAATTGTGGCCGGCAATCCTGCACGGATCATCAAAAAGATATTCCCTAATTCCGTACCAACTAACAGCCATTTAAAGAAGCACTTTTTATAAGACCTTTCGGAAGTATAAAAATGTTACATGATAATGTCGGAACGGAATATCGTAAATTTGCTCTGCACCCGCCCAGGAGATAGCTGTGACACAACTTTTGAAGGGCTACACCCTTTCTTGCGGATGGTGTAGCCATTACCTTCAAAGGGTGTAGCTATCCGAGGAAAAGGGTGTAGCCCTGCTGGGAGGATGGTTTACTAATAGTAGGGGCTTGTGAATGTCTTTTGACAAGTAATTCCACGTGCTGTCTACAGATCAGACCACGCCTGTTTTCTGGAAGGCTTGTGTACGGTCAGAAGTTCATTCAGGAAACCACTTTTGGGTCTTATTTGCCATCCGTACCAGCGTAAGCATTACCGGAACCTCCACAAGTACACCCACAACGGTGGCCAATGCAGCACCGGATTGTAAGCCAAAAAGAGATATGGCCACGGCCACAGCCAGTTCAAAGAAATTACTTGCACCGATCATTCCGGCCGGAGCAGCCACATTGTGGGGTAATTTCCACCATTTCGCCCATCTATAAGCGACGAAGAAAATCAGGATTGTTTGCAGGACAAGCGGGACGGCTATCAAGAGAATATGTAAGGGGGTATTTAATATTGTTTCTCCTTGAAAAGAAAACAGGATAATAAGCGTCAAAAGTAATCCTCCAACCGTATAATTATCAAATTTACGGATAAATACATGGTTGAAGTATTCTATTCCTTTTCGTCTGATAACCCATGTCCGGGTTATCACTCCTGCTGAAAGCGGAATGACAACGAACAACAATACGGATAGAAACAGTGTATCCCACGGAATTGTGACACCGCCGACACCCAATAATAAGGCAACAATAGGAGCAAAAGCAACTAATATTATCAAGTCGTTTACAGCTACCTGCACCAGCGTGTAGGCGGCGTCACCTTTTGTTAAATGACTCCATACAAAGACCATCGCCGTACAAGGAGCTGCCCCAAGCAAGACCGTACCTGCCAGATATTCTTTAGCTAAATCTTCGGGTATAAAAACCTTGAAGATGGCATAAAAGAATAGATAGGCTATTCCAAACATTGTAAAAGGCTTTATAAGCCAGTTCGTAACGCAAGTAACGATTATCCCTTTAGGGCGTTTACCCACATTCTTAACGCTCTGAAAATCTACTTTCAGCATCATGGGATAGATCATCAACCATATTAGAATTGCCACAGGTATAGAAACATTGGCGTATTCAAATTTGCTCAAGGTTTGCGGTATCGCCGGAAGCCATTGGCCTACGGCAATTCCGGCAATAATACACAAGGTAACCCATAGGGTAAGATATCGTTCAAAAAATCCAATTCCTTGCTTCTTTTCCATTATACGTTTCTCCATTCTATTAGGGCTGCATTGCCCTGTGATAATTGCTCTACTTTCTTAATCCAAGCTAATTCGTTTTGCGCTTTCGCTTTCAGGAACAAATTTTGAGTATCTGTTAATGAGAGGCAAGCATTTACCACCCACCATTTATTGTTTATCCCGGCACGTTGTAAATCCATCTGAAGACGTTCCGCTTCGAAGACAGGGGTTGCTTCGGGTAAAGTAACAATCACTACTTCCGTCTCCTTTGAATTACGCAGGCGAGGTAACAGATTGGCTACTGCCCCCGTGACTTCTCCTTGGGTACGTTCAACCTCTTTATGATAACTTTGAGTGGCGTCCAAAAGCAATAAAGTATGCCCTGTTGGTGTGGTATCAATCACAACAATTTCAGTTTCAGCCTTATCCACAATCTCGGCAAAAGCCTTGAATACTGCAATCTCTTGTGTGCAGGGAGAACGTAAATCTTCCTCTATGTACTCCATGTCTTCGGCGGTGACTGCTTCGGCTGCTTTGCTGCGGACTTCGTTCTTGTACTTCTCTAAAACCTCAGCTTCATCAATCCGGCTTACCGTGATACCGGCTCTTACGGCAAGTTCATAATTCAGATGGTTTGCCGGATCGGTAGTTGTCAAATGCACTTTGGCACCAAGCCGGGTTAATTTTAAAGCAATTTCAGTAGCTAATGTAGTTTTGCCTACGCCACCTTTCCCCATTGTAAAAATAACCCTTTTTCCGGATGTATAAAGATCATCCACCATTTCGTCCACATCTTTTGGAGCTGCCACAGGCTTATAATTTACCTCATTGAAAAGACTGTCGCTATACAGCATTCGACGGATATCCGCTATGCTGGATAAATTGTATGACCGCAAAGGAACATGATACAACGGATAACCGGATAGTTCCGCGGGCATACTTTGCAGGGCTTTCTGTTGTCTTTCATGCAGCTGACTGGAAACACTGTCGTCTTTATCCAACTGTTTCAAAACACCGTTTATTATTAGTATCTGATTTTTAATTCCTAATAATTGCAGTTCATGAGAAGAACGGGCGGCTTCTTTCAATGGCGCGATTTCGGGACGACTCACCAACATTAGCCGGGTTGTGCCCGTATCGGAAAGTGTTTCAACAGCCTTTTTATAAATTTCTTTTCGTTCTTCTAATCCTGACAACTGACCTAAACAAGATGCGCCATGGGTACTTTCACTAATGAATGTGCTCCATGCTGATGGTAGTTGCAACATCCGTAAAGTATGCCCTGTGGGAGCAGTATCAAAGATTATATGGTCGAACTCTAATTGCTTTTGAGCATCGGTAATGAAATCCGAGAACTCATTGAAAGCGGCAATCTCAACCGTGCATGATCCTGACAGTTGTTCTTCCATGTTTTGGATAACACTTTCAGGCAACTTTCCCCTGAAAGGTGCGATCACCCTTTCCCGATATTCTGCTGCTGCCTGTTCTGGATCAAGATTGACAACTGTCAAGCCCGGTATTTCTGTAATCTCAGAACTGTGTCCGTTAAGCGATTGGTTGAAGACATCCTGTAAGTTGGAAGCAGGGTCGGTACTGATAAGAAGTATTTTCTTACCCTTGTCTGCTAATCCCACAGCCGTAGCGCAAGCGATCGATGTTTTTCCAACCCCTCCTTTTCCTGTGAAAAAGAGATATTTTGTAAAGTCTATATCAGATAAATTAAATGCTTTCATTGTGATGTTATATTTTTTTCTTTTAAATATTATTTTGTAGACATGAAGTCTAAATTTGTGCCTGTCCATTCACTCATCTGCCGGGTGGTGGGGTAGGTTTTAGATACAGCCACTTCACCATCCACCAGGGTGATGGGTAATGCTTCCGCACCATGTTTTTGAAGATAATTGTTTACGGTCTGATTGCTTACATATATCTGAGGCTCGTCCCTCAGATTATGGCGGATAACCGTTATTCCTTGTCTTTTTAATGTTTCTATAACGACAGCAATCCGCATTAATTCAGGATTGATGTTTGTTCCACACAAACCCATAGGACAACACATCGCCGGGTCGAAAATTTCTATCTTTTTCATCTTTACTGTTGATTTGATTGTTAAAACTTACTTTATAGATAATACATGACTGCATAATAAATCCCCACCGCAATAAAGAGGATGGCGACCACTTTACGAAACCATTTTTCGAATACTTGTATTCTGTTATAGAGCTTGCCTAATCCGGCAACACTATATGCCAATACCCAGGCTACGAGGATAACAGGTAATCCGGTTGCAATCGCATAAACCACCGGTAAAAGATAGCCGCCTGTTTCTGCTGCTGACATTGGCATAAGCATGCCGAAGTAGAATATTCCGCTTGTAGGGCAGAAAGCAAGGGAAAATAAGATTCCTAAGAATAGTGCACTCCAGCTTCCTTTTGTTTTTCTCTTCAGCTTATTCCCGCTGAAGTTTATTTTAGGTAAATTGAGCTTGATGATGTCGAGCATATAAACGCCAATCACTATTAATAGCGGGGCAATTAGCATTTCTCCATACTTGCTTACAACTTTTTGTACGGAAAACATACTTGTGCTCCATGAAAATAAAGCACTTCCACGCGGTCATTCTGCATAGTTTCGCTGTTTGCTGTTTCTGTTTTCTCTTTGGCTCCATTTCCGCAGGAAATTAAAATAATTCCTGCAATAAATACATGGAATAACTTTTTCATGGCATGTAATTATTGGGTTAGTAATTCTGTTACCTCTTTCAATGACAGCTGTTTACCTGCCGAAACGACTTTCCCGTCTATAACCAAGGCCGGAAAACTTAATATATTATATTCGATGATTTTCAATAAATCTTCCTCTTTTACCAAAGTGGCATCACTTCCTAATTCTGCAATAGCTTGTTGGGTGGTTTCGTACAAAGTTTTGCAACTGAGGCAACCTGTACCTAATACTTTAATTTCCATTATCAGATAGCTTTAAAATGAATAATATATATAATCGTAGTTCGTAGAACAACGAACATTGCTTATAAAAAAAGGTGCTGTTTATTCACAGCACGAAGTACATTTACATTCACCGAAGAATCCGGTAAACAACTTGCGGGCAAGTTCCCAGTTTTCACGGTTAATGCAATACTTGACTTTCGGTGTTTCTATTTCACCTTGAATCAGTCCGGCATCTTTCAGCTCTTTTAGGTGTTGGGAAACAGTCGCTTTGGCTATTGGCAGTTCTTCGTGAATGTCTCCGAAGTAGCAACTTTCCTGCTTGACTAAAAAATTAAGGATAGCCATTCTTGCAGGGTGTCCCAGTGCTTTTGCAAAGCGAGCTATCTGTTCCTGCTCTGTTGTGTACTGTTTGGTTTTCACTTTATATCTCTTTTATTTGTTGTTCGCAAAACAACGAACAATGTTTGAAATAGCAAAATAAATACGGTTATTTTTTAGATTAATTAAATGAATATTTGTCTTGCCGCATGTCGGTGCTATTTACATATACATGTTGACTATACTAACATGTATATGTAAGTATCTTTATCTTTTAAAAAAGTATCATTTTTGCTTTGAAGATATTGTGATTTAAGTGCTATCTGCATGGGATTCTATTAAATTTTACTTATTTTTGCATAGAACTTCTTGCAGAAGTAACCTTTAACCAATCGAAACTCAGATGAAGAAAATAGTCACATCCTTATATTTGTTATGTTGTGTATGTATGTGTCAGCTCCATGCCGCCAACAATGCTGTAGACTCTCTCTTATCCCAACTGGACCATGTAATTCAAAACCGCCCTGTATACATCAAGCAAAAAGAAAAGAAGCTGAACGACCTGAGACAAGCCTTGAGACAACGCATTTCTGATGAAAACCGCTTTACCCTGTTGGGGGAATATCTGGATGAATACCGTTCCTACAACACTGATTCTTCTCTTTACATTTCCCGTGAGAGATACCAGGTAGCCCTGCGACTGAAAAACAAGGAACATCAAGACAACGCCCTCATGAACACTGCCGAGATTATGGGCACGGCAGGCATGTATAAAGAAGCAATCGACCTGATGCACAACGTACAAATCAATCATCTATCGGATGACCTGCACCCGTATTATTACCATATTTACCGTACAGTCTATGGGCTCATGGCCGATTACGCCGTTACGGAACAGGAGAAAAAACTCTATGCCGAGATCACGGATAGATACCGTGATTCCCTGTTACTGGTCAACAAAGATAATCTTCTAGTGTACACGCTGATTCAGTCCGACCAGCACAATGTGAGGGGCGAGTTCGATAAAGCCATCCAGTTATTGACCGACTACCTGGCAGGGCAGATAGACAATGTGCACGATGTGGCAATCTGTGCCTACACTTTATCAGAGTCATACCGCCTGAAAGAAGACACTGAAAAAGAGAAGGAGTATTTGATTCTTTCCTCCATTGCAGATATGAAGTCTGCAGTGCGCGAATATATTTCTTTGAGGAAACTGGCTGTGTTGCTCTATCAGGAAGGAGACATAGACCGTGCCTATTCGTATTTGAAACTGTGTATGGACGATGCCGTGTTCTGCAACGCCCGGTTGCGTATTTTGGAAATCCTGCAAATCTTTCCCCTCATCAACGACACTTATCAGCAAAAGGCTGAAAAGCAACAGGAACAAATGAAATGGGCGTTAATCTCTATCAGCTTGCTGTCCATCTCCCTGCTGATCGCCATCTTCTATGTGTATAAGCAGATGAAATGCGTAGCAGCTGCACGCCATGAAGTGATAGATGCCAACAAGCGTCTGAAAGAATTGAATGAAGAACTCCACCGCTACAATCTGCAACTGAAAGAAGCCAACCACATCATTGCCGAAAACTCCTACCTGAAAGAGGAATACATCGGCCGCTATATGGACCAGTGTTCCGTATATTTGGAAAAGATGGACAACTATCGCCGTTCGCTGGGCAAGATAGCCGCTACGGGCAAGGTAGATGAGCTATACAAAAACATCAAATCTTCTAAGTTCATAGAGGAGGAGTTGAAAGAGTTTTATGCCAATTTTGATAATACCTTCTTGCAACTGTTTCCCACTTTTGTAGAAGACTTCAACACCCTGCTTGCCGAAGGGGAGCAAATTTACCCCAAGGCCAACGAACGAATGAGTACCGAACTGCGTATCTTCGCCCTTATCCGTTTGGGAATTACCGACAGTGTGAAGATTGCCCAATTCCTGCGCTATTCTGTGACTACCATTTATAATTACCGTACCAAAGTTCGTAATAAAGCTGCGGGCGACCGTGACCAACTGGAACAGGAAGTAATGAAAATAGGTAAGTCGAGAGACTAAAACCACACTTTTAAGGCATATAAGTGTCTTTTTTACGCTTATATTTTTACTACTTTTTTAGCACAATGTATTTTCTTGATGATATTGATTATCAGTATTTTATGCCTTAATGAACGCCTTGAACTACTACTTTTTCACTCTTTTCCCCCTTATTGCTTCCTCTTATCAGATACATTTGCATTGTTCCTTCACGGAGGGGACAAATGCATGTGAATCTATATTTTAGGCAGTTATATACGACTCAACACCTAGCCCTGTCGTAATAACTATTGGTTATAAAAAGTGCGCCAACTAAGGCTAATTTAGTTGGCGCACATGTACTCTAATTCGACTGCTAAGGTAGCAATTTTATTTTGTAACTCAAAAAATCATAGCAACTTTGATGTATTTTCATCTTGCAATGAATTATAAATTATTATTTTGCTACTTAGTGATATTTCTATTATCACTTTAACAAAGAAATAAGAGATGAAATTAAATGGAATACTTAATAGTGATACAACTAGAAGAATCCAATCCTCTCTTACAATAGACAAAACAATAACAAGCATACTTGCTATTAATGATACAATCAAAATAACTTTGGCAAGCTTGGCAAGTCTCTTTTCATTTTCAACTTCCACTCCCCAATTCTTCGCTTTTTCTAATCTTTCCATGATTACATATTACTTTTGGTTAATACTAAAATAACTCATCTTATCCAGCAGTAACCATACGCATAGACACAAAAAAAGCGTAGAACCACTGCCTAACGCCATCGGAGACTACCACATCTCACCTACTAATAGACAGTGCTCTACGCCAATGCTGGCGTATAAACGCAATCCACCCATTAGTAGGTTTAGAATAGCCTTATTTGCTGTCAATGTGGTAGTTCGATGGCGGTTAGGCTATAATATGTAAAAAGCGTACCATCTATTCAATGATACGCTGCAAATATAAGAATAACTTCATAAAGTTCAAACCATTAATTATCTTTCTTTTCTTCCTCTTCTTTTGAATTGTCTTTAGGTGGTGGTACATCTTTAGTTTCAAGATGCGCCATCTTTCGGAGCAATTCATCGAACTGTTCTTTAGGGACAGAAAAATCAAATTCAAATCTTATTGATTTAATGTCTTTTATATCTATTTCTTTCTCTTTTTTCTTTTTTCCCATAACTAAGCTACATTGCGCAAAAGTAAATTAAATCTTTGAGAATCGCTAAAATTCCGGGTGTTAAACCGGAAAATATATTCATCAATATACCTCTGCATATATTTCTTGCTTACATGATAGTATATTCCAAATATCATCCTCTTGAAGTGCGACCAAACGTTTTCGATTCCGTTGGTACTTACAACTATAATTTCTCCTTCATCGGTGGCGTATGTTGTGCCATAAAAGTGTTTACTATGATCTACATCCCTTTGTTCATAATCAATATTAATTCCCGGATAGCCCGCCCCATCTGTGTAGACAACACTCCCTTCCGTCACATATTCATTTACAATAGAAAGTAATGTAGCTCCATAAATATTGGGAACGGTCTTAGCTATTGCCTTACCGTCTCTTTCTAATATTCCAAATACAGGAACTTTGTCTTTGTAAGCCCGACCTTGGCATCTCTCCACTCTCTTATTCTTATGTCTATTTTTGTTCTTTCCACCCACAAATGCTTCATCAATTTCGACTTCACCGGATAAAGTTTGATTATTCTCCATTTCCATATACTGTCTAATCTTATGGAGCATCTTCCATGCTGTCTTTTGAGTTATACCTAAATCTCTTGCTAATTGGCATGATGAAACGCCTCTCTTATGTGATAAGAATAACATCATTGTATAGAACCAAGCTCTCATCGGTATTTTAGTATTGGCAAACGCAGTTCCGGTCTTAACATCAAAGTATCGTCCGGTATTCTTGCACTTATACTTACCATTGGAACATTTGTACACTTTAGAAGTAGGGTCATACGGTGAAACGACTTTACCATCCCATCGCATCTTCTCAAAATACTTGATGCAACTTTCTTCATCTGGAAAATTATCAGATAGAGTTAAAAGAGTAAATGTTGTCTTCATAATGTCTATCTTTTAGTCTGCCTAAATATACTAATTTTCAATTATATACCCAAGCAAAATGAAAGATATTTTCAAAAGAAATTCTACAAGAATGCTAAAGAACATCCTTGTAGAACATACACTATCCACTTACACCTATAAACTATAAACTGTACATTTGCCAGAAGTATTAACTAATAATAACACGAAATGATAACTCCGCAAATGAAAGATAAGGTATTGTCTTACATAGTAAAACAAGAACTCCCAAGATTTATGATTCGCTTAGATGATTTATCTGTACAATTAGATATAAAACCAGACTATATTAGTCTTATTATAGAACAATTCAAAAAAATGGGATTATGCGAAATTAACGAAACACGAGGAATAGGATTTCCACCTACAGCTTTTATTATTACCCTAACTGCTAATGCTTATGATGCAAATCGCAATGGTGGATTTGTATTTCAAGAGGAAATAATGAAAGCTAATTTATTGAAATTAGATATGGAATTGAATCAATTATCTAATGAATCATCAGGAGTTATCTGGGATAGAGTACAAAAAATAATGTCTATTGTGAATTTAATATCAAGTACATTTCCATTTATAAATAGATAATGATGCTGCCTTACACCATTTAATAAATTTATCTAAAATATTGTCTAAATCAGGAACATCCGCATCAATAGGCATACTATCTGTGTACACTATAGTATCTCCTGTTTTTACAGTTCTTTCCTTTTTATATGGGAATGAACCACTATCATTATAGATATACTTTGTTGTAATAGTTATTACTTCTTCTTCAATTTTATTAGTTGTTTCCATAATTCTAATTTTTACTTATTATTACTTTTAGTTATGACCCGGGACTTAGTGTCGGGTCGTATATAAGTGCCATATTTTATTACTAACTTTAAACTCTTATATTATGCAAAAGTACAAAATGCCGATCAGGCTTCGAATCATGGTTTGTCTGATAGGGATGTTACTTCCGATGTGCATGTTCGCACAGCAAATCACAGTACAAGGTGTAGTGAAAGACCAGACCGGAGAAACCGTTATCGGGGCCAGTGTGGTGCAGAAGAACACAATGAACGGTACGATAACGGGTATTGATGGCGATTTCTCGCTGAATGTGCCTTCGGATGCCGTTATAGTAGTTTCATTCGTAGGCTATAAGTCTTTGGAAGTTCCCGTGAAAGGACAGAAGCAGATTATGGTAACACTCTCGGAAGACAGTGAGATGCTGGACGAAGTGGTGGTTATCGGTTATGGAACCATGAAGAAAAGTGACCTCACCGGTGCTGTTTCCTCCTTGGGAAGCAAGGACATCAAAGATGCTCCCGTTTCTAATCTGGGACAAGCCATTCAGGGCCGCATCTCCGGTGTGCAAGTAGTGGATGCCGGAAAGCCCGGTGACAATGTATCTATCAAGATTCGTGGTCTGGGTTCCATTAACAACTGCGATCCGCTGGTGGTGATTGACGGTGTGCCTACCGACCTGGGGCTGTCTTCACTGAACATGGCGGATGTGGAACGCCTGGACGTATTGAAAGACGCATCGGCTACAGCCATTTACGGTTCGCGTGGAGCCAATGGGGTAGTGATGATTACCACCAAGCGCGGAACGGAAGGGAAAGGCAAATTGTCAGTATCCGCTAATTGTGCTTTCCAGAATGCCACGAACGTTCCTTCTTTGCTGAACGCAAGCCAGTATGCTGATTTGAGTAATGATATGATGGTGAACAGCGGTCGCAACCCGAACCCGAATTGGGCAAATCCTTCGGAACTGGGTGCAGGTACCGACTGGATGGACGAATTGCTGCGCACGGGTGTGATGCAGAACTATACGGTAAGTTATTCCGGAGGAAACGAGAAGTCTCATTATTATGTATCCGGTGGTTTTCTCGATCAGTCGGGTACGGTGCGTAGTGTAAACTATCGCCGTTTTACGTTTCAGTCCAACAGCGACGCACAGGTGCTGAAGTGGTTGAAGTTCTCCAATAATATAACTTTCAGTACTGATACGAAGGATTCGGGCAGTTATAATATCGGTGATGCGCTGAAGGCTCTTCCCGTTCTTCCGGTGAAGAATGAAGACGGTTCATGGAGTGGTCCGGAAGGTAATTCAGAATGGTACGGTAGCATCCGCAACCCGATAGGACCTACGCAACTGAACAAGAGCCAGACGAAAGGTTATAACTTCCTTGCCAACTTGACGGCGGAACTGACTTTTACCAAATGGCTGAAATTCAAGAGCACTTTCGGCTACGATGCCAAATTCTGGTTCATCGATAACTTCACGCCGAAATATAACTGGAAACCTATTCCGACGGAAGAAACTTCACGCTACAAGAGCGATAATAAATCATTCACTTATCTGTGGGATAACTATTTCCTGTTTGACCATACCTTTGCAGAAAAGCATCGTGTGGGAGTAATGGCGGGTTCGTCTGCACAGTGGAATGAGAATGATTACCTGAATGCGCAAAAGAATGTCTTCATGTTCGACAATGTACATGAAATGGATAACGGTCAGGAGATGTACGCCATTGGCGGCAGTTCCAATGAATGGGCGTTGCTCTCTTACATGGCACGTATCAACTACTCTTACGAAGACCGCTATATGCTGACGGCAACTGTCCGCCGTGATGGTTCCAGCCGTTTCGGTAAAAAGAACCGCTGGGGTACTTTCCCTTCTGTATCTGCCGCATGGCGCATTTCGCAGGAAAGCTGGTTCCCGAAGAACGACGTTGTGAACGACCTGAAAATACGTGCAGGATATGGAGTGACGGGTAGCCAGGCAAGTGTCGGTAATTATAGTTACCTGGCATCTTACAACACCAGTGTATATCCATTCGGAACAACGAGCGGCAATCAGACCGCATTGGTTTCCTCTACGCTTGCCAATCCTTACATTCATTGGGAAGAGGTGGCACAGACGAATATCGGTTTCGATGCGTCCCTGTTTAATTCACGGATTGTATTCTCACTGGATGCTTATCTGAAAGAGACAAGGGATATGCTGGTAAAGGCATCCATCCCCATCACATCGGGATTTGAAGATACCACCACCACTTATACGAATGCCGGTAAAGTGCGCAATCAAGGTTTGGAAATGAGTCTGCACACTATCAACCTGACTGGAGAACTGGGCTGGGAAACGAACGTGACCGCCACGTACAATAAGAATAAGATTAAGGACCTGAACAGCGCGGTTCCTTACTATATCAACCAGATCAATAACTCGTATGTGACGATGCTGGCAAAAGACTATCCGATTAATGCCTTCTACGGCTACGTGACGGACGGCTTGTTCCAAAATCAGGCGGAAGTGGATGCGCATGCCGTGCAGCCGGGAGCTGAACCGGGCGATATCCGTTTCAGGGATTTGAACAACGACGGTGTCATCAACGACAGTGACCGCACGGTGATTGGCAATCCTAATCCCTGTTGGTTCTTCTCAATGAACAACAACTTGTCTTACAAAGGATTCGAGCTTTCCGTATTCTTTCAGGGAGTGGCCGGCAATAAGATTTATAACGCCAACAATATCGACAACGTCGGAATGGCTGCCGCATACAACCAGACGACTGATGTGCTGAACCGTTGGCGCGGAGAGGGGACAAGCTACTCCATGCCGCGTGCCGTGTTCGGTGATCCTAATCAGAACTGCCGTGTATCCGACCGCTTTGTAGAAGACGGATCTTACTTGCGTGTGAAGAACATCACACTCTCTTATACCTTCCCGAAACAATGGTTGCAGAAGTTACAGATAGAGAATGCACGCCTTTCCCTTTCCTGTGAGAATGTGGCTACCATTACCGGATATTCCGGTTTCGATCCGGAGGTGGATATTAACGGTATTGATTTGTCCCGTTATCCCATTTCCCGTACATTCAGTGTAGGATTAAACTTTAACTTTTAAATAGATTCGGATATGAAAAAGATAACAAACTTACTATACGTGCTGGCTGTATTGACGCTGGTATCATGTAACGACTTCCTGGATAAGTCGCCCAAATATGCCGTTGATCCTGAAACAACCGTGACCGATGATGTGGCCGTGGCACTGACAAACGCTTGCTACAAGGCGCTTCAGTCTTCCAATCTCTACAATCAGCGTATGTGGTCGCTGGATATCGTTGCGGGTAACAGTCTGGTAGGTGCAGGTGGTGGTACGGATGGTCTGGAAACCATACAGGCATCCAACTTTATCACGCAGAGCGATAATGGGATGGCTCTGTATATGTGGCGTTCTCCGTGGGTAGGCATCGGGCAGTGCAACATTGTACTGACCAGTCTTCCGCAGGCCGAAGCCGTATCGGAAAGCATAAAGAACCGTTGTATGGGTGAAGCATATTTCCTTCGTGCCCATTACTATTATATCTTAGCCCGTTTGTATGGCGGTGTTCCTTTGCGTCTGGAACCTTATAATCCGGGTGGATCTACTGCAATAGCACGCACTACGTTGGATCAGACTTATGAGCAGATCATTTCGGACTGTAAGAATGCAGTCGATTTGCTTCCGGCGAAAGCGGAATATAATGAAGAAGAAAAAGGACGTGCCTGTAAGGATGCTGCCCTTGCCATGCTGGCGGATATCTACCTGACACTGGCTCCCAACCATACGAGCTATTATGAAGACGTGGTGGAACTGTGCAATGAGATTACGAACCTGGGGTACGACCTTTCCATTTGCAAGTATGAAAATAACTTCGATGCTACCATCAATAACGGTCCTGAATCTCTGTTTGAGGTTCAGTATTCCGGAAGTACGGAATATGATTTCTGGGGAACGGACGGTCAGTCTTCTTGGCTTTCCACTTTCATGGGGCCTCGTAACTCGGACTTTGTTGCAGGCAGCTACGGCTGGAATCAGCCTACGGAGGAATTTGTGAGCCAGTATGAAGAAGGTGATAAACGGAAGGATCTGACGATTCTTTATGCAGGTTGTCCGGACTTCGACGGGAAGACTTACAAGAGTTCTTATTCCAATACCGGATATAATGTCCGCAAATTCCTGGTTTCCAAGACTATTTCACCGGAATACAATACGAATCCCAATAACTTTGTTGTGTACCGCTACGCGGATGTCTTGCTAAAGAAAGCGGAAGCGCTGAATGAAATGGGACAACCCGGGCAGGCTGCCGCTTCCTTGAATATCGTTCGCAAACGTGCCGGATTGCCTGAAGTTTCGGGCCTGTCGCAGGAGGCGATGCGTGAGAAGATTATTCACGAGCGTCGCATGGAACTGGCTTTCGAAGGACATCGCTGGTTCGATATGATCCGCATCAATAATGGAGAGTATGCCATTCGCTTCCTGCAATCCATTGGGAAGAACAGTGTGAACAAGAATCGCCTGTTGTTCCCCATTCCGCAGACGGAAATGGATGCGAATATACTGATGACACAGAATCCGGGTTATTAATCACTTAAATCAGAAGAAGAATATGAAAAGATATATCTCACATCTAGTATTTGCATTGCTGGGTTGCATGGTATTGTCTGCATGCGTGGACAATGACTATATGGAACTGGACAAGGGGCACAATGAGCTGGCGCTTTCCACCAGCAACACGGAAGTCGTTTTGAACGAACAGGCGCATGGCGATGATGCCCTGGAACTTTCTTGGACAACGGGCACGAATTATGGTACGGGAAATAAGATTTCCTATACACTGGAACTAGCCAAGGCGGGCAGTAATTTTACCGCTCCTTATGTGGCTTTGGAGGATGTCGTGCAGGAATATACCTGGAAGAAGAGCGTGGAGGAATTGAATAACATCCTTCGTGAATATTTCGGTGCGGAAGCTACTGAAAACATCTCTCTGGAAGCACGCTTAACAGCCAAAGTAACGGATCGGGAAGAGACGCAGGTAGCCACCACCTCTTTTAGTGTCACTGCCTACAAACCGTTGACTTCCACTCTTTACCTGATAGGGGATGCCACTCCCGGCGGTTGGAGTGCGGATGATGCAACGGAAATGACCCGGAAAGACAATGGTATCTTTACATGGACGGGAAAAATGACTGCGGGTTCCTTCAAGTTTATCACTACGCTGGGTTCTTTCTTGCCGTCATACAACAAAGGAACTGACGGAAAGCTGGTGCTTCGTACCAGTGCTGATCAGCCGGACGAACCGTTTACGATTGAAGAAGAGTTCAACTATGTTGTTGAAGCGAATCTGTTTACTGGTGTTGTTACCCTGACTCAGACCGAGAACCTCAGACCGGCTTACGATCAACTTTATTTCGTAGGAGGTATGAACGACTGGGGATTTGTGCCGATGAAAAAGGATGTGCTCGATCCGTTCCTGTTCCGCTATGCCCGTTTGTTCGATGCTGGTCAGGGTGGGGAATTTAAGTTCGGAACTTCGGAAGGAAGCTGGGAGAATATGTATAAGGCAAAGAATGCCGATGCCGCTTACACCGATACGGAAATGGTATTTGTGAAAGGGTTCGATCCTGACAATAAATGGGTGCTGA
>ULPH01043282.1_pt1 | contig 77712 bp, 92 predicted proteins | sample 1953301 | NCBI WGS metagenome assembly ULPH01 (sample SAMEA4835623, study PRJEB28245) | human gut metagenome | biome: gut microbiome; material: fecal sample | place: Denmark | collected 2008 | reverse complement strand
TCAATACTCATTTCAGTAGCCGATAAAGGCATTGTAATAGAATTTACGATAAATAACTGTTTGTCAAAATTATAATAATCATTACCAACCCTAACGGTATTATCAACATTCAGATGTGGAGTGATCGGCAGATTATAACTAATACCTGTACTCATACAAGTATGTTGTAATAACATATATTCGGCTTGTTGCCTACACTTTTCCTCTCCGCTTTCTTCACTTGTATCTCCTAGGGGTATATAATAAGTGCCACCATCTAAGCCCTTATAGCCAATAGCATTTATGTTTACAGGTGATTGTGGGTTTTCATTTTTAGCTGTGTACGAATAAATTTCACCACTTGTATTGTCTGTTGTAACTGTAATAATGTTTACACCGTCATAATTATAAGTATAATTAATATCCGTTTCTGTAATTTCGGTTTCACTCAATTCAAATTGTGGTGATAAATGACGATACCAAGAAGGTAAGTTATAGTTGAAAACTCTTTCCATTCTCAATCTGCCATTGACATCGTAATAGATATTAGCACCATACATTTCGGCAATCTTATCAAAAATTTCACCAAGATAACCACCCTCGTCAACCACGATGTCGTCATACAAAGTTACATTATAGAATATAGGGTCAATAATCGGCTCAACAGGGTCAAGAGGTATATTATTACCCAAATCAAGCATAAGCGTGTCCTTAATTAAAGTTGCAATATTCGTTCCTTTTTTAGAATTTGTAACACTAGCTTGATACTCAACAAGGCACATTCTAGCATTTAATGTTCCGTCAAGAAACCCATATTTGTCAACACCCTCAACATTCAATCGTCTACCATTAGAGTTTGCTGACTTTGTAACAAAAACACCTTGCGGAAACCAATAAATATTCTCATCAACTTGCAAGCCGATGAAGATTTTGAATTTTCGATTGTACCAAAATGAACTATCTTTTTGAGGTATGTATTTACCGCTTCTATCAATAATAGATAAAGAGCAAGACCTACGGCAGCCTTGCTCTTTATTAATTGTTATTGAACCATCTGTAGAAGATAAGTCACTTGTTATTTCGCCAATAGCACCTTCATAGTGTGATAAAATTTCCATTTTGACATACATTTTTCGCATTGGTTTATGTAACTCGGCAAGATAAGCATTGTCTATTTTATTATAATAATCCATAATACTTTCCTACCTCCTATCTAATAATTATTACATCATTTATATCTTCAACTTCAATCCAATCATACTTAATATTAGTCAGCCCTAATACACTTGTGCTATCATAAATTCTAGTAGGGTTATCTGAGATATTTATAATCCAAACATCGCCCTTGTGAGATTTTAACATAAAATCATTCTTGCTTTTAATAAATTTAGTCCATGCTTTTACCCTGTCAATATTATCGACTATTCGACCATCAGGGCAATTAATTGTTAAAAGATCAGCAGAGAAAGAACCACTCTCATAATCTGTTACTGTTCTAGTTGTTTTTGGCTTAATACCTGTTCCTGTATGTACTGCAAGACCAATATTTGATGTAATATCATTATCGGTCATACCTGTTATAAACTCCCAACACTCAGAAATAGCATAATACTTTTTGTTATATTTTATACCCAAATCGGTTAAAGAGTATATAAACCAACCGTCCTTGTCTACCGATACTTGCTCTGATTTATATGGTTTGTAATCTCCGTAACAAACATAATATTCATAAGTCTGCTTATTACCAACTGTTGTGTCAAAAAAGCTCTTTGTATTAGTAGTACCAAGAAAAACATAATCTTCTTCATTTACATTACGTCTAAAAATCTTTGCAGTACCACTAAGAGTTGTATTCCATGACAGCATTGCTATACGATTATTAATTATTAGACAATTAAAGTTGTTTACTAAATCACCTAACTCGTTGCCTTGAAACGATACTCTTTTGCTAAAATGATACATTTTATCGTCAAGTGTCATAATCTCACTAACAACACAATATGAATTTCCTGCTTGCATAGCATAGAAATCATAGTTGAGTCTGAAATTATAAATTGCAGGACTCTCGTCAATTAATTTCTGCGTTTCGCTATAAACAGTAAATTTTGCACCTTTCACAAACTGAGTATTTGCAGGGCAATAAATTATAGCCATTCCAGTAGCAGTATTGTAGTTAGAAATAAAACCATTAATACCCTCGGTAACATGACCCTCTGTTCCACTAGGCTCTACCTCTATAGTAATACACTTATTTACTATATTTTCACCTATGCTTTTACCAAGATTGACCTGAGTTGTGTCATTTGTACTGTCCTGAATAGTTCCGTCATAGACTGCATTTGAATTAATTATCTGATACAAATAATATTTATAATATTTCAAGCCGACATGATTAGGGTGAGTGTACGTTGTTTCACAATGTATTGGTTTAGTAGAATTGTTTTCATTTACTTCAGCCGTCACAATACAATCAGGGTCATTTCTGCATTTTACATAATGCGGCTTATCCATAAAGTAATTTGTAAAAATCCTAAACACAGTTCCTCTTGCGGGGGCTGTCGTAAAACCAGACTTTAATCTTACGTTACCAGTTTTATAATCGTAGGTTTCTATCAGTCGTCTTTCTTCTCCAATCTCGATATAGGCGCCGCCGACTAAATACACTAAGCCGTCGGAACGCTCATAATAGTACGCGCTCTTGAGATTTGCAATTTCCTTGTTAATCATAAAACTTGATGTAGTACCCGAAGATTGGATTTTACCACGGCAGAAGTACATATCATACAATCCAACACCGTCACCATACTGTGTGTCGTCGGCAATAGTCGTTGGGTCTGTTTGAAACAGCGTATACTGATACATATAATCGTGACCATTCTTTGCTATGTCATTAAAAACCAATTCATTTACATCAACTTTATCGCCATTGTAAAATGTATTGATATCGCCGCCTTTAGGAAAATAAGAATAGTTCTGTTCCCCAGTTCTTATGTTTGTATAGGTACACAACGCCCAACGCATTGCAGAACCCGCCGTGCAATTAAACTGGTAGCTAAAACGTGGCGCACGGTCATATTCACCATTTGTGTCCTTATGCTTATCTATCTTTACAACCTCATCATCAGGAAATACCAATGTAGGAGTCATAATCATTTTTTTTCTTCACCTCTCTTATTTTCCAAAAGATAAGAGCCACTAAATAATTAATGGCTCTTTATTACTTTTGCATTTATTTAATAATTTTTGCCAACTATTCTATCCAAATCAGCCTGTTGCAGATAAGCGTTCATCTGCTCTAAGAATGTTGTGCCGTCTGTTGTATTGACAGTATCAATCTGGAATACAATAGTCTTATTGTTTGTATCATTTCTATTTTGAATGTTATTTGGTGTAGACATTTTTGTCCTTACCAAATCTGTTATACCATTGTAAATCTTATCTCCAATATAATTGACAAGATTATCTGTATTAGCCACAAGGTTGTATAGCTTTCTGCCTTGCTCTGAATTGAAGATAGTTTCAACTGCATTTGGCTTTCCGTGAAGTTGTGCAAGCCCTGTATAATCATCAATACCACCTGAGCGATATGGCTTAATAATGTTAAACTTACTCTTTAAAGCGTTAAGAATAGCTGTTAATGCACCCTTGTTCTTACCAAGCATAGGATTAGCCAAGAGTTCTGATGAAACCATTTTGCCGTACAGTTCAGATTTTAACTGTTCTGCTTGCGTTTCATCAAGCCCTGTTCCAACAGTTTCACCGTCATATTGAACAAGATACAAACCATTCGATTTAGCACCCTCAACAGAAATATCAGAATAGTCAAGAGCTTCCCTAGCACGTTTTTTGCAATCCTCTAAGAACTTAGTCCTACCTTCCATAGTTTGCATTTCTTTTTCAGAAACGTTTGTCAACTGTTTTATGTAGTCTTTGTTCTTATTCGTAATATCTGTAACATAGTTTGATAAAGCTTCTTTTTCTTTCTTGTATGCCTCAATTTCTTTGCTTTTAGCCGTTATCTCTTTATCAACGCTCTCAATTTCCTTTTCAACCTGATCTGATAGCTGAGAACGATAAGATTGATATTTGCTCGCAAAGTCATTAAGAATATTCGTGTCTTGCTGTGCTATTTTGTCCGTCCAATTAACGCCTAAAATATCTTTGGCAAGCTGTTCATTTTCTGTATTGGTAGAGCTATTGATAAGGTCTTGCCACTGTTGTTTATACTTATCCCACAGTGAAGTTTCCTTGTCACGCTGTTTTTCAAGGTCAGATACACGTTTATCAGCACTCGCCTGTTCATATTCCTGCTGTGCCTTGTTTACTTCCTCGGTATTGGTTTCTAAGTGCCAACCACTAGCTTCAGAATAAACATTTACCTTTTTCTTTTTAGCATTTTCAAGATTATTTAACTTTTCCTGTAAGTCAATAGTATCTTGTTTTTCTTCATTAACGGATTTAATGGCATCAATTTCAGCATTGTATCTGTCCTCAATAGCTGATTTCTGCTCGTCAATATAAGACTCCACTGTGTTTGCAACGGTTTCGTACTGAGAAATAATATTGTCAAGTTGAGTTTTTTGTTCTGTAAGAATATTCTTTTGTTCTTCAAGAACATCTTTCTCGTCCTCGGCTTTATCTATAAGATCATCAAACGTTTCCTCATAAATTTTCTCAATATCGTCTACAGACAGCTTAACTTCGGAAATAGAAGAAGCTACCTCTCCAAGCTTTTCAAGGCTTGAAATAAGACCTTCCACATTAGCCTTATCGTTGCCATTTGGCAATGTGTCTGATAACTCTTTGAGTCTATTTATCAGCTCTTTAGGGTTTTGCTTTATCAGTTTTTTAACTTCTTCTGTTAGCTTTTCCGTGTTGCCTGAGAACTTAGCCAAGTCAGGATATGATTTAAACAGTTCAACTAAATCACTATCCGAAATACTTCCGTCTTGCAGGCTTGTTAAGGTATCTTTAAGTGATTTTGCTTTATTTTGAACTTCGTCAATATCGTCCGTCCACTCAGAAATATCAAAAGTACCTGTTGTTAATTTTGCAGGTAAAGTTTCAAAGAAAGTATTAACATAGTCAATTAAATCCTCGTCACCATTAGCCAAGTTGATTAACTTATCTTTGTATTTCTGAGTTAAATCATAAAGCCTATCAACATCATCAATATTTTTATTTGCTACAGCATGACTATAACTTTCAGTAGCTTTCTGAGCTTCATCAAATGCTTTGCTAAATTCTTCACTTGTGTTATAGTTTTCAAGTGTTTTCTGAATTTCGTTGTATTTATCAACGGCATTAGAAAGTTTATCATATTCCTCTGTTGTGGTAGCAATTTCTTTCTGTAAATCAGTCAACCACTTGTTACGATTATCGTCTTTTGAAATGTTTGCCCATTTCTCGGATAATTCATCATAAACCTTTTGCATAGTATCAATACGTTCTTGCATTGTACCTGCAAAGTATAATGTATCATCATCGTAACCACTCATACCAACGTTATTGTATTTTTTAAGTATTTCGGCTACTTCTTTGTAATCGCCCCAATCGCCGTAATCACGAGAACCAACCTTGTTTATGTCTGCATTACTGTTGTATTTTCCAAATAACGTATCGGGAACATACGCTTGACCTACTCTACCGCCATTAGAACCGAAAGAACTTCCCTCTTTTAACTTTTTTTGAGCCAAGGCGTAAGCCTCGGCAATACTCAGCTTCCTATCTTCATCATCAGGATCAGTAATATCTGACTCTTGATAAAGTTCGCTTTCAGCCTTTTCTTTTTTCCACTCTTTGATTTTCTTAATATTTTCAGACATTTTGCCATTAAGCAAGTCAAGGCTCTTAGCTTCATTGCCGTACTTATCAATTAAATTATCCTGAATAGTATTCAAATCGTCCTTAACGGTCGACAAGTCATCTGTTGTTGCAACCAAAGTTACATAACGATTTACTAATTCGTTTACTGACTTGTTTTCTTCATCTAATTTGTCAATAGAGTCAGAAAAACTACTTGTGAACTGAGCTAAACTTTCTTTTGCATTATCTGCACCATTGACAATATTATCAAAAAGTGTTATAATACCATCAAGCAAGAAAGAAATAGCTAAACCTGTAAGCATATTGCCAGCAATAGACAACGCTTTCATACCAACAGCAGCAAGTTTGGAAGAAGTTGCAACGCCCTTTAAAGAAGCAGACAGTATTTCTTCTGATACCGCTGCACCATTAGCACTTCTAGCAATGTCAAGAGTTGTTTTAGAACAGCCTTTTAAAGCTATTGACTCGGCTTCGGCTACTGATTTACCTTGTGTTAAAAGATTATTAAATTGACGGACGTTTGCTATTTCATTTACAGGAATAAGTGAATTGTTTTTAAACTGACTAAACGGATTTATCTTTTTAAAATCGGACAACTGAGTTATCATTTGCCCAAATACACTTATCCTATCATTACCACCATCATCTTTGGTTGTTTTAAAGACCTAAACCCTATATTTGCAGTTTTGATACAAATAACAATGGAGGAAATACAAATGGAAGAAAACACAAACGTGATACCCAACAAAAACAAAAAAAGTAATGGTTGTTTGGGGATTTTTATTGCTAATGTAATTGCATGGGGCATATTAATTTTAATTATTTACCTTGCCATAAATAGTGCAAGCTCTGAAAAAGACTACAGCCAAGAAGCTTACACAGCGGCTAAATTCTATGTAAACAAACAGTTAAAAGCCCCTGCCACGGCAGATTATCCAATGTATGATAAAAACTTTATTACACATCATAATGATAGCTACACTGTATCATCTTATGTGGACGCTGAAAATAGTTTTGGTGTTAAGGGCAGATTATACTATACTGTCACTATGGAACGTGACGGCAAGGATTGGATTAACGTAAATGTTAATTTGAGTGAATAGATAATGAGTATGAGTGTACACAAGTGTACAAATGGGCAAAAGTAAACAATGTGTGTTCATGTATAACAAAAGACCCTAGATTTTCTCTAGGGTCTTATTTTATGGTTATTCATTATGTAGTCCACGTTATCTCTTAGAAGCGCTCCGTTGCATTTGTTCAGAACACAAATTCTTTAATTCTTGATATTTCTGTTCTACAAAACGGACTTTAGACGATACATCTGAACATTGATATCTCGCCTCTCTACTTAACTCATATAAGGTGCGATATGCCATATGAATTTGATACGGACATTTTTTCTGTATGATAATATTTCTATCTTTATGACTCTTTACAGTTTCAAGATTTATATCATCATATCTCTTGGACAAAAACAAATTCATATAATGAAGTGACGAATAGAATATACCGACTATTATCCAATCCGAAAAATCGTCATATTCTTTAACATCTGTGTCCTTTAGACATTGCACAAACAACTCATTATGTTTTATTTTTTTAGAATAATCCTGCGAGTTAGACACTAGGAGTCACCTCAATCACTTCTTCAAATTTAGGCATATTTGCTTCCACTAAATTCTTTTCGGAAGTAATCATGAAAACAATGTCTTGTTTGTAATTAGTTGTAAAAGTAAAAGTTGCTTCATAATATTCGTCCAAAACTTCACCTATTTTGCCATCGTCAAAATCAGCAATTACATAGATTTCACTTCTTATACGGCTAACATAAATCTTCTTGACAACAAAGTTCTTAAACTTATTATTCTGCAACCACTTGATACACTTCGACATCTCGTCAAGATTGTCAACAGTACAACAATAGATATTGTCGAGAGTCTGTTTGATTTCCATATAATATGGCTCAATATTTAAGATATCCAACAAACTGGTTTTATAACCATCCTCTCTACAAACATTTACATTTTTAACATAAGCATCTCTAGTGTTCCTCATGATATCACCCCTCTCGCAATCCCAAATCAACTACCTTTTTGTCTTGCATATCCAAACCGACACGAAGTAATGTTTGTACAAATGGCAGAAACATCTTAGATGGAAGAGTTATACCACTTGATTGTCCATTAGTTGTAATTTCGATACTATCTGTATCTTTTTGATATTCAACTTTTAATGATAGTTTAAGTTCCTTACCCATTTCCATATTATCACACCTCTCCATTTTATTCTAAACTACTTAATTATATTTTATTCTTTACTCTTTAACAAAAATACTAAAAGAGATTTTGTGAATAATTTAATATGATTATATAACACTTTTATAAAATATGCCACACAATCATATTTTAGACTTGTAAGGACTATTCTTAACTTAGTATACCCATTTTAGGAACTAATGTCAAGCCATATATTGGTTGCATTAACAAACATTGTGTTAATATAAATGTAAAATTTTTATTAACGAACAAATTTAGTGTTGACATACGCAAATGAATAGTGTAAAATAAATCACTATGCAAAATGATTGGTAACAGTTTTATCCCACCCTCACTGTCAAAGGACAAAACTAAATAAATGAGGGATAATTCATTTTTTGAAACGCTATAGGTGTTACCTATAGTTGGAGTACACCTTTATCTTACCACAAGATAGTTACCGTCTACTCTCTGAACCTAGTCCGTATCTCCCGATAGGGGTTGGCTGCTGACCTGACATTTTTAACAACACTTAGCACCTATTATAATAGTATAATAGGCTTTTATCTCAGCATATGTCATCTTTGCTATTGTTTCCGAGTTTCCTCACTCTTATAGTGCCATTGCTATAAGTAGTCGCAAAGCTTTAGCCGTTCTCAGCAATTTGGCAACCTTATTTTAAAACGTGTGTGACCTATGCACATATAGTTTGTGGCTGTGCATAAGTTGGCATCTTTAATAATTGTTTACCTACGTTTTTGAATGATAATCCTGCCATAACGGTAGGAATAAGTGTTTCTAAAACACCGAATTTACTAATTAGATTATCAAGAACATCAATAATTTGTGTTCCACTGGTGATACCGAATTTAACTAAATCACCATTAATCAGAGTAGCTGACAAATTTTCAATACTTGTCTGAAAACCTTGCACTCTTCCTTGAATGGAATCAAGGTATTTTTCATACTCTGACATAGCAGACCCAGCAGAGCCTATTGAGTCATTAACAATTTTATCCGCTTGACTCATATTTGTAAGCAATGCAGTAATTGTATTGCCTCTTTGCTTGCCTGCGATTTTCTCTATGACAGCGGCTTTTGATGTATCAGTAAGATCGTTCCAAACATTGGCGATACCTTTCATAATTTCATAGGTACTCTTAAAGTTCTGAGAGTCCTTCATTATATCAAAACCGCCTGTGCCATTTACGTTAGTAAGAGCTTTAATATCTTCCCTCAGTTTTGAGGTTGATACTGCCATGCCCTCTGTTGACTCGCCTGCATCTTCTAGTTCTGTTTTCGCTCCACGAAGTCGCATTGACAGAACTTTCAAACTATTTCCCGCTTCGGCTGCGTCTCCAGTTATTTCTGTAATGGCTGTACCCATTGCTATTGCCTGATCTAATGTATTTCCTGCTACGCTCAGTGAAGATACTGACCTTGACAACATATCACCAATGTCACTCGCTGAAACAGCATACTTGTTTGATATTGCGTTAAACTTATCAACAATATTAATAGACTCGTCAACTGTCATGTTATAGCTTTTCATAACTGTTGTTAGGTCTTGTACTGCTGTTGCATTATCTACTTCACCAACAACTGAATAAATACCTGAGTTTGTGGCAAGTGTTTCAGCTTCATCTAAACTATAACCACGTTTACCCCATTCTGCGGTTTGAGAAATAAGATCAGACAAATCAATCTTTAAATCTTTAGCCTTTTGACCTATATTATCAAAGAACTCGGCATATTGCTGATTTGTGTTATCAGTAACCTTACGCAAGTCTGTCATAGCTGTATCAATATCTACAACATTATTATAGAACTTAACAGCTTCTCTTGATATACCTGAAATCACAGTAGTTAAACTCATCCAGCTTGTGAATTTTAAAGCGTCCTCTTTAATCTTATCGAAAAAGCTTAACCCATTCACACCTGCTGCCTGTGCTTCAGAACTCATTGTCCTAAAACTACGATTGATTTTATCAACATTGACTTTCAAATCGCTCGCAGTTAGATCGCTAGCATTAAGCAACTTTTTGAGTGAGGCTATCATATTATCAGTTTCAACCTGATATGTACCGCCATTAAAAGTATTCTTGCCCATGGCTTTAGTATTAGCCTGTTGCCATGTCTGAATTGTGTATATTAACTTTTTAATGTTCTGCCTTGTAGCTTCTATATTCTGTTGTGATTTATTGCTAGAAAAACTAGCTTTATAAGCTACATCTGCCCTCTTTAACTCATTTGTTAGTTCATTGAGTTTAATACGATATTCGTCTAATGCTTTAGGATCGCCACCTACATTAGACAAACTTGTTTTTAACTCATTAAACTTTTCTTGAAACTCTCCATTAAAAATAGGCGACTCTTTCCATTTTGTTTCTAAGGTGGTGAGATTTTGCGTAAGTCTAGCTACATTATTTTCTGTTTTAGTAGATGTAGCTGACGATTTATCAGCAGAACGAGAATTGGCTAATCTAAGTTCTTCCCTACCAATGTTTATTAATTCATTCTTTTGTCTTTCAAGTTCTTCTGTAATCAGTTTCTTCTTTTTAAGCTGCTTCTCGTCATAAGAAACTCTACTCTCAAGATTTTTAATCTGTCTTTTTAGCTCAACATTTTCTTGCTCGCCAGCATTGACCTGTTGCTTTTTAAGCTTATTAATCTGTTTGATTTCACCAAACATCTTATTATAATAATGAGCTTGCTGCTGTGCCTCAGAATTATCAGATTTTTCAAGTAACTGTAAGCTCTTTATTTCTGTTTCTGCTTTTTTAACCGAAACAACTAACTCACGATATTCTTCAGACCATTTTTCATTTCGCCCAAATTGACTTTCGGTTTCATTGACCTTATTTAATTGGGAAGTTAAGTTATTAATTAATTCGGAAACCTCTGACGGTTGTTGTTTAAGTTTTGAAAAACTATTTGATATTTCCTGTATTGTTGCAGGCATTTTAGCCAAAGTGTTTTCGGCATTTGTAGTTTCGTTAAAAGAACTTGTAAGAGATTTTAAATTTTGCCTGATATTGCTTGCAGTAGTTTTTAATGAATTGAATAGCTTATCAACCTCTGCAATAGAGCCACCCTTGCCAAGATTGTCAATAGCAGCATTAACGGCATTAATTTCATTTCCTATACCCGATTCAATACCTTTATTCGCTGACTTAAATGCCGAAAGTTTAGCAGTATAATCCGACTTAGCCTTATCAATATCCGCAATCAGCTTTAATATACCCTTTTCAGAACTACTACCCGATAGATAGTCAAACGACCCATTTGTTTCGTTCAGAGCATATTTCAGTTTTTCAACTTGACCTGTCAAGCTTGTAACTTCTGCCGTAATTTGAGTAACTTCACCCGAACTATCTTTAGTCCATGAAAATGTCGGATTGCCAAACTGACTCAAAATCTTTCTTGCATTTTCAATAGTTTTAACAATATCTATTTGTCCGTCTTTATTAAAACCTGCCTTAAAAGTTTCTGCAAGAGTTGTGTCAATATTCTGTATCTCATGCTTTATATTTTTAACAGAGCTAGTTACCTGTTTTTCAGCAGCCTTTATACTACTCTGAATAGAAGTTACATTTAAACCACCAATATCTATTTTTAGATTTTTGCTGATTGTAGCAAGTTGAGATTGAATTTTCTTTTGTGTTTTATTCAAGTCCAACTCACCAATGATTTTAGCATGAGCCTTATTATCATTTGCAAGTACATTATTTAATTTAGGTATATCGTCCTTAACTTTACTTGTGTCAAGTTCCACAGGAACTCGTATTTTTAAATCATCTGCCATTTCACTTCACCTCTATTCCTTGTCTTTTTAGTCCTTGCCTTAAAGCTATAACGTGATATTTGTTATCCCTTAAATCCTCTTTTGTGTTATACATAAACGGTCTAGCAACACCATAATACGTCCAATCTCCAAAATCGTACCCCCAACCAGTTTCAATGATAGGTGCTAATTCTTGACCTGCTTTATCTGACTTAATCATTTTCCCTTGTACAAAAATATAAGGGTTAGCCATTGTGTTGTTTTCAACAACTAAAGTGTCACCTTCGATAGAAGAATTATTATTGCTAATATCCATTAAACCACCATTGTCATATCGTCTTACATATTCATGTGGTACATAACTATCGTAAACATCTCTTTCAATATGATCTAGCATAACAGTGGTAATAACCTCGGCAACATCTGTAAGCAAAGCGTAATCAATTCTTGTTCTTAGTTCTCGCTCTAGTTCTTTAAGGTTTTTTACAACCATTTATTCCTCACCACACAACCACTTTACAACAAGCTTTAAATCCTCGTCAGCTTGCTCCTGAGAAACTTTACTATGTGTTTCTATCGTAACTTTATCACCGTTTTTCAAACCAAGGCTACAAAGACCTATAATTGATTTGCCATTGACCGTTCTATCTGTTGTCAGATTAATCACAGAGGGACGTACCTGTGCAAAATACACAAACCTATGAATATTCCTAGCATTAGGCACTATCCCAAGTGTTATTTCCTGTTCTGCAAAGAACATATTAGTCACCGTCCTTGTTGTTTGAAATTACAATTTTATTTGCCATGTCATTACTATCTTTAAGTGTTTTTAACACTTCATTTAAGCTTTCAGTGTCAATATCTTTCGTAGTAACACTAATCTGTTCTATCATTTCTTTTGCCTTGCTTGCAAGCTCCGTTATAGCTATGTTTGCCATGCTCATAACCTTTTCAGCCGCCTTGTATCTAACATTCATGTCAATACCGCTGTCAATAGCTGCATTAATCATGCTATACTGTGCGTCATCAATCGACTCCCAATCAATATTATTACATTCCCTATCCAGCTCTCCACTATCATAAATCTCTGCAATATCATCTGATGAAAATTTATGTTCTCCGTAAAGAGTGACAACGTAATATTTACGCAAAATTTCTTCATATCCTGCTCCGTACTCAATTGTACCCTTGACTACATTATTTATAAATGCCTGCATTTCCGCAAAACTAAGCTTATTTTTCATTCAATTTTCCTCCGTTTTCTTGCGTTTCTTTTCTGCGTTTCTTTTCTGCGTTTCTCAGTTTCTTACACTCATCATAATCAATCCACCCACCAAACTTTTTAGCATAAGTAATCCACTTATATGTAATGTCTGGATAGCAATACCAAAACCATTTACGTTTAAGTATTGCCACTGAGTCTGGCATACCTTTTGTATCTATAACTTCAGTGACACCATTTTTATAAGTAACCACGAAATCAGCGACATATTTAATTGGCAACACAGTTTTGCCATCGTGAACGAACTTCGGTTGCAGTTCATATGGTTTCTGTAACTCATACGAAATCACTTCACCGCTTTCCACTAAAGGACAAAGTACGTCACGATAATATTTCATTTCTAACACTGAGTCAAAAATAATACCATTATAACTACGTTTTGATTTGTCTTTATCTACATTAAACTTACTTCTATCTGTCATTTCTACCTCTTTATAAAAAAAATAAGGGCGGTCAATACTTATCATAATAACCGCCCTTTCTATTTTATTTAGTTTTTTTATTTATTGTACTATTTTTAAGGTTTGTAATATCAGCCAAAACATTATAGACCGACTCTTTATAATCTTTCTTTTTTAATGTTTCGGAAGTAATACCAATATTGGCAAGAAGTTTTCTTGCTTCAACCTTGGAAATGACTTCGTGCATATATTCTTCTATGATTAAATATAATTGATAACAAGATGGTGTGTCCACATATCTCCTCCAACTATTTATTTTATCACATTTATTACACGCATAATATCCATTACCACAAATAATACATTCATGGTTGTTTTCCATAAATTAATCCTCTGGAATAACAAATCTCAGAAGCTGACCCTCGTCACTACAATAGTCCTTCAGAGAGTCAATAGTAAATGGGAAGTCGCCTGTTTTGTCAAGCGGTATCTGAGTCTCAGGAGAAAGCTGTGAAGATGCCACGACAACCCAACCATGATATTCAATATTTTTATCACAAATATCTGTAAAGATTGATTCAAGCCAAAATTCACCTGATTTTGGCATATCATTCGTACTCTTTGTAATGTCAACTGCATTTTCAGACTCATATGTATAATATACCTGAATAGTCATTCCTTCCTTGATAGCAGTATCTGTCGGAAGTGTAATTTCTTTCTTAGCCGCATCAAGTGAAAATTCCTTTTCTGAATTTACCGCTGCATATTTGTAAGAAGCAACCTGTTCCTTCCTTTCATTGAGCAGATAAATGAATGATATTCCACCCACAGGAACTTTACTCAGAGTAATCTTTGTTATGTCGCTACCCACCTTAATCTTCTCTCTTTTAGGAATGAGAATTTTGTTAGTAGAACTTGCAACGTTCTTTTCTGTACCCCACTGAGCAGCAAGAAGTGACAGCGTAAGGAACGATGTATTACCTGTAATCTGAACTGTATCAGCATCATAGTATTTTGCAATTACAGCACCTGTTGCATCTGTCTTATCCTGTGAAGTAGCATTGGTCTGAATGTTTACATCTTTCAAATCTTCAAGAGTCCAAAACAGCACTCCGTCAGTAGGCGAAAACATCTGACCTGAAATAGCTTGTTTAAAAAGCAATTTGTCTGGATTAAACATATTATTTCCTCCTTTATTTTCTATTGTTTCCGTTACCATGTACGGAAACAATTTAATTCTTCTTTATTCTTAATGTCCTTATAATAAATAGTACCGCTATACAAACCTGTGGTAAGCTTCTGTGCTTGATTTATGATTTGATTTCTTAAAAGACAATCATAAAAAACATTAATAGGTAACGACCAAACCGTGTCCCAGTTGTATTTAAACCCTTCAATATTTGTTAATGTTGAAATATATGGCAACAAAATAGAACGAAATTCTTTTTCTTGATACTCGCCCCTAGCTAATTGTCTTTCAAGCTTGTCTAATTCATATTGTAATCTCCATTTTCGGGTGTGTTCATTTCCGTCTTTAATATTATTATCAGCGATATTAAGCATTTTCCTGAAATATTCAGTAAGCAGTTCATAATCTGCTTTACCTATTTGAATATTGTTATAAACATCAAATAAAATAATATCACCGCTATTCGTGTCAATATAGCGTTTCATCTTACCAAAATCAATATTACGGATTATAAATGAAACATCAGTTAGCAAATGATTTTCGACAATATCACAAAACAAGTCAAAACTATCTACTGAGTTAAAATCAATACCCTTGCTCCAAAGATATAGCCTTCTATCATATGGAGTTGAAATTATGTCAGACACAATGACCCAAAACTGTTTTTCACCTAGTTTTGACTCGTCTGAAATCTCGTCCAAAGTCGGGTTGTGAATTTCAAACTTGCCTAACATAAATGTTTCTTTTTTATTACGATAAATCGAAAGCTCGTCCATAACTAATTACCCTCACATGGATTTATCGTAAGTTCTTCACCTTGAAATATTAAGGTACGCCTTTTATAAACAGGTGACAAATTATCTGGTACGTCCGAAATAAGTTGTATTCTATTGCCACTCCAACCATCTGAGTTGTTAAATAACTGACCTAACAATTCAGACACATAATCCATTCTAGTTTTGGAAATACCGGCTTTGTTAAGTCTCATTTTATCTTGATGACAAATTATTTGGATTATCATTTGGGGATAACCCTTAAATGCTCCCCATATTACTTTCGGAACTGAAACTTCAATGTTAAGATACAATTCTACATTAGTTTGAGTGTAAGGTATATATAAAAAAGGGTATATATTAGAATACACAATATTTTCTAGTTCTTCATCGTCCTTTTCAAATAAATCTAATATATTATCTTGTGATAATATCATAGAAATAGCTTTATTTTTCCACTCCGATATAACAGAATTTATTGGCATTTTACACACCTCCCACTATATTAATTAACAATTCAGACAAAACATCATCAACTGTACAAACCAATTTAAAAGAGCTACCGATTAAAGCATTGTTGTTTAAACACTTTATCTTTACCTTATTTTCATTTACTATCATGGTAATAAAATCTTGTTGTTTATCAAGTAATTTCAAAGACCAAGTGACACTCTTATCTGTTTTTGCAGTAAATGTTTTAACTGTACCACCACAACGAATTTCTGCATTGCCACTGTAAGATATTTCAACAGGTTTGGTTGCATTATTGGGTTTAAAGTAGTCACATAGCATAAGGTCAATTCTATCTGTCTGCGGATTATATTGACTCTCTGACAAGATAATGTGCATACATCTGCTATTTCCAAAAGAGAAGCTGACAGTATCAGGTCTAGTAATTCTATAAGGTGTAGGCTCTTTATCATTATAATCAATGAAAAAACGCTTATCATGAGGAAAATATTTCGTTTCCTCATCAAGCGAAATGTACATCATCAACTGATCGTAACCAATGGTAATTACTTTTGTCTCGTTTGTGCCTGCATTGTACTGTGAAGCATTTTGAATATTACACGGCTTATAGTGAACTATTCCGTTTTCGTCTTGCCACTTAATAACGTAATTACACAAATACAAAATAGATTTTTCATACAGCTTGTTATTTGTAGGCTCGGTCAATATTAGCCAAATCTTATTGTCGTATTTAATATACTTATAGTCCGATATCGTACTAATATAGGTTAAAACCTGTCTTTGCCAAGCTTGCGTTGGCGTATCAGGTATTTCATTCTGAATTATGCCCTTTGTAGCAAATTCATTTTCAAAATCCTCACCGTTAAACACTCCACTGCACAGAATAATATCATCTTCAATAACGCTATCCTCTAAAACGTCATTGAATGACATTTCACTATCAAACAACAAATCTTGTTTTTCAGAACCTTCCGTATAATACGGTTGCTGAATTAGGTACCATTCTTTACTCATTCAACCACCTCAATTATACGCAGTATCTTTAAGTTGTTCATAAAGGTCAACTATTTTAAAGTTCACCCAATCAATCTCAACTTTAGCTTGTCTTTTGTCACCCTCTGAGTTGTTTATTGATAAATCCTTAGAAACTATGTTGCTACGTTTGACAATTTTGCTATATTGTCTTTCACAATAAAATCTCTTTATTGTATAACCCAATATATTAACAACTATCTGATTCAAAACAATATCGTTTCCGTCAATATCAGTAAATATTCTTTTCTCATTATTAAAGTAAAGCTGACTAATTTGAGTTGAAAACTCGCCACAAGCCATTTTAAACCACTGAAAAACAAGGTCGTCACTTAACGCAACCCTTTCAAGAAATGTGGACTCAAAAACAGCGACCACATCTTCATAGGTAGTAGCCATTTTAACCACACCCTTTCTTAAAACTTATAGCCTGAAATATTTTCTATTTCGTTACGCTTATAAACTGCCACATTGTCAATTCCAACTTCTTTGGCAAGTGGAATAATCATTTTTTTATCGCCTTCAGTAACTACAAGTCTTGAGAGTTCAGCCATAAAATCGGCTTTATTGCTAATGCCAAGAAGTGCCTTTACACTGTTAATATCAAGAATAACAGGTTCATTATTATCATTCTCGTCAAGTGAAAAAACGTATCTTCTTATATCCTCGTCAAGAATTTTCAGATAAGCATTATTGCCAAAGCCATCAGTACCACAGAACATTCCATTACCTTCCTGTATCTGAGCCATAACCTCTCCAACATTAAGCTGTGCAAATTTCTTTGCATTTGGTGGAATAGTAATATCTCTTTGTGTTTCCACAGCCCTAAAACCCAATTCCCAATTACGAGTGTTTTCAAGAAACACTCTATCGGTAAGCTGAATTTCCCTTTTAGACTTTACTTCTGTAATATCGTTATTAATTGTGGCAGTAGTTGTATTTTTTCTTACATTTGCCAAATTTTTAATCTTCCTTTCAAATATAATAATAATGTGGCAAGAGCTTACACCCTCGCCACATCAATAATTATTATGTAATTAACCCTGCTTTGTAAGCAGACCAATTTCAAATTCTCTGCCCTTTACAACGTCAGCACCAAGCTCCATATCGAAACGTGTCTTTACTGTACCTGTCTCAACATCATTGCCTGTCATAGTTGTAATACCACCACGTCTGAAGATATTTACTGGAGAATTTGCTCCCTGTGCAATAAACCACAGATCGTTTGGATTGTAGTATGTGTCAAAACCTGACTTGTCAGCAAGTGGCTTTGTGAAGTTATATGGGTTCTCAAGTTCAATAAGAGCTGAACCCTTATAGAAGCCATTCAGACCCGTTCTAGCAATCTCATCTACCTGTGTAGCGTTGAAGAATGGGATTGGTGTAGAACCAACTGTCTTATAACCGTTCCAATCGCAGATACCAGAAATAAGTGAGAAATCACCTGCAATACCAACCTTGCCGAGCTTTCTAACCTTATTTATCATACCATCAACCTGTGTCTGAGTTGGAGCAGAGTCATACTCGCCATAGAACTTTACATATTCAGTGTTGTTCTTCAGTGCAGACTTAATGACGTCAAACACATAAGCGACACCCTTATTGTTCATGTCGGTCTGTACCTGTGCCATTTCCTCTGCTACAGTACCAGCAAAATTACCAGAAGCAAGCTCACGATAATCAATAGCCATACCAGAAGATATTGTCTGAGTTACGATTGGGTACTCTACCCACTTTCTACCTGCAAAACCGACATCAGAACCAGAAGCCTGAAGTCTGGCATCAAGACCCTCATAAGAATAAGTCTTAACTCTTGGCTGCTCATCATAGCCAATCTCACGATAGTTACTAAGGAAATTAAATACCTTTGTTGCCTCGAGAAGCCTTGGCTGTATAATATACTTTACAATAGTATTAATCTCTGCAACTGCTCTGCTATCGCCTGCAAGTGCCTGTTCACCAAGCTTTGAAATTCTTGAACGTACTGCGTCTACCTTCTGACCGTACTTTGATGTATCTTTGCCTGCAAAAAGAGCAGAACAAATCTCAACTACTTCGTTGAAAGCCTTTGCGTTCTTGACAGCAACCTCAGACTTATTCAGATTATTAAGTTCAAAAGAAGTATTAATCATTATTAAAACACCGTCCTTTATTTTACATTCATTAATTAAGCGTGTACAACGACTCTAAGTCCGTTACCGCCAAAACTTGTCTTTTCCACAATTTCAAGATACTCTGCATAATCAGAAACATCAGCACTCTTAGCCCACTTGCCATCAGTACCAACTACAAGCTTGTCACCTACTGCGAGTGTATTGTAAGCTGTTGTTACAACTGCATCGTCCATATCAAAAAGATGTCCTGCAAGAGAAGCAAGAGTAAAAATGCGTGGAAACTCACCAACCTCAATTCTATAATCATTTGGAGTGAGTGTCTCAGGCTTATCAATTCTGTTCATTACAACTGCAAGACCAGCCTGCTTTGCTGTTGTTGCGGTTGGCAGAGCAACAGCCTTTGTTTTAAGATCATATGTAACAGCCATGCCGTTCTCAAGAACAGCAGGTGTCTTGAGATAGCCAAAATTCTGTGCTACCTTGAAATCACCAATATTTGCAAATTTAATCATTTAAAATTCCTCCAATCGTATTTTTTTATACAAACAGGTTGTCAATATCGAGTTTGTCATTCTTATCGTCATCGTTGTCGGTATCTACGCAACCAAATATGTCAGCGGCAAAATTGTTCTGAGAATTAATCTCAACAGCCATTGCCTTTTCCTTCTTCTTTGTCTCAGCACCAATGCAAGCATTGATTTCTGTAACAATATCGTTTACCTCGATACCACAACCCATAGGATCTGCGTTAAACTTGTCAAGCTTATCCTTTGCCATGTTCTTTTCATCGTCTGAAAAATCTCCAAGAGCTGAATTGAGTTCTGCAATCTTTGCAGACTTTTTAAGTTCATTCAATTCTGCTTTCATTGTTTCAACGAGTCCGTTAAGCTCATTAATCTTCTCGTCTTTCTGACAAGCATTTGTTTCGGCTGTTGCCTTTTCATCTGTAAGAGTTGCTATCTCGGCATCTTTTGTAGAAATAATCTCATTCATTTCAGCAATCTTACTCTCGTAATCTGCATTTTTAGTATTGAGTTCAGTAATCTTATTCTCAACAGCAGAAATAATCTGATTAAGTGTCTTTTCGTCCACTTTCTCGTCCTCCTTTATCTTTTGATTTAGTTCTATCAGTATTGCACTATCGTCACTAGGCTCGACAGTTAAAATACAATATCCACTATAGTCATAAACTTTTGGCACTCTACCTTTTTCGACAGGCTCTCCGTCATACACTATTTTATTTTTGCCCTTACCAACAAATTCAACAGAACCATATATTGTATCACCATCATTAATTTTGTTTTCAAGCCATTCAACAAAATGTGGATAACGTTGCTGATTAATATAACCCTCGGCAATAAGAACTTTATGTTTCTCACCATTAATCTGAATATCTTCAATAGACCAACCATCAGCAGAACCTACTTGAACAGAATTTTCAAATAATGGCATATTGCCGTCTTGACCTGTCATTCCATGGTCATATGGAATATCTTTTTCACTATCCAAAAATGTTGCACAAATAGGCATACCAATAATACTATCTGCGTTATCTCTAACATATTGCTCATTGTAACTAATACCATTTTTGTTATAGTGATTACGGTCTTGATGAATTTCGTGTAGTACCAACTTTACACGTCTGCGACCGTCCGACCTCTTTGCTTCGCTTATTTCACAATGAAACACTAACTTTCACCTCTTTTCTGACATAAAATAAACCTAGTCACTAAACGCAACTTAGGTTTTAGTTTGTTGTTGAAGGTTTTGGTTGAGCGTTTCCATTTAGATTTTCGCTCATTATGCTATTTTCGTTTGTCTTCTCAGCCACCTTACTTCTGCCACCATTTGAGTGGTCTGCATCACTTGGGTCACTATCTTTGCTACTCATGGTATAACTCGTCTTATGCGTTGGATATTTATTTTCCCAATCATTATCCAATTCATAATCCATAAGCGACAAGTATACATCACTATCCCAACCAGTGCTTGCAATCCAAGCTGTTAAAGACCCCTTACCTCTAGCATAAAGGTCGGTCATATATTTAACCTGTTTATCTCTATTTACAAAAGTAACAGGTAAAATAGCACACTCCATATAAAGCTTTTTGTCCTTAATAATATTGGCGTTAATACATTTATTCAATTCCATAATAAACATATTTATCCAATCATATACGTTTCCTGCAACCAACTCCAAATTAAGTGTTGCAACAGCATAGTTTCCTGTACTATTACCGTCAAGGACACTACTAGCAATACCCAAATCGGCAGGCACTTTTGATTTATTGGCATTTTCGTTCTTTTCATCAAAAATAGAAGTGTCAACTTTTATGTCATTTAATTTTGTACCTGCGGCAAGCGAGAAAAATGACTTGCCATATTTATTTTGTCTTGTAGTAATAGCATCTTTAACTACCTTATGTTGGTTTTTCTGCTGGCTTTCCGTCAAAGTGCAACGTCCGTCTTTTGCTTCAGGAAATGTTTGATATATAATTTGATTGTTCAACTGATCTAATACATTTCGCTTTGTAGAAGTGAAATAATCTGCGTACAATACATCGTCCAACGCACAAATCATTAGTGGAACACCATAAGAATTAATAGCCTTACAGTTAATTTTTGTCACCATTGTATTATCATTATTTAAAACTTTCCATGACTTAATATTATTGTGAGTTGAATATTTACTATACGCTTCTCGAATTTCTCTTGGAAAAGCCTGTAGTTTTCTTCTTTTGTCATCTTCTACCATACCGTCAAAATATCTTAAATCAAAAGCAACAATAGGTGAACCATTCTTTCTGCCAACTATACGGCAATAGTCAACAGGCAGATTAATAACGGCACATTTAACTCCCAGTTCATTGATCTCTACAATATTTAAAGTATCAATGTCATCAAGGTACTTGTCAGCGAATACGGACTTTGTAATCTCAAAGTATTTAAAGTCCATTCCCTCAATCATATCGTTAAACAAATTATCTCGAATAACTTCCTTATATCTTATTGTGTCAAGAGTTTGTTGCATTAACTGTCTTGCATTTTCAAATTTCTTCTTGCGTTTAGTCTTTGACTTTGAATAAACCACCTTATCCAAGGTGAACATGGTTTTAAGATAGTTGATAGAAGTCATAACAGAGCCATTTTCATAGTACGCCCACCGACAAATTTTGCGAATATTTTTTATATGTATTTGCGGATTATGAGCAAATTTCTTAATATCCTCAATATTAATAGGTAAATCTTCAATACAATCTTCAAAAAAAGATGTCATTTCATAAAAAGCATTTGACTCATAGGAACGCTCTTGTGTATTTGACATGGAGTTAGTTTCTGAAACACTTTCTGTTTTATCTTGATTGTTTTCAATAACATTCTCAGTATTCTCTGCAATATTCTCAGGCATAGCTTCACCTCACTTTCATTTGTATTTACATTAGTTGAACAAACAACAATAATCGTACTCATCGTTATCAGACAACAAGTCCTTTTCAAGCAAGCAGGCAAAATGATTTCCATAACTTACACTCGTATAACGGTCTTTACGGTTATTGCCTTGCTCTGAGATAACGATAGCACCCGTTTGTTCTTTTTTCGTATAAGTCAACTCAATACATTCCGTTACCAACTCTTGTGTCTGTAAATATGGGTTTTCGTAAAATATCTGGGTATCTGCACTTGTAGCATTATTATACTCTGGTATCTTTTCAATCAAAGACTCTTGTGCTTCTTGCAAGGGTATTAAAAAATCAATCATCTGGTTTTCAAGAACGCTTTTGAACTCCATGGCTATTTCGCTATTTAGCCTTTCAGAAGCGTTTATAACAAACACAATAGGTCTTGCTCCCTCAATCTTAATACGATTGCTAGCACCCTCATCATTCATACAAGTCCATGGCTCATATTCAACATCTCGTTCTTCGTCATATAAAACTCTAGCTAATCTATCATATATCAAAATACCACCATTTCTAGCGTCAAGAACACAATAGTCGGCATCAAAATCGGCATAAAGCTGCTTAATCTTAATTGCTTGCATATCTCCCTCGCCACCTTGAATGGACTCCATGCCACAGACTATTCGCCTATAACCACGTTTCATATTTTTCGAGTCCTCAACATTACCAACTTGGTATGTGGTAGTTTCAGGTAAAAGCCTTATACACGAAAAAATAGAATTATCGTTTTTCTTGTTAGTAACAAACGCCATATCACAAGCGACTATACGAATTTCTCCTTGTTGTTTTGGAATAGCGTAAGGATTTCTTCTATGCGCTAATACATCAACGTTCTTGCGAGGATAAAAAGGCTTTTTGCAACGCATATTAGTAGAAAACATTGAATAACTGAAGAAAGCCGAAGTATTTTCTTTAACTCTTTCATTAAGATACTCCAATCTCCAAGTTAAACTATCTTGTTTTTTCTTTTCATTCTGCATTTGTTTCATAGTACGAATATTATGCTTGAGTGTAATGGACTCGTCAAATGCCAACAAGCAAGTATCAATATCGCCAGCCTGATAACTTTTAAGCATATTACTCTCAGCCATATCTACAATATCCCACATCCAGTGTCCGTTATCAAGCCAACTTGAAGATATGTAAATATTAATTGGTTCTTCTTTTAATTCAGAAATATTTTCATAATAAGGATCAAGCAAATACTGTGTCTGCCTTATGGTCTGAAATGGTGATAATATACTATCGTCAATTTCCTTTTTGATTTGTCTATATTCTTCCCTTATGAGAGCAGAACTTCTGTTACCACGTCCACTTTCACCTGCCGTTACAACCGTTATCGTACTGCCATTTTTGAAATATACGATAACTTCATTTTGGTTATCTTTAATGCCCTTAATTTCTTCTCGCAATTTTGGCGACCACGCCATTAACTCGTTTCTGATTTTAGACGTGACAATCAGTTTGGCTTGTCCCTTTGTTGCGGAAGCAATAACAACTTTACTATTGGGATATAAGATACATCTACAGCAAGAATATAGTGCAATAATAAAAGACTTTGCAGCAGCTCTACAAGCAACAATAACTATAAAATTACATATTCCCATTAAATATAGAATAATAGCTTGATACCAATGTAATTTCAAGCCCAAATAATCAGTTGCAAACCTGTGCAAATTTCTTCTAAAAAATGTACACCACCTATATGTATGATCCACATTTGTCGGATTGCTTAGAAAATGAGTTGAAGGAAACTTAGTGTGCAACAGAGCTTGTTTGTCATCAGCATACTTATTTCTCCTAGCCATTTTCACCATCGTCCTTCACACAATAAGTTTTATCACGTTCATTAGTTCCCAAAACTAAATTTTTAATAGGTCTTAAAATAAACCTCTTTATATAGTCACCAAGTCCATCAAAATCTTTGTAAAGTTCTTTATCCTTATAATATTCTTCAGGAGTATATTGACTAATAGTTGCCAATGTGACACCTAAAGTTTCTTCCGCACTGTTATCTATCTCTTGTACTGTTTTTAAGCCTGCCTGTTTAAAAGTGTCACGATACAATTTTGTAAACTTTTCGTAATCATCATACCGTTTTTCCTTAATAGCTTTTTTCTGTAACAATTTTGTTGTACACAGGTCTTTTATAAAAATCTCTTGGTTGTTATCGGCATTTGGATTTTGTGACTTTAACATTTTATAATGTTCTTCCAAAATCGGATAATCCTCAGAACCAAATACACCAAGTCCCCAACGTTCAACCGCAACCTTTGTTGGAGAAGATTTACCCTCTGACTTTAATTGTTCCAAATCTTCCTCGTTATTAATAGCAATGCCATTGACTTCAGACAAATATGTATCATATGTTTTACCTGCATATTGTTGTAAATTACAATGTCTGATATAATTTCTGATACGGCTTTGGTTTAGATCTTTTTTCTTGCAACTATTAAGCAAGCTTTCCTGAATATAGATATCGTAATGTAAACATATGCGCTTAATAGCTTCATTTGGATCGCCCAATAATAACGTATATTGTTCTACAAGGTTATCTAAACAATGATTACAAGTTGGCAAGAAATTATTATTGCCATTGTATAAAGGTGATTGGCTATATGCAAAATTGTTCTTTTGTGTGGCATATCTTTTGCCACAGGTCACACATTGATAAGGCTTTTTTATTAACATTTCTTGTTCTTCGTCACAAGAAATGGTTTTTATTACTTTTGGTTGTTCAATATATTTAGTGGTTTTAATACCAGATTTATTTTGTGTTGATACACTACCTTTTTTCCTTGGCATAACCAAACCACCTCCTTTTTATTTGTTTAATTTTCAAGCCAATATAAAAGCACTCCAATTTTCAATCAGAGTGCTTAATTTGGTATCTATTTAATTACTATTCTTTAATAACCTTGTTCTCAAATTTCTTGTAGGCATCAAGATACCACTCTTTTTTATCGCCATTGTATGTTAATTCATAATACATACCGTCAAAAAGAGTGCTTGAAAGCAAGTATTTCCAGTTCTGCAATGCTTTGCACTTCCATACTGTGTAAACTTCAAAATCAGGCTTTGTATCTGATTTGTCAAGATGTTCTCCAATATAATCTCTTACAATTTCTATTGCTTTTTCGTCCATAATTATTTTCCTCTCTATATTTGTGTAATAAAAGCACCCTTTTATAGCCCTATGAGTGCTTACTCGCTCAAAAATCAAATTTATCCTTATTCTGACTTATTTTCTTCTTGTCAACCCTGATATAAAATTTTCTTGTCACGTCAGTTCCACTATGGTTAAGCAATGCCGAAACATCTTCTAGTGACATACCTGCGTTTTTATATAGCGTAGCTCCCGAATGGCGAAAATCATGAGCGTGTAACGTTGGAACATTAATCATTTCACCAATAATATGACACCAAGAATTTAATGTACCATTAGTTACCTTATCGAACTTTCCGTCTGTATAAGAAACAAAAACATAGCCATTGTCAATAATATTATTTATCTTGCGGTACTCAAGTAAACCTAACAGCAGTTCTTTAACTTCTTCCGAAAAATAGAGAGTTACAACGTAGCCTTCTTTTTCAACTACATCATTGACAACCCTATTGTCAAAATCAATTTGTTCCCACTTAGTATTCGCAACCGCATTAACCCTAGCCATTGTAGACAATGAAAATAGAGCATAACACTGATATTGTAAAGCCCTATGTTTCTTATGATGTGTGTCAGCGTTTTCTACTAAGTTTTGTAAGACAATTCTTAATTCCTGCACCTGTTCAACAGTTAAAAACGTCTGAGTAATAACATCTGTATCTTTCTTAGGTCTATCCATAAATTCCATTGGGTTTTCTGTAATTAACTTCTTCTTACGCAGAAATTTATAAAAAGCTGAAATTGAAGCCATACGCCTTTTCATACGTCTTGAATTATTACCCTCAGTTTTACAAAAATATAAAAATTCAGTTATATCATCTTCCGTTAAGTCAATAATACTTTGATTGCCCTGATTTTTATATATGTATATCCACCAAGACTCTAAATCATTTTGATAGCCTGCGATAGTCTTTTCGGAGAGTTCTCTAAGTGACATATCAATTTTATATTTGTTCCATAGTTTCATTGTTTTAGAATTAATTTTTGAAAGTATTTTGTCATCATGTACTCGGATGCGCTTGCTTTTCTTAGCCATTTCAACCTCTCCTTTCTTCTAATATCAAGCTTTCTTTAGAGTGTCGCTTTTAGCACTTGTTCTTCAAATGGGATTTCTTTAAAGTGTTGCCCTCACACTTAATCTTCTTTATTTCGCCCATAAGGGCTTGAATTTTGTTTTTGGAGTAATACAAAATTCTCAAAACCATAACTCAAAATACCCCTCACTGGGACACATTGTTAAGAGGTGCGTAAGGTTGAATTACTTTGTAATTAAAACTAAGGATAGTCAACAAAACTTTGTCAACTATCCATGCAAAAATCTCGTCAGATTTTTCATTTAAAAGACTCAACGTGGTACGCATTTTTAAGAGGCGTGTTGAGTTCTGTTTTGGCTGTCAGAGTGAGACTCGAACTCACAACCTCCGCATTAATAGTGCATTGCTCTACCGATTGAGCTATCCGACAATATGCAGGATAACGCTTGCTATCCTGCAAAAATATAATAAAAGGAGTTGTATTTAACTACAAATTATTCGTTAATTGTAAAACCAAAATAAAGCTTTGGAACATAATCTTCGTCAATAAAATCCTTGCCGACAAAATCTCGCTGAACGAAAACAATACTCTCATCACCAACAATTATTGGCTTATCGTCACGTCTTGCTCTTTCACAGAACAACTCGTTTTCAAAAGTTGAAACAACAAATTCTCCACCATATCCGTTCCACTCAGGCGGATCAAGAGAAATAGAATTAATTTTAGTCTTATCGTCAAATGATAAAAATTTCTTGATAATCTTACAAGCCAACTTGTAATCACATAAAACACTAAAGCCCTCATTTTCCAGATAAACATCAATAATATCCTGCATAAAAGTATCAAAATCGTTATAACTCTTTTTAATCATCATAGTATTCACCTACTTTACTTTTATATCATAGTTGGCAATCTTGCCAAATTCATTATCAAATATAAACAGGCTTGCACCCGTGTCAGAAGTCTTGCCTAAAGACATAGCATAGTCATCAGTACCTACCATAGAACGTATTGTAAGCACCTCTGAATGTTTTGCATTTTCCTTTGAGGTCTGGTGATGCACATGACCTGCCAAAACGTAATCAATGTTTGTATTGTACGCTCTTGAAAAAGAACTTGTGCAATTCTGTAAATCCTTTACTTCACCATGACAACCAAGCACGTTATAACCCTCAACATCGCTGAAACAAAAGCCTGTTTCATTCTCAATTATATTTACATTTCGATTATATTTAAGTCTTTCCCTTATGAAAGCAATAATCACCTTTGCCATGTTTTCATCGGGAAAACTGTTCTTAGGCTGTCCGAGAAGTCTAAGTTGTGAATGATTGCTGTCCTTAACCATTTGGAAATTCACTTTCACATATTGCGAAAGATCATTGAGCCAATTGGCAAGAAATTCAGCATACTTTATTGCCGAATCTATGACACCATATCTAAGGTGCATAAGTTGAGAATTTAATCTGAGAAGTCCTGATATACTGTCACCAAGCTCCCAAACATTAATTTCTGCCAAGTCCTCTTTAGCAATGATGTCAACAACTTTTTCAAGCATATTCCACATTCTGCGTTCAAATATCTCTGGAGAATATTCGTTTATTACATTGCCAAATAGATCTTTTATGCAAAACTCTATGCCAAAGTGACAATCAGTAAATGCCAATATCGCAGATTTGCTATTATTTACTCCCGACAAATAATCAGGAACTATAATAGGGTCTATATCAGAAATTGCATTGACTATTTTTTCAGTTATCAATTCATCTCGTGCATTTTCCCTAAGCCACCTATTATTCTCCAACTTCTCCGTTTGAAGCTTGTATCGCTCTTTCTTTAATTCACGAATTTGGTCTTGAATTTCATTAAGGGTGTTTTCTGTATCTGCAAAAGTTTTCTGATTTGCATTGAACATTTTCTCGAAGCATTGAAATTTCTTACGATAAGTTGACTCGCCAAAATCAGCATTAAGTAATTCATTTAAAATATCTCTAACATCATTCCAAGTACCTATTTTTTCTTTGTCTTTACAAATCCTAAATATAAGTTCGTCATCAGACTCGCCTTCAAATCTTTTGTATGTAGAAATTTTAAATTCCTCCCATTATGCAATTTCGTCTGTCTGGTTTACAGACAGTTTTACTTCCTGACCGTTGAAATCTGACATAAGTTCCGCAAGGGCAATTTCACCCTCAATATCTTCAACACTAAATGTTATTTTTCCGTTCTCTATGTTTACAATGCCCTGTACCGACAGAACGTTCTTTTTTGTTATTTTAGCCATTTATTCTAATCCTCCAATTCGTCAGCCCAAGTTGACACCCAACCTCTATGGTTAGTATGTAACTCGCAAATCTGACAATGTTCTTTTCCTGAAAAATGATTTAGATATTTCTCAAATCCACTTGCCTTATGATTAGGTAAATCAATTTGTCCTGTATGCCCTATGCAAATTGTCTTGCAGTTTTCACCTATTCTTGTTAAAGTCTTTTTAAGATTGTCAAAAGTTGCGTTCTGAGACTCGTCAATTATAATAACTGCGTCCTTGAAGTTTACACCTCTGAGGTAAACGTCCGTAAGAGGTTTGATATAGCCTTCTTCATACTTCTCAGAAACAAGACTATTGGTACATACAGCCGTAAATGGATTTATGCCAAGTGTCTGTAGTGCATTATAGAGTGGTTCATAGTAAACCTCACTCTTTGAAGTTACATCACCGGGTAGAAAGCCCAACCTACCTTCTGCACAAGGCGAAACAATATAAATAATCTTTGAGAACATTTGATACTGCACAAGTAAATTTGCTATACCAACGGCAATGGTAGTTTTGCCACTTCCACTTTTGGAATTACAGAAAATAATATCATTGTCCTTGTTCCAAATTGCATTAGCAAATTCTTCTTGTTCTTTATCTAATTGTAGACTATAAAACAGATCACCGTCAATTTTTTCAGGTGGGTTATCATACGAGGTTATTGTATTATTATTTTTCTTGCCCATGATAACACCGCCTAATTAATTTCATCAAACGATGTGACAATCTTATCGACCACTTTGTACTTCACAAGTTCATCACGAGATAAATACCAATCTTTATTTCTATTTTTATTAAAAGTCTTTTCATCAATGTCCGTCCTTGCGAGGATATATGACTTCATGCCCTCAAGCTGTTTCTTATAATTTTTCTGAGCTTCCTCAATTTCAGCAGTACTACCCTGAAAAGCAGCAGAGCCTTGATGAATGAGCATTTGGCAATGTTCAAACGCATATCTACACTTGCCAGCAAGAAAAATAAGAAAGCCTACACTCATAGCAACACCCATTCCAATAGTAACGATAGGAATATGACTACTCTGTATCAGGTCACAAAAATAATTTGCCTGTTCTATATCTCCACCATAACTATGAATGAAAATAAAGATTGGCTTTGGATTTTTAATTTCTCTTTCTTCCATGTTCATCTGAATAATAACTTTGCTTAATTCAATGAGGTTATAAAATTCGTCTACCTCGTAATCAATGAAAAATGTTCTGTTTTCTCTTGATTTCCAATAGTTGTACTCTTCAGGCGCAGGGTACTTTCTCTTATCCAAACTATCTACAATGGAAATTGGAAGTTCTTCTGTTACTGTCATAAAAAATAAATTCCTTTTCTAAATAAGTTAGTGGGATATACCCACCCTTACAGACGTACTGTAAGATATTTTTTAATCAGCTCTGTACTTGGCTAGCAGATTAACAACCGCAGATGTTTCCTCTGCATATCTCTTGCCACGATTTGAGCCATTGTTTTTCAGACGGCACGTTTTAAAAATTTTAACATTCTTAATGTTCTGACGAAGATAATCCGCCTCGTCCTTTGTGACGAAAATCATGTGTAAAATAACCACCTTTTCAATTTTAATTTTGTACACAATGCCTATTGAATATTGACTTTGTGCGTGATATAATATATAATGGATAAGTTTGTGTCTTTGCTTAAAAAGAAAAAATTACTCTTTAGATTTGTAAATTAGCAAAATACTCTTTCCATATGGGTAGCGATTTTTAAGCATTTTAGACAAAAAATACCTCGCAAACAACGTATTTGCGGGGTATTTGGCTATTTTCTATTTAAAATTGATTTACGGAATTTTTTGTCTTACGTTCTCTATCATATTTTTTTATATACTCTTTCTGACATTCATCACATCTTTTCTTATTGTTTGCTTTACTATCTACCACAAACTCCCCGCCACAATCACAACAGAACAAAGTTTTTGTTTTAATTTTTTGATAGCCCTTGCACTTATCGCAATATTTTTCATTGGAACTATGCTTATAAAATCTTTTATGGCATCTTTCACATTGTACAAAATTACTACCAATATTTCTTTTTATGTTATTGTACACCTCGTCACCGAATAAGAACCAAAATGTTTTCTTTAAAGCGGTACGCCTATTGTGGAACAAATCAATGATAATGTTATCAATAATTACATTTTGGGAATATGGTAAACTGAATAATTTGCTTTTTGCATCATCAAACACCGCAAGATAATTATTCATTTTGCTATCGTCCGTATGTTTAAAGTTTAACGTACTTGATATTTCTTTATATTTATCTGCAATGTTTTGATTAAATTCTATATCTGGATCATTCATCAAAACCTTATAATCAAATTTGCCGATATTTGAGTTTGTAAAATTAAAGTTAATTTTTCTTTTGGGACAAAGCATCTTAACTCTATCAACAGTACATAAAGATAATGGTTTTACCTGCTCTTTCTTTTTGCCCTTGGCATACATAAAAAAATAAGGTATTTTGTTTTTAGTGTATTGCTTAATAATTTTGTCAGCCATTTCAGGTCTTTGTGGTTTATACAACGTTTTAGCATAGTCTATAGTATAATTTACTTCTGCCACTAACCATTTAACAGCTTGCATTTTTTCATTATTCATTTTGCCACTATTCCATATTTTTGTAATATTGTTACTCGGTGTACCAATATTGCCTCCATTATATGCTAGTAACAAGCCTTTAAATAAAGAACTCACTGATATTTCTTCTGCCGCTGCCTTACGCATATTGTAAAATAAAGGAACAATACCATTCATATTTCTTTCTGCTATGCTAACCAACGTTGAATTATTTGTCACAAGCAATTTATCTCCATCAAAATCGCATTGTACTATTCTTGAAATAAGGTCATGAGAACTTATGTAAATAGCATTGGTATCAAACCAATCAAACTGTGTTTTATTTATTCTTATTGGGTGTTCTATATACAAGTGGGGACTTCTAAGACAATCTAATTTTTCATTGTCATTGTACAACTTACAACATACTTCACCATTCTGTAAAAGACCCATTGGATTTTTTATCCCCAAAAACAGCCATTCACAAAACGCATACAAATCTGGTATGACAAAGCTATATTTACCACCCATATCAAAACGTGCAGACCATAATTCTTTCTCTTTTTTCTTTTTTATATCTTTTAACATACTCCTACAATATAAGTCAGAAAGCAATTCAGGATAAATTTCAAGACACTTTTGAAAACCAGTTTTATAATAATTAGATTTATCAGCTCCAAAAACTTTGAGCATTGTTGGCACATCAGAGGCAATTTTATCTATTTCTTCTATATTGTTTTTTGCCAATTCTTTTATTTCGCTATCCGTCATATCAGCTAGAGTTTGTATCATCTGATAATTTATAACCGAGTCTGATATTACGCTTTCTTCACGATTACATATACCTGCGGTACAACCATATTTTTTAAAATTGTTTTTATACTCTTCCCAACTGTCAAAATATTTCCACATTTTTAACTGACTCTTAGTGAAAATTATCTGAATATTTTCATCAATTATATTGTGAGTTGTACCATAAATATCTTTTACAATTCCTGTTGCGTTGTTATTCTTAATGAATTTTACGAAATCAAATTTAGCCAATAAACCTTTTATCCACGGTAGTCTAACCATAAAATTTCTATCAGTTAGATATGGTAAAATCATTCCACAGCCATCAGTTTGTGTAAAATCTAAATCTTTCGTTACTCTTGTAATCTCGTAGGTTTTATCATCTATAAAATCAACCGTATCATGAATTACATTTTCAAAATCATCAACAACAATACAACGATCAATATCAAAATCTTCCCATAGGTCTGTTGCAGAATTGCATAAAGCCAAATATGCTAAATATTTGTTAATATTCATACCGCCCAACTTGTTAATTTTCTCCACAGTTAAGCCAGCAGTCAAGGCGTTCCAATATTTAAGTAACAAATCTTCTCTAACCACAACAAGTTTTTTTGTTCTTATCTGCCCTGCTGAAGCCGAGAAAAATTTATATTTATAGCCATTCATATAAAAACCATTTTTAACAATGCTTTCAGCTACATCGTAAAAATAAACCTTAATTATAAGTATCTCAGTATTAAATTCTCTTTCCTTTAAGCCAAAATATCTTGTCAAAGAACTATCAAAAATAGAAACCCTCTTTCTAATAGACGGCTCTCCGTTTTTGTCAACGATCTTATCCATTCTCACGTTTCGAGTTAGTCCTATGTTTTTATGTAATTCCTCTTTCAATTCAGACTTTAATCTTATAACAAGTTTATTTAATTGCTGATAGAGCTTTTGTCTCTTTAGCGAAAGATTGCTTTTATTATCAACGTACCTCTGTTTAAATCTGTTCTTAACACGCCTAGCCTTTAGCAAATACCTTTCAATCTCATTTTCCTTATCAGTGTAAAAACAAGCTGTGTCAAGTCCATACACATAATATAGTTTATTTAATGCCATTTATATCTCCTATCTTTATATCTATCATAATCTGCGTTCTACTATCAGGAATATATATTAATTGTGTTAAATTTTAAAGAGTAATACTCAACAAGTAAAATTATACTCAAAACAATATAGCTGTAAAATTAACACAATTAATGTACAATTTTAACTAATCTTTGTTTCTCGCAGCTAAAAGCTTTTGTTTATGTTCTTCTGAGATAACTCTTTTAGTCGGATGAGCATTTCTAATACTAATGGCTTTGGCAGGAGCAATAAATGTAGCTCCGATAAACGTACCGTCAGTGTGTCTTGTTTCATCAATCTGTTTCCAACCTTGCTTTTTACATTTGTTGGCATACTTCTCAATACAAGTATATAAATTAGCAACCCACTCGCCATTCTCGCATGAAATGTTAATTGTAACCTCACGTTCCTCTGCGGTTACTTTACTTGTTACCGTATATGTTTTCATAGATTTAACTCCTTCTCAATTCCTTTATAATTTCGTTGCTAACTAACACAAATTTAGTAAACTGTTTTCTATCAGACAATATTACATCTTTCTTAGTCTTTGCCTTCTTCCTAGTCATTTGATTATGCCAACCTCTCGTGGTGTTTATCTTCTTGTAAACTATAGACAGCGTGTGTGCATGGTGAGCCGATCTATCTTTCATAACATCTGCCAATGTGTGAACAATAAAATCAAAGCTGTCCTCTGAAGTAAACTGTGTAGCATTATAAGTACAATCATCGTCAGATGTAAATCTATCCCCATTACCTACACAAATCATAATCTGATTACAAGCCTGAGTAAACCAAGCCTGATATACATGATTATCCGCAATAGCATTTATAATACTAGGTTGTGTTGTAGTGCAATCACAGTTATACTTGTCTGTAAATTCACTAAGAGCCGTAGCAGTACAGAATCCAAACATTAAAGTCATCTGAGTATAAACTCTATGTAGCATATCTACAAACTCAATAACCTCACCTGTAGTTCGCAAAGCATTATCCTGTAACTTCACTATAAGCGGAGTGCTAATTTGTTTCTTCCATATATTTAGAGCCTTTTCATTTGGTATTTTCTTAGCCGATAATGCAAGTAACATATTCTGAAGCTGAGTAACCGTAGCTTGTAATAGTTTTAATTCATTGTCTTTTTCCGAGCCTTCCATGATATAGCTGCCTGTCCTATGTATGGTTGGAAGTACCTCATCAAATATCCAACTCTCAAAGCATTCTGCGGAAGGGAGTTTACTATGTACTATAAGACGATAAACATCACCCTCTGAGATGAATTTTGTTTTCTGCACACCTCCAGCCGAAGGGGTCGGTAAAACGCAGACCCCCTTACAATGAGATGTTATTGCGTCCGCTGGTCTTGCATACCCCAACGCCTTTGCCACATCAGAGCCGCAAAAGTAAATCTTGTTATCAATATCTGCCGTTCTCACCTTGCCGAAATCTTTGCTCTCGAATACTATTACCATAGTTTTGTTGTTTTCTGTCATTTTAATCTACCTTTCCGTTTTAGTTGCTGTCATATAATTTATCGTGTATCATTTTTTTCTGCCAAAGCTCTAGTTCCTGAACACTTTTAAATCTAGGAATATTATCCTTGTTTATATGTATGTGAAAATCTCTTAACACTCTAAGACACAATCTAACTTGCTGTTCTGTAGGCGGTTGTTTACGAATTGTCTCGTTATTGTTTATTCTTTTAGCTTCTGCGAGTACGCCATTGGCATACTCACTCTCTGTAAGTTTTGTTAGTCTAGGCATTGTTAATTACCTCCATTCCTGATTTTATTTGTATGTATCGGTCAACGATTTCCTCGAAAATATCTCTAAGAGCTGTATCGCTATCAATAACATCTATCATTGCTACGTTTTTATAGTCTGTTTGTGATAACAAATAATTTTCTTTGTAGGAGTCAAGGTCAATATCATAGTCTGACCTCATCATGCTGTAAATATCGCCATAAATAGATTTTCTATCATCATCATTTGTATAACCTAAGATCTTTGCAAGCGAAACAATTTTCTGAGACATCTTGTTTTTCCAAGAAGAATAATGCACAGGTGGAACAATAAGCATTATTTTCTGCCACATACGAGAAAGTTTGTCTTGCATTGTGGTGTTCTGTGCAGAAATGATTTGCAACTGACGTGTAAGCTGCTCATTAACTTTATTAAGCTGACCTACTTCATTGACAGCATTAACAATCATAGAATATTCTTCTCTTGATAATGTTACGGTATTTAAACTATTGGAGATAAGCCTATCCATAATCTCCCAACACCAATCCATGAACTTATCTGCTAATGGTTGCCTAGACCAACGGCAAATCTCCATAATGCCTTTGCGGTTATAAAACATTCTGTCCTGAATTGCACCATTAGAGTCGATAGCCCCAGAACGCACCCCTCGACTAAAGTCACTTTTAATTAAACAACTATAATTATCAAGTCTATCTCTATGTTTCATGTGAATCTTTTTAATTGCTTCACTTGGATTTTTATAACCCAATGCTCTACCAATCTGTTCTCTTGTGACAAGATACTCATTGTTGGCGTTACCCCAAAAATCACAAGTTGCGATTTCATTAAATACGTCTGTTTCTACAAGTTTCAAATTGTTCATTTTGTTGTCTCCTTTATTTTATCTTACATATAATCTTCTGCGTATGTATCGTCAGTTTCAGCCAGCATAGTCCAATACTCATTGCGAAACCTCAAATATTCTTCATTATCGTCCAAGGGCTTGTCCTGTGCCTCGTATGTATAATCTTTAGGGAACAGTTCCTGTAAAGAAAATGTTTTGCGATTTCTACTCATTGTTATCACCGTCCTCTGTGTTAAGATAAGACTCATTATAATCAGTCTTAGAATTAGTTTTTGAAAATATCGTCTGATATTTCTTAGTCGCAATAATATCGTTTTTATCAGCTAAACTGTTACTGATTAAATACTCATTAATAATATCTTCTATCATATTGCGATATTGCGGAACACACTGATATGGGTCAAGAGGATAACATTTATCCAAACAATTTTCATACAAATAGTCTTGTTCTATCTGGTATGTATCAAGTCCGTATCTGTTAGCAAGCTCTTTAAGAATTTCTCTATACAATGCACCCCTAGTAATACCAAGACTATCTTCTATTAATTTATATTTAGGGTGCATACGACCAAACCATGGACTATATGTTTTCTTGGGTAATTTGTTTTTCTCTAATTCTTCTTTGAGATTTATTACCTCTGCTTTTAATTCTTCAAAAGCCTGCGTATTATATGTGCCAGTTTTACGAAGTGAAGGAAGAACCTCAGAAGTTACCCAGTGTTTGAAATTCTTTGCGGTTGACAATTTACTTCCAAATACAAGAGAATATAGACCGCTTTCATTTATAATTGTCATTCCATAGTGGCTAATATTTTTAAGGTCACCATTTTGGTACGCTTTAAGTTCATCATAGTTTAAGAACCTTTTATCTTCAATATCTACATGGTCTTTTATAGCGTTAGCTAAAGCTTTACTTTTAACTTTTCCATTTCCATAACCCAATATCATTGCCACGTCCTTGCCTACAAACCAAACTTCTCCGTCAATCTCAACCGTTCTAAGTTCTCCAAAGTCCTCGTTTTCAAATACTATAATCTTACTATCTATCACGTTTATCAATCCTTTCTAATTTTTCTGTTCTTATGTACCATTGGTAGAAATTCATCTACTTTATAGGTATACTTTAGTCTATCGACAGCTTCTTGAATATGTTGTTGTGCGTTCAGGTCTGAGCCAAGTACATAAACGTTAGGAGCATTATAGACCCTACCATTCTTTTTATAAGAGCCTGTAATGTGCTTGACTATTAGCCCATTATCACATAATGCCTTTAAATAGTTGTCTAACTGTCTGACCGACATATGTAATTCTTCTGCCATTACCGTTTCTTTCTTGTAACAACCACAAACACTCTCTGTTATAATTTCTGTATTCTGAAAGTTCCATGACTTTATGTATAAGTAAATACGAAGAAGTATTGACTTAGACAGCCTATTTGAAATAGACATTAGTTTGTCCCATTCTGTGTCATACAATATTACAAAGTTGTCTGGAGGGTCAAATACCGCTTTGTTGACCTTAAATCTTAAATGAGCGTTTGCATTAACATTATTTAATGATTTATAGTCACATTGGTTATCCCAAGTTAAATCTGACCTGACAATAAAGATATTGAAAAGTGCTTTTATCCTATGAGTGTTTTCTCTGTTACCCTTACTATAAAGGGAACAATGACACAATTCCAAAATTTCATTTATAGATGTACTTATTGTCCCTGTTCTAGCATTACGCAAATAACTAAGACAACGATACAATAAAAGTTCAAAACTGTCAGCCGAGTCAGCGTATATATATTTCTTGGGAATTTTTACAAAATAATTGTCAGCTATAATTTGTCACCACCTTTCATTGTTATTACCCATTTATTGTTAATACTCCATTTTTGCAATCTGTATACCAAAAGTGTAGGTCAAAATGCAAAAAAGTGTGCAATCTGTATACCAAAAGTGTAGGTCAAAGTGTAGAGTAGAATAATATTAGATAACTGAGTAATAAGAGAATCCTTACTGTGGCGTAAACGCCCCAGAAAAATTTATTGTTTACTACAATTAACTGACATTAAATATCACTTCCTATAACTTACAATTTTATAAGCAATATTTACTTCTTGAATTTGATTTTAAAATATGATATCATTTCAAGTGTACTCGTTTAATAGTGAAAGGGTACACTAATAGAGCTGAGAGATAAATTGAAGTGAAATCATATTTTAAAAATTGCAATTTGAAATTGCAAGCAAATCAAGTAAGCAACTCTCAAACGTACTCGTTTAATAGTACATTTACAATTATAATGTACAATTAAATGGTTGTCAATATACTTATGCAAATTTATATGTAAACTTTTAGTGTATTGGTTATATTTATAATTATAATTTTGATTGTAATTATAAATTGTAAGTTTATGTGAGATTGTACAATTAATAGGAATTATGATACTGTGTTATTATGACAATGAAGTTTTGTAATGATGAGATATTGATTTGTTGTATTGCGCACAGCTAGTCAGTTATATTCTCGCTACGCTCGTATATAACTTCCCTGCTTGATTATCGTTCCCTACGGTCACGCTAATCTTCACAGATATTTTTTCAGTTAAACATTAATGTTTATATGGATCGTCTGGCAACTGCTTAAACAATTTGTTTTCGTCTAAGCATTTTATTTCGGAGTGTTCGGTAAAATTACGATAGCTTATTCGTTGTTTTTGCTTGTAAATCAAGGTGTAAAAACGTTTTTTTCGTTTTTACGATAGGTTATTTTATGAGTTTTATAAATGATATTTTGATGGCTTTTTATTGTTTTGAGATGTTTCGGTGATAGTGTATTGTTTCTGAAGTGAAGTTTAATGAGTTGACAGTGAATTAAATTTGAATTTTAAACGAGTGATTGTTTAAGTGTAAAACTTGATTTATAGCCATTTTAGGATAAAAAAATAAGACCTATTATGGTCTTTCAGGGAGTGTGTTTTTAGGGAGTGATAGGTTATTTTTTTATGGTATAGAAATAATGTTTGCAAGTTAATTTTGGTGTGTTTTGGTGTATTTGGGTATATTTTAAGGTTTGAAAAAGTTTAAAAAATGGCATAGATACGAGGTTTACTCGAACGTGTTACCGAATGAAAATTTGAGGTTTTGGTGTGGTAGTGGGAGAGTGTGCAGGAATTTTAAAAAATGCTATTTTGATTTTAGATTTGGTTTTGGGGCGTGTGGATAGAGTGGAACTACTAAGGGGATAATCTCGTTTCCATATGTTCCCATAAATGTAAAGCCACCCCCCTTTAAAGTTATTTGATTAAGTATATTAACATATCCATAAAACCGCTTAAATGCGTGGTTTATATGTGTTTTTGCCAAAATCACATATATAAATAATTGTATCATAATTCATATAATGTTAATATAATTTCTGCCGACTTCATGCAGGCTCAATTGATTTTTTAATACTTGATTTTTATCAATTATTGATTAAGTTAATAATTAACTTTTTTGTGTAGTTGTTTATTGTTAATATTTGATTTTTTATCAAATATATTTATCGGCTGGTACTATTCGATATACCGAACGCCCTTAATCATCATCTTTAAAATTTGAACATTGTATATGAATATTTTAACCTATCAATTCCCTATCAATTCCCTATTTTAAACTAGCAATTTACACAAAATTAGCCTATGAAGTTATGCAAATTAACTAATTAGTTGACTAATTGTCATTAACTAGCATTAGTAAAGAACCTTGTACAGATCCTTATAAGTCCAAAAAATTGTACACTTATTTCACGCTATTCAACATTTACAACAGTACAAATATTTGTACACATACATATATACATATAAACACATACAAGTCAAGATCTCTTGCAAGATCACCGTTTAAAAGCACACACTATACACACCACACATAAATCATTACCCACAATATATAGTATACACGCACACATAATGCACTACAATGCCACAATATATTGTATGCTCTAAAATTCATTTTAACGGCTATCAAGTATAACTATACCACCCATATATACAACAGTATATAACGCTTACTAGTAGCCTTATAACTCAAAATATAAGCATACTGTATATTGTATATAGCAAGTAATAGATACTGTATTAACCACTATATATTGTGATTTAGTGCCTCTATAGCACGCTCTAAAAATTCAGGGCGTGAAATGTTATTAGACTTGCAATAGTTTACAATTTTGTTATTTAATTCAGGCTTGATTTTCAGGCTAAAATTTACATAATTTTCTTTGTTATATTTTGTATTATATTCTATTTTTTTACGTTGATTTTTTTCATTCATATAATTAAACCTCTTAACTAATTGTATGTTTTCAACAAAATTTAGCGTATTTCAAAAATATTTTTATTTTCACAACTACAATATATAGTTATATCTAGCGATTATCTTGCATCTAACCACTATATATTGTACCATTCGTGAATGTGTACAAATAACCGATTTGACGAACATTCACGAATGTGCTATAATATAGATACAGTAAAGGAAAAGAACAGAACAAAAGCAAAACCCTTTACCGGTTACAAATAAATTTACCGCTGACACTAAAAAGCGGAAAATCTAAAATGAAATGGAGTTGAAAAAAGCATAACAAAAAATCTGGTTGACCTTTGCAAGGTCTGTGACAGCTAGTAATTGAAATTGATTTATAATCAATAATGAAATTTTTGCAACTTGAAAATCAAATATTTCACCGTGCGAACCGGCTAAAACCGAATTGAACAACGTCAAATGTAGGCGGTGAAAATCTTAAAAACGATAGGCTCAAAATGTTTTTAATCCAGTTTCCGAATTTCTGGGATATAAAAAAAGGGATCTTGCTAATAGTTTACCTAAACTTTTAGCGGTTATTTTAACCGCTATACGATTGGATCCAGTGCAACGATCTGAATTTAATCAACCATATTTTAAAGATAACACAAAAAAATCAAAAAGTCAAGTAGAACAAAAAGAAAAGAAACAAAAAACAAAACACAAAAACAAAAACAAGCCAAAAAAATGGAGGTAAATTTTATGTATAAGACATCAAAAAAAATCACAAACAACGACGCTAAAAATATAATCAGCGGTCAAGATGTTATCCTTGTAGATGATAGCGGCATTGATGCCTATACCGATAGCACTAACTATTACAACGCTGGCGTTTACGGCTGGAATTACTCAATAGGCTATAGCATACGCCTTGACAAATACGTTATTTGCGGCTATAGAATCCCTCAAAGCGTTTTGCACGCTGCTAATAGCGTTATAAAAATGGCACAAAAAGAAGCGTATTTACACGTTTAAGGGGGTGATTTCATGACTATATCAACACGTAAAAAACTTGAAGCGGCTCTGAATCACCTAAAAAAATGTGATGGTGATTGCATGAATTGCAAATACTGTGATACACATTGCAGCAGCAATAGCAATAACATATTTTTTGCGCCCTGCTGCTCTTATGGTATTCTAGGCGACTATTTTAATCCCGTATCAAATAGCTTTACAGAAATGAGATCCAAAACGATTGAGGCAATCGAGTATGAGCTAAATTAATTTCAAAGGGCGTTTATACGCCCTATATATCTCATAAAGGCGCATGAGCCTAAAGGGATACCATGCATAACATAACATTAAATCAAAAGGAGTGTATAAAAATGAGTACAAACATTAAGCACTATATCACCGATGAGGATATCATCAATATCAACGATCTTGTATCTGAACTTGCGGTGATCTTGCGGAAATTTGAGATCGACTTAAACCCATACCAAACGGACGTATATTTTTACTATGATGCAGATGCAAAAATAGGACGCCTTGAAACGTTTATAAATGTGGGCGGTCATTCATGGATCAATGATGATCACGTTACAATCTATAGTGATGAACCGAATTATATGAGCATTTATGATTACTTTGATTCGGTTTTGGAATTTGCGGATGCTCTTGAAATTTCTAAAAATGATCTTATAGAGGCGACAAGAAAATTTAAAAATCTTGATAGTGATGATTCTATTGAGCGTATAGAAGTGATCGACTATATCAAGAGTGATGATAAACTTGTAAACAAGCTAACCGCTTTTTATATTAGCTACTATGTTGATAATTACAACGTGGAATTTTTAAACAAGGCTCAAGAAATATTTAACAGTATTGAGATTGAATTATTTTAAAGGGGTTTACGCCCCTTATATCCACGAAACTGCATGAGGTGGAGCAGATACCATAACCATTATTTACACGTTATATAACATACAACTTTAAGACTTTGAGGAGGTCAATTATTATGAGTAGCAAAATTAAGATCTTTGCGCAAATAAAGTATACCATGGATGAGAAGCATCCAGATATTAAGGGCGTGCCTGAATGGTATCCAGGCAAGATATTTACATTCAGTGATACATATACCATTAACCCCGATTACTTCTATGGCATGGATCACATTAAATCATACATTAGAGATGATCTGAGGGCGGTTGCTGGAGGCGGATATAATTCAGATCACATTCATAATGTGGAATTTACATTTAAAATGGTTTAGTAATAACCGCCCATAAAGGGCGGTATATGTGGGTATTTTCCGCATGAGGAAAATAAACACACCATACAACATAGTGAACCAAACGATACATATTTGAGGAGGATTTTTTTATGAAAAAAACACGGACAATATTTGGCACACATTTTTGTGGAAACGAAATTTCAGACTATGGCAAGCAAAATGGTTTTGTTGACTATGCAACGCTTGCAAAGTCATTTGATGCTGTTATGTGCAATGACATTTTATCAACAACGGCTGAAATCGGCTACTGGGATATAGTTAGCGGTTCTGATGTAACTTATGAGGATTCAGACGGCAACATTCTTGACTATGAGGAATACACCGATAAACTAGAGGAATTGCAAGAACGTTTAGAGGATGCGGAAGTAGAAGATAATCTTGAATTAATTTCAGAATTGGAGAATGAAATTAATGACCTTGAAAACAGTAAACAGTATTCAGAAATATTTCAATATTTCATCATTTCTGAACAAGGTGCTAGTATCCTTGAAGAATATACTAACGAGATAGTATATTACAATGAGGCTTTAGATCTATATGTATGGGGTGTTACTCATTGTGGCACGAGCTGGGATTATGTTCTCACTGATATACCATGTGAACGATCTGAAAAAGCATAATATAAATGATCTGAGGGCGGTTATATAAGCCACCCTATATACTCAAAATAACCGCATGAAGTTATTGAGAGTACCAATAATATGTTTATATATTTTTAGGAGGTCAAAATTTATGGAAATTACAAAAATCAACGGAGAGGAAATAAAAATCGGTAAAACGTCAATTACAGTGAAGAGCGATAACGGCAAGACAAAAGGAGTTATAAAGAATTGCACTGTTATTAATAACTTATTGCCTCCTCGAACTTTATTTGAAGTTGCATATAAGTGAGAAAGAAAAATATCAAAGTTATGGATTTTTACAATAGGCTTGTAGCCGTTGATGGGAACTATTATTTTCTCTATAATCTCAGAAAAAATGATTTTGTGGAAAAGTACGCAATTAAAAATCCTGAGATATTTCAAGCCGATATTAACAAGGTTAAAGAACAAGACGAACTAGCAAATTTATGTGTTAAGTCTGGAATAATTCAGATCGTAAAATGTAGATACTAATAGCAATACGGAGGTAAATAATTATGAACACGAAAATTATAGCAAACACAAAGAACCTTGTAGCAGCCCTCGAGCAGGTGGAAAAGATCATCAACACAAAATCATCTAACTATCTTTTGCGGAGTGCGTTCATTCAGGCTGAGGACGGAAAAATGAAAATTTCAGCAAATAATCTTGAGGTTATCGGCTGCAAGACTATAAACTGTATAACCGATGACAAGATCATGTTTGCTCTTGAGGACGTGAAAAGAGTTATAAAGGCTCTTAAATATTTCAAGGGCAGCGATACAATTATCACGTTTGATAGTGATAAAGCGTGCAACTTTGAGGACGGCAAAAAGTCATTTAAAGCTGGAATAACTGATGTAAATGATAATGATGCACATTCTCTTTTTGCACATCTTGGAAAAGTTTGGATTGATAATATTAATTCAAATAATTCAAATATCCTTGAGCAACATACATACACGATTGAGAAGCTTATGGAGCGTTATAATTCAATCAGCTATGCTATATACACACAAGACGATCTCAAGCCTATATTAAAAGGTATTAATTTTAAGGCAAATAAAATGGTAGCTCTTGACGGCTATAGACTTGCAATCAGCACTGATACGGAAGATAACGGCTTGAGCTTTAAAAATGAGTTTACAATAAATAATAACACATTTTCAATTTTAAAGCAATTCAAAAAGGGTGAATGTGATATTATATCGTTTAAGGATATAACAGCATTTAATCTTGTGTCGGAAGATTTTACGCTCTTGAGCAGGAATCTTGAAGGGCAGTATTTCAAATGGGAGGCAGCTATTCCATGTAGTTTTAGCTCTGAATTTGAATTTGAGAAAAAGAATATGCTTGAAAACTTGAAATACTTTAAAGAGATTAGAGTTAAAAAGACTATGGATATGTTTGCAATCAAGAATAATGGACTTGTCTCACCTTATGGAAGCATTGATATTGAGGGTTTGAATATTTCTGAGACTAGCGGCTATCATCTCACATACTTTACGGATGCTATTAAAAATCTTGAGGGCGACAGAATTAAAATGTTCCATAGTGGAGCATCGAAACCTATAGTCTTCAAAAATGTTGAGGAAAATAAATATAATAGTCAGCTTATGTTACTTTGCCCGATAAATCTAAATGACGTAAAATCAACATGGTATAAATAAACAAGGAGGTAAACCATGAGTAATAAGCCATATTTAACAAGAGAAAAAATAGATACCTTGCTTAAACAAGGTATTAAAAAACGTGATTTTGAAGATCAAATAGGTTTTTTCTGCACCGATCAAGGGTATGTGTATAAGTCAGACAAAAGCTTTGATGAACTTGCAAATGACGAGATCTGCTATATACCTGAATACTATGACGAAACCGATGAAAACGGCTTGCTTGAAGATGTAGCAACGTATACAAAGCTTGACTTCATGGAATTATGCGACAATATTAAATGGAGAGCCATTTTCGTTTATGAGGGCGTTGATTGGCAATGCCCCGAAACGTATTACGATGAAACCGATTGGGAGGAATTGGAAGAGTTTGAGATGCAAAACAAATCTAAATAAAATATCTGTTTTAAGGAGGTGTAAAACAATAGACAAATACGGAAATAGTCAATGTAAGGCAAAATTTTTGAGCCGTTATGAGTATAGAAATTTTAATGACGATATTGTAGAACTGGAATACGAATATAGAGGACATAAATATACCGTAGAGGAAAATAGGAGCAAGGGCAATGAGCCTCTATCTTGGCAGCATAGAAATGCGCAAGCAAGAATTGATAGTATGATCGAAATGGAAGAACGTGAAAAGGAGTGCGACACAAACACAAACATTGATGATTGTTTAAAGATGTTATGGAATTGGTGGGAAAATTGAAAAGGTAGAAACGGCAACCTGAGGGGAATTATTCCCCTCTTATATGCTCAGATCAAGGGAGATACTTGCGAAGAGTACCATTCATTAAAACATAAATTAAGGAGGTATAAAACAATGGACAAATACGGAAATACTCGCAAGGTAACATTTACTATTGATGACTTGCAATACCTGCGGAACGAATTGAAGAAAAATAAACTCACTGACAAGGAAATTGATGAGTTTTTTGCTATGGGTACATTATCGGAATTTAAATGTACATTTATTCTTTACGGACGCGGTATAACTGAAGATAGATATGAATTATTTAATGTAAACGGAGAAAAGATGAACGTGAATGACCTTAATCCATATCAAAAGGGCTGTATAATCAGTGAGTGTGATGCCTATTTTGAGGGTAGGAATGATAAGCCTTATGGAGTTGTTGACATTAAAGAGGAGGCGATTTAACTATGACAGTAAAAGAGTTTTGTGAAAAAGCATCATCTAATATAGATAATATGGATGTTGAGTTGTATGAAGTTAATGAAAATACAACTTTGTGTACAACAATTGACGAAATGTCAAGAAATGATGGACTTCATGAAGAATGGAAAAATGCTGAGATTGAAGGGTGGTTTATTGATGATGAGGAGCATTTTATTTTAAGTGTAATTAAATGATAGAGGAGGTATAATATTATGCAAATTTTAAAAGGTACAAAAAGAGAAATAACTTTATTTGAATGGAGTGAAGTTCTAGCAAAAGCTGAAAAGAGTTTAGCAGATAGCAGAAAATGCTATGAACTTTATGGAGACGAGGACAGCAAACAATGGATTGAGGAAGATACTGCAAAAGTAAACCATATAAAGCAGCAAATTAAAGAAGTGACTGACTTTATGGATAAGAACAATATTAAATAAAAGAGGTGTAATGTTATGGCAAATACAATTAGCACAAAAGAATTTAGAAATCGTGTTGTAACAAAATTAAAGAACGTTGATAAAGATATAAAAGCTGAGGATTTGTATTTTAATCAAACGCTAAAATATCGTTGTATAACTTATAAACCGAATTATCCTGAACAAAGTTTTGGCGATTTTTGTGTCGAGCAAAATATTTTAACAGGAGAGATACGTATCTATAATGAGATACATATCTATAATGATATGCCATATATACCTATTATAAGAAGATTTAAGGATATTGACGATTTTATTGAAAATGTGTAGTGAATATGTATCAAAATAAAACCATACTTTTAAGGAGGAATTTAAAATGACAGAAAAGCAGAATAACATGGTAGTACAGCACCCTGATAAGCGTCTTATGGAGCGTATTAGATCGTTGGAACGGAACGAGCGTATTAGATTACATATCGCACAAATGAAGTGTAACGGCTATACTGATAATGAGTGCAAAACGTGGTTAATAAAAATAGCCATACTGTCCGATTTTATGGACGTTTTCGACAAAATTCTAGTTGACTAATGAGGAATTTTGTGGTATAATTAATTAAACAAAGGAGAAATTTATATGAAATATGGAATTTTCGAGTCAAGAGTAGAGTTAAGGAAGCTCCCTGAGAGATTGTTTGATATAGTTTCTTTGTGTGAAAACATAGGAAACCCTATTAAGATCTATGATAGCGAGGTGGAAGCTTTAGCAGAATTGAAGAAATATCATTCAGATATTATAAACATAACTAATTTTACAGTGTTTTCAACAAGGCGTTTTTTTAGATGTGAAGTCTATTTCGTTGCTGAATGTGAAAAGATAAACGAGGACGAGGGCGAGACTATCGAAAACCTAATTAACGGAGACGGCATTGAAACCGCACCGCTGGAGCGTGAGATTAGCTTATCTCTTGCTGAGTTCAAAGTTGACGGAAAAACTATCAAAGGCAGTAAGCTTGAGGGCAGTTATGAACCAATCTATATAGCTACAACACCCGATGACTTACAGTGTTATTTTAAAGAAGCATATCCCGATGAGGATATTGTATACAATATCAGAAATAATGAAGAAACTTATGACGAGTATGAGTTGGACGAGGAGGAATAATCAATGTTACTTGCTACAATAATTTTGCTTATTATCTATTTGTGGGTAAACCACAGCGAAAATAAGCGGAGAGAAATTAACAGAAAATACAATCCAATTGGAGCTTTTGACAAAGCTCAAAAGATTTATGATGACGCCTTTTATAAGGCTATTGATGAGGGTAGAAGTCTTACGCTTGAGGAACGAAAAGAACTGGATAAGCAATGGCATAAAACCTATAGCCAAGAGTTGGCTTATCGAGAGAAAATGTGGGCTAAGATACCTGACAATAAGAAGTAATGAAAAAAGATATAAATGAAAGGACTAATTAAAATGACAGAATTTTTAACTTGTAAAGCTGGAGGCGAGCTTTCTTTACAAAAAGCCAGACGTTTAACCGAAGAAGAAAAAAGGATTATGTTCCAGAATGTGCTGAAAGTCAGTTTATTGGCACATCTAATCACATAGTTCTTGAAGAACTCCATTATTCTGATGTTCGTAAAGTAATACCAAAAGACAAAGAGAGCGATGGTAGTTTTATAAGTTGCGATCCCGTGTATATTATTACGCAAGAAGAATGGGATTCACTAATAGCACTTAACCAAAAATTAAAAAATGAAAGGTTAATAAAAAAAGTCAAATCCGATATAGAGTGGTATGAACAATTTATTGCTAGGTGTGAAGAGTCGAAAAGGCATGGACGATTATACACAAAGGAAGAAGCGGCTATTCAAAGAAAAAGATATAATGACATTTATAATGATGGTGGTGAGGGTTTTGTCCCACATTTCTATACTGTCGATGAATATGAACGAGCAAGGATAAAGTTAGAAGATTTAAAAAAAACAACAACAGCAACTAATACAACAGAAAGGAAATTATGATGAGTGAATTTAATATAGCAAATTATGGTGAGGTAAAAGAGAATATAAAAAAGGTGCTAAAAGAAATATTGCTTGGCGAATATACCGATTATAACTGTAATATTGAGTTTATAGGGTATTATAACATAAAAACTCAAATGGCATGGTTTGGCTTGGAATCGTCAGGCAACTATCCAGATGTGGAGACTTTGCCGATAACAGACGGTACAATTTGTACTGGCACGTTCTTCAAAACCGATACTGAGAACACAAGTATTTTTGATTTTTGGGATAGTATTGGTGAATTTGCCGATACTGTTGGTATGACAGAAGAGCAACTCATTAAAGCAGTAGCTAAAGAAATATGCGAGGGCGAAGAAGAAATTACCTATTTCAATGTGAGAGATTATGTCGAAAAGCATTATTATGATAAGGTGGTAGTAGAGCATAAAAAAATTGTAGAGGAAAACTATTGTGTCGATCCTTTTATAACTGACACAACACAGGATATAATGTTTAAACTTGAGGACGCAATAAAAGAAGAATTGAGAGACAACGAACTTTTGCCGTATTGATTAGTAAAAATCTTTTCACGGAAATCTTTTTAAGTATTACAACAACATAGTAAATAAAAAACACTCCTATTAATCATATTGATTGATAGGAGTATTTCTTTATATAGGAATAAATTTAGGAGGCATGAATATGAAAAATGAAAACACGAATACATTACTTTTTGTGAAAATGCTAGACAACGATCGCAAAGAAGAACTACGGAAGATAGAGGAAGAACAAGATTATAATATGCGGAAGGCATATCTAAAGGCTAAACGCCGCCAAAGGCTCAGAGAAGAACATCAGAGGAAAGTCAGAACGATAGTGAGGAACGTTGTCTATGGTGGTTTTGGCTTGCTCTTTACAAGCGTTATGTTGATAGCAGGAATAATATTTACATTGTGTATATGATGGGAGTGAATGAAAATGAATATTAGCACGGCTCAAACTTGCAAAATTTTCGATTTATCGGATAGACTTCCGACAGGAATACAGATAACAAAACAGCCAAAGCGAAAAAAAGGTCATAGAAATGCTATTACAAAACATACGGCAAGCAGGCAGAAGTCTGCAAGCTGGTTCAGACCTGATGATCTAAATGTGATTTTGGAAGATTTGTTTCAGAGTAAAAAATATTTTAAGGCAAATATTATAATTTTTGCTTGCAACTCAGGCTATCGTTACGGAGATATAATGACCTTGAGGGTCAAGGATTTAACCGATAACAACGGCAAAATTGTAGATTACTTGACATTACAAGAGGACAAGACGGACAAATGGAGAACGGCATGGCTTTGTGATACTGTGAAGAAAATGCTGAGTTTTATAATCAAGTATTATGGACTTGACCCAGAAGATTATATTTTTCAGAGTGGAGAACGTAAGAGGAAGTATATTGAGGACATTTTCTTGAATGAGGACGGAGAAGAAGAAATTGTATATACTAATGAGAAGTACGATTGGAACGGCAGACCGCTCAGGATAGCCCCTATGGAACTTAATTCCGTTACAACATTTCTAAAGAATATAACCGCCAAACATGGCATAGAAGGTAAATACAGCACTCATAGCTTTAGGCAGACACATTCCGTGTATATTAGTTGTATTCAAAAAGGCAGCGAAGATGTTATAAGAGATTTGCGTATTGCCTGTCAGAGTCTGGGACATTCTGATCTGAGGATAACTGAACAACATTATAGCGGTTGCGATAGCAGACTCGTAAAAGAGCAAATGTTAAAAATGGAAGTTGGCAAGGAAGTTGTGGATAAGTATGTAAAATAAAAAGGGACTTTTAAAAGTCCCTTTAGTGCTTCTTGTGGCGTTCTTTACTTCTTTGTACTGCTAGAGCATTTTTAGATTGATTAACTTTGTATTGAGGTCTGTTGCGTGGGAGATAGGCTTTCACAACATTAACATTCATATTCATTAAGTCGGCAATCTCATTAGCTGACTTCCCTTCTTTGTGGTATTGAGTGATTTTGGCGTGGGTATTATTAACTATAATACCTAAACTAGAAAGACTTTTAATAACTCTTTGCCATGAGATACCGAGTTTAATAGCAACTCCTCTTACGGATTTAATTGAGTCCCAGTATGATAATATTTCTTGGTCTGTTATTGATTTAATTTCGGACATAAGAACACCTCTTTTCAACAAGTTAAATGGTTGTCATTTGTGTCTCCGTTTGTAGTTCTAACAGCAGTTCTCTTTTAATAGATAATACATCGGCACAAGTTGGAATACAATGTTGACCTCGATTGATCTGATTAAGAATACGTTCAGCTTTTTGTTTAATAATTCGTATTTCATTTTGATTTTTAAGAATGAGGTGATTGGAGTTAATGGTATATTTACGCTTGATATATTTTTGAGTAATGGGAAACATATCTTGTATTAAAAATACGCTTTGTTTTCCATTGCTCAGAGTGCAAATATGTAATATATCACATGGCTTATGATTTTTTAAACGTTGGTTGATTATCTTTTGATACTTGTTAATGCGTGAGCTTAAAGGAATTATCCAATATAGTCCTTCATTAGTATCTTTAAAGCAATAGTAATGAGGACGATTTTCGGATTTATTTCCTTTTAGAAAAGGGTCATTGAATTTCTCAAAGAATAAATCATCAATTATATAAAAGCCATGTTCAACCATTATTTTTCACCTTCCAAAATTAAAAGCCCTGCCACAACGGCAAGGCTTAAAACTTTCAACCCAACCATTTATATCCCGCATATTGGTAAGCGGAAAACTTTCAACCCAACCATTTATATCCCGCATATTGGTAAGCGGAAATGGTAAATAACTACCTTTCATCATCTATAGTATAGCATACTATACTCATTTTGTCAATACTATTTTGTGGAACTTTGTAAAATTTATTCGTTAGTTTGTGACAAGTCACCCTGCTCGCCAACATCCTTTTTTTCTTTAGGTTTCTTTTCTTTGGTTTTAAATGAAAATGCAAAACCAATTATGCCAATGGAGAAAATTAATGAGCCAGTGGATATGAAAATTACTCTCTCAATTTTCGCAGCGGCTATTTTACCGCTGACAAGTGAAGCTCCTATGATATAGTTGTAAGCGTCACCGCCAACATATTCGTCAATGGCACTATACTTGTCACCTTCCAAAATTGAAAATGTGGTTAAATTTTTGCTTGGAATTTTTGTTGTATAACCTATCACAAATAGTGTTATTCCTATTGCAATCACAAGAATGGAACAAATTTTCTTCATGGTATTACCTCCTGTTTTATGATTATCTGCTACGATAATCGTTTATAAGACTATTATTGCTTTCAATGGAACTTTGATTATTGGATATACAAGTGTTATAATAATCAATATTACTTTGACTTTCTGATATAAGTTCATTGTACACGTCAACAACTCTTTGGCAATCGTCTAAGTGAGATTGAGCCTTTGAAACTGCTTCTGAGTCAACTTCTGTAGTCCAACCGCCATCACCATAAACTTTAACCATTTTCTTATTGGCGTTTTCAAGCTGTATTTTAGCCTCCTCAACATCATCTTCGGCATCCGATTTGTAGATTTCATAGATGGAAATATCAGATTGCTCATTGTTTATTTCGTTCTGATAGGTGGAGATTTCACTCTGTAGGCGATTATTTTCTTGCTCTAAAGCACTTATTTCAGAACTATAATCATGCGTGGTAGTTGTAGTTGTCGTTGTGGTTGTAGTCGTTGTGGTAGTAGTTGATGATTTGGAAGTAGTTGTGGTAGTTGATGGTTTAGTTGTTGTTAAAGTATGAGAAGTTGTTGTGGGAGTGGTGGTTGTTGTACTTGTTGTAGTGGTAGTGAAATTACTGTCAGATATGGAACTTGTTGTTTTACTATTACATGAGGACAATGCTAATGTTGTCATGAGTGCAATAAGAATTAATTTTATTTTGCTCATTTTTACTTCCTCCAATTTCTAAGATTAATTAGAATTACTTTTAATAAGAGAATTTTAGCATATTTTAGGCTGAAAATCAAGATTTAGGGTTTAAGTGTAATATCTCAGAAACTAAAATTGTGTATTTCAACAAAAAATACGCTAGAATTTTGTGAAAGATTTTTATTTTTATATGGTTGACAAACATATAAAAATAAATTATACTATAATAAAAGGTAGGTGAGAAAATAATAATGGACAGAAAACCGTTCACAACAACAATAGATAGCGAAATTCAAAATCAATTCAAGTCAAAATGTGCTATCAACGGCATTAAAATGAACGATCTGTTGGAAACATTCATGAAGATGTATGTAGATGACAAGTTTGAATTGGTACTAAGGCTAAACGAAACTAAAACTATTGTTGGCAAATAAAAAACAACTCTGCTGTCCGTGGAAAGTCAAGCAGAGTTGTCAGGTGAACAAAAGTACACAAGCACATTACTTATAGTAATGGTGTTTTGACAAGTGTTACTTCTGGTAAATATATTATATCATGAGTAAACACTGCTGTCAAGAACTATTTCTTTGACAATAGTGTATTTTTATGCTTACAAGCAGGAAATTTCAAACAACAATGTAAATTAAGAACAGAAAGGACAAAGAAAATGGACGGAATTAAAACATTTAAAAACAAGGAATTTGGAACAGTGAGGACAATAGTTAAGGACGGAGAGCCTTGGTTTGTCGGAAAAGATGTGGCTGAGATTTTGGGGTATAGCAATACCAGAGATTCTATTTCTCGCCATGTTGACACTGATGATAAAACCAGTGTCGTAATTCCCGACAGTGGTTCAAACTATAGAAGCAAAGCGACTATTATTAATGAGTCTGGCTTGTATTCCCTTATTCTCGGAAGCAAGCTACCAAAGGCTAAAACATTTAAACGTTGGGTCACTTCAGAAGTTCTCCCTACTATACGCAAGACAGGTGGTTATGTAGCCAATGACGAGATGTTCATTAACACCTATCTACCAAATGCCGATACTCAGACGAGAGAACTGTTCAGGCTCAATCTATCAACGATCAGACAGCTTAATAATAAGATAGAGCAGGATAAACCTCTTGTGGACTTTGCAAGCCATATACAAACTTCTGAAGATTGTATATCAATGAACGATATGGCGAAGCTGGCAAATAAGAATGGAATAAAGATAGGTAGAACAAGGCTGTTTAATTTCCTGAGAGAGAAGAAAGTGTTAGGCTGTAAGGACGGTCATAAGAATATGCCTTATCAAAGGTACATAGACACTCAGCCATGGTTTCAGCTTAAAGAAAGCTCATACATACAGAATGGCGAAGTCAGAATAGGACTCACTCCTATGGTAACGCCAAAGGGTCAGAGTGGAATTATTAGAATGTTGAGAAAGTGTAATACAACAAACTAAAGTAAATAAAATGCAAGTTTTGTTTTCAAATCTTGCAAAATTAGAAAAGAAAGGGACAATAAACAAAATGAACATAAACAAATTTAAAAGGCTACTTGCCGAGCGTGGGTTTTCATACTCACGCAGAGGTAAGGGGTCGCATGAGATATGGGTAAATGAGAATGGAGAGTCTTTTTCATTCCCATCAACCCGAAAAGAAGTTTATATCGGCATTGTATGGAACTTCCGAAGAAATTACTGTCGCTGTTAAATCGTGTAATTATTATTGGGAATAATTTATCATTGATTTAGACATTGAATGGTGATAGAATTGTGATAGTGGTAATTAGTATGGCAATTATTGCTGTACAAAATAAAGGACAAATATCCCTTGACAAAGCATTTGTTTTGTAGTATAGTATAAACATTATAGAACAGATGTTCGTTTTGAGATTGAATAAAAGGAGTGTATAAAATGAAAAAAATGACATTACAAGAGCTTATGACATTTGCTCGTGAGAATTTATGGAACAAATTTATCATCACTAACAACATAAATACAGACCACATTTATGGAACGGCTCTGAAATTGTCGCATGAGCCTGTTGTATACAAGTCACTAAAAAGCATAAGTGACAAATTAGTGCCGTATTTTGATGATCCTGAGTGGCTTGTCTTAGAACTAGATAGGGTACATGATTTGTTATTAGCCGATTACATAATGTCATTGGGCTTAGGTGATGATGTAGACTATCTCACTGAATTGTCCGAAATGACGGTTGAAGATAACAACAGTACCGTTATGATAAATTGTAAAGATATTGTACTAACCATAGTTGGAGAAAATGATGGAACACACGTTGTACCCTCACTTCCCTTGCCGCCTGCTCCTCAATCTTTGGATTGTTATAATTTAATGAATTTTCTTAAAGTTGATTACATTGATTTTGCCAGAGTTAAAACAAATGAGCATGAAGCAATACTGCCAATTGATTGTTATACACTTGGTAATCTTTCAGAGGAACAGCTTGACGGTCTAAAAGATTTATATATAGATTTACAGTTTGGCGACACGGAGAACGATGAATATGATTATTCATGTACACCATATGTCATGTACGATTATGTACACGAGCTTGCATTTGCAGGTTTATGGAGTCTGCAAAATAGCCATCTTATCAGTAAAGTACCAATAGAAGTTATAGGATATGATAATTACGAGAGTAAAAATAACAAGGCACAGGTATTCAAAATAAGTTCTGAAGTAAAAAGAATTTTGAGCAAGTCAGAAGTCGGAAATCTAAATTTTAATATCGGTAATTTCAGTTTTGAAAACGTCCCGTTTCATAGATAATTAACATATCCGTAATTAAATAAACATTGACTATTATTCGAGTGCAGATTATAATATAGAAAATACGACAAAAAAGACAAATAGAGACAACAAAACGTTTAATAGAGAGGAGTTGAATGTCGTATGATTAACACCATAACACCAGTAATAACCACAGAAACAAGAGAAAGAAGAGTTAATAAAAATATAGTTACTAGAGGAGATATAATTTTGGTTGATCTGCCAAATGTAGGCGAGTCAGTTCAGACAGGTAGGAGACCAGCTATTGTTGTACAGAATAACATGGGCAACGCACACTCCCCTTGCATAATAGTTGTACCGATTACAAGTGCTACAAAAAAATATGTACCAACCCATGTTAAAATCGGTGTTGAAAGCGGTTTACTGAAAACTAGCACCGTTTTGTGTGAACAGCTATTGACTATTAATAAATCTAGTGTTATTAAAACACTTGGGCATTTGACACCTAATGTTATGAAGCAGATTGAACAAGCGATTTATGTTTCGCTTGCCCTGCATCATTAATTGGTGAACACTTGACATTTAATCGTCCTTTGTGGTATAATACATATAATTATAGGCAATTTTTAGTACAATTATATGTAAACATTATATCAGGAAAGGACGATTTTTATGTCATTAAACAGTTTTTACACTATAGACCAACTTAGAACAAGTGTAGAACATCATTTGTTCGCACAGAAAGCTTCCATTGAAGTTGTCAAAAGAAAATCTCAAGTTCTTTTGGGATTATTAAATAAATATAATGAAGATTTGTCGTTACAGGATAATATTTATCAATATTTATCAGGTGTATCAAAACGATCATATGATAGTCAATGTGGTTACTTAAAGCAATGGGTATTTGAAGAGGGGATAGATTGTAATTTTGAGATTAACTACAAAGATATCCCTCGAAATTATATGACAATAGAAACTCTTAACGAAAAACTAAATAAGTTATACGAAGATCCAAGTACTATTAGTCGTAACGTTATTTTCTATCTTGTTTACGCAAGGTTATACGCTTATTTGATTTGGATAGGTCTGTCTAACAAAGAGATTAAATCACTTAGAAAGGGCGACTATGATATCGATAATAAGGTTTTGTATATTGGCGATGATAATGGTAACGTTAGAACCATTGATTTAAAATTGCCCTATTACGACGATATTTCGGAAATACTGCACGATGAGCTATGCAGAAATATTAGCTCGAGAAAATTTGTTGACAAAGATTTTTTTTACAATGGAAGTGTAATTTGCATAAAAATGTACGATAATTCTTATGATACTCATGGAAAAGAAATTGGATGTTATAATGACTATGACTCCCTATTTAGACTGCTAAATGATGACATAGGCAATAATAATGCTCTTGTCGCAAACGTTCGCCGCACTCTTGCCCCAATAATAAAAAGAGTAAGTGATATTGAAATTTCAGGGCTATTTTATCGAGTTACCAAACGTGCAATTGCAATGAAAAAAGATGTTACAAAATACAACTTTAATATAATTTTGGGCTTTTTCGGGTACGGAACAAATCGTAGGGGATTGTTTACCGAGTATCTAATTTATAAAGAGCAAATGTTAGATAAGTAATATTGAGTAATTGCAAACTATAAAAAATAAAAGTATTGTATCATCTCTTCCGATAATACAATACTTTTATTTTTGTTACTAAAAATATTAATATTTTGTAAACTATATAATATTGCTATTGACAACTATTAATTAGTGAATTATAATATAGTTACACTATTAAACGAGTACATATCTATATGTACTCACCATTAAACGAGTACACTTGAAACAAGTACACTTGTCACTGTGGTGGAACAGGTATACACAAGGAACTTAAAATTCCTCGGAAAAATCCATGCGAGTTCGAGTCTCGTCAGTGACACCAGTACAGTTTGCCAATGCTGTACAAAGCAAATTGGCATAGCAGGTACAGAGCTTATCCCACCATAAGGGAATGTAGTGTGATACCTGCACTTGCAACTTTAGCTCAGTTGGTAGAGCATTTGACTTTTAATCAAAGGGTCAGGGGTTCAAATCTCCTAAGTTGCACCAAGTCGGTTACGGTTGCCGACAACGATAACGGTTCATCGATTAGTTGATTACAAATTACAAATTAATTTGCAAGGTAGGTGAATAAAAAGCACTGTGAAAGCGGTGCTAATATTGGACTATAGCCAAGTGGTAAGGCAAGAGACTTTGACTCTCTCATTCCGCTGGTTCAAATCCAGCTAGTCCAACCAAAAATATTTTGTAACGTATTTTAGGTTACAAATATAAAATAACGTAAAAAGAGAAAGGAAGATAGTTATGAGATTTGACAAAAAAGATATTAAAATACCTAATGGAACAACAATTATTGGGGAGGGTGTTTTTGAAAACTTTACATCACTTAGAGCAATAGACGTTCCTGACGGTGTAGAAATCATCGAAAAAGATGCTTTCTTTGGTTGTAAAAAGTTAAAGGCGATAAATTTGCCAAAGACGGTACACGAGATAGGAGATGGTGCTTTTGCTTTTTGCAATAAGTTGAGACATATAATTCTCCCCGAAGGCATAGAAATCATAGGTAGTTATGCTTTTGCGGAGTGTGTAAGTCTAAAAACTATTATAATTCCTCAATCTTGTCAAAAGATAGGCACAGACGCCTTTCTAAATTGTGACAATTTGGAATATGTAATACTGTTAAACCCAAACTTGGAAGTATACAGTTTAAAATACATGATAGACACAGGAGTGCCTAATAATTGTGTTATTGTTAAGGGAAATAAGCGAATTATAAGGAGATAAAATGATTAAACTTTATTTTATTGTAGAAAAAAGCAAAGGAGTTATAAAACAATGAAAGGTTATAAAGTTTTTAAACCCGATTGGACGTGTAGGGGCTTTCAATATTCAGTTGGAGAAACATTTGAAGAAACCGTAATACCCTTATGTTGTAGGAGAGGTTTTCATTTTTGCACAGAGCTAAAGGATTGTTTCAGATACTATCCATTTGACCCAAATAACAAAGTTGCTGAAATCGAAGCATTAGGCGAAATTAATACAGGAGAATATGGAAACAAACACTGTACTAATAAAATTAAAATTATTCGAGAACTTTCTTGGGAAGAAGTTCTAAGAAGGGTTAATACAGGAAAATATAACACGGGACGTTATAACGCTGGTGATTGTAATAATGGTACATATAACACTGGTGATTGTAATGAGGGTGAGTATAATAGTGGTGATTGGAATAGCGGTGATTACAACACGGGTAATTGCAATAATGGCTATCATAACAGTGGTAATTGCAATATCGGTCATTATAACAGTGGAGATTATAATAATACCAGTTTTTCAAATGGATGCTTTAATACTATAGGTTCAAAATTTTTTATGTAATTGGACAGTTGAAGATTGGCGTTGTTCAGAGGCAAGAAGACTGTTAAATAACATTATGTACAATGCTCTTAAATGGATTTATTCTGATGAGATGAGTGAGGAAGAAAAAGAACAGCATCCTGAACATGAAATAACAGGTGGGTATCTTAAAGAACTTGACAAACTTGACAAATCTAAATGTAATCAACTTTGGTGGGATAGTTTGTCAGATCGTGAAAAGAATATTATTAAATCCCTCCCAAACTTCGATGCAAAAATATTTAAAGAAATCACAGGTATTGATGTGAACGTGGCATTAATATAAACGTGAAAAAATGGTAAAATTCACTTGATAGAGCCGCATTCGTCTTGTCGTAAAAAAGAAAGGAGTTCAATAAGTATGAACAAAAGAAAGTTTAAGATTGGAGAACTTTATCGAGTTGGTTTAGATAGTTTCGGTGATAAAATGACCGAAACTGGAAACGTAATAAGGATTAAAGCAATAGAGTATATAGACAATAAGAAAATGATTAAATACCAAACAATTAAGCCAAATGGTGGCGATAGTATGTTTTATATTTATAGCGATTTTGCTAATTGCTTAAAGAAAATATCGTCTGATATTGACCGTGAAATTCAGATTGCTTTCCACGATAAGACAACAGTTGCGAAGTTAAAAGAATACGGCAAGGTAGTAAGAGTTGGCACTTCAAAATGTTGTTCTGATGATACATATAGTGCATATATTGGTGCTTTGCTTGCCTTGGCTAGAATATATTTTCCTAACGCTAGTTGTGATAATAAAGAGATACGTTTTTTTGATACTAAAATAAACCCTAAAGAAAAATCTGAGTATAGATGTGATAAGCAGTTCTCGCACTCTGATATAAATAAAGCAATATACAATTTAATTAGTAGATATGACATTGCTGATACATGGGTAGCAGAGTCACTGAATAATTTCGGCACTGCGTTGCATGAAGAACTTGAAAATATGAAGGAGGGCAAGTAATGGAAACATATAACCCAAAGGACGGCAGAAATTGGCACGAGATTAAATATACATTACAACACGGTAAGTATAAGGGTTGGTTTACTACTGAGGTTGGTGGCACTTGTCGAGGAGCTGATCTTCTTGACCCAGATATTTTTGCTACAATGTGTAGTGTTGATATCGTTTCAAGCAACTGCGAATTTGAGGTTGACGAAGATAACGAGAGCTTTTCTTGTAGATTGCACGATGATAATGGCAATGACCTTTTCTTTGATTGTTGTGATGAAGAGGATATGAGGGAAATGTTAGTATCAATAGAAATCATTAACGTTAGATAAACTAAATTTAATGTGCTTTAGAAAGAAGGCATGATAAGATGGTGTGATTTTGAGTTCGCAAAATGATAATTTTATTTGACAACAAAATCTGATAAATACATAAAAGGAGAAATAAAATGGCTGAAAAGAAAAATAATAAGGGTCTTGGACTTCAGGAAACAAAGGGCAGTTTTCAGATCAGAGGTAAGCTGACAGGCTGTGATAAGGACAAGTTCTATACAGAACTGACAACCTCTACAGGCAAACCAATGAGAATGGTTAATGTAGGAGTTGAAATTGACAAGAATAAGTCTGTATATATAAATCTCAATGGTATGGAAAGAGATGTAGTATATTTCTCTAAGACCGAAGGCAAAGGTAAGGATAGAAAGACAACAACAGAAAAGGTAAAGTGGGCTGACAGATTTACATTTAACAAAAAGGACTTTAGACCTATTGGAATTAATCTCGGCTTAACAAAGGTGACTGACTCAACAGGCAAGGAAGTAAACGACAAGAAGATACTTATTGAATATGATGCTTGTAAGTACATAGCAGACAACGCAAAGGACGGTATGTCCGTATTTGTCAGAGGAAAGAATGAGTTTTCCACCTATCAGGATAGACACCAGACAAGATTTGTTCCGTCACAAATGTCGCTTTGTAAGGACGTAGATTTTGACTCAGAGGAATTTAATGTAATTGGCAATTTTGAACAGGTCATTGTATTCATGGGCATTGAAAAGAATGACGATGGTAACTTCACTGTATCTGCAAAGATTGTAACTTACAATTCTATAGAAGATGCAGAGTTCATTATTGATAAGTCAAAGTCAAAGTTTGCAAGCACTCTAAGAAAACTCAAGCCATATACAGCTCTCAAGGTCTTTGGCGATATCATGATAGAACATGATATTGAAGAAATTGAGGAAGATGATGATGACGGTTGGGGCGAAAGCAACCCTATGGATAGAGTAAACAATCCAACAAAGAGAATACTTCTGATTACCGGAGCTGATAAGGATAGCGTAGATACAGAGCTATATTCGGAGGAGATAATTGATAAGGCTATTGCAAAGACAAAGGCTACCGAAAACGCAAATAAGGACTTTGGCTCTGATGATAATGATTGGGGTTCTGTTTCAGATAATGATCTGACAGACGAGGACGATGAGTGGTAAATTGTTACTACTCATCATTATTAACAACAAACGATAAAATAAAAGGAGATAAAAAAATATGGCTAGAGCAAGAAAAGCAACACAGACACAGAGCAAGCTTCAGATGATACTTTTTGGAGAAGAAGGTACAGGTAAGTCAACACTTGCCTTGCAGCTTGCTTATTTTAAAAGACCTGACGGCAAGCCATTTAGAGTGCTTTACATAGATAATGAGAACGGCTCTATCGATGATTTTATCGGTGGGCTTGAAGCTGACGGTATTAACACTGAAAACATTTACATAGTATATACACAATCTCTTGGTGAAACAAGAGAGTATATAAACAAGGTTAAGAACAAGGAAGATTTTCATGTTCTCGATGACGAGGGTAACGAAACAGACGAGATTGTACTTGACGGAGACGGTGAGCCATTCAGAGCTGACGGCATTGTAGTTGATGGTACAACTATTCTTAACCTAACAACTAAGCAGGCACTTGTGGAGTTCTCCAAGAAGAGAAACACTGTTAAGGCAAAGAAAAAGGAACTAACTGGCATTGAAAAAACTGTAACGATCGAGGGCGCAGGACTTGAACTCAAAGATTATCAGACAGTTAATTTTAAGGGACAGGATTTGATACTTGATCTCATGTCCTGCGGAGCGCACTTTATTGTGACCGCCAGAGAAACGGACGAAAAGGTTTCCGTAAAGGGTGACGATGGTAAAATTACCAGCGTTGCAACAGGCAGAAAAATTCCTGACGGCTTTAAGCAGATGAACTACAACGTTAAAACTGTTGTAAGAATGTACATTAACGAGGATAACAATTTCTGTTCGTACATCAGCAAGGACAGGACAGGTGTACACGATAAGGAAACAGTTGAAGATTTGTCACTTGTTGATTGGCAGGTAATTATTGACAGAACAAAGGACAAAAAAGAGTTTTCTGTTAAGAATGATCTCACAAAGGCTGTCGATATTGAGCAGGATATTTATACAAAGGAAGTTATGGGTAAGGTTGGAGAACCAGTTGATAGTATTGAAACAAATGAAAACTCTGCCGAAAATCAGACCACAGAACTTCTTGACAAGATTTCAGCCGTTATGAAAAGTCTTAATCCTGTCGGTAAGACAAGGGCAAAGGAGGCTCTTTCTGCCGAAAGTCTGCCTGTTAAGTCAACAGAAATGAAGAAGATTACAGATATTAAGACTCTTGAAAGGGTTCTTGAAGTTATTTCTAAGATTTAATTTTTATAAATGAAGCGGTGAGGGTTATTCCCTCACTTGCCTTTATTTAGTTATTTTGATTAAGGTGGTGAAATACTTGGCAAAAAGAAGAACAAAAGAACAGATAGAGAAAGACAAGCAGGACAAAAAAACAAGAATACAATTTACAGATTGGCTATATAAACAATATGATATTTCATTCTTGCCAAAATATTTTTTTATAAATCTTGATAAGGTGTACAAAGGCACTTATAAGAATTTGAATAAACCTGTTCCTGTCGAAGACTTATGGAATATGTGGCGAAAGAAAATGTCATTTCTTCGTAAGGTACATGAGTTTAATGCTCGTAAAGGTAAAAAAATTGAAGGTGCAGCGTTAATTACATATGATCTTGCTATTATCCTATCTAAATATGATGGTTATTTGAAATGGAAAGAAGAACAGGCATTGGCTAAAACAGGTACAAGCGAAGAACAAGTTAATATAGATTATGAAAAAATGGCAATATCAAAGTCTCCCAAAGAACGTGATAAAAATAATGACAGCCTTGATATTGACAGCATCATTGATGAAATTTAGGTAGGTGGCAAACATGGATATTATAACAAACGTTCCTACCGAAGTTCTATTTGTGGGTTGTATTTACAAACAGCCTGATTTGCTGGTAAATTACGGACAATATATCCGCAGCAAATACGATTTTTCAGATGAAGTCACTCGTTTTTTTTACGATTCAGCTGAAATAATTTACAAAACAAGAACACAAACCTTCAATAAAACTACTATTTTAACTTATTTTTCAGAAGAGCCTGAGAGACTTTCTTTGTATAAAAAGTATGGCGGTTGGAAAACTCTTGACAGTTGGATGAAAATTGCTATAACTGATGATATTGGTAAGTATCAGGAAATCATTAAAAAGTATTCTTTGTTAAGAGAGTATCAAAGGAATGGCTTTGATATTACAAAAATTGTAGAGCATAAGAAGTTTGAACAGTTTACGGCTTCAGATATATACAGATTAATTAGAGGTAAAGCAGATAGAATACATACGGTGATCTTGACAAATCAAGAAGCCGAAATTCTGAATAGTCATATTAAGCAATCGCTTATTGCGTGTATGGAAAAACCTGATTTGGGTGTATCACTTCCCTTTCCTATTCTAAATGACATATTTAGAGGTTGTAAACTAGGCTCGACAATGGCTATTGGTATGCTTTCCAATGCAGGAAAATCACGATTTATGACAAAAATCATTGCATATTTAACGCTTGTAAAGCACGAAAGAGTGTTTGTCATGCTTAATGAAATGGGCGTTGACGATCTCAGAAAGTGTTTAATTACAACGTGTATAAACAATGCTGAGTTTCAAAAATTACACGGTATAAAGTTGAAAAAGCCTGAAAAGGAATTAACACTTGGTTTGTACAAGGATAAATCAGGTGAATACATATATCAGAAAACAGACGATTGGGGAGAGCCAACAGAAACTTTACAAGAGTACATTCAAAGAGTCGCTGAAAGCTCTGATGAATATGTAAAAATAATGAAAATTGCTGAATGGATTGAGGCTGAAACTAATGAGCTTATTCTCGTTAAGGACATGGCTGGTGGTTATGACGATAAGACACTGGAGTTTGAAATAAGAAAAGCTAATCTAACTCATGGTGCGAAATACTTCTTTTACGATACCTGCAAGCAAGACACACAAGCCACAGGAGATTGGGCAGCTTTAAAAGCAACAGTAACAAAACTCACTGATTTAGCAAAGCAACTAAATATGTTTGGTTATCTCTCAATTCAGCTCACAGACGATACGGAGTTTTGTAAGCCTGACGAACTAAACTCAAATAATATTGCTAATGCAAAACAGCTAAAGCATATTATTTGGACGATGACACTGTTTAAAGAAATTTCTGTTGGTGACTTTCATAAATATCGCTATGTTCAGCATGATGCCGAATGGGGCAAAGATGTTGAATGCGAACTTAAAGTTGGCAAGAGGTATTATGTGGGCAATGTAGACAAAAATAGATTTGGTTGTAAAAAGAAAGTTGTATTTGAAGTTGACTTGGATCTAAACACTTGGTATGAAGTCGGAGAACTAAGGAGAAAGTGAGGATAAAATGGATATTTCTGTCCTCAAAGAAAAGATACTAGAGAACAATTATGTTCCTGTCATACTAGATGAAATAGGTTGTCACCATATTTCCTGCAAAGCAGGTTATGTTCAGTGTGGCAATCCTGATGGCGATAATCAAGGGGCGATCACTGTTTATCTCAATGAAGGTCTTTTAACTGTTGACTACACACGAGAAATACATAGTAGTTCAAACTTAGATACAATAGATATTTTTGACCTTGTGCAATTTTTTTTCAGTTGTACGTTTTACGAAGCTGTTTGCAAAGTTTGTAATTGGTGCGGTATTGACTATTATAAAGACGAATATAACGATTTGCCCGAAAGTCTAAAGTTCACAAAATTTATATCTGAAATGGCAGATGATGAGTCTAATTACGAAGAAATGCAACCTTTAAAGCCAATTAAGGAAAATGTTCTATCGTACTACTTCCCTGCCGTTAATGATTATTTCTTGAAAGATAATATCTCATATGATACTCAAATGCTGTTTGAAATAGGTTATGACGATGTTTCCAATCGAATTACAATTCCTGTAAGAGATGAAATGGGGACATTGGTCGGTGTTAAGGGTAGACTATTTTTAAAGCAAGAAGAAATGACAGAAGAAGAACAAAGAGTTAAGTATATATATTTGGAGCGTTGTAACAGAGCTAGACTATTATATGGACTTTATTTATCCGAAAAATATATAGCTCGGACAGGCTACGTTTATGTGGTTGAAGCTGAAAAAGGTGTTATGCAACTTTGGAACATGGGAATAAAAAATTGCGTAGCAACTTGCGGTAAGAAAATAAGCCAATATCAAATAAATATGCTGACAAGGCTGAGTTCTCATATTATATTTTGCTTTGATAAAGACGTAACCATAGAAGAGTTAAACGATATAGCTGACAAATTTCTGGATTGTATTCAAATCAGTGCTATTGTTGACACTAATAATTTATTGGAAGGAAAAGAAAGTCCAACAGATAATCCCGATAAGTTTAAACAGTTAATTGCCAAATATACGCAAGTTATAAAGAATGGGAAGTGAAACAACAAAACATGAATTATAAAATAATAGGTAATAATGATTATTGCCATATTCCGATATCTATTTTTACTAATAGAGGAATAACTAACGTTAGTGAATACACTCATTTAACCGATGATGTACTAATCCCTTACGATAATCTTGATAACATTAATGAAGCTGTTAAAATGCTTGACAAACACATTAAAAGCAATAGTAAAATGGCGATTATTGTTGATTGCGATGTTGACGGTCAGTGCAGTGCTGCTATGATGTATTCTTATTTGAAAAGGCTTAACAAAGAAATTGATATTACATATCTGATACATTCTGGAAAGCAACACGGTATTTCTTCTGAGATAGAAATACCTGAAAGCACAAACTTGTTGATTATTCCCGATGCAGGAAGTAATGATACTGAACAATGCAAGCAGTTGACAGAACATGGTATTGATGTACTTGTTCTCGATCACCACGATATTGAAAGAACAAACCCATATGCGATTATAGTAAATAACCAATCTAGTTCAAAATATTCTAATAAAGAATTATGTGGTGCAGGAGTGGTCTATAAATTTCTACAAGCACTTGATGATTATTATTGGAACGACTATGCCGATGACTACCTTGATCTTGTGTCACTAGCTAATATATCGGATATCATGGATTTACGTTCTTTTGAAACAAAAAGACTTATTGATAAAGGTCTTTATAACGTCACAAATAAATGCTTTGAAGAATTTATTAATGCTCAAAATTATTCCATGAAAGGTAAGGTTAATCCTCATACTATTGCATTTTGCGTTACTTCTCTGATAAATGCCATGTGTAGAGTCGGTGATATGGAAGAAAAGGACTTGCTTTTCAGAGCGTTTATTGAGCAGGACGAAGAATTTGAATACAAAAAACGTGGCGAAACTGAAAATACAAAAGAAAATATTTATCAAAGAGTTGTAAGACTCTGTAAAAACGCTAAATCAAGACAGGATAATCAAGTGAAAAAGTTACTTCCTGCGTTAAGAAAAAGCGTAACTAATGACAAAAATACAGTTTTATTTTTAAAAGGTAACAATATTCCAAGTGTATTTTCTGGATTAATAGCTATGAAAATGGCTAGTTATGCGAAAAAACCTTGTTTGATACTCCGCAAAGACGAAGAAAATAATGTATATAGAGGGTCTGCAAGAAATTTTGACAACAGTTATGTGCCAGACTTAAAGGCTGAGCTACTTAAAACAGGTCTGTTTAATTGGTGTCAGGGTCACGCAAATGCTTTCGGGTTTGAGATAAAAGCTGAGAACGTGGCTGAAGCAATTAAAGTTTTAAATAAAAATATTAACTCAGACAATCCTTTACCAATAGATTTCTGTTTTGATTATGGCGAATTTAATATTGGAATGATTTCCGATGTTACATCATTGGAGAATTGTTACGGTACAGGGATTAAAGAGCCTTTATTTGTCATTAATAATATAGTATTGGAGCATAGTCAAGGCGTTATCATGGGTAAAAATGAAGATACATGGAAATTCATTACTGATGACAATATCGCAATTATCAAGTTCTGTAATCCTAGTGACGATAAAGTATTAGACTTTTTGAACGGATATGATGATGAAATTTGTATTAATGCTCTATGTCAATTAAATGTTTCTGAGTACAAGGGTGTAATTACTCCACAAATAGTTATTTTGAAATATGAGGAGGTTGAAAGGTAATGTACAGTTCTTTGCATAACCATACAATGTACTCGTTATTGGACGGCTATGGTACACCAAAAGAAATGCTTGAACAATGCCGAAAAGTCGGTATTAAAGCATACGCAGTTACGGAACATGGCAACCAATATTCATGGATATATTTCGATCAATTATCTAAAGAATATCCTGATATTAAATTAATATATGGCGTAGAGCTGTATGAATGTTTCGATACGGCTGTGAAGGATAAGAACAATAAGTATTTTCATCTTATCGCTCTCGCAAAAAATGAGAATGGCAGAAAGGCTTTAAATAAAATTATCACTAAGTCAAATCTTGAAAATTTTTATTTTAAGCCTAGAGTGCAGATTTCAGATATTGCTCCGTATGCAGAAGATTTAATTATTTGTTCTGCTTGTTTGGCTTCAAAATTAGCTAAAGAAAGTGATTTTAATATTTGTGTTAAATATATCGAAGAATACAAATCGTTATTTCCTAATTTCTATTTGGAAATGCAATCTCACAAATCAGAAGAACAAACTAATTACAATAAAAAGATCTTGAAACTATCTGAGGTAACAAACACTCCATACATAATTACTACAGATAGTCACGCAGCCACAAAGGAAGATTTATATTATCAGGGCAGGCACGTTCAGATAGCACATGATACTGAAACAATGTCAGAGAGTTACGAGGACTGTTATCTGCAAAGTGAAGAAGAAATTCATACAACTATGGATAAACAAATTGGGGTAAATAATGTTACAAAAGGTTTAAATCAGACTAATGCTTTAGCCGATATGATAGAAGAAGTGCATATGCCCTTTCAAGACCCACAGTTACCGACATACCCCTTACCAAGTGGATATAAGTCTAATAATGAATTTCTTTTGTATCTTATTGACGAAGGGTGGAAAACTAGAAATTTTGACAAACTTTCTAAAGAAGAACAGAAAATAATGAAAGACCGACTCGATTATGAAATGGGAATTATTCACCAAATGAATTTTGACGGTTATTTTATTATTGTATGGGACTTCATAAATTATGCAAAAACTCACAAAGTTAAAATAGGTTCAGGACGTGGCTCTGGAGCAGGAAGCCTTGTATGCTATACGATAGGTATAACTGACCTTAACCCTATCAAATATGGATTGATTTTTGAGCGTAGATAGGTTGCACTCGTTAAATTCCGTTAATTCGGTATCAGCAAACTAAGACTTCTCATTGAGAGCAAACCGATAATGAGACAAGACCATAGACGAATAAGCTGACTAAGAAACCCTAAACCTATAACTAGGTGAGATAAAGGGAATACCGAGCCAAATCTTTTAGTGATAAAAGAAAGTGTGTAACGACTAGGAAATGAGACTTTAGAGCCAATAATTTCCCACGAAGACGGAATAAAAACTTTTGTCTTTATCATTAGAAAAGGAATGATGAAGATAGAACAATTAAAAAGAAAAGAGACTTTACAAAACGAAGAACCCAAATGCCTAAAATGTGGCAGGTGTCTTACATCAAAACAAATTAGTAAAAAAAATAAATTTTGTTGTCATGGCTGTGCTACTTCATATAGACAAATGGCACATGATCCAAATATTTTTGAAATAAAAGATAAGGATATTTTATATTATTTACTTGGACTTATTTTCACTGATGGCAATTTAGATGTGCTTGAAACAAGAGTTACTTTGTCGCTAACGCAAAAAGAAGTTATAGAATATTTATACCCTTATTTTTGTGATGTGGCGAAACGCAAAATATATGAATATCAGCCAAAGAATTGTAAAAATGCCCATTGCTCTTATACAATTATAAATACTAATTTGGAAACAATAAATGAATTAAAAAAGATGTCTTTAACACCCAAGAACAGCAGTAACAAGCAATTTCCGAATATACCCTTGCTATATATTTCGTCATTTTTAAGAGGTGTCTTTGATGGCGATGGGTGTATTTTTAATAATACGAACAAAGCGAACAACAAAAAATATCAAAAAATAACAATAACCTGTGCTTCTGAAAAATTTGTTGATGGTTTGGTTAATATTTTAAATTATATTGGGCTGACTCCTACAGTTGTTCTGGACTCAAGACGCAAAAACAATGAAATAAAAACATACTACGTTTGTATTAACAGACAACGTGACGTCAGATACTTTTTTGATTTTATTTATAAAGATGCACAAATTTATATAAATTATAAAAAGCAAAAATTCGCATAGATACATACATATGCGATAAAGACAAAAGTTTGAAAAATATAGTCTAAACTGGGTTGGAAGTAACCAACAGATGAAAATGAGGGAAACCTCCAGAGCATAGGATAAAGAGCCTATGGTTAATAACAAATTGTTCCTCAATCCTGAGAGAGTTTCAATGCCTGATCTCGACATCGATGTTTCAGACAGACCTACAGTAATAAATTATCTCATTGATAAATATGGTGAAAATCGTGTTTGTCAGATTATAAACTTCTCGTATATAACACCTGTTGTAGCCATAAAAGATGTTGGTAAAATACTAGGTTTCAAATATAATGAAATGGATAAACTATCCAAAAAGTTTTCGTACAATACATTCCAAGAGTGTATTGACAACAACATAAACTACCTATCTGAACACCCTGAGTACAGTGAGTTACTTGACATAGCAGGCAAATTAAGTGGTAGGGTTAAAACGGTTAGCTGTCATGCAGGCGGTGTCGGTATTGTTGATACCGATATTAGCGATTATATGGCAATGAAACTAGGCTCTGACGGTGAACACGTTATTCAAGTTGATAAAAGGCTTGTCGAACAAATAGGTATCATTAAATTTGACATTTTGGGTGTGCAAACTTTAAAAATGGTGCAGGAAATTCAAAGTGATTTGCATTTATCTGAGTACGATATAAATATCAACAACCCCAAATTTGCAAATGATAGAAGTCCATTTGAACTGTTAAACAAAGCATTAACGAATGGCGTGTTTCAGGTAGAAAGTGCAGGTATGAAAGACTTGCTACTCAGACTACAAGCAACTAATATGGAAGATTTGTCGGCTGTTTTAGCATTGTATAGACCTGATTCAATGGGAGCTTTGGAGGAGTTTATCAAATGTAAACATGACCCTTCACTTGTCACTTACATACACCCTGACATGAAGCCTATTTTGGAAAGCACTTACGGCTGCATGATCTATCAGGAACAACTTTTGGATATTGTAAGAACTTTTGGTGGCAGAAGCTATGGTGGAGCTGACTTATTCCGTAAGGCGATAGGCAAAAAGAATATTGAACTTGTTAAGCAAGAGTCAGAAAAGCTGTACCAAGAAATTATTGACAATGGATATTCTCATGAAATTGCCAAAACGATTAGTGAAGAATTGAAAACTAAAGGTGGTTATTTGTTCAATAAATCACATAGTTATAGCTACGCTGTTCTATGCTTTCAAACTGCTTATTTAAAAATAAATTACCCTGTTCATTTTTTCAAAGCCTTGTTCAATTTGAATAAGGATAAGGCAGGTATGGTGAATAAATACATTGTAGACTCTAAACAGTTTGGAGTAACTGTTTTACCACCTCATATCAATAAATCGCTAGTCGATTTTTTTATTTACGATAACAATGTGCTGTTTGGTTTTTCTGCGATTACAGGCATTGGTGAGCGAATAGCCCAAGAGATTGTTACTGAGCGTGAGAAGAACGGCAAGTATAAAAACCTTCAAGACTTGTTGTCAAGAACAACGTTGACAAAAACTCAGATTATTAACTTAATGAAGTCAGGTGCAATACCTACGAAAGATAAAAAGAGTTGTTTGTTAAAGTATTTGAAGTCGTTGTATAAACCATTAGAGTATAAAGAATTGTCTAAGTTGCCAACGTATAACAAACTTATTATCGACTATGATATTGACATTGAAAAATATCGTATCGGTAATGGTAAATATGATTATGACAAAGATCTGTTACTCACTCTCGTAAATCAGAAAAAGAAAGAAAAGTTTGACCTACAGCAAGAAGATAGGCTGAAACAATTTCTTTTAATCAATAACAAATATCTTGAAAACGCTGATTTTTGGGAGTTTGAAGCATTACAGATATTTATACACAATAACCCATTTGAAGAAGCACTTCCCTATTTAACAACGGCATTTGAAGCCGTTGAGAATGATAATGATTGCGTTATTGTAGGTGTTATTTCCAGAGTACAAAAGAAAAAGGACAGAAATAAAAAACCATTTGCTTTTGTGAATATTTACTCCACTTTCGGTATCATAGAGGGTGTTCTTTGGAATAGTCAGCTTGTGCAATATGAAGATTTGGTTAAGAAAGGTCCTCAGGTTGCTATTAAGTGCAGAAAAACAGACGAAGATAAGGTTACAATACAGGCTATGCGACCATATGTTGAATGGCTTTCAGAAAGGAAGAAAAGACATGACAGAAAAAACATTTAAGTTTAAAATCGTTCCTCAACAGGAGCGATTTTATAACGAAAATAGCAATTGGGGAGTGTACACATTCACAACAACTTCTGATGATATTCCATATTTTTATGATTGTTATGACGATCCCTTTGGTGACAATCCAAAGCAGTTAAAAGGTAGTACATTGGCAGGTAAAATGCAACGCTTGACAATCGGTGTCGAGTACAATGCTGAGGTTACTTGTTCTTTTAACAGTAAATATAATTCGTATCAGTATACACCAATCTCCATTACTGCAAATGTGCCTAAGACAGAAGAACAACAAATAGCATATTTGAAAACTCAGGTCACAGAACTGCAAGCAAAAAACATTTTAGCTGTCTACCCAAATGTAATTGATGATGTTATTCATAATAGAGAAATTGATTTTATGAAAATCAAGGGTATAGGCGAAAGGAGTTGGAATAGGATAAAAGACAATATATTGAATAACTATGTTATTTCAGATATTCTTATCATGCTTCAGCCGTTGGGTGTAACGTATGCCATGATAGCCAAATTGATCTCCAATGAACCTAATCCTCAATTATTGAAGGAAAAGTTACTTGACAATCCTTACATCATGACAGAAATTCGTGGTTTAGGCTTTAAAAGAGTGGACGATTTAGCATTAAAGTTAAATCCAAATATCAGAATATCAACCAAAAGAGTTGTGGCATTTGCCGAGTATTATCTTGAGTGTGTTGGAAACAATGACGGTCATTCATATGTGCTAGAGTCAGTATTGGATAATGCGGTAAGAGATAATATAAACGATTGTTATGAAATGTACGAGAACTTTAAATCCACACAAAAGCAACATGAGATATTTCTACATTTTGAAGAAAACAAGGTAGGGCTATTACGCCAATATAAAACTGAAATATCTATTTTGGATATTCTAAAAAATCTCAATGAACAAGAAACAGACTATAAAATTAACATTGAAAATGGCATCTCAGAGGCAGAAAAGGAACAAGGTTTTTGCTATACTGACGAACAAAAACAAGAGATATATAAGGCTTGCAACAGCCCTGTAGTGCTTATAACAGGTAGAGCAGGAACAGGTAAAAGCTCGATTTTAAGAGGACTCACAAAGATATATAAAAGCTATTCTATATCAGCTTGTGCTTTGTCTGCTAAAGCTGCGATCAGGATAACTGAGGCAACAGGTTTATTCGCAAGTACAATTCATAGGTTGCTTGGTTTTAACAAGACAGGTTTTGTTTATAACTCTAACAACAGATTGCCTAGCGATATTATCGTACTTGATGAAGCTTCAATGGTTAATTCGTTATTATTTTATAGTTTGGTTTCTGTTATAAAAGAGGGTGCAAAAGTAATTATTGTAGGTGATGACGGTCAGTTACCGCCAATAGGCTGTGGCAATATCTTTCATGATTTACTTAATTGCAATGTGTTTACTTGTTGTAAACTGACTAAGATTTTAAGACAGGCTCAAAAGTCAGGCATTATTTCGGACTCAGTTAAAATTAGAAATGGAGAAAACCCATTGCCTGAACCAAAACTAAAAGTTGTTACTGGCGAACTACAAGACATGACCTATATGTTTAGAGAGAGCCGTGAAGGTATGCGTGAATTGGCTATTAAATTGTATACAATGGCAGCTAAGAAAGACGGCTATGATGAAACGATTATTTTGACACCTTGTAAAAAGGACAGGATAAATAGCTCTTTTGAAATTAACTCTATTTTGCAAGATATGATAATTCCACCCGATACTGCACCTGAGATCAGGTATGGTAATAAGACATTTCGTCTTGGCTCAAAAGTTATTCAAAGAACAAATGACTATGATAGAAATGTTTTCAATGGAGAAATGGGTTATATTACAAAAATTGAACAGACAATTAAAGACGGCAAGAAGCAGAATGTTGTTACAATTAAATTTGCCGACAAGGAAATTGATTTTCTACAAAATGATTTAAGTAGTATTGAGTTGGCTTACTGTCTGACTTGCCATTTAACGCAAGGTAGCGGTTTTAAGAATGTTATCGTACTGATCGACAATACCCATTATAAACTGCTTGACCGCTGTATGCTTTATACTGCGATTACCAGAGCCAAAACTAAATGTGCATTGATTGCCGAGCCTAGTGCTTTTCAGAGGTGCTTGAAAATACAAGCTTCGCAAAGAAATACTTGGTTAAGCTTATTGGGCGGTTAATATATAATTAACAAGATTATCTAGCAAACTTTGTATACTTTGCCATATTGACAACTATTAATTAGTGCATTATAATATGAGTATACCATTAAACGAGTACGCTTGAGTATATACCTATTATTAATTAAGTGCGTTTTATATGCACTCACTATCATTCGAGTACGCTTGTTAGAGATAGAGAGGGTGATGATATTGGCACAAAAGATAAAAGCTTTGTTTTTTAAGATAAAGAATTTTATAAAGTATAAGAGATAGGAGAAATTATTATGAAAGAAATGATCTATCAAAATTATATGGAGAATGGACAAGAGGTTATTGAAATACTTGACGAAGGTATTTACAAGAGTTTTCATTATGTCATAGTTTCTTATGGCACTCACCCTTGTGCATATATAGAAATTCCAAAGGATAATGTTAGTGACGAAGATAAACTTATTGATATTGATTGTCATGGTGGAATTACTTATGTTTCTACAACAGGGCTTATTAAGCCTAACAATGAAAATCATAGAGATGGGCATTGGATAGGTTGGGATTATGCTCATGCCTGTGATTATATTGGTTATTTGCCTGTTGATTTTACCATAACAAATGGTTTGAAGAAATGGACTACCAAAGAGATACTTGAGGAAGTCAAGGACGTAATTGAACAACTTATAAAAAGTTGATTTTATTTATAAAAGGAGGTAACAATACAGATTGAATAATGATAAATATTCAGATGATAATAAAGTTCATGATACTCAACGTTTAAAGGAGTTGCAAGCATTACCTTTAGAAAGAAAAGTTCTAATAACTCAAAGTCGTATTCTTGAATGGTATAATTATTGGAATGGACAAGTGTATATCTCATTTTCGGGTGGGAAGGACAGTACAGTTCTTTTACATATTGTAAGAAATTTGTTTCCTGATGTTGAAGCTGTGTTTGTTGATACAGGTCTTGAATATCCTGAACTTAGGGCTTTTGTTAAAACGTTTGATAATGTTACTTGGCTAAAGCCGAATATGAATTTTCGGCAAATAATAGATACATATGGTTATCCTCTGATTAGTAAAGAGGTAGCAAACATTATTCGTTACGCAAGAAAAGGCTCGTATACACGTTGGTGTAAGATTTATAATTTTGATGCGATTAAAGATAAATATACACCGAGATATAATTTATCCAGATATAAAAGGCTGGCAGATAGTGATATTCCTATTTCTGAACAATGTTGCGACATAATGAAGAAGAAGCCTTGTAAGGACTATGAAAAACAAAGTGGAAAAAAGGCTATTTTGGGAACAATGGCTTACGAAAGTGGTATGCGAAAAAAAGAATGGGTTAGAACTGGTTGCAATGCTTTTGAAGCACTTAGACCAATATCTAAACCAATATCATTTTGGACTGAAAATGATGTTCTTGAATACATAATTAAGAATAATTTACAAATAGCTTCTGTATATGGTAAAGTTATAAAAACTGATGAGGGGTATACGACAACGGGAGAGAGAAGAACAGGTTGTATGTTTTGTGGATTTGGCTGTCATTTGGAGAAAAGTCCCAATCGATTTGAGCGTATGAAAATCACTCACCCTCAAATATGGGATTATTGTATTAGACCAAAAGATCAAGGTGGCTTGGGTATGGGAGATGTCCTTGATTTTATACACGTTCCGTATGGAAAAGAAGAACATTAACAATAAAATGTAGAAAGGAAAGTACATTAAATGGTTAATCAAGAATTTAAAAAAGGTGACAGAGTAAAAATCACAGATTTTACAGGAACGATTATTGGCACTAAGCTTGAAGATAATTCTATTAAATATCATGTAAAAATTGACCAGGGTCGAATTTATACTTGGGTATTTCAAAATGCACTTGAACACATGGACTCAGATGCTGATAATTTTAAGCAGACAATCATTATTAAGACCGAAAGAAAGACTGGCGAAACTATCATAAGAATATCAAACCCAAGACCTACAACCGATGAGCCTACAGTAAGAGGTACAATCGTTGGTGACCTAGCAAATAAATCAAGCGAACCAAAGATAACAGATGAGCAGAGAACTGTTTTGGAAGGACTTTATTTGTTGGGTTATAGATATTTAGCTTGTGACGATATTCGTAATGCTTTAGTAGCTTACGAAACACGCCCCTGCAAAGCAGAAGCAATATGGTATGGTGGAATACATCCAATTAGTGTCAACAACATAACAAAGGTATTAAACAATCTTTGTTCTTGGGAAGACAAAAAGCCGACCTCGATTGAGTGGTTGCTAGGCAAAAAAGATAAGAATAAGTAATACATAAAGTTTTCTTTTATTGAGAGAAGGTGAAACCAATATATAAATGTATTTGTGATGTATGCAGAAGTAATGAAGCCAATCAGCATTTTAAGGTTAAAAAACTTAGTGGAGTTTGGACTTGGAAAGGTCGTTATGAAGCATCTGAATGGGCTGAACTTGATATTTGCAATCAATGTTACGAAAAGTTTATTGGAGTAATACACGAAAGAGAAGATAGGGAAAGAATGATGGAAGCGTTTATCGGAAAACCGCACAAAGAAAACAACGACAAATAAAAATTTAGTTTTATTTATAGAAAGAGGTAGAATATGATAACGAAAGAGGAGTTTGAAAAGGCGGTGAAGTGCTGTGCTAGTTATATCTCAGATTGCGACAGCTGTCCGCTTTGTGCCAGTGATAAGCACCGTATGTGCAGTGCATATCTTGCAGAGTACATAAAAAACGAGCCTGCACCTGTAATAAAAAATATACCCTCGGTAGAAAGCAACACTAACACTATTTATGAAAACGCTAAAATAACTGATGTATCACTGGGAATAGGCGACCATTGTTGCCTTACCTTTTCTATAGCACTTAAAGGCTTAGGCTGGGGAGCTAGTTTTGGCGGTTATAACTTAGCTTTTTTCGATGGAACATCATTTGAAGGTTCTGAAAAGGGACTTGAAGCACTTACAAGAATTATGGACGTTGTGGGCGTTACAAAATGGGAAGATATAAAAGGTCATTATGTTAGAGTAAAACAGAAAGATAGATTAGTTGTTGGAATAGGAAATATCATTGAAGATAAATGGTTTGAATCGAGAGAGTTTTTTAAAGGAGATTGAAAATGAGTAAAAAAAATATACATGACTTGCCAACACGCTGTATAGATCCTGTCACGAAGTGCTGTCAGGATTGCGCTTGGGGATATCGTGAATATGGCGATGACGTGGAATGCTCTGCCGACCTAGCAGGCTGTTACTTTGAAAGTGGCTGTACGTTGGGTTTTGATAAGGGCAGACCCGAGGATGCACCAACAGATGAAGAACTGCAAAAGTTTGATGAATGGATGGAAAACCATGGGTCGATAATGGCAGTTTTTCCTTACGAGATAAGATTCACGGATAAAATCTTTAAAGAGTATATGAATGAAGGCAGTGACAGCAATGACGGTTGAGCAATACAAAAAATATAAAGAGGTTGAAGAGGAAATAAGACCTCTAAAGACATTTTTAAAAGGGTTTTGCACTCGTTCCAGTTCTTGTCCAACTTTGATTTTTACAAAGCCAAAGTTAAAATTTAAAAGAAGGCAGACTTGCGTTCCAGACGTTTGCGAGATTGAAATTTCTTATGCATTACAAAGTCGAATATTAGAAGTTATTGGGCAGTATATTGACGAGAAAGAGAAAGAACAGAAAGAACTATAAAGGAGGAAATGCAATGAGCAAAACGGTATCAGGCGAGGAGCTTGAAAAGATAAACGGCTATGCGAG